>Ga0210101_1000438_pt1 | contig 13608 bp, 10 predicted proteins | sample Muzzi_PWC_D1_FD_185534 | JGI IMG/M metagenome (GOLD analysis project Ga0210101, IMG submission 185534) | Wetland microbial communities from San Francisco Bay, California, USA, that impact long-term carbon sequestration - Muzzi_PWC_D1 (SPAdes) | ecosystem: Environmental > Aquatic > Marine >... | reverse complement strand
CGGGTTCCAGCTTCCCGCCGGGAAACTCCCACAAGCCGCCCTGGTGTGCATGCGGCGGGCGCCGACAGATCAACACCCGTTGCCGGTCATCGAATACCGCGGCCGCCGCCACGTGGATGCGTTTCGGGTTATCAGCTTTCATAAAAGAATCAAGCTCACCGCAGAAACGCAAAGGACGCAAAGTCATTTTTTTACATTCAAGAACTTCTCTGCGTTGTTTACGTCTCTGCGGTAAAAATGGTGTTTATCCAGCCACTGAAACACATGGACTCCCGGCCCATAATACCCCAACGCACCCGGGCAACCTTCGAAGGAGCCCGGGCAAAGTCCATGGATTTTCACGCGATCCCGCAGGGCATTTAGCACAGAATCTGTGGTATTGTCCCGTTCATGCGATCTCTCGATACGGCAAGTGGTACACCATCGCAGCCCGTGTCATCAGCCGGGCCGGGGTGCTTACGGCAACACCGGGTTGCCCGGCTCGCACTTGCTCTCATCGTGGCACTCCCTGTCGCTCTCTGGAGCAACGATGGTTTGACGGACGGGGATCCTGCAAACCCTGCCCCGATAACCGATCAGGAACGCATTAATGACCCCCGGGAAAGTGAGCGGCCTGTCACTCCGGCAACGTTACCGCCGGGAGAGAAAGTCAGTCCGGCTGAAGTGGATGCCAGCCTGGCAATGTACGACGAATATGACCTGGTACTGGGCAAATCGGTCTTTAATAGCGTCTGCCTGACCTGCCATGGCAACAGTGTACACGATGCACCCCGTGTCGGTGACATGCATGTCTGGCAACCCCGGCTGGCGCAAGGGCTGGACGTCCTGGTCGAACATGCACTGGATGGCCATGGGCGCATGCCTGCAAAAGGAGGCTACAGCACCCTTACTGACCATGAGGTGAGTTCGGCAGTGGCCTATGTTTACCTGATGGGAACGGAAATTCTCGCGAAACAGGACAACCCGACACCGCATGAGGGCTGCGATCCGGTATCAAATCTCGATCAATGCACTCCGGAAGAACTGAAGAGACTGCTTGTTTTGCAGATGCTCTGGCTCCTTGGGGGGCCGCATCAGTGACACGGATAACCCCTGCATATCGATCTGCGAGCTACCATCCATAAAATAATCCCACCGCAAAGTCGCAAAGAACGCGAAGCCGTTTAATTGTTTTCGTTAAAGAATTTCTCTGCGTCCTTTGCGTCTCTGCGGTGAAAACGGTGTTTATGGACAAGGCTAGCTGCGGTACTCCGCATTGATCCTGACATAGTCATAGGATAGATCGCAGGTCCAGATGTGTTCCGAGCTATTACCGCGTCCCAGCACCACCCGAATGGTGAATTCCCTGCGACGCAAAACGTCCTGCCCCGCGACCTCGGTATAGTCCGCGGCTCTTCCACCATCACGAACGATACAAACAGCGTCAAGATATATCGTGACGCCTTCGACACTCAGGTCATGAAGGCCGGCCCGGCCCACCGCAGCCAGAATGCGGCCCCAGTTAGGGTCACTCGCAAATAGCGCCGTTTTTACCAGGGGTGAATGCGCGATCGTGTATGCCACCTGCAAGCACTCTTCCGGTGTCGCACCCTGTTCGACGGCTATGGTGACGAACTTGGTCGCTCCCTCCCCGTCGCGCACGATGGCCTTCGCCAGATCCCTGCAGACATCGGCAACGCTGGCTGCGAGCCGATCGTACTGTTCATCGGCCCGCGTCTGGCGCGGCAAGGTGCTCCGTCCGGTGGCCACCAGCACGCAGGCATCATTGGTCGAGGTATCGCCGTCGACGGTGATGCGGTTGAATGAATCCGTCACGGCGCGATTCAGGCTATCCTGTAAAAGATTATCGTCCAGCGCGGCATCGGTTGCGACGAACGCCAGCATGGTCGCCATGTCGGGGCGGATCATACCGGCCCCCTTGGCCATACCGGTAACGGTCACGGTATGGCCGTTGATATCCAGCCGGCGTGACGCCAGCTTGGGCACCGTGTCGGTCGTCATGATGCCATGCGCCGCGTCGGTCCAGCCGTCTTCCGAGAGGTTGGCGAGTGCCGCCGGCAACCCGTCCGCGATACGAGTAACCGGCAGCGGTTCACCGATAACCCCGGTCGAGAATGGCACTACCGCCTGCGGTGAACATCCGGCCAGATCCGCGAGCAGTGCGCAACATAGTCCGGCATCGCGAATTCCCTGACTGCCGGTGCCCGCATTGGCGTTACCCGTATTGACCAGCAGATACCCGGGCGATTGCGCCGCCAGATGGTCGCGCGCCACCGTCACGGGAGCGGCGCAAAACGCATTCCGCGTAAAAACAGCGGTGCAGGCGGAACCCTCGGACAGGGCCATGATAACCAGGTCCCGGCGGCCGGGAGACTTGATACCGGCACAGGCCGTTCCCAGCCGGAACCCGGGAACCGGATAAATTTCCGGTAGTGTCTCAACCTTGCTGTTCATGAATAAGCATATCGGATATTTCAGCGCAGAAGCGCGGGGCGGACCGGGATAGTGCACAGAATATACCGCGTCGGACGATATTTACGCTGCCTGAATAGTGCCTGTCCATAAAGATTCAATCTCACCGCAAAGCCGCAAAGTGTTTCCTGATTACCCCTGAAACTCAGTTATGACGGAGCAGGGCGGCATCCGGGCCAGGATTGCAAGACACGCCATAAATACATCCCTGTAGGCTCGGTTGCCGCATCCCTGCGGCAGACGGTCTTGCTGCCCTGGCCCGGATGCCGCCTGTCAACGCTGGCAGCGGGTGTGGGGCCTGCGAAACAGGGACCGTCGACAGCAGGGAGGCTGTCGCCGAGCGTACAGGGAGGTATTCACAGCGTGTCCCTGTTTTGCAGGCCCCGCTCCCGCCAATCCGTCTTCATGTGCCTGGTAGCTGAGTTTCAGAGGTAATCAGAAAGTGTTTAATTATTTTCGTTAAAAATCTCTCTGCGATCTTTGCGTCTCTGCGGTGAAAACGGTGTTTATGGATATGGCGAGAGTATCAATCCAGCCTGCCGTGGCATTGCTTGTACTTCTTTCCCGAACCACAGGGACACGGTTCGTTGCGGCCGATCTTCCTGCCCTGGCGTGTATACGGGGTATGAGTTTCCTCTCCGGCTGGCGCCTGTTCCTCCTGCTGTCCGGCCATGGCGCTGGCCTCGGCATGCTGGTACTGCCTGGGGGCCTCGCTGCGCCGCTGCTGCTCCACCGCCTCGACATCCGATTCGGCACGCACCTGAACCTTGGACACGATGGCGATCACATCATGCTTGATCCGGTCCAGCATGGCGGTAAACATCTCGAACGCCTCGCGCTTGTATTCCTGCTTGGGATCCTTCTGTGCATAGCCGCGCAGCCCGATTCCCTGCCTCAGGTAGTCCATTGCGGCCAGATGCTCCTTCCAGGCTACGTCGAGGATCTGCAGCATGACGGCCTTCTCGAAATGCCTGACCACTGGTATCCCGGCCAGCTGTTCCTTCTCCGCATAAGCCGACTCCATGGTCTCCATGATACGCTCGCGCAGCGTCTCCTCGTGCAGGCTATGGTCCTGCTCCAGCCATTCGCCTATCGGCATGTCGGCGCCGAACTCCTGCACCAGGGCTTCCTGCAATCCCGGCACATCCCATTGCTCGTCGAGGCTGCCGGGCGATATGTACGTATCGATAACAGAGGTGACAACGTCACGACGGATAGAGCGTATGGTGTCGGCTATATCCTCGGTCTCCATCAGCTCATTGCGCTGCTCGTAAATGACCTTGCGCTGATCATTGGCGACATCGTCATATTCCAGCAGTGTCTTGCGGATATTGAAGTTATGCGCCTCGACCTTGCGCTGCGCGTTCTCGATGGCCTTGGTCACCCAGGGGTGTTCGATGGCCTCGCCTTCCTGCATTCCCAGTTTCTGCATCATGGCGGCAACCCGGTCGGAGGCGAAGATACGCATCAGGTTGTCTTTCAGCGAAAGATAGAAACGGCTCGACCCCGGATCGCCCTGGCGACCTGAACGCCCGCGCAACTGGTTGTCAACACGGCGTGACTCATGGCGCTCGGTGCCGATAATATGCAGCCCGCCGGCTGCAATAACCTCGTCATGACGCTTCTGCCAGTCCTCCCTGGTTTTTTTAATGATCGCATCGTCCGCGTTCTGTAGCGCCTCGATTTCCGCGGTCAGATTGCCGCCGAGCACGATATCCGTTCCGCGGCCGGCCATGTTGGTCGCGATGGTTACCGCGCCGGGCTGCCCCGCCTGGGTGATGATGTGCGCCTCCCGCTCGTGTTGCTTGGCGTTGAGCACCTCATGGCTGAGGCCTTCCTTCTTCATCAGCTTCGACAGATATTCGGACGTCTCGACCGAGGCCGTGCCGACCAGGACCGGCTGGCCGCGCTTTCGGCATTCATCGATATCCCCGAGTATGGCGTCAAACTTCTCTTCCATGGTGAGATAGACCAGATCCCCCATGTCATTGCGGATCATCGGTCTGTGGGTCGGAATAACCACCACTTCCAGGCCATAGATCTGCTGGAGTTCGAAGGCTTCGGTATCAGCCGTGCCGGTCATACCCGAGAGCTTCTTGTAGAGGCGGAAATAATTCTGGAAGGTGATCGACGCCAGGGTCTGGTTCTCGCTCTGAACCGTCACGCCTTCCTTCGCTTCCACGGCCTGGTGCAGACCCTCTGACCAGCGACGGCCCGGCATGGTCCGGCCGGTAAACTCGTCCACGATGACAATCTGCCCGTCCTGGACGATGTAATCGACATCCTTCTGGAACAACAGGTGGGCGCGCAGCGCGGCGTTGAGGTGATGCATGAGATTCAGGTTGGCGGCATCGTAAAGGCTCTCCCCCTCGCCCAGCAGGCCATTCCTGACCAGCAGCTTCTCCACATGCTCATGACCTTCTTCCGTAAGAAAGACCTGCTTGTGTTTTTCCTCCAGCGTGTAATCACCCGGGCCGTCCTCGGTTTCCTGCGGCTTCAGATTGGGAATGAGGGCATTTATCCTTGTGTAAAGATCCGAGCGTTCGTCCACCGGTCCGGAAATGATCAGCGGGGTGCGCGCCTCGTCAATCAGGATGGAATCGACTTCATCCACGATTGCGAAGTTTTGCATGCCCTGCATCCTGTCCTGGGCGGTGAACGCCATATTGTCGCGCAGGTAATCGAAACCGAACTCGTTGTTCGTCCCGTAGGTTATATCTGACTGGTAGGCGGCCCGTTTCTGCTCCGGTGTCTGGCCCGCGACCACCACACCGGTCGTCATACCGAGAAACTCGTAGATCTTTCCCATCCAGTCGGCATCGCGCCGGGCCAGGTAATCATTCACGGTTACCACGTGCACGCCCTTGCCGGGCAGTGCATTCAGATAGGCCGCCAGGGTTGCCACCAGGGTCTTGCCCTCGCCGGTGCGCATCTCGGCGATGCGACCTTCGTGCAGCACCATGCCGCCGATCAGCTGCACGTCGAAGTGGCGCATCCCCAATACCCGCAGGGAAGCCTCACGAACCGTGGCGAATGCCTCGGCCAGCAGCTCATCCAGCGCAGCACCGTCCGCCAGGCGCTGCCGGAATTCGGCGGTCCTGGCTTTTAATTGTTCGTCGGTGAGCGCCTGGATACCGGGTTCCAGCTCATTGACCCGGGCGATAGCCCGTGACATGCGTTTCAGTTGACGTTCGTTGCGACTGCCGAAGATCTTGCGGAAAATATCAAGTGCCATGAATGCCTAATCTGTGGTTGCAGGAGGGGAAAGAACAAAGCCGCCATGATACCGCAACTACCGGCGGATTAGCAGGTTGCTGCAGGATTTTCGGGTGCTCCGACCCCGACTGCGGGTCGGTGGCAGGAAGACGGGGTCAGTCCGTCAGGTATTTAGAAGGATTGACCTGCTGTCCGTTGTGAACGACCTCGTAGTGAACGTGCGGCCCGGTTGAGCGTCCGGTCGAACCCAGTACCGCAATCTGCTGTCCTTTTTTGACGGTGTCACCGACCTCGACCAGCAGCTTCTCGTTGTGGCCATAACGCGTGACATAGCCGTTGCCGTGAGTGATCTCCACCAGGTTACCGTACCCGGTGCGTTTACCCACCCAGGTGACGATACCGTCTCCCACGGATAACACCCGGGAGCCTTCCTTGCCGGCCAGATCGAGCCCCTTGTGAAATTCCTTCTTGCCGGTGAACGGATCAGTGCGTTTGCCGTAACCCGACGATACCCATCCATTTTTGACTGGACTGCCGGAAGGCATGACCCGATCGTGCAGACTTCTGTCCATGAGCAGCGTATCGAGCACGGAAAGCTTCTGCCCGCGATCCTCCATTTCCACGCTCAGCTCATCCAGCATCGAGAGGAAGTCGGGCAATTCAATCGACTCCAGCCCGGCCACATCCTCCGGACCACCGACGGCTGGCAGGCTGTTGAAATCGAATTCGTCCTTGTCGAGACTTGCCTGCGCGACCAGCTGATTGCCCAGTGCATTGAGCTGCAGCATCCGGGCCTGCATGCGACCGAGCCTCAGCGTCAGTGCATCAAGATGGGTTCGGGCGGACTTGCGGGCATCATCAATCTGCAGCTGCTGCTCCTCGGCTACCTTTTGCCATTGTTTGAGCCCGTCCTGGCCCAGCTGCAATCCGCCGTAGAGACCCAGCACATAGAGCAGCGCCACCCCCGTGCCCACCAGTAATCCGGTGCGCAACGGATTGAATTTGAAACTCAGGACCCGGCCGCCCCTGTTGGTAAACAGAATGATATTTATATTCATTGCTGAAGCGTCCCGTGGTATTTTCACCAACCCGTCATGCGTTCAAACAAACCCTTCCGTATTGGCAGCCTGCTGGAAAGAAGCGAAATCTCCCGTCTTCTGTCCCGCGCCCGTGCGCTCGGGGAACTGGATGCTCTGGTGCATGAACTCATCCCCTCACCGCTGAATGCACATTGCCGTGTACTTGCTTTACGCGACGACACCCTGGTCGTGGCCGCCGATTCCCCCGTATGGGCAGCCCGCCTGCGATACCAGTCATCTCAACTAGTTAAACAGCTGTCCGGGGTTTCATCCGTGAAGTTACGCACAGTCCAGGTGCGTGTACGCGCATCCGAACAATCCCCCGAATGCAGGATTACTCCCATCCGGCAACCCGTGTCGGGAAGAAACTCCATGGCATTGAAACAGGCCGCACGAAGTGTCACGGATGCCGGTCTCAAGGCGGCACTGCTCAGGCTGGCCGGTCGCCGCACACTTCCCGGTCGACAACGACCTGAAGATGAGGGCAGCGGCTAGGAGCCTGTCCGAGTAATCATGTTGCTACTGCGGCGGCGGGAAATCGGTCCATTTTCACGATCCTTCTCGTCAAATAGGACCCGCTATTCTCCTCTAACGATCGCAAAACTGTCCTCGATTTCCCACTCGCCTCGCGACGCACAGATTACCAGGACAGGCTCCTGAGGAATCAGGTCAGAGAACGGGAACCGGCTGGATAAAGGCCAAAGGTGGCGTGACCTCATCAAATGTTACCCGTTCCCAGGCTGTCACATCATCCATCAGGGTGCGCAACAATTTGTTGTTGAGCTCGTGTCCCGACTTGTAGCCACTGAATGCACCTATCATGCCGCTGCCGAGCAGGTAGAGATCACCGATCACGTCAAGGATCTTGTGCTTCACGAATTCGTCACGATAACGCAGTCCGTCTTCATTCAGCACCCGGTAGTCATCCAGTACAACAGCATTGTCGATACTGCCGCCGAGCGCCAGTTCGCGTTCGTGCAACTGTTCGATCTCCGCAATAAAGCCGAAGGTCCGCGCACGGCTGACCTCCTTGACGAAGGAGGTCGCTGAAAAGTCGATCTCGGAATGCCGGGTATTCGACTTGAAGACCGGATGATCGAATTCGATGGTAAAACCCACCTTGAAGCCGTCGAACGGGTCAACCCGGGCCGTCTTGTCGCCGTCCCGGACCTCCACGGCGCGCTTGATCCGGATGAATCGCTTCGATGCCTTCTGCTCTTCAATGCCGGCGGACTGTATCAGGAACACAAACGGTCCGGCACTGCCGTCCATAATAGGTACTTCCGGCGCACTCAGATCGACATAGGCATTGTCGATACCCAGCCCAGCCATGGCCGACAGCAGATGTTCTACCGTCGATATGCGCGCGCCCTCCTTGACGAGGGTTGTGGAAAGACGTGTTTCACCCACGTTTTCCAGGCTGGCCCTGATCTGTACCGGCGGGTCCAGATCAACCCGACAGAAAACGATACCGGTATTCGCCGGGGCCGGTCTCAGGGTGAGGTAGATTTTCTCGCCCGTGTGCAACCCCACTCCGGTCGCACGTATGGCGTTCTTGAGTGTACGTTGCCGGATCATGGCATTATTATTCCTCTTAACGCTGCCGTCTGGCATGTACCCTGAAAAGCCGCAGCGATGTTATCACAGCTCTGCGATCAGGCACAGAACAGCCAGCGCCAGTCCCGACCGATTTCGTCAATATTTTGACGAAATCGGTCTGTATCCGGCACTTGCATTCCTCACCGCCGAGGAGGCGATTCCCTGGCCAGCAAGCTGGCCAGGAATACGATCTTTTCCTACCCGCGCGCCGGGTCTTGAGAGACCCGGTGAGATATGCGGGCTAGTCGGCCTGGCGACGCAAGAAGGCGGGAATATCCAGATAGTCGAGATTTTCCGCATTGTTGCCGCCCGCCGGCATCTTGCGGGGATGCTGGCGCATCACGGTGGGTCGGTCGAGTTTCCCGTAATCCACTTCCCCGGATTTGGTCTTCTGCACCAGCGAGACCGGCTTTTCTGCCGGTTGCTTTTTGGGTTCCTGACCGAGGCCGGTCGCCACCACCGTCACGCGCAGCTCGTCGCGCATTTCCGGATCAATCACGGTCCCCACGACCACCGTTGCGTTCTCGGAAGCGAAGGCTTTCACGGTATTGCCCACCTCCTCGAATTCCCCGATGCCCATGTCCATGCCGGCGGTCACGTTGACCAGGATGCCGTGAGCCCCCATCAGATTGACATCTTCCAGCAGCGGGCTGGCAATTGCTGCTTCGGCGGCCTCGCGGGCACGGTCCTCACCCTTGGCACAGCCGGAACCCATCATGGCCATACCCATTTCGGACATCACCGTGCGCACATCCGCGAAATCGACATTGATAAGACCGGGCCGGGTAATCAGCTCGGCAATGCCCTGTACGGCGCCGAGCAGCACGTCGTTGGCGGCCTTGAAGGCATCCAGCAGGCTGATCTGCTTGCCGAGCACCAACAGCAGCTTCTCGTTAGGGATGGTGATGAGCGAATCGACGTACTGGCCGAGTTCCTTGATGCCGTTATGGGCGACATGCAGGCGTTTGCTGCCCTCGAACGGAAACGGTTTAGTCACGACCGCCACGGTGAGGATACCCAGTTCCCGGGCAATCTGGGCCACCACCGGCGCCGCGCCGGTGCCGGTTCCCCCGCCCATGCCGGCAGTGATGAACAGCATATCGGCGCCCTCGATGACCTCGATAATGCGCTCCCGGTCTTCATGCGCCGCCTGCCGGCCGATGTCCGGATTGGCGCCGGCGCCGAGTCCCTTGGTAATGGTGCCGCCGATCTGCAGTGCGGTACGCGCCGAGATGCCCTTGAGGGCCTGGGCATCCGTGTTGAGGCAGATAAAATCCACACCCTCGATATTTCCGTCAACCATATGCTGCACGGCATTACCGCCACCGCCGCCTACGCCGATAACCTTGATGACTGCACTTTGACCACATGAATCCAGCAATTCAAACATAATGTCTCCTCCCGGAAAAACAGTAGAAAAAAATAACGTCCTGAACCCTCAATAAAACCTTCCTTGCCCTGCTCCCACGCCTTTCGCCAACCTCAGAAATTCCCCTGAAACCAGCCCTTCATCCTGTCCAACACACTCCGCAACCCCTTCCCCAGCCCCGCTTCCAGCGCCCGCTGGTCACGGTTGTGATGCCCGAACAGCAACAGACCCACGCCGGTTGCAAAGATCGGATTGCGCACCACATCCACCAGACCGGTGACGTACTGGGGGACCCCCAGCCGCACCGGCATGTGAAACACCTCCTCGGCGAGCTCCACCAGACCCTCGATCTTGGAACTGCCACCGGTCAGCACGACACCGGCAGCCACCAGATCCTCGAATCCGCTGCGTCGCAGTTCCGTCTGCACCAGCGTCAGCAGTTCTTCATAGCGCGGCTCCACCACCTCGGCGAGGGTGTGGCGCGCGAGCCGGCGCGAGGGCCGGTCGCCGATACTGGGCACCTCGATGTTTTCATCCGCCGTGGCCATCTGGGTAAGCGCACAGGCGTACTTGATCTTGATCTCCTCGGCGAACTGCGTCGGTGTGCGCAGGGCCACGGCGATGTCATTGGTGACCTGGTCGCCGGCGATCGGTATCACCGCCGTGTGCCGGATGGAGCCCTCGGTAAATACCGCGAGATCCGTCGTGCCACCGCCGATATCGACGATGCACACCCCGAGTTCCTTTTCATCCTCGGTCAATACCGAGTAACTGGAGGCGAGCTGTTCGAGGATGATGTCGTCGACCTCGAGCCCGCAGCGGCGCACGCACTTGATGATGTTCTGCGCCGCACTCACCGCCCCCGTTACCATGTGCACCTTCGCTTCCAGGCGCACACCCGACATGCCGACCGGTTCCTTGATGCCCTCCTGGTTGTCGATGAGAAACTCCTGCGGCAGGATGTGCAGGATCTTCTGGTCCGCCGGTATCGCCACGGCCCGGGCGGCATCGATCACCCGCTCAACGTCACCTGGCGCCACTTCCTTGTCCTTGATGGCGACGATGCCGTGTGAATTCAGGCTGCGGATATGGCTGCCGGCGATGCCGGCATAAACGGAGTGAATCTGGCAGCCGGCCATCAACTCGGCTTCCTCCACGGCGCGTTGTATGGAATGCACCGTGGATTCGATGTTCACCACGACGCCTTTCTTCAAACCCCGCGAGGGATGGGAACCGATGCCGATCACCTCGATCTTCCCCTCCGGCATAACCTCGCCGACGATGGCCACAACCTTGGACGTCCCGATATCGAGCCCCACGATCAGATTCTTTTCAGTCTTCTTTGTCATGCTTCCTCGGTTCCTGACTTGTTCTGCGGGCCAGCCCGTCTAGCCCTTGCTGCTGCGTGCACCGGATCCCGCCTGTTGCCAGTACACGGAAAACCCGTTGCTGTAGCGCAGATCCACGCTTTTCAGCGCATCGAGATGTCCGGCGAACACCTCCGGAAAGGTGCGCACGAAACGCTGCAGGCGCAGCGCCGTGTCCACACGCCCCAGTTCCAGTTGCACGGCGTTATCCAGACCGATGCGCCAGGCGCGGCGCTCATTGAGTTCAATCCGGGCAATGTGCAGACCGAGCGGCGAGAGCGTCTGGTTGAACCGGCGGTACTGCTCGAGCACCGCGTGTTCATGACCCTCCGGTCCGCTGAGAAAGGGCAGCGCCAGTTTGTCCGGCAGCGTGCGAGGGACGAAGATCTCACCATGGCGGTTTAGCAGCGCATCCTTGCCCCAGTGCGCCACCGGCTCCTGCTCCGCGAAACTGACGATCAGGCGGTCAGGCCAGTCCCGCCGCACTGTCGCCCGGTAGACCCAGGGCAGGGCCTCGACCGCGTCATGAATGCCGGTCACGTCGACGGTAAAGAATCCGCCCCGCACATAGGGAGCCAGCGCCTGCTGCAGCTCATCCTTCTCCAGATGGTGCGGCTTGCTGGTGATCTTCACCATCCGCAGCGGAAAACGGTACGGGTCCTGCAGCCACTGCACGCCCAGCGCCAGTGTCGCCCCCATGAATACGAGCAACAGCAGGCTCGTGATGGAGCGGAAATGATCCTGCAGGAACGCGCCTGCGCTGTGCCAGCGACAGGCACGACGTGTTTCAGAGCGGGGCATGGTCTCCCTCCTCACTGACGACGCGCGGTTCCAGCGTCGCATCCAGAATGCGGCACACCAGGCCGGTGAAATCCAGGCCGCTCGCTTGTGCCGCCATCGGCACCAGACTGTGATCGGTCAGGCCCGGTATGGTGTTGACCTCGATGAACCAGGGTTCGCCGGCATCATCGAGCATGAAATCGACGCGTCCCCAGCCGCCGGCGCCGACGGCGCGAAACGCGGCCAGCGACTGCGTCTGCAGTACCTGCTCGCGTGCGGCCTCCAGGCCGCTGGGAATCAGGTAGCGCGTCGTATCGGCCTGGTATTTGGCGTCATAATCGTAAAAGGGGTTGGGCGTCTCCAGACGAATCAGCGGCAGCGCCTCGGAACCGAGGATTCCCGCCGTAAATTCCTCCCCCGCAATCCACTGTTCCGCGAACACCTCCTCGTCGCAAAGGCGCGCCAGCTGCCAGGCCGCAAGCAAGTCGTCAGCGGTATCTACCTTACTGATGCCGATGCTCGAACCTTCATGCGCGGGCTTGACGATGACCGGGTAGTGGAGCGTGTCCCGCAGCGTTGTCACCGCAGCGGCATCCGTAAGCGACGTGAACGGCGGCGTCGGGATGCCTGCGCTGCTCCACACCTGCTTGGTGCGCAGCTTGTCCATCGCCAGCGCCGAGGCCAGCACGCCGCTGCCGGTATACGGCAGTCCCAGCACCTCGAGCAGGCCCTGCACGACACCGTCTTCGCCGCCGCGTCCGTGCAGGGCGATGAAGACCCGCGCATAACCGTCATCGACCAGTGTCCGCGCAAAGCTCGCATCGGCCGCGTCCAGGGCATGGGCATCCACGCCGGCCGACTGCAGCGCCTGCAGGACGGCCATGCCGCTTTTCAGGGAAATGGCGCGCTCGGCCGAGCGGCCGCCCATCAGCACCGCCACCTTGCCGTAGTGGTTTTCCCTGCTTTTGCCGGTATCAGTCATGCTCGCCATCACGCCGTCCTGTCGCCCACGATGCGCACTTCGGTTTCCAGCCGGATACCCTGCGTTTGCTCCACCTGCTCCTGAACCTGCACGATCAGCGCCTCGATGTCCGACGCCGTCGCAGTACCGGTATTGATGATGAAATTGGCGTGTTTCTCCGACACGCATGCCCCACCCGCAGACATACCCTTGAGGCCAGCGGCCTCGATCAGGCGCGCGGCATAATCCCCCGGCGGGTTGCGGAAGGTGGATCCGCAGCTCGGTTCCCGGGTGGGCTGCGTCTCGCCGCGTCGAGCGAGCAACACCCGGATGCGGGACTGCGCAGCCTGCGCATCGCCAGGCTCGAGCCCGAGACAGGCGGCGATAAACCATTCATCGGATGGACCCTGCACGCTGCGGTAGCCGATGCGGTAATCCGAGGGCAGCCGCGTCTGCAGCCGCCCGCTGCGCGTCACGGTCTCCACCGACAGAACATGCCGCCAGGTCTCGCCACCGAAGGCGCCGGCATTCATGGCCAGCGCGCCGCCCAGGGTGCCGGGAATGCCGGCCAGAAATTCCGCCCCGACCAGGCCCGCCTGCGCCGTCAGCCGCGCCACCTTGCTGCAGGTCGCGCCGCTGCCGGCCCGCAGGGTGCGCTCATCCAGCCATTCCAGCCGGTTGAGCGCACCCAGGGTCGCGATCACCGTGCCGTCAAAACCGCCGTCGCGCACTAGCAGATTGCTGCCCAGCCCCAGCCACAGCAGC
>Ga0210101_1000437_pt1 | contig 13711 bp, 12 predicted proteins | sample Muzzi_PWC_D1_FD_185534 | JGI IMG/M metagenome (GOLD analysis project Ga0210101, IMG submission 185534) | Wetland microbial communities from San Francisco Bay, California, USA, that impact long-term carbon sequestration - Muzzi_PWC_D1 (SPAdes) | ecosystem: Environmental > Aquatic > Marine >... | reverse complement strand
CTTGTCGCCCCGCCCCGACAGGTTCACGATGATGATCCTGTCCTTGTCCATGCCTGCCGCCAGGCGGGTTGCATAGGCCAGCGCGTGGCTGGATTCGAGTGCCGGCATGATGCCCTCGACCCGGGTGAGCCGGTGAAACGCCGCCAGTGCCTCGGTGTCAGTCACCGCGACATACTGCGCCCGCCCGGTGTCCTTCAGCCACGCATGCTCCGGTCCGACGCCGGGGTAATCAAGGCCGGCGGAGATGGAATGGGTCTCGATAATCTGGCCATCGCTGTCTTCCATCAGGTAGGTGCGATTGCCGTGCAGCACTCCGGAACTGCCGGCACACAGCGGCGCTGCATGCCGGCCCGTTTCTATGCCGTCACCGCCACCTTCGACCCCGTGCAGGGCAACATCCGCATCATCAATAAACGGGTGGAACAGGCCGATGGCGTTGGAGCCGCCACCGACGCAGGCAACCAGCGCGTCCGGCAGCCGCCCTTCCCGTTCCAGGATCTGGCTGCGGGTTTCCCGGCCGATGACGGCCTGGAAATCCCTGACCATGGCAGGATAGGGATGGGGACCGGCAACTGTGCCGATGATGTAGAAGGTGCTGTCGACGTTGGTTACCCAGTCGCGCATAGCCTCGTTCAGGGCGTCCTTGAGCGTTTTCGATCCGGAAGAAACCGGGACAACCTCGGCACCCAGCAGGCGCATGCGATAGACATTGATGGCCTGGCGCCGCATGTCCTCCTCGCCCATATAGACCACACATTCCATGCCAAGGCGCGCCGCTACTGTCGCCGAAGCGACGCCGTGCTGGCCGGCACCGGTTTCGGCGATAATGCGCTGCTTGCCCATGCGTTTCGCCAGCAGGGCCTGGCCGACCGTGTTGTTTATCTTGTGCGCGCCGGTGTGGTTGAGGTCCTCACGCTTGAGATAAATGCGCGCGCCGCCGGTTTCCCGGGTAAGCCGCTCGGCGAAATACAGCGGCGAGGGACGCCCGACGAAATGTGCCAGGTCGGCATCCAGTTCAGCCTGAAACTCGGGCTCCTTGAGGTATTTTTCGTATGCGGCAGTGAGTTCATTCAGCGGATGCATCAGCGTCTCGGCCACGAAGCGGCCGCCATAGGGGCCGAAATGGCCGCGGTCATCCGGCATGTTTCCGGCTCTAGCTGCCTGTTCTTGCTTCACTGTTGCGCACCTCTCTCATGAATGCATCGATTTTATCTCTGGACTTGATGCCCTTGTCGCGTTCCACACCCGTGCTGACGTCGACCGCGTAGGGTTTGACCGACCTGATGGCAACGCCGACATTGCCGGGCGTCAGGCCGCCCGCCAGGATGATCGGGACCGGGAAATCCTTCGGCACCTGCTGCCAGTCAAACGCGACACCACCGCCACCATGGATTTCGGGTTGCCAGGCATCCAGCAGGAAACCGGCAGCATCAGGATAACCGGACACAACGGATAATAAATCCGTTTTGCTTTTCATGGCGATTGATTTAATGAATGGCAGCCCAAAACAGTTACATTGTTCATTGGTTTCCTGGCCGTGAAACTGCAGCAGCCCCAAAGGCACTCTGGCGAGTACATCCCGGACATGATCCGCCGGGGCGTCGACAAACAACCCCGTCACGGTGACAAACGGCGCAACCGCCGTGGCAATCCTGCGGGCCTGCTCCAGGGCCACATGGCGCGGACTTTCCGGGTAGAAAACCAGTCCCAGCGCATCGGCGCCCGCTTCCACCACGGCAACGGCATCCTGCTCACGCGTGATACCGCAGATTTTTACGCGTGTGCGCGCCATGGCAGCCTTCAACCCTTGTTAATTCATGGAGATAGGGCCGTGAATCTTAGCGGATTCCGGAACGTATGGCCATTGCGGCTCAGCCATACTGCGGCAGCCAGGCTGTCGCAGGCAGCGTAAATTCGGGTTTGTAGCGCACTGCCACCAGGTACAGCCCGGCGGGCGGTGCATTGAAACCACTCACGGTCCGGTCGCGAGCGGCCAGGATTTCCGCCACCCGGGCCGGTGGCTGCTCGCCTCGCCCCACTGCAATCAGGACGCCCGCAATACAGCGCACCATGTGGTGCAGGAAGGCATTTGCCAGGACATCAAGATAGACGAAATCGCCACTGCGATGGACATCGAGCTCATAAATGGTTCTCACCGGACTCTTGGCCTGGCAGGCAGCTGCCCGGAAAGAGCTGAAATCATGCTCACCCACAAGCTGTTTGCCGGCCCTGGCCATACTGGCGGTATCCAGACAGGTATATTCCCGACAAGTCCGGTTGCCCAGCAGCGCGGAGGTGGTCGGACTGTTGAGGATAATATAGCGGTAGTGACGCCGGGTGGCCGAAAACCGTGCGTGAAAGGACTCGGGCGTCTCCACTGCCCACTGCACACGTATATCCTCGGGCAAACTGGCGTTGCTTCCACGTATCCAGTTTTGTGACTTGCGCCGGGACCCGGTGTCGAAATGCACGACCTGCCCGGTGGCGTGTACGCCGGTGTCCGTCCTGCCTGCACAGACCACGGCAATCGGGTGATCCGCGACACGGGAAAGTGCCTGCTCGACACAAGCCTGCACGGTGCGCCCTTCTTTCTGCCGCTGCCAGCCACAGAAACCCGTGCCTTCATATTCGATACCCAGGGCGATACGCATACGGATTCTGTTCGTCTGGCTGGTGTTGGAGCGGGGTGGCAATGTTACCGCATCCGGCCGGGAGGCGGATGTTCCGCAACATGTTGCTGTCCCGCCGAGGATGACAGGATGCGCCGGCCAGGACGGTGGCGTTATGGCCGGCTCTGTTCCGGCGCGGCGGCGGGGACCGTGGCTCCTGTACTGGCGGGAGCGATCGTCAGGCTATTTCGGCAATCAGCTTGCCTGCCTCGTCCTTCTGTGCCTCGTTGCCTTCTTCCATTACCTCGTCGAGGATGTTGCGTGCACCGTCGGGATCACCCATATCGAGGTAGGCCCGTGCCAGATCAAGCTTGGTGCTGACTTCGTCACTCGCATCGAGCAGACCTTCACCCTCGTCCCCCTCCTCGTTCCCGGCATCATCGTAGCTGATATCCGCCGTATCGAGATCTTCCAGGTTATATTCAATATCTTCGGGTGATTCCGTTGCAGGACTTTCCCGGGCTTCCATGTCCAGCCCAAGGTCATCGGCTGATGCCGGTTCTTCCGCGGGTTCCTGGTCTTCCGTGTCATCCAGACCGGTGAGATCCATATCGAAATCGAGGTTACCGGGTTTGTCTGTGCCGGCCTTGTAGAGATCGTTTTCCGGTGACAATTCGTGCCCCATGGCCGCCACCTTCAGCCATACGGGATCTTCCTCGGTGACGCTATCCCTGAAATCACTGGCTTCCTGGTCAAACGCAGTGGCATTGCCGCCGGCATGGTAGACCTCCAGCAACTTGAGCCTCATGGCCGTGTCGTCGGGCGTTTTCTCAAGTGCGGTCTGGAGTACATCTTCGGCCTGTTGAATCCTGCCATAGGCCAGATAGACGTCAGCTTCGGTAAGCGGATCTCCTTCGTCGGTATCCTGAATATTGCCGCCCTGTACAGGTTCATCATGCACCGTCTCGTTGACGGCAACCACCGGCTTGGGCTTGCTCACGCGAGGGGTGCTCTCAGCTTCCAGGCGTTTTTCAAGCGTCATTTCATCATCAAAGATGCTCTGGTTTTCCTTGCGTCGAGTTGACGCCCAGAGAAAACCGCCCAGTAACATGGCAACCAGCACGCCGAGACCGGCGAGGATCGGGTTGTCCATGAGCTTGTTGACGATGCCGCCGGATTCCAGTGACTTTCTAGCGGCGGTCGCCTGTGGTTCTGCCTCAACGTTGTCCTGGGCGGCTGCCTCGGTGGCACTGGTCGCGACAGCTTCATCCGTCTCGGCGGAGGCTGATGCGTCTTTCGCTTCCGTCGTTGCCTGCAGGTTCTGGAAGTTCGCGAGCTGGTCGTTCTTGAGTTCCAGCAGGCGTTTCATGGTTGCCAGCTGGTCCTCCAGTTCTGTCACGCGTGACTGCAATTCTTCCGACTGTGCACTGCTAGCCTCCGCGGCCTCGGTTGCCAGTGCCAGCTGCTGCTCGATTTTGCTGCTGCCGGTTTCAGCGTCACCCGCCTGGGGATCCCCTGCGGTTGCCTCGCCCTGGATCGTGTCATCTTCGGGCGCGGTCAGCTGCAGCCTGCTCTCGGTGGTTGCTGCAGGGGCGGCTTCTTCCTGTGCGACTGCGACAGGCGCGGTTTCCTCGGCTGCAACTTGCGGAGCGCTGCCCTGGCCAGTTTTCCAGGCCTGATACTGGCGGCTGGCTTCGGCACGCGCGTCCCGCGCGCTGATGCTGGTGATTTCCTCGCGTGACGGGATTGTCAGGGTTGCGCCCGCCTTCAGGTTGTTGATGTTGTTATTCATAAAGGCATTCGGATTGGCCCGTTGCAGGGCAAGCATCATCTGTTCCATGCTGATGCCGCTGTCGGGTCGAAACCGCTTGGAAATGTTCCAGAGTGTCTCGTCGCGCTTGACAGGGCCGTAGCTGCTGACGGACTGGCCGGTGGTGGCCGCAGGGACGCTGGCAGTTGTTGAGACGGCAGCTGACGTTCTGGAGCGGCGCGCCGGTTCCGCGACGACGGGCGTTGCCCTGGGTGTACTCGACTGGGGTGCGGCAGGGATCGCAGGCGCGGCCGGCATGGTGAGCGGCGGGTCGACCAGGACCGTGTACTGCCGCATCAGGTGGCCATTCGGCCAGCTCAGTTCCAGCATGAATTCGATAAAGGGTTCACGGACGTTATCGCTGCTGCTGACGCGTATGACAGGCTGGCCGCGGCTGTCCCGCTCGACCTTGAATCTGAAATTTCCGAGTATCCGGGATCTGGACAGGCCTGCTCGCTGGTGCGCTTCCGCCGAGGCAATCTTGACCTTGATCTGGGACAGATCGGTTCCGCCCGCCGAAGTCAGCCCGATGCTTGCCTGCATGGGCTGGTTGAGCGCTGATTGCATGTCGATTTCACCAAGGCCCAGCGCAATGGCGTTCGACGAGACCATAATAAAGAGCAGGGCTGCAGCCACAGCCGATTTTCTTGACATGCCAAATATCCCCATCAGTTGGTTCTTCCCTGCGATTCCGGGATCGGAATCAATACGCAACGCCCCGTATTCCGCATGCTGCTGCCAAAGTGGCAGCACTATAGCTCACAAATACTCTTTGACCAAAATTTCGGCAATCTGGATGCTGTTAAGCGCGGCGCCCTTGCGCACATTATCGGCAACCACCCACAGGTCTAAACCGCGCGGGTGGGATATGTCCTCGCGAATCCGGCCAACGTATACCGGGTCGTGGCCTGTCGCTTCCGTTACCGCCGTCGGATAACCGCCATCCTCACGCTTGTCCAGCACCACCACGCCGGGTGCCTTTTTCAGCAGGGATGTCGCCTGCGCGGCCGTCAGTTTTTCACGGGTTTCGATATGCACCGCCTCCGAGTGCCCGAAAAAGACCGGAACCCGCACAGCCGTCGGATTGACCTGGATATGCGGGGCTTCCATGATCTTGCGTGTCTCCCAGACCATTTTCATTTCTTCCTTGGTGTATCCATTGTCCTGAAAGACATCGATATGTGGCAGGACATTGAATGCAATCTGGCGCGGATAGACCGATGGCTTGACGGGGCGGCCGTTCAGCAGTTCGGCGGTCTGGCTCGCCAGTTCCTCGATTGCCTCCTTGCCGGTACCGGATACCGCCTGGTAGGTACACACGTTGATGCGCTCGATGCCCGCGGCATCGTGCAGGGGTTTCAGGGCAACCAGCATTTGAATGGTGGAACAGTTCGGGTTCGCGATGATGCCGTGGGTCCTGCAAGCGGCGATAGCATGGGGGTTCACTTCGGGCACGACCAGCGGGATGTCGTCCTCATAGCGAAACCGCGAGGTATTGTCGATCACGATGCAGCCGGCCTGTGCAGCGAGTGGCGCAAAGGTGTCCGAGATGCCGGCACCCGCGGAGAACAGGCCGATCTGCACCCGGGAAAAATCAAAACTTCCCAGCTCCTCCACCGTGAGGTAGGTGTTACCGAACGGCACCTTCTTGCCCGCGGAGCGCTCGCTCGCCAGCGGATAGACCTTGTTGACGGGAAATTTACGCTCCGCGAGGATCTCCAGCATGGCTTCACCCACGGCACCGGTAGCGCCGACAACTGCAATATCGTACTTAGCTGGCATCTTTCTTCTGTTCCTGAGGTTGAATAGTCAGGACCTGTTATCAGGCCCCTGTGCCTGCAATGCCGCCACGACGGCATTCCCCATCTCCCGGGTGCCGACGGCGGCCTCTCCGTCGGCCGCGATATCGGGGGTACGCAGGCCATCATCAAGCACCATACCGACTGCCGCTTCGACCCTTGCCGCAAGGTCCGGTTCATCCAGACTGTAGCGCAGCATCATCGCCACCGAGAGGATGGTAGCCAGCGGGTTTGCTACACCCTGGCCGGCAATGTCAGGTGCCGAACCGTGAATCGGTTCATACATGCCCTTGCCGTTGATGTCCAGCGAGGCCGAGGGCAGCATGCCAATGGATCCGGTCAGCATGGCCGCAGCATCCGAGAGGATGTCGCCGAACATGTTGCCGGTCACCATGACGTCGAACTGCTTCGGGGCGCGCACCAGTTGCATGGCGGCGTTATCGACATACATGTGGCTCAACTCGACATCGCTGTATTCCTGACCCAGCTGCATCATGACTTCGCGCCAGAGTTCGCTGCACTCCAGCACATTGGCCTTGTCCACTGAACACAGGCGCCGGGAACGCTTGCGTGCGATTTCGAAAGCGGAGCGACCGATGCGCTCGATTTCCGACTCGCTGTAGACCAGGGTATTGAAACCTTCGCGCTGGCCGTCATCAAGGGTCCGGATGCCGCGCGGCTGGCCGAAATAGATGCCGCCGGTGAGTTCCCGCACGATCAGGATATCCAGTCCGCTGACCACTTCCGGTTTCAGCGTGGAGGCGCCGGCCAGTTGCGGGTAGAGAATGGCCGGCCGCAGGTTGGAAAAGAGCTGCAACCCGGCACGCAGGCCAAGCAGTCCCTGTTCAGGACGCAGTGCACGCTCCAGCCCGTCCCACTGCGGACCGCCAACCGAGCCCAGCAAAATGGCATCCGCCGCTTTTGCCAGTTCCAGCGTGGCATCCGGCAGCGGTTTACCGGCAACTTCGTAACCAGCGCCGCCGACGGGTGCATGCTCAAGCGTTATCGACAGTCCGTGACTGGTATGCAGGGCATCCAGCACGCTGACCGCCTCCGCGATGATTTCCGGGCCAATCCCGTCTCCGGGAAGAATGGCGACTGTGTGTTTCGTTTTCATCGGTATGCTGCGCGCTAATCCGGTTGCTGGAACAGCCAGGGAGCGGTTTGCCTGTGTTGTTTTTCGAACTCACGAATGGCATCGGCATATTGAAGTGTCAGCCCGATGTCATCAAGTCCACGGATCAGGCAGTCCTTGCGAAAGGGGTCGACCTCGAAATGAATCGTGTCGCCCGTTGGCGTCGCAATCTGCTGATCCGGCAGATTTACGATCAGGCGGTAACCGGACGTTGCCGCAACCGCCGTGAACAGCCGGTCGACGCGCGTCGCCGACAGGATGATTGGCAATACCCCGTTCTTGAAACAGTTGTTGAAGAAGATGTCAGCAAAGCTCGGTGCTATGACGACACGAAAGCCATAGTCCAGCAGGGCCCAGACGGCATGTTCCCGCGAGGAGCCGCAGCCGAAATTTTCCCGCGCCAATAAAATGCCGGCCCCCTGGTAGCGGGACTTGTTGAGCACGAAGTCCGGATTCAGTGTGCGTTGCGTGTTATCCATGCCGGGTTCACCGCTCCCGAGATAGCGCCATTCGTCGAACAGGTTGGGGCCGAAGCCACTGCGCTTGATCGACTTCAGGAACTGCTTCGGTATGATGGCGTCGGTATCGACATTGGCTCGATCCAGCGGCGCCACCAGTGCATCGATGATCTCAAATTTGTCCATTTACCTGTTCCCTGCCGCCTCAGTCCAGTTCGCTGCGAATATCCGCAAAGTGCCCCGTGACGGCCGCGAGTGCTGCCATGGCGGGACTGACCAGGTGAGTCCGCCCCCCCTGCCCCTGGCGACCCTCGAAATTGCGGTTTGATGTCGAGGCGCAGCGGTCGCCTGGCGCCAGGCGGTCGGCATTCATCGCCAGGCACATGGAGCAGCCGGGTGCGCGCCATTCAAAGCCGGCTTCGGTGAATACCCGGTCCAGCCCTTCAGTCTCGGCCTGGCGTTTGACCAGTCCCGAGCCGGGCACGACCAGCGCCTGCTTGATACTGGCCGCGACCTTGCGGCCGCGAATGGCGGCAGCGGCCGCGCGCAGGTCTTCAATCCGCGCGTTGGTGCAGGAACCGATGAACACGTGATCGGGGCGAATTGCCGTGATCGGCGTGCCGGGCCGGAGGTCCATGTATACCAGTGCATTGCGCATGCCTTCGCGCCTGACGTTGTCCGGTTCGGCATCGGGATCCGGTACCACCGCATCGATCCCGGCCACCATCTCCGGTGATGTGCCCCAGGTCACCTGGGGTGACAATTGTCCGGCATCCAGCGTCACGGTCCGGTCAAATTCCGCATCCGGGTCGCTGTGCAGGTCCGCCCAGGCCGCTTCGGCAAGCTCCCGGAGCTCGCCCCGGGGGGCGTAGGGACGTTCACCCAGGTATGCAAGCGTGGTGGCATCCACCGCGACCATGCCGGCACGGGCGCCTGCCTCGATGGCCATGTTACAGACGGTCATGCGGCCTTCCATGGAAAGGCTGCGCAGGGTACTGCCGGCAAATTCGATCGAATAACCGGTGCCACCCGCCGTGCCGATCCGGCCGATAATGGCCAGCACGACGTCCTTGGCTGAAACCCCCGGGGCAAGCCGTCCGTCAACGCTGACCAGCAGGCTGCGCGTCTTTTTCATGATCAGGCACTGGGTTGCCAGGACATGTTCCACCTCCGATGTGCCGATACCGAATGCCAGTGCACCGAAGGCACCGTGCGTCGAGGTGTGGGAGTCCCCGCAGACCACGGTCATGCCCGGCAGGGTTGCACCCTGCTCCGGGCCGATGACATGGACGATCCCCTGGCGCGGGTCGTTCATGGAAAACTCGGTGATCCCGAGTTCGGCGCAGTTCTGGTCAAGCGTTTCCACCTGAATACGCGACACCGGATCGGTGATTCCCGAGCGGCGATCGGTCGTCGGGACGTTGTGATCCGGTACCGCCAGGATGGAGTCGATGCGCCAGGGGCGACGCCCCGCGAGACGCAGGCCCTCGAAGGCCTGGGGCGAGGTCACTTCGTGAACCAGATGGCGGTCGATGTACAGCAGCGCCGTCCCGTCTGCATCCTGTCTGACGAGGTGGGAGTCCCAGAGTTTGTCGTATAGCGTCTTGCCGGGCATGCGCTGTCATCCAGTCCAGGGCGTCAACATAATCGCCGGATTATATAGGATGTCCGCCCTGAAACCAGCTATTCGGACGCCGCCACCGGATTTTCGGGAATCCCCAGGTGGACGACAAGCATACCTGCGAGGGCGGTGACAGCCGCCAGCAGGTACATTAACTCGGGGCCGATGCCGTGCCACAGGTAGCCACTCACCAGACTGCCAAGCGCGCCGCCCGCGCCAAAGCTGACGCTGCTGTAAAGTCCCTGTCCGCGCCCCTGATGCACCCCGGTGAACAGGGCATGAAACAGGTAGATCATGACCGCGTGATGCAGCCCGAAGCTGGTGGCGTGCAGAGTCTGGGCCAGCGTAATCACCAGGATGTTGTCTGCAAAACCTGCTGTCAGCAGCCAGCGCACCGCCGTCAGCCCAACGGCGTACAACAACAGCTTGCGGGCACCATAGCGCGGTAACAACTTCGGCATCAGCAGGAATATGCCGATTTCGGCAATCACGCCCAGCGCCCAGAGCTGGCCAATGACCGTGGTTGAATAGCCGTAATCCTCGAGATACAGGCTGAAGAAGGCATAGTATGGCCCGTGACTTGCCTGGACCAGAAAACACACCGCCAGCATGGCGAGCACGACCGGTTGCTTCAGTACCTGCCGTAACGGCACCTGGTCGATTGCCAGATGGCCGGCCGCGGATTCCGGCACCGCCAGGCTGCTCAGCCAGATCAGCACAAACAGGACCAGCAGGACCATGGGTAGCAGGGTGGTGCCGAATTTGCCAAGCAGCGGCCCGAGGGAAGCCACTGTGACGATGAAACCGATCGAGCCCCACAGGCGAATGCCGCTGTAGCGGTGGGTCTCGCTGCCCAGGTGGCTCATGGTCGTGGCCTCGAACTGCGGCAGCGAGGCGTTCCAGAAAAAACTGAAGACAATCATGACCAGCGCCAGCCACCAGAAACTGCTGCCAAGAAAGACCCCGGCGAATGTCACGATGGCCAGCAGGGAAGCGATGCGCACGATTTGCATGCGGTGCCCGGTGTGATCCGCGATCCAGCCCCAGATATTCGGTGCCACGATCTTGGTGGCCATGAGAATGGCGATCAGCTGGCCGATTTCGGTCATGCTGAAATCCAGCGATTTCAGATACAGGCTCCAGAACGGGACCAGCGCGCCCAGCGAGGCAAAATAGAACAGGTAGAAACCGGACAATCGCCAGTAGATCATGGTGCGCGAGATCGGCCCTGGAAGCGGGAACGGTTAGCTGGGGCTGGCGGGTATAACCGGTGTCGGGCTGCTTACACCCGCGTTCTGCGCCCGGTGACGCAGGACGTGGTCCATAAGAACCAGTGCCAGCATCGCCTCGGCAATCGGCGTGGCGCGAATGCCCACGCACGGGTCATGGCGACCGGTTGTGATGACCTCGACGGTATTGCCGGCGATATCCACCGTCCGTCCGGGGATACGGATGCTGGAAGTCGGCTTGAGCGCAATGCTGGCCAGGATATCCTGGCCACTGGAGATGCCACCGAGAATGCCGCCGGCCTGGTTGCTAAGAAAGCCCGCCGGGGTGATTTCGTCGCGGTGCCCGGTCCCCTTTTGTTCCACACAGGCAAAGCCGGCGCCGATCTCGACGCCCTTGACGGCATTGATACTCATCATGGCATGCGCGATTTCAGCATCGAGACGGTCGAAGATGGGTTCACCAAGCCCGGGCGGCACGCCGGTTGCTACGACGTTGACGCGCGCACCGACGGAATTGCCTTCCCTGCGCAGTTCGTCCATATAAGTTTCCAGTTCCGTGACCCGCGCCGGGTCGGGAGAAAAGAAGGCATTCTGGTCAACGGCATTCCAGTCTTTCAGTGCCAGCTTTATCGGGCCCAGCTGGGCAAGGTAGCCGCGTATTTCGATGCCGTATGCAGCCTGCAGGTATTTTTTTGCGATGGCGCCGGCGGCAACCCGCATGGCGGTCTCGCGTGCCGAGGAACGCCCGCCGCCGCGGTAGTCACGCAGCCCGTATTTCTGCTGGTAGGTGTAGTCCGCGTGACCTGGGCGGAAGCGGTCCATGATTTTCGTGTAGTCCCGGGAGCGCTGATCGGTATTGCGGATCAGCAGACCGATGGGTGAACCGGTGGTTTTTCCTTCAAAGACTCCGGACAGGATCTCGACTTCATCGGCTTCACGACGTTGCGTGGTATGCCGGGATTTGCCGGGTTTGCGCCGGTCCAGGTCGCGCTGCAGATCCGCCTCGTCAAGCGCCAGGCCCGGTGGGCAGCCATCGACCACGCAACCCAGTGCCGGGCCATGACTTTCACCGAAACCGGTTACCGTGAAGATTTTTCCGAAACTGTTTCCTGACATTCGCCTATTGTAGCGACTCCGGTCTGCAGCGTCGCCCCTTTTTCATTAAAGATCAGTAAGTACCAACCGATACGCCATGTGCGCCTGGCATACTTTGGAACACAAGGAGACCACTGTGGCACACGCTAACGTTCACCGCACTTCACCGGTTGGCAACTTCCTGGGTCAACCCATCTACCAGACCATCGAATCCCGCAACGGCACCTACGTATTCGACCGGATCGCCGTCAGCATCGACGGGGAATTCCCGCTTGACCAGCTGAGCAAGGATGAGCTGCTCATCAAGCCAGGCCTGATCTACCGCCCGAAATACTGAGACGCGACCTGTAGCGCGCTGACTGCCCGGGCGTGCAGGCTAGGCGCTGTCGATGTCCAGTCCCTCGCGGTGGGTCTGGTTGATCAGGTAGAACAGCCGGATACACGGCAGGTCCTGTTCGGTATGCTGCCTGACGATACGCATCCAGGGGAGATCCTTCCGGCCGAACTGGTAACTGCCGTCTGTCATGGACGCGCGCAGGGCGCGCATCTCCTTCAGCAGGGCGTAGACATACCCGAGGTTGCTTTCCACCTCGTCGAAGTCAAAGCTGGCTGCCTCGATAATGTCCTGCAGTTCGTCAATTACCTGGTCAACAAGACCGGCATATTCCGCTGCGGTTTTCGCTCTGGTACTCATACTCATGCCTCTCCTGCTGCGGCGCGCGATTGTAACCTCCCGCGGGCCACCTGGTTGAAACTTTCACGGCAGGCATCCAGTTGCCCGGCGTCCAGCAGGAACACGCCCTCGCCGCCATATTCAAAATCCAGCCACAGGAACGGAACTTCCGGGAACAGGGCCGTGAGAATATCCCGGTAATGACCTACCTCGACCACCAGGATGCCGCTGTCCGCCAGATACTGTGCAGCATCCTGGAGGATGCGCACCACAATATCCATACCGTCAATCCCGGCCACGAGTCCCAGTTCCGGTTCATGCCGGAATTCAACAGCCAGCTGCTCCATTTCCCGGGCCGGCACGTAGGGCGGGTTGCTGACGATGACATCATAGACCTGCCCGGCAAGCCCGGAGAAGACGTCTGATGCGACCGGATTGACCCGCTCCTCCACCCCGTGTCGCCGGATATTGATCCGTGCCACGTCCAGCGCGTCAGCTGACAGGTCCGCAGCATCAATTTCGGCATCCGGAAAGGCAAACGCCGTTGCGACAGCGATACAGCCGCTACCGGTGCAGAGGTCCAGCACCCGGCGGACGCGCTGCGGTTCTATCCAGGGATAAAACCCGGCTTCGATCAATTCTGCGATGGGCGAGCGCGGCACCAGAACGCGTTCGTCGACGTAGAACGGCAGGCCGGCAAACCAGGCCTCATTGACCAGGTAGGCCGCCGGCTTGCGGGTGCTGGCGCGTGCCTCGAGCAGGGACTGGACAGCGGCACATTGGCCGGTGGTCAGCGGTTGGTCGAGCATGCTGTCCGGCTGGTCATAACCGATGCCCAGTGTGTGCAGCACCAGCGCGGCGGCTTCATCCTCCGCGTTGTCAGTGCCATGCGCAAATGCCAATCCCTCGCGGGTAAACAGCGCCGCGCCCTGGCGAATCAATTTTCTGGCTGTCATGCCAGCTGCCATCTGCCTTTCCCCGTAAAACTGCAGGTTAATTTTCCTGAACGGGTGTATCGTAGCCTGCTCTGTGGAATAATCAGCGCCCATGCAAACCGGTATCCGACACCCCTTGCGCAAACACCTCCTGATCGGGGGCATTATAGCGGTTTTCGCCCTGCTGGCCGGCGTCTGGTCAGCGCTGCAACTGCGCGAGCGTGCGGTTCACGACGATGAGCTGGCTGCGACCCGTTTCCCGGTCGCGCGCGACATCAGTGCCTTCACGCTTGTCGACCATCGTAGCGAGCCTTTCACGAACGCCTCGTTGCAGGGAGTCTGGTCAT
>Ga0210101_1000436_pt1 | contig 13713 bp, 9 predicted proteins | sample Muzzi_PWC_D1_FD_185534 | JGI IMG/M metagenome (GOLD analysis project Ga0210101, IMG submission 185534) | Wetland microbial communities from San Francisco Bay, California, USA, that impact long-term carbon sequestration - Muzzi_PWC_D1 (SPAdes) | ecosystem: Environmental > Aquatic > Marine >... | reverse complement strand
GATCCCGGACATCATCTATCTCAATGCTCCCTGTCGGCGTCCCCTGCTCCGCATGGTCATCCGCCATGATGGGGAAATGTGTGGCTGCTGCGAGGATACGGGCGGGGCTTTCGGACTGGGCAACGTTTTTGACTCAAGTCTCAGGGAGTTGTGGTACTCCGGCCCGCATGTGGAATTCGTTCGCAATCTTATCGCCGGCCACCGCGAAAAATATGCCCTGTGCGCTAATTGTCCCCTGACGCCCAGTGGTGCGGCGCGGGAAGGTGAAAGAATCAGAATGAAATTGCGGCGCTTCAGGCCCGTAAATCTTTAGCAGGGGGATAAAGTGCCCGTCGCGGCGGGATTAACCCCAAACCGGCCAGCCACCCATGTCAAAAATGGCTGTTTGGAAGCAGGAAGAAAGGTCCGGGCGAGGTTCTTTGACTCAATGATGGCTGTAAAGCAAGGCATGGGGAATGGTTTTGAAAATAGAAAAAACCGCCGAAGAGGCGGTTTTGCTGGTTAAAAAAGCCGGGGCGGGGCAACCTGCGGCAGAACCGCAATTTCCACCCGCATTAGGTCTGGAGGGGGGGTAGACCTCCCGGCTATTGGAAGAATTCTGCACTGAAAAGCAGGAGATTGCAACCTTTTTTCGCATATCTTCACAGTTATCAATGTCCCCGCCCCCTTTCCAAAGGGCCAAAGATGGCTAAAAATCGACTACCGGAAGTTTCTTTTCGGCCTTTTTTGGATAATGTTTGCATAGGATCACAATTAGCTATAAACTTTCGCGCCTGATTTTGTAAGCTAACGTTATGTTCCCGAAAGTCGAGAAAGGAAAAGCGATGGACAAGGCAGATTGCATTCTTTTCAGCGGCGGCGCCAAAGGCGCCGAGGCCGAATTCGGCGCCAACGCTGAACGGTGCGGGATTGAGGAAGTCAACTACACCTTTGACGGACACAGCAGCATTCGTCAGCGGGGCCGGCGGGTTTTAACCACCGAAGAATTGAAGAACGGCGATGTCAGCCTGGAATACGTGTCGCGACTAATGAGCCGTCGGTACACGGCCAGCAAGACGCTCCGAAAAATTTTACAGAGCATTTGGTACCAGATCAACAGCGGCCGGCAAATTTTTGTTGTCGGCGAAATTCTGGACGATAATACGGTCAAGGGCGGAACCGGCTGGGGTGCCGAATTTGCCAAAATCTGCAATAAGCCGCTTTTCGTCTTCGACCAGAAAAAAACCGCCTGGTTCCGCTGGGACCAAACCGACTGGGTCGAATGCCTGGCAGGCAACCTGCCGGTCATCAGCCATACCCATTTCTCTGGAACCGGGACGCGGTTTCTCGAAGAGAACGGCAAGCAGGCCATTGCCGGCCTCTTTGCGAGGTCCTTCCCCGCCTGATTGCTCCCGGACCGCGAAGGCGAAAGAGTTTATCAAACCAAACGGCCGCCCCTCTTTATTAATGAAGGGGCGGCCGTTTCGCGTCCCCGCTGACCGGCCGAAAAGGGGTTGCGGGATTTTTCCGCCGGTCCATAATAAAGAGAGACGGTCGGATCTTCTGGACCGCCCCTCCCCGAGGAGTTGCCATGTCCGTTCTCCGTCAGATTGCCCAGTTGGGACAGCCGGTTCTTCGTACTTCCGCTCGGCTCGTCGAGAATCCCGGGGACCCGGCGGTGCAGAAACTGATCGACGATCTCCTGGCGACCGCCCTCGATGCCGACGGCGTAGGCATCGCCGCGCCTCAGGTTCATGAATCCCTGGCGTTGTTCATCGTCGCGTCCCGCCCCAATCCCCGCTATCCGCAGGCACCGACCATGGCACCGACAGCGGTCATCAATCCCAGGATTCTATGGTTTGGCGAGGAGATCGAAAAGGACTGGGAGGGCTGTTTGAGCATACCCGGTCTGCGCGGTCTGGTCCCTCGCCACCGGCGGATCGGAGTTCGTTATCTGACCCGCGACGGGGATCAGCGCGAAGAGGAATTTTTCGGGTTTATCGCCCGGATCTTTCAGCACGAGTTCGATCACTTGCAGGGCACGGTCTTTGTCGATCGGTTGGAAGATACGCGGGACCTGGTGACCGAAAAAGAGTTTCGTCGGATTTTGGCTACGGACGTTTCCCGGCCAGGATCGGGTCGACACTGATCGGGTGCATGTCGGTCCGGATCGGTTGGGCTCGATGATGGTCCCTTCGAGTTTTTTTTCGTGAAAACCTTCCTCTTCCCCTTGCGCCGATGACTGATTTCACGTATAGAAAGGCAACCCCTCCGGGCCGAGCGGCCGCAAAGGATTAAATTATGAGTTTTCTGAAAAAACTGTTTGGCGCCCGTGACCCTTTGGAGCGCCTGCGGCAGTGTTGTGAAAGAAGAGAATGGGCTGCCGCCCTTCACCTTGCGGAAGAGACCGATTGGGACTCCATGGAGGCCGGGGCGCGGGACGCGGCGGCCGCCCTGGCGCGGGAAGCAGGAGACCGGCTGGCGGAATTGAACCTCGCGGAAGGAGAGGATGCGGCGGCAATCGGCCATACGATTCGGGCGCGCGAACATTTCCAACTGGCTTTGGACCAGACCCGATCCGCTTCATTGCGGGAGCGGATCGAGCAGGCCCTGGACCGGCTAGAGAGGGGAACAGTCGTGAGCCCTCCAGCGGTTGTTGACGATTCGGCTGCCGGCAGTTGTGGCAGCGATTGCGGTCCAAGCTGTGGTCCGATGGCGGAACCTGATGCAGCATCCGGGCCGGCCGATCTTGACGAGGAGACACGGATCGAGCTTTATCTCGGTACTCTCCCGGCCGATTTGGCCGAGCGTTATGCGGCCGCCGGGCCCGAATTCCTCCGGGCCTGGTTGGAAGCCCAGGAAGGTGACCCCCGGCAGGCTCTGGCGCTTTTGGACCATATTCCGGAAGCGGAACGGAACGCCCTGTATTTTTCCGAACGGGGAGTCCTGCGGATGCGTTGCGAGGATCTCCGGGGCGCCGAAGCCGACGTGCGAAACGCCTTGAAGGAAGATCCCGGGCTGTTTCCGGCCTTCGAGACCCTGGCTGCCTTGCTGGCCACGGCCGGCCGTGTGAAAGAACTGGAAGAACAGTTGCAGGACGCAATCTCCCAGAAACGGTTCGTCGGTTTTTCCTGGAGCCGGTTGGCACATCTGCGTGCCGGTCGGGGGGACCTGGCCGCGGCGCTGGAGGCCGGTAACAGGGCTCTGGCAACGGGCGCGGTCGATATGGAGACGCTGGTGCTGTGCGCCCGGCTGCTGGAGCGGGAAGCCCGCTTCGACGAGACAGAAGCGCTTCTCACCCGTCTTCCGGCGGGAGGGTGCGGCGGCGGAGCGCATCCGCTGCTTGCCGAATTCTGGCTCAGGCGGTCAAAAAACCTCGATCGGGCCCTGGAGTCTTTCAAGAGCTCCCTGCGGCAGGAACGGGACAATCCCCGCTGGCTGTTGCGGATCGCCCAGGTCTATCTTGCCCGGGGATGGAAGAGCGAGGCGGCGGAGCAGTTCGACCGCCTGCTGTCCCGCCCGGACCTGCCGGAGGAGACCCGGAGCGAAGCCCGCGCCTCGATGGCCCATCTTTCGAAAATTTAAGCGGAAGAAGATCAGCCGACGCGGGGATTCTTCAGCATTGTCGGCCGATTGTCTACCGTCCTCAAGCCTTGTTCCCCAGGTTTGGAAGAGTTAAGATTAAACCCCTGATTTTTTGATCGTTCCCCTGCGTCCTCTGCCCAAAGGCGGATGGCGGCGAAGCGGCCCGTTTCCGGCTTTCAGTGCACACGGCCGGTTCGTAATCACCCTGGAGTCAAGCGCCTTGCGCACCCGCACCAAATTTATCGTCTGGCTGCGCCGAAAAATCAGCGCTCTGCCGAGTCGCCTCCGGATCAGCGAAAACAATTTCATGGTCATTCTGGCCGTGGCCATCGGGCTGCTGGCCGGTTTGGGGAACTTTGCCTTCCGCAAGGCCATTGAAGGGATCCATTTTCTGGTCATCGAGCAGGGGCTCGATTTTTTCTCGGTTTCCCTGGATGTCTGGGACAGTCATCGCTTCTGGGTAGTCCTCTTTCCGCTGACTGGCGGAATCCTTTTGCTTCCGTTGTGGATCCTGTCCCCAAAGGATCTTAGTTCCGGCTTTCCGGCTTTTCTGGAACAGGTCAACCTGCGCGGAGCCAAACTGCGGGCACGGACCATCCTCACCAGGGGCCTTGCCTGTGCCATTACCCTGGGGACGGGCGGGTCCGCCGGTCAGGAAGGGCCCATCGCCCAGATCGGCGGCGCCATCGGCAGCCAGTTCGGGCAGACCTTCAAAGTCAGCGGTGATCGGTTGAAAACGCTGGTCGCCTGCGGGGTTTCCGCGGGAGTGGCGGCCACTTTCAATGCTCCCATCGCCGGCGTTTTTTTTGCCCAGGAGATCGTGCTGCTTGGATCCTTTGAGCTGACGAGCTTCACTTCCATCGTCATCTCCAGCGGAATGGCGACCGTGGTTTCGCGGGCCATGCTGGGAAATTCCTCGGAAATCTCCGCTCCGCCCTATGTTCTGACCAGTTACTGGGAGCTGATTCTCTACGTGGCCCTCGGCGTACTGGTCGGGCTGCTGGCCAGCGGTTTTATCGATCTTCATTTTCGAATCAAGGATTATTTTGCGGCCCTGCGGGTTCACCGGCTGGCCAAACCGGTGCTGGGGGGGCTGCTGGTCGGGCTGATCGGGATCGCCTTTCCCCAGATTTTTGGCAACGGCTACGATTTCATGGAGTCGGTTCTGTTCGGCAACGGACTCTGGTATCTGCTGGCCGCCCTGATTCTGGTCAAAATGGTGGCCACCTCCATCACCCTGGGGTCGGGCATGCCCGGCGGCCTTTTCGCCCCCTGCCTTTACCTGGGAGCGGTGACCGGCGGGGCCTTCGGCCGGCTTGCGGCAGACGTCTTTCCTCACATGGGCATTTCGCCCGGCGCCTACGCCCTCGTCGGCATGGGGGCCTTCCTCTCCGCCGCCACCCATGCTCCCATGACGGCCATTTTCCTCCTGTTCGAGATGACCGACTCCTACGAGGTCATCATCCCGATCATGCTTGCCTGCGTCATCGGAACGGCCATCTGTCGCCATTTCAAGGCGGACAGTCTCGATACGGTGGAGCTGGCGCGGGCGGGAATCGATCTGGAAGCGGGCAAGGAGCGCAACATCATGAAGGCGCTTCGGGTCGGCGACGTCATGATCCGGGATCCGGAAACGGTGCCGGAAAATATGACCCTCGGGCAGTTCACCCGATTTATCGCCCAGACCCACCACACCAACTTTCCATTGATCAACCCCGCGGGTGAACTGACGGGAATTATCTCGGTCCAGGATTTCATGGGGGTGGTTTTTGAACGGGACCTGATGGATCTGGTCGTGATCAAGGAGCTGGCCAGCCTTGATGTCATTACCGTTACGGTCGATGAAAATCTTGATGACGCCATGCGCAAAATCGGTTACCGCAATATCGAACAGCTCCCGGTGGTAGATCGGGAGACGGGCCTCAGGCTGATCGGAATTATTTCCCGCCGCGACATGGTTGCCGCGTACAACCGGGCGTTGATGGCCCGTACGCTGAAGGAATAGAGGGATGAATCAACTTTTGCAGGGACTCAATCCCCATCAACGGGAAGCGGTGCAGCATGGAGAAGGGCCGCTGCTGATCCTGGCGGGGGCGGGGTCCGGAAAAACCCGGACCCTGACGCACCGGATTGCCTGTTTGATCGGGGAACACGCCGTTGCCCCCTGGCAAATCCTGGCCGTTACCTTTACCAATAAAGCGGCCGAGGAAATGCGCGAACGGCTGCAGCAGCTTCTCGGCACGACCGAAGGATTGTGGGTCAGCACCTTTCATTCCGCCTGCGTACGCATTCTTCGGCGGGACGCCGGAGCCCTCGGCTTTACAGCCGACTTTTCCATCTACGACGATCAGGACCAGGAGCGCCTGCTCAGGATCATTCTGAAAGAACTCGATGTCGGCGAGCGGGTGCTGAAGGCCCGGACCGCCGCCGCGGCCATTGACAGCGCCAAAAACCGGGGGCTGCTGCCCCGGGACCTGCCGCCGGAGGAAACCTCCCGCGGGCTGCTGCAAAAGGTCTACACGCTTTACCAGGAGCGCCTGCAGCAGGCCAATGCCTTCGATTTCGGCGACCTGCTCCTGCAGACCGTGCGGCTGTTCAAAGAATTCCCTGAGGTTCGGGAGCGGTGGCAGCAGCGGTTCGCCCATGTCCTGGTGGACGAATTCCAGGACACCAACCAGGTTCAATATGATCTGATCAGGCTCCTGGTCGGCCCGAACCGCAACCTCTGCGTGGTCGGCGACGACGATCAGTCGATTTACCGCTGGCGCGGGGCCGAAGTCGGCAACATCCTCGGATTCGAGCGGGACTTCCCCGGCTGCCGGACCATTCGTCTGGAGCAGAACTATCGCTCCACCCGGACCATTCTGGCCGCGGCCGGCGAGGTGGTTGCCCGCAATGTCGGACGCAAGGAAAAGACCCTCTGGACCGAGAATCCGGAAGGGGACAAGATCGTTCTGGAAACTCTCCCGGATGATCTGGAGGAGGCTCGTCTGGTCGCCCGGGAAATCGAGCGGCTCCATAAATCCGACGGCCGACACCTGCGGGACATTGCGGTCTTTTACCGGACCAACGCCCAGTCCCGCGGTTTTGAAGAAGCTCTGCGCAGCGCCGGCCTGCCCTACGCGCTGTTCGGCGGCATCAAGTTCTATTCCCGGCAGGAAGTCAAGGACGTGTTGGCCTTCCTGCGCCTGCTGGTCAACCCGGCCGATTCAGTGTCCGCACGCCGTATCGTCAATGTCCCGGCGCGGGGGATCGGGGCGGTGACCATCAACCGAATCGGCCAGTTCGAAGGGGAGGCGGGCGGGTTTTTCCCTGCCTGCTGTCTGGCGGTTAGCAACGGACAACTGCCGAGCGGGGCGGCCGGGAAAGTCAACGCCTTCGTGGCCCTGATCAAGGAATTTCAGGAACGGTTGTCCCGGATGCCCTATCCCCAGCTGGCCGCCGCCCTGATCGAGGAGAGCGGCTACGGTCCGATGCTGCGGGAAGCTCTCGAACAGGCCGCGCCCGGCCCGGAACGCCGGGAGGCTCAAGGTCGCCTCGAGAACCTTGAACAGCTGCTGGCCGGAATGGAGGAGCATCGTTCGGTGGAGCAGACCCTGCAGGATTATCTGGCACAGATCGCCCTGATCACCGATCTGGACAGTTACGATCCGAGTCTCGACCGGGTTTCCCTGATGACCCTGCATGCCGCCAAGGGGCTGGAGTTTCCGGTCGTGTTCATGACCGGAATGGAAGAGGGGCTCTTCCCCCATTCGCGCACCGGCGAAGAAGGGGACGACCTGGAAGAGGAACGGCGGCTCTGCTACGTGGGAATGACCCGCACCAAGGAGCGCCTTTATCTGACCCACGCTCGACGGCGGAGGGTTTACGGTGATTTTCAGTACAATCCGCCCAGCCGGTTTTTGCAGGAAATTCCACCCCATCAATTTGAGAAGCCGCACTCCTCCCTGCGGCCAACCACGGACCATAACCTGGCCTCAATTTTTACCCAGCTGCCCGCGTCCGGTACGGACGAGAGTTATGAGGATGACCTCCGGATGGTGCCGGTGGATGAAGAGGGGCTTCGCATCGGAATCCGGGTACGACACGTCAAGTTCGGGCTCGGTACCGTGCGTCGTCTGGAGGGAAGTGGAGAAAATCAGAAGGTGACAGTCTATTTCAATTCCGTGGGCCAGAAAAAACTGCTGCTGAAATTCGCCGGGCTGGAGCCGGCCTGAAACGAATCGATTTGAACCGGGGGGATTTGACCGGTGGAGAAGCCGCCCCTGCAGACGTTAAAAAAAACGCGCGCCTTGCGGATTGAGGTGGGAACAAGGCGCGCCATTCCAATAGATCAGGAAAAACAGTCTGTTTTTGAAGCCGAAAGCCAGCTGGAAAAACTCCCGGAGGCCGGCGAAGGAGACTCGCTCGGGAGGCGCGAGCTTTCGGCATATGAAGGTCAGTTAAAATAGATTAGAACGGATAAATAAAATTGCAAGCCCGGCGCTGAAAATTTTCGGATCTGGCAACCCCCCCCCTTTTCTCGCCTCCTTTTACTGAAAGAAGCTCTTTCCACGCTCCTTTTTTCCGTAACCGAGAGTTTCGTTTTTCCTCTTGCGGAGAGTTCGCCTGCCGGACTTTCAACCGTTGGCCCGAATCCGGCAACCCGGCCATCAGCCGGTATTGCGCAATCCCGCCGCGATGCCGTGAATCGATGCCGCCAGAACGTAATTCAACTCTTCGCTGTCATCGCCCCCGCGTTTGCGGCGCAGCAGCTCGATTTGAATGAGACTCATCGGATCGACGTAAGGGTTGCGCAGGCGCAGCGATTCGACCAGGTCGGGGTTGGTTTGGAGGAGTTCCTTCTGGCCGGTGACGGCCAGAAGCATGTGGCAGGTTCGGTGAAATTCCTCAACGATCAGACCGAAGACCCGCTCGCGGAGGGCCGCGTCCGTCACCAGATCGGCATACTGACGGGCCAGGAAAAGATCAACCTTGGTTAGGGCCAGTTCCACGTTGCGAATCAGGTCGAAAAAAAACGGAAACTTTTTCATCATCTCCCGCAGCCGGGAAAGATTGCCGGGGTTGGCGTCGGCATAGCGCCCCAGGGCGAACCCGACTCCGAACCACCCGGGAATCATGTGCCGGCTCTGAATCCAGCCGAAGCCCCAGGGGATGGCGCGCAGGTCGTCGAGACAGCGAGTCGCCCGCCGCTTGGCCGGGCGTGAGCCGATCTTGGCCAGTTCGAATTCCTGTACCGGGGTGGCCTGCTCAAAATAGGGAATAATATCAGGATTGTCGGCGATCTTTTCCCGGTAGTAGGAAAAGGCGGTCGCGGCCATGGCGTCCAGCGCCGATTCCCAGGTTCCGGCCTCTTCAGGGTCGGGACCGGGGCAAAGGGTCAAGGCCTCGAGTGCCGCGGCGATCATGACTTCCAGGTTGCGCTCAGCCAGATTCCCATCGGCATATTTGAAATTGATCACTTCCCCCTGCTCGGTCAATCTCAAGGCTCCGGAAAAAGCTCCGGGAGGTTGAGCGATGATGGCGCGATGGGTCGGTCCCCCGCCGCGGCCGACAGTGCCGCCCCGGCCGTGAAACAGCCGCAGCTTCACCCGGCACTCCCGGGCGACTTCATGGAGCTTCCGGTGGGCTTTGTAAATCTCCCAGCTGCCGGTCAGCATCCCCCCGTCCTTGTTGGAATCGGAATAGCCGAGCATGATCTCCTGCTGTCGCCGCCACGAATCGAGGAATGGTTCGTATTCGGGCGCCTGCCAGAGGGAGCGGCAGATTTCCGGCGCGGCACGGAGGGCCTGGATCGATTCGAACAGTGGGACCGGCATGAGTCCCGGATCGCCGCGGGAAGGGTCCGCTGCCACCTGAATTCCCGAGAGCTTGCAGAGCCAGACCAGATGGAAGATGTCCGCCAGAGACTCGGTTCCGCTGATAACGTAATAGCGAATCGATTCGGCGGGATAGGCCCGTTTCAGTCGGGCGATGTCCCGCAACGTTTCGAGTAGTCGGGTCGTTTCCGTAGAAGGCGATCCGGTCAGAGCCCCCGGAGTGGATTCACCCCCGCCCAGATCCGCGATGGCGGCGGCATGGATGCGGGCATGCTGGCGAATGTCGAGGGTGTGCAGATGGAAGCCGAAGGTTGCTGCCTGGCGCAGCAAGGGCTCGATAAACGTCGCGGCGAGTCTTTCCCCCCCGGTGGTCGCCAGGCTGCGGCGAACGAGTTCCAAATCCTTCGTAAAGGCCTCCGCCGATCGATAAGCTTCCGGGTGGTCGGGCTCGGATCGGGTGCGGCGCAAGCGCTGCAGCACCCGGGCGAGAAACCGGCGGTAGGTTTCGCATTCCGGAAGGTTTTCGATTTCCGGAGTGTCGGGCCACTGCCTGGCATAGCCGTGCTCGGCTTCGATCAGGTCGGACCCGGCCCGAACCCGGCAGGTCGAGGGGGTCAGGGCATCCCTCAGTTCCCCCAGGATTTCCAGATAATGGGCCAGAATCAAATCCCGAGCCTGGTGCAGGGCTTGTTCAGTCGATTCCGGGACAACAAAGGGATTTCCGTCCCGGTCTCCGCCAATCCAGGAACCGAAGCGGACCAGGGTGGGCAGATCCGCGGCAGTCATGTCCCACTGATAAATTTCTCGAAAAGCCCTGGCCAGGTCGGTATAGAGGTGGGGCAAGGGACGGATCAGGGAATCGGGGTAATGATCCAGCCCCATCTTGATTTCATCGGCGACGGCCGGCTGGCGACGGCGGACTTCATCCGACTGCCAGAGGGTCGTTATTTCGGCCAGAATTGACAATTGTAGCTCTTCCGCCTCATCTTCGGCCAGGGGGAGCCGGTCCAAATTTTCCATGTGGCGGGCGATTCGTCGGCGCTTGAAACGGACCGCTCGCCGCGCCACTTCGGTGGGATGGGCGGTGAAGACCGGAATGATTTCCACCTGCCGGAGGGTTGCCAGAACCTCCTCGGGGGAATGGCCGGCCTCCTTCAGACGGTACAGTGTCCCGCGCCACGAGCCAGGCTTAAGACGGTCGGTTCCGGCCAGGCGGGAAGCCCGGCGCCGGCGTTTGCGGTGATTCGTTTCAGCCAGATTGGTGAGTTCGAAAAAAGTGGCGAAGGCCTTGATGATCTGGTGGGAGTCTGCCAGCGTCAGGCCGCCGATCAATTGTTGTGCCTGGCTGATCAGGTCATTTTCCGCGGTTTCATCTATCGATCCCCCGGAGCGATTCTCTGCTTCCCGATGCCGAATGACCAGCCGGCGGATCTGCTCCTCAAGGTCAAATATCCTTTTTCCGGACTGTTCCTTGATCACGGTTCCCAACAGGTGGCCGAGGGACCGTACATCACGCCGCAAGGGGAGGTGTTTGCGGTCCTCCTCGCTTCCGACAAGTTCATCCAGACGCTCGGACTGGGAAGCGGGAAACCAGTAAAGGTTCTGGAGATTCATCTGCGGCCCCCAATATTAGGTTCCAGGGTAGATGGTTATTTAAATGAGCTCGGAAAATCCGGGGTTTGCGTGAAAGGAGATGAAAAAGGCTCCATAACCAGGGCAGGCTTTCAGCTGATGGCCAGGAAATACAAATGGGTGCTTCTTTCCGGATAAATATTAAGAATCGACACCCAATTGACCGGGTTTCTTTGGGCCTGCTCCACGGCGGCAATCACCCCTTATTGATCGATGAAATAGTTCCCCCAAGCGGTCTCCACGTTTTCCCGGGTCATCTTCGGAGAATGTTTGTAGAATCGGGAATCATCGATAATGTGATCGATAATGTCGCGAGGGTGACAGGCGCTGAGAGTGACTCCGTAACGATGGTAATGATCCTTGACCAGATGGTTGAAGACATCCTGGTCGAAAGGGACCCCGTTGGCTTCGCAGACCCGGCGGAAAATCTGTTCGTATTCCAATGCGGTGGGATGGTCGATCTTGATCTTGTAGCGGATACGCCGCAGGAAGGCCTCGTCCACCAGGCTTTTTGGTTCGAGGTTGGTGGAAAAGATAACCAGTTGGTCAAAGGGGATTTCGAACTTCATCCCGGTGTGGAGGGACAGGAAATCGATGCGGCGGTCGAGATTGACGATCCAGCGGTTGAGAAGGGCCTGGGGGTTCATCTGCTGGCGACCGAAGTCATCGACAATGAAGAGGCCGTTGTTGGCCTTCATCTGCAGCGGCGCTTCATAAAATTTGGCGATCCGGTTAAAGTCCAGGTCAAAGCTTTTCAGGGTCAGCTCTCCCCCGGTGATGAGCACCGGCCGCTTGACCTTGATCCAGCGCCGATCGAATTCTTCCGAAGGTTGTTCTTCCTGAACGGGGGTGTGCGTCACGGGGTCGAAGACCTGGACGATCTGTCCTCCCACATATACGGCGTAAGGGACAAAGATGTCATCGGGAAGAATCCGGCCGATGGCTTCGGCAATGGTGGTCTTGCCGTTTCCCGGCGGGCCGTAGATAAACATGGGATTTCCCGAGCTGATAGCCGGTCCGAGGCGGCGCAACAGACTGTCGTCGATGACCAGGGAAGAGAAGGCCTCGCACACGGACTCTTCGGTGACTTCTATGTTTTTGATGGTCTGCAGTTCCACCAGCTTTCGGTAGCGGTCCAGGGGGACGGGAGCCGGTCCGGTGTAGCTGCAGATTTCGGCCACTTCGGCGCCGTGACTCTTGCCTTTGTCGGTCGTCTGGAACTGATAGGATGAGCGCACGAATTCTGAAGCGCTGCGAACTTCCACCAGCTTTTCGCGACGGAGAACTTCCATCGCCTGATCGACGATCGGGGCCGGAAGCTTGACGCTGTCGACGACCTCGGAAAGACGGAACGCACCCACGTGGCGGATGTGCTTCAGGACCAGATCGGCAATAAAGGCAAGGCTGAGCCCGGTATCTTCGACCTTGTCCGGCAGCAGCGGGATCGGCTTGAAGATCCTATCCATGTCCTTTTCGGTCATATAGCCCAGCGCCTGGAGGTTTTCACCCAACCGCCCGCCGCGGAGCCGCTGGCGGGTCAGGGCTTCCTGCAACTGTTCCTCGGTCACCAGGTTTTCCTGGACCAGTTTCTGGCCGATCTGCATTTTCATTGGCAACTTCCCCCTGTCCGGATTTTGGTCTGCTACTATTATAGCGGTTTGCCATGATTGTGCAGGGACGAAAGGGGGAACCCGGAGAGACGGATTGACCATCCCGGGTTTGTCATGATTCCCGCCGGTTAAAAGGGCGAAATTCATCCCCCACGGGAAGCAGTTAACATGGAAAATTTCCAGCCTAACCGAAATCTAACATGGCGGTTTTACACTGACCCGGGTGTTTTGAAGTCAAGAGGTGGAAACAACGGGAAAGAGTTAACCCATGAGTAAAGAACGGATACTGATTGTCGAAGACGAAGAGGACATCCTGGCCCTGGTTCATTACAACCTGACCAAGGAGGGGTACCGGGCGACGACCGCAACGTCTGGGGAAGAAGGCTTGAAATTGGCCAGGGACGAAAATCCGGACCTGATTCTCCTGGACCTGATGCTGCCCGGCATGGATGGCCTGGAAGTCTGCCGGGCGCTGAAAAACCGCGCCGAAACCCAGTCGATACCAATTATCATGCTGACCGCCAAAGGCGAGGAAGCCGATATCGTCACCGGCCTGGAACTCGGCGCCGACGATTACGTTACCAAGCCGTTCAGCCCCAAAGTCCTGATCGCCAGAATCCGCGCGATTGCCCGCAGGGGGCGGGAAGCACTGCCGGAAGAGGGCGGCGAGCAAGTGATCCACATCAATGATTTGGTAATTCATCCCGGCCGGAACGAAGTGCTTGTCCAGGGACAGCCGGTTGATTTGACCTTTACCGAATTCCGGGTGCTGCAGTTTCTCGCCGGCCGGCCCGGATGGGTCTTTACCCGCTATCAGATCGTCAATGCGGTGCGGGGGGAGGATTATTCGGTCACCGACCGTGCCGTTGACGTCCAGGTGGTGGGACTGCGCAAAAAACTCGGCCCCTGCGGCATCTACATTGAAACCGTCCGAGGCGTCGGTTACCGGTTCAAGGACTGATAGATGCCTCTTTCTCGCCTCATCCCCCGCCGGTTTCTCTGGCAGCTCTTTCCCGCGTTTCTGCTGGTTATCCTACTTGCGCTGGTTTTGGTGGTCGGGTTTTTCAGCCGGACGCTGGAGGATTTTT
>Ga0210101_1000435_pt1 | contig 13714 bp, 11 predicted proteins | sample Muzzi_PWC_D1_FD_185534 | JGI IMG/M metagenome (GOLD analysis project Ga0210101, IMG submission 185534) | Wetland microbial communities from San Francisco Bay, California, USA, that impact long-term carbon sequestration - Muzzi_PWC_D1 (SPAdes) | ecosystem: Environmental > Aquatic > Marine >... | reverse complement strand
TGACCCTGCTTATGGGGATCGCCACCTTCATCGGCATCAGCCTTCACAACGCCGACCTGCTTGACGCCAGCGACCGTCAGTCCCGCTCGATTCTGCGGATTCTGGCCAGCAGCATCGACGCCCGGGATCCTCTCACTTCGGGGCATTCGGAAAAAGTGACCGAATATGCCCTGGGCATCTGCGAAGAGCTGGAACTTCCCAACGATTTCCGGGAGATGATCAGAGTCGCTTCCCTGCTTCACGACTACGGCAAGATCGGGGTTCCCGACGCTATTCTCAAAAAGGAGGGACGCCTCAACGACGAGGAGTATGCCATCGTCCAAACCCACGCGGAAAAAACCCGGGAGATACTGGAACAGATCAATTTCAAAGGGATCTTCCGCCAGGTTCCCGAGGTGGCTGCCGCTCATCACGAAAAGATCGACGGCAGCGGATACCCGCGGGGGCTCAAGGGACGGGATATTCCCCTGGGAGCAAAAATTATCGCGGTGGCCGACTATTTCGAAGCCATTACCTCTCAGCGCCATTATCGCCGACCCATGGATATCGATCATGCTTTCCTGCTGATGCGGGAAGAAAGCGGAAAATATTTCGAACCACGAATTGTCGAGGCCCTTATTTCCCATTACCGGCGGGTTCACGCCCTCCCCTGTCATGAGGGGATCACCCCGAACCCTCACAACGCACTGCAACGTCCGCAGCGAATTCCCTTCCGGGCCCCGGTTACTTTGCATGTCAACGGCCTCAAGTACCAGGGGACGAGTGCCGATTTAAGTTCTCAAGGAATTTTTGTGGCGACCCGGGATGAAGCCATCCAGGGAACGCCGGTCCAGATCGCTTTTTCTCTGCCGACGGAGAGCACGTCGAGGGTCATCGCACGAGGTCGGGTGGCCTGGGTCAACAGTCGGCGCGAGAGGAAGAAACCGGTTTTCCCGGTGGGAATGGGCCTCGAATTTCTTGACCTGGAAAAAGGCGCCGAGGATGCCCTCCGCAGTTTTGTCGGCGGGGGCCCTTCTTCGGCCTTCGTTACTGCCGGCTGGTGACCGGCGGAAGGCGAATCCTTTCCCGCCCAACGGAAAACGTGCCGGCAGTGCACCGCCGGCACGTTTTTACTTTTCCTTGCCGTTCCTACCTGATCACGCTCCCGACCCCGTCGATGATGTCCTGTACCGCGAGAAATGCGATCAGCAGGCCCATGACCCGGATGAGAATGGCCGATTTCAAGGTGCCGATCAGCGCCATCAGAAATTCGGCGAGTTGGCGGCCGGAGCAATGTAGTTTAAAAAGTGCGGAACGAGGACCAGGAAAAGTCGTAAGGCGTCTCCACGCCGCCGTCCGCGGAAATGGGGGACAGGTGCCCATCTCGAAGGCAATTCCACCCCAAAGAATTATCTCAAGTTACCGAATTCATTGACATCCATGTTAAATTCCCGAGCGTCGGTAATGATCAGTCGCCCTTCCCCGGTCATTCGATAGTCGAGTTCCTCGATATCAGTCTGGGCGGGAAGAACGTTGATGATCAATCCGCCATCCACCAGGCTGACGAGCCGGACCCTCCGGTCGGGTTTACGCAGGAACTCTCCCGTCCCGGGATCAAGGATGAAGCTGTATCCCTCCACCCGGGCGACCTGATCGCTGGCGGCGATAACCTCTCCGGCGAAATGGCGGCGCAAATCTCCTTCAAACTGACGACGCATGACGACATGAATTTTTTCACCGGGATTTAGGACCATTTTCAAAAACCTCCCGAAAGTTTTTAACAAGTTGATGAAAAGCGCTCATTTGCGGCGTTGGCCTTATTCTCGTCGCGGCAACGTACTGCCCATCACGCTTCACTCCTCGAATTTCGTCCGTCTTGCATCTGAAAATTCTTGACCAACTTGGAATCATTAAAATTTCATCGGCCCGCTCGCTACGGCAGTCCGACCCCATCGATCCTCTGTCCGCAACCCCCGCAGGCGCCGTTTTCAAGAGCAATTGCTCCCAGTCGGAAACCGGCCCTTTGAATGACCGTCGCGCCGCATTCCGGACAGTAGGTATTCTCACCGCCTTCCCCCGGCATGTTTCCCTCATAGACATATCGAAGGCCCGCCTGCAGACCTATCTGCCGGGCCCGGCGCAGGGTTGCGATCGGGGTGGGGGCCCGGTCGAGGAGCTTATGGGTAGGATAAAAAGCGGTGACGTGCCATGGCACCTCGGCGCCCAGTTCCTCGGCAATAAATCGGGCGATTCCTTTTAATTCATCCTCCGCATCGTTGAGACCGGGAATGAGCAAGGTCGTAACCTCGATCCAGACGCCGTGCCGTTTGTACAACTTCAGTGAATCGAGCACGCCGGCGAGAGTCGAACCGGTCACCTCACGATAGAACTTCTCCGAAAAGCCTTTCAGGTCGACGTTGGCGGCATCGAGATAGGGCGCAACAGCCTCCAGGGCTTCGGGGGTGATGTAACCGTTGGTGACGAATACGTTGCCGATTCCCGCCTTCCTGGCCAGAACGGCAGTGTCGTAAGCGTATTCGAAGAAGATCGTCGGTTCGGTGTAGGTATAGGAGATGCTCCGGCAGCCGGCGGTCACCGCCCGCTGCACGATCTCCTCGGGCGGGAGTTCATGGCCGGGAATGGGGTCCCCCTTCCGGGGTTGTCGGGATATCTCATAGTTCTGACAATGGAGGCAGCGGAAATTGCAGCCGACCGTGGCCATCGACAGACTGCGGGACCCTGGAAAATAGTGAAACAACGGTTTCTTTTCGATCGGATCAACATTTTCGGCGATGCTCCTGCCGTAGACCAGGGTGTAGAGTGTGCCTCCCCGGTTTTCGCGAACCCCGCAAATACCCCTCCGGCCCTCGGCGATCAGGCAACGGAACCGGCAGAGAGAACAGCGGACCCGATCCTCCCCCGCTTTTTCCCAAAACCTGGCTTCGACCATGACATCCTCCCGTGCGGCAGAGTGTGCTTTTCAGTATAGCAGGGAAGAGCGCCGGAGGAATCGGCGGTTGATCCGAATTCTGGAAAGGCTTTCAGGCCGGAAAGAAGTTCGATCCAAATTCCAAGAGTAAAGCGTACGGGGACGGCAGGCTGCAGGCACGGGGATGAGGGAAACGGAGCAGATGGATGTTTTTCATCAGCCCGATTACCCGATTTATTCATGGTCCTTCGACATAAACGGCAATTGCAATATCACCTTCAAGGCGGATCAAAAATTCGCATATGGGAAGCCGTCAAAATCCCGAGGGAAAAGGCGTACTCGACAAATACGTTGTTGACGAGGGATGAAGATAACTCGGCAGATGGGCGTTTTTCATCGGACGCTTAAAAGATGAAGCGGCGCATACTGACGTTGAGCAACAACCCCGTCCCGATCATCGTCGTGATCATGCTGGTACCGCCATAGGAGAAAAGAGGCAGTGGCACTCCCACCACGGGGAGCAGGCCGATCACCATGCCGAGATTGACGACGATGTGCCAGAAGAGCATGCCGACAACCCCGATGGCGAGAAACATGCCGAACTGGTCTGCGGACCGGCGCGCGATGTACAACCCCCAGATAATCAGGAACAGGTAGAGCAGCAGCAATATCAGGCAGCCGGTAAACCCCCATTCTTCGGCCAGGACGGAAAAAGCGAAATCGGTGTGCCTTTCGGGGAGAAAAGAGAGCTGGGACTGGGTCCCCTGCATGTATCCTTTGCCGAACAGCCCTCCGCTCCCCACCGCTATTTTCGACTGAATGATGTGGTAGCCGGAACCGAGGGGGTCCCGCTCGGGATCGAGGAAGGTCCTGATTCGTTCTTTTTGGTAATCCCGCAGGAGAAACCAACCGCCGCATGCGGAAACGAAGCCGGCCGCGGCCAGAATCCCCAGATGGCGCCGGCGAATGCCCGCGAAAAGCGCCATGGTGCCGCCGATAAAGATGACCATAAGGGCGGTGCCGAGATCCGGTTGGATGATGATCAGACCGACCGGCAACGCAAGCAACAGGGCGGGCAGCCACATTTCCCGAAACTCCAGAGGCAATGTGCTGCGGCGCTTCCCGAAATAGCGGGCCAGCGCGATGACAATAACGATTTTCATGACTTCGCTCGGCTGAAGATTGAAAAAACCGAGGTGAATCCAACGGGTGGCGCCCATGCTGGTTTTGCCCATGACCAGGACCATGATCAGCAACGCCACGGTGATGCCGTAGAAACCCCAGGCCAGATATTCCAGATGACGATAGTCGGGAAGGCAGGTCAGCAGGGCAATGCCCAGGCCGATGGCCAGCCAGTAAATCTGTTTCAAATAGATGGGGTTCGGCCCAACCGACCAACTGGAGGTGGCGCTGTACAGGTTGAGGATGCCGATTCCCGCAATCAGCAGCACGGTCAGCAGCAGGACCCAGTCAAAATATGTCACGAGACGACGATCGAACATCTTTTATCAGTCACTCCCCGCCTGTTCATCTCCCGGGATCGGCTCGTTTAACCCGAAATATCGGCTGAGAACCGCCTTGGCCACGGGAGCCGCCGCGGAACTACCGTGCCCCCCGTGCTCAACCACCACGCTGATGGCCACTTCCGGGGCGTCGGCCGGCGCAAACCCGGTGAACAGAGCATGGTCACGGAATCGATAATTGATCTCCTCCAGCGAAAGGTCTTTTTCCTTCTCCTCCTTGAGCTTGACAACCTGGGCGGTGCCGGTTTTTCCGGCCATCGTCACCCCGGCGAGTCGGCTGGCATACCCCGTTCCGTGGATTTCGTTCACGGCCGCCGTGAGCGCCCGGCGGATCAGGCCCAGGTTCCTCGGGTCGAATCCGGCCGCGTGGAGAATCTTCGGGGCACCGGAATAAACCGTTTCCCCCTTCCAGTTCTCGACCTTTTCCACCAGGCGGGGTTGCAGAACCTGGCCACCGTTGGCAATAGCTGCGGACATTACCGCCAATTGCAGGGGAGTGACCAGAACGAACCCCTGGCCGATCCCGGCAATGACCGTCTCCCCATCATACCAGGGCTGCCGGAAACGGGCCCGCTTCCACTCGCGGTCGGGGATCAGGCCGGTCTTTTCTCCTTCCAGGGGGAATCCGAGCCGTGAGCCGAGGCCCAGGTCCCGCGCCGCCGCAGCAATCGCTTCGATGCCGGTTTCCAGAGCGACCTGGTAAAACCAGACATCGCAACTTTCCTTCAACGCCCGGTGCAGATTGGTGGGCCCGTGGCCTTCCTCTTTCCAACAGCGGAATTCGCGATTGCCGACCTGAATGCTCCCCTGGCAGTCGAAGGTTGTTCCCGGTCCGGCCGCGCCACTGCGCAGAGCGGCCAGGGCCACAGCCATTTTAAAGGTCGATCCGGGGGGATATTGTCCCTGAATCGCTTTATTTTCCAATGGGTGGCGGGGATTATTGGTGAGTTTGCGCCATTCGTCGTCGGAAATGCCCCGAGCAAAAAGCGCCGGATCAAAACTCGGTTTGCTGACCATGGCCAGCACTTCCCCGGTTTTCACCGACAAAACCACCACCGACCCGGCCTGTTCCCCCAAGGCCTGGTCTGCCGCTTCCTGCAGGTCCTGGCGCAAGGTCAGGAAGACTTTGTTGCCGGGCAGGGCCTCCTGGGTCCGGAGCTGCCGCAGCTCCCGCCCCTGAACGTCGACTTCCACCCGTCGCTCCCCCTCAACTCCGCGAAGATAGGGCTCAAGCGTTTTTTCCAACCCGCTCTTTCCCACCAGGTCGCCGCCGCGATAAGCAGAAAAATCCGGGTTACGGAGTTCCGACAGGTCGATTTCTCCGAGATAACCCAGGATGTGGGCGGCTGCATTGCCCTTGGGGTAAGCTCGGACCGGCCGGACCTCGACCAGAACCCCCGGAAGTTGCAGGGAGTTTTCCTGGACCATCTCCATCGCGTTCCGGCCCACATCTTCGGCAAGGGGAATTGGCCTGAAGCGGGGCAAACTGCGGCCGGCTTGCCATTTTTTTTCCAGAGCGGGCAACTCCTGGTGGAGCAGGGTCGCAAGTTTCGCCAGGAGCTCTTCAGGGTCCGGTACTTCCGGACGAAGAACCGATACGGTAAAAGAGGGCCGATTGTCCACCAGCAGAATACCGTTGCGATCGTAAACCGGTCCGCGCGGGGCAGCGATGGGAATATATCGGATGCGGTTTTTTTCCGACAGATGAAGGTAGCGTTCGTGATTGATGACCTGCAGATGCCAGAGCCGCAGCATCAGCAGCAAAAAAACGCCCGCAGCGGCGAGGCAAAAGACCACAAATCTCTTTTTCAACAGCGGATGGCTGCCGCCAGCCGATTCCAGCATCATAGAAGCCTTTTTCGCGGCCAGAGGCCCAGTCGAACGAGATCCGGCCGCAGCCTTCGCTCAATCCAGCGGCCGGCCCCCAGAAGGATAAGGGCCGTGCCCATATTCATCCCAACCTGGGCCGGCAGCCCGCGAATGACCATGGTCCAAAGCCCTTCCTGGCCGGCGAAATAGCCCAGCAAGAAGGCCTGAACCAGTCCGGCGAACAAGGTGCCCACCCCCGCCATCAACACCATCAGCATGGGGCTTTCGGTATTGACCCGGTCCGCGGTGGTTCTGACCGCCAGAAACAGGATAAGCATGACCAAACCATTCAACCCGAGAGTAACAGCGGCAAAAACATCCATCAGATAACCCAGCAAGAGGGCCAGAACGGCGCCGCGCACCGGGCTCTCCCTCAGTCCGAGAAAAACCACCAGCAGAAGGAGAAGGTCGGGTTTCAAACCGTCGGGTAAAGAGCGCGCGACCGGCCCGGCCTGCAGGAAAAGAAAAAACCAGCCGATCAGTAAAAACCCGGCGACCCTGGTCATGGAATGCCCTCCAGAAGAACCATAACCTCTTCCAGCCGGGAAAAATCGACCAGCGGTTCAATCTCCACGCTTTGAAACAGGCCGAAATCTCCCTTCTCGACCCGTTTGACCGTCCCCGCCGGCAACCCCTTTGGAAAGACCCCGCCCGTCCCCGAGGTGACCACTCTGTCCCCCACCGCAACATCCTCCAACCGAAGAGCGAATTCCATAATCATGGCTTCCCCCTGGCCCCGTACTATCCCCCGGGTCCGCGTGCGCTGGATGAGCGCCGAAACGGCGGAGGAGGCATCGGTGACAAGCAGCACCCTGGCCTGATGCTCGCCGATTTTAATGATCCGGCCCACCACCCCCTGGGCCGCCACCACCGGCATTCCTTCTTGAATGCCATCCGCCGCGCCTTTGTCGATCATCACCGTCCGGAACCAGGAGGTGACGTCTTCGGCGATAACCTGGGCGGGAACGGCCGGGAGATCCATGCGTTCCTTGAAATCGAGAAGGTCGCGCAGCCGGCGGTTGCTGAGGCGAATTTCCTCGACTTCCTCGAGAGCCGATTGCAACCGGCGATTTTCGATCCGCAGCCGCTCGTCTTCCTTCTCGGTTTCCATCAGCCACACATACCGGTGCCAGCCGCGGGCAAACGACGTCAAAACCCAATCGAGCCCCTCGTGCAAGGGCGCCGTGACTTGGAGGACGATTTTCTCAAACAGGGTGGTTTTGGGGTGATAACGCAGATTGGCCGAATACAGCAGCATGGCGGTCAAGAGCAGGCAGCCCAGCAGAAGGGGCACCCGATTTCGCTTGAACCAGTCCAGCATGGTCTTCTCTCCGACCGAACAAAAAAGAGGGCCACAGGCCCTCTCGGAAGTCATCGGGACGTCAACAGTTCCAGAAGGATCGCCCGCCTGCGTTCGGCCGGTCAGGAAGTGACGGTCACTCGTTTCAACAAGTCGAGTTCGTCCAGAACCTTACCGGACCCGAGCACGACACAGCTTAAAGGGTCTTCGGCGATCACCACCGGGAGACCGGTTTCTTCTCTGATCAGAACATCGAGATTCCGCAGGCAGGCGCCGCCGCCGGCCAAGATAATACCCTTGTCGACGATATCCGCGGCCAGTTCCGGGGGAGTCCGCTCCAGTGCGATGCGCACCGCCTCGACGATGGCGTTAACCTGCTCGGTCAACGCTTCCCGGATTTCGTTGGAATCGATTTCCATGGTTTTGGGAATACCGGTCACCAGGTCGCGGCCTTTGACCGGCATGCTGCGCACCTCATCATCGGGATAAGCGCTGCCGATTTCAATCTTGATCTGTTCGGCGGTTCTTTCTCCTACCAGCAAATTGTATTTGCGCTTCATGTATTGAACCAGCGCTTCGTCCAACTTGTCTCCGCCGACCCTTACGCTTTTGGCGTAGACGATGCCGGCGAGGGAGATGACAGCCACCTCCGTGGTTCCGCCACCGATGTCGACGATCATGTTCCCCGAAGCTTCGGTGATCGGCAGACCGGCGCCAATGGCGGCGGCCATCGGCTCCTCGATGAGGTAAACCTCCCGGGCGCCAGCCGATTCGGCCGATTCCTTGACTGCCCGTTTTTCCACCTGGGTGATCCCCGACGGAACGCAAATCACGATCCGGGGACGGACCAGGGCTTTCCGATTGTGAACCTTCTGAATAAAATACCGGAGCATTTCCTGGGTAATGTCGAAGTCGGCAATCACCCCGTCCTTCATCGGTCGTATGGCGACGATACTTCCGGGCGTCCGACCGAGCATCTTTTTGGCTTCCATCCCGACAGCCAATACTTTCTTCTGTCCCAGCGCATCCTTCTGCACGGCGACCACCGAAGGTTCGCTGACCACAATCCCCTTGCCCTTGAGATAGACCAGCGTGTTGGCCGTTCCCAGGTCGATCGCAAGGTCATTGGAGAACATTCCGAGGATGGCGTCAAAAAGGTTGAACATGCGCGGGGAGGCTCCTTGTCGGCAGAAAACAGAAAGGTTTGTACCATGACCGAAAAATGTCGTTCACACTACCAAAACAGGGGCATCTTTGCAACAAAATAAAGGAAAAAGTTATTGCATTTCCACCCTTGATTGACTAACATGCCTCCCTGCTCTTCGCCAGAAAAAATGCTGTTCAGAGGGAGATCGCCGGCAATGCTCGATCTGATTCGCAAGAAACAAAAGTCGTTTATCGTCAAGTTTGTGTTCTGGGCTATTATCGCCGCCTTCGTCGGGACCATCTTCCTGGTCTGGGGAAAAGGTCGAGACGCCAACCGGGAAAATACGAAAATCGCCTTCACCGTCAACGGAACCGAGGTCGGTTTCGAAGAGTACCAGCGGACCTACGGGAACCTGTACCGCCTCTACCAGAATGTCTACCAGGACAAGTTTAACCCCGCCCTGGAGAAACAGTTGAACCTGCGGCAGAAAGCCCTGGACAATCTGGTGGAAGAGGAACTCCTCCTCCAGGAAGCCGACCGCCTCGGCCTGGATGTGCCTCGCACCGAGCTAGTCGATTCGATTGCCCAGGTGCCCGCTTTCCAGGATGGAGGCGTGTTCAGTAAAGACCGCTATTTGCAGGTCCTGGCCTACCAGCGCCTGACCCCCGACCAGTTCGAGGCCGGACAGCGCCGGAGCCTGTTGGCCGCAAAGGTCCGCGACCGGCTGGAGCAGGACGTGTCCGTTGAGGAAGGTGCCGTCGAGGAAGAGTATCGACGCCGCAACGAAAAGATCAACCTGGCATTCGTCAAACTGGTGCCCGCTCTTTTCGAGGGCAAAGTCCCGACCAGTGAAGCCGACTTGGCTGCCTACTTCGCCGAAAACCAGGAGAAGTTCCGCATTCCGGAGAAGGTCTCCTTGCGCTACCTTCAGTTCGACCCCGCCCGTTTCGAGGGGGAAGTCACTTTCGATGAAGGGGAACTTGACAAATATTACCGCCGGCATCTCGATCTTTTTGAAATCCCCGAGCAGGTCAAAGCATCCCATATCCTGGTCAAGGTGGTGAAAGACGCCGGTGAGGAAATGCGCGCCCAAAAACAAGCCATTGCCGAGGACATTCTCAAAAGAGTCAAGGCCGGGAAAAGTTTCGAGGAATTGGCCCGCAAATATTCCGACGACCAGAGCACTGCCGCCAAAGGCGGCGACCTGGGATTTTTCACCCGCGGCATCATGGTGGGCCCCTTCGAAACCGCGGCCTTTTCGCTTAAGCCCGGCGAAGTGAGTGAGGTCGTGGAAACTCCCTTTGGCTTTCATATCATTCGTTGTGACGCTTATGTCGAGGCCGGAGTCAAACCTCTGGCCGACGTCATTGAAGACGTCAAGTCGGGCCTGGCAAAAGAAAAAGCCGTCAAGCTGGCCTTCGAAAAGGCCCGGGACGCCTATAACATCAACCGGAAAAATGGAAGCCTGGAGGCCGCCGCAACCGAAAACAATCTCGGCATCAAGGAAACCGGCCTCTTCGAAAGGAACGGGAGCATCGACGGCATCGGCAGAGCCCCGGAGATTTCTTCAGCCGCTCTCGACCTGCAGCCCGGCGAACTGGCGGCTCCGGTCAGACTGGATCAGGGAATTTTCCTTTTCACGGTCAAGGAACGGCAGCCGAGCCGTCTGCCGGAACTGGCCGAAGTGCGGGCCCAGGTCGAGCAGGCCTATCGAGGGGAAAAGGCGGTCGACCTTGCCCGTCAGGCCGCGGAAGATATCCTGGCCAAACTTCAAAAAGGCGAAAAGCTTTCGATTTTGGTCAAGCCCTTGGGGTTGGATGTCAAAGAGACCGACTTCTTCAGCCGGACCTACGGCACCTTTGTCCCCAAAATCGGCTCGGACCCCGAACTGGCCACTGCCGCTTTTGAGCTCACCGGTGACAATCCGGTCCCCGGCAGGGTTTTTAAAATTCAGGACCGCTTTGTGGTCATTCGCCTGAAAGAACGTCAAGAACCGGATCCATCAGCTTTGGATGAGGCGCAGCGGCAGCAGCTGAATGAATTCCTGCTGACCCAGAAGAAGCAGGACACTATCGACGAATGGATCGCCGAGAAACGCAAGACCTCGGAAATCACCATTTCACCGGTTATTCTTTCCGCCCTCAAGGACGCTGCCAAGCAATGACCATCCCTCTCCTGAAGACCGAATTCCCGGATCTCAAACTGGCCAATCGAGGCAAGGTCCGGGACATCTACGATATGGGTGAACATCTGTTGATCGTGGCCACGGACCGGATCTCTGCCTTCGACGTCATCATGAGCGAAGGGATCCCCCACAAGGGCCACGTCCTGACCCAGATCTCCCGGTTCTGGTTCGACCGCATGGCCGATATCATCCCCCATCATGTGGTGGCCTGGGATGTGGAAGACTTCCCCGCGGCAACCCTCCCCTATCGGGACCAGTTGCGGAACCGGAGCATGCTGGTCAAAAAAGCCCGCCCGCTGCCGGTGGAATGCATTGCCCGGGGTTACATTTCCGGATCAGGCTGGAAGGAATATCGTCAGCTCGGCAGTATCTCCGGGATATCCCTGCCGGCTGGGCTGGTGGAAAGCCAGCAGTTGCCTGAGCCGATCTTCACGCCTTCCACCAAGGCGGAACTGGGTACGCATGATGAAAACATCAGCTTTGACCAGGCTGCGAAACTGGCCGATCGAGAATTGCTGGAAAAGGTGCGAAATGTGACCCTGGCCATCTATTCCCGTGCCAGGGATTACGCTGAAACCCAGGGGATCATCATTGCCGACACTAAATTCGAATTCGGTCTCTACCGGGATCAGTTGATCTGGATCGATGAGGCCCTGACACCCGACTCTTCCCGCTTCTGGCCCCAGGACAGCTATCGCCCAGGCGGACCGCAGCCGAGTTTCGACAAACAGTTTCTTCGCGATTACCTGGAAACACTCGACTGGCCCAAACAGCCGCCCCCTCCCACCCTGCCGGAAGAGATTGTCCGCCAGACCTCGGAAAAGTATCTCGAGGCCCTGGAGCGGTTGACCGGAATGTCGGTCTGAAACAATCGAAAAGTTCAAAGAGGCCGAAACGTGATGTTTCGGCCTCCTTATTGTTGTAAACTTGGGGCAGAAGTCAGAAAAAATACAAAAAATCAAATGTTTCGGGAATAAGGCATACCTGAATGGTACGTCATTGACCGGGAATGTGGGCAACGCGGCAGATGGACATTCTTCATCAACCCCCTGAAGGTTTTCATCCAGGGCCATCGGGTGAAAACCACGGAGGATCACATGTCTGAAACCAAACCCAAAGTCAACGTCGACGGCGCCGTCGCCATGAATCTCTCGGCAATGACCCAGTACCAGGATGGAGCCGTGGTGAGCCGGACTCTTCTCCAGGACGAATCGGGGACCTTGACCGTGTTCAGTTTCGATGAAGGTCAGGCGCTTTCCGAACACACCGTCCCCTTCAACGCCTTTATCCAAGTCCTGGATGGACAGGCGGAAATCACCATCGGCGGCAAACCGGTCCAGGTTAATACCGGTGAGATCGTCCTGATGCCCGGCGGGATCAGTCACCGAGTCAAGGCGGTCAAGCGGTTCAAAATGCTTTTGACCATGTTTAAAGCCCCGGTGAGTGCCTAGGAGGGCCGGACGACAAATGCGTGCGTGAATTCCCTGGAGTCCTCCTCCAGGACCCAATTCTCTGCTCCATGCATGTGCACTTCTTCTCTCACCAATTCCCAGTGTTTTCATGATTAAAGGATTCTTTCAGCTCCGCCGCCACGGTACTGATCCGCGGACCGAAGTCATGGCGGGGATTACGACCTTTTTGACCAGTTCCTACATCGTCCTGGTACACCCGGCCATGCTGGCCCAGACCGGCATGGATCGGGGCGCGCTGACGACCGTCACCTGTCTGGCTGCGGGCCTGGCCACTCTGCTGGTCGCCCTTTGGGCCAATGTCCCGCTGGTCATGGCGCCGGGCATGGGCCTCAACGCCTTTTTTACCTTTACCCTGGTGCTCGGCAAAGGCATCCCCTGGCAAACAGCCCTGGGCGTGGTTTTCCTTTCCGGCGTTTTCTTCCTGTTTCTGACCCTGGCCGGATTTCGCGCCCGCCTGGCGCGGGCCATTCCAGAGAGCCTGCGTCTCGCCGCCTCGGTGGGAATCGGTCTGTTCATCGCCTTTATCGGCCTGCAGCATCTCGGCGTGATCGTCGCCGACCAGGCGGTGCTGGTAAGGTTGGGGAGCTTTTCCGCCGCGTCCCTCCTGGGGCTTCTCGGCCTGCTTCTGGCTGTTCAGTTGGAACTTCGTCGGGTGCCGGGCGGCCTGTTGTGGGCAATCCTTGCGACGGCCGGAAGCGGTATGCTGTTCGGCATCTCTCCTCTTCCCGAAGGGCTACTGGCCTTTCCCCCGTCACCGGGGCCGATCGCCGGAAAACTCGACATTCTCGGCGCCCTCAGATTCTCGCTCTGGGCCAACATCTTTTCCTTCATGTTCGTCGACCTTTTCGACAGCCTCGGGACGCTCCTGGCAGTTTGCCGGGAGGCCGGTATGGCAGACGAAAAAGGAGAGATTGCCGGACTGTCCCGGATGCTTACGGCCGACGCCCTTGCGACAGTGGGCGGCGCGCTGATGGGGACCAGTACCACCACCGCATATATCGAATCGGCCAGCGGCATTGCCGAGGGAGGGCGAACCGGGCTGACCGGCGTGGTGACGGCCGTCCTTTTTCTGCTCGCCTCCTTCTTCACCCCCCTGATCGCGGCCGTTCCCCCCTATGCCACCGCTCCGGCCCTGATTCTGGTGGGCATGCTCATGATGCGCGGCATCGCCCACATCGATTTTTCCGATTTTGAAAATGCCGCTCCGGCCTTCCTGACCTTCCTCCTTATGCCTCTGACCTTTTCCATCGCCACCGGCCTGGCATTCGGGTTTCTGTCCCATGTCCTGATCAAGGCCGGACGGGGCAAAT
>Ga0210101_1000434_pt1 | contig 13721 bp, 11 predicted proteins | sample Muzzi_PWC_D1_FD_185534 | JGI IMG/M metagenome (GOLD analysis project Ga0210101, IMG submission 185534) | Wetland microbial communities from San Francisco Bay, California, USA, that impact long-term carbon sequestration - Muzzi_PWC_D1 (SPAdes) | ecosystem: Environmental > Aquatic > Marine >... | reverse complement strand
AAAGTTCACCTGTTGAAATGGAGCGGCGTCGAGCTTTGGAACCCCGCACGAACCGCTTCCCGGGGAGTTGTTCAACCGCCCCCTGAAGCTCCAAGTTGAGTAAAATATCGGAAAGGATTTGGGGTGTCAAGCCACTTTTCCTAACCAGATCGTCCGCTTGGACCGGCGCCGGTCCCAACAACTGATAGATTTCGCGGGCCGTTCCGGTTAACTTTTCCATGGGATCGGGTTCCCCGGGAAGCGTTCCGCCACCGCAGTCGAGGTCCGGCCAGAGCAGTTCGAGAATATCCCGGGCGCAAGTGACCAAATGGGCGCCGTCCTTCAAGAGCCGGTTGACCCCTTCGGCAACCTTGTTGAAAACCGTCCCGGGGACGGCAAAAACCTCACGTCCCTGATCCAGGGCAAAATCAACGGTAATCAGGGAGCCGCTGTCCGCGGCCGCTTCGATCACCGCCACGCCCCGGGACAACCCGCTGATGATGCGATTTCGCCCCGGGAAATGTCCTCCCAGAGGCGGGGCGCCCGGAGGATATTCGGAAATCAGCCCGCCCTGCTCCGCGATTTGATGGAACAGGTGGGCATTTTCTGGCGGATAGACCCGATCGATTCCGCACCCCAGCACCCCGATTGTCAAACCATCTGCCGCCAGGGCGCCCCGGTGAGCAGCCGCATCGATTCCTCTGGCCAGTCCGCTGACCACGGTAATGCCGGACTCGGCAACCTCCATCGCCATGGTTTCTGTCAGGCGAATTCCCAGGTCCGAGGCCTGCCGGCTTCCGACCATGGCCAGGGATTCCGGACCAGGCAGCCTGCCCCGAACATAAAGAAGGAGGGGCGGATCATGAATCGTTCTCAGGGCCGCCGGATAATCCCGGTCCCACCAGGTGAGAATGCGGGCTCCAATCTCTTCCAACGATTGCCGGGCGACCTCCAGCCGCCCGTCCTCGATATCCGGGATGCCGGCCAGAACCGACGGCCGGATGCCGACGCGTAACCAGTCCTTCGGGTCGGCCGCCAGCGCGGCCGCCGGGGATCCGAATGTCTCGATTACTTTTGCCAACCCCGCCGGTCCGAGGCCCTGGGTCAGATGCAACCGCAGCCAATCCGTCTTGGTTCCCGTCATCACCCCCCCCTTATGTGTCGCTGTTTAAACGAAAAGGATTGCCCTGAACTTAGCGGGCAATCCTTTTCCGTAGCAGAAAACGCAGGCCAAACACCCAGCGGCCCGGTAACCAGTTCGATTTTTCTTATTCGGTGACCGTGCGCACCTGATCCCCCCGGTAGATCGGGGCGGCGGATTTCAGCACCAGGGCTGAAGAGGTGTGGGCGCCGGCCTCCAGAACCACCGCCGACCCGAGCAGGACGTCGGGGAGGCGAACTTCCTCGCCCTCCAGGCCCAGTTCGCTGGCCGTCCGAAGGCGGGAAATATAGACCAGATTCCCCGCTTCCAAACCGTCCATGGCCCCCAGGTCAAGATAAATCACGTCATGCTGGCCAAGAGCAATTTTTTCGTTTTTGGCCGCCACCACGTAGCCGGAGATATCCTGCTCGGAGCGTTTAAGTTCCACCTCCATAACCGACGGCAAACTCGGAAGGACCAGGGCGCCCCGGAGAATCTCCCGGTAGGAATCGGTGATGCGGGCAGTGGCCACGTCAGCGTTGACCTGTTCGATTTCCAACCCCCCCAAATCAGCGATCTGCTTGCCGATAATTTCTCCCGTTACGGGATGCTTAACATCCTTTCCAACCTCAACCAGATCGAACCGGTCGCCTGGGATAGTGGTCTGGAGGTTGGCCATACTCAAAAAAACCATTTCCCCTTCCCCCATCAGAATCCGGTTATCAACCGTATCGACCAGGACTCCCAGACTGTCCAGGCCATCCAGGGCGATGAAACCCTCGGACCCGCCCATGGTTTTAATAGTGATCTTTTCCTGCGGTTCGGCCGAGGGAACCGGCTCCGGCGCGGGGGGCATTTCCTCCGGGGTGCCGGGAACGATTTCAATCCTCCCGTCATAGATCCTCACCGTCTGCCCGGGATAGATGAAATGGGGGTTGGCGATTTCGGGATTGTTGGACCAGAGATTGGGCCAGTAATAGGGATCCTTGATGAAACGCTGGGAGATTCCCCACAGCGTATCACCTTTCTTGATGACATAGGTGCGGCCTCCGGCCTGGGCCCAAACCAGCGTTGGCAACAGGATCAAACCAACCATCAGCCAGCAAAAAACAGATTTCTTCATTCCTACCCCCTGTCCAGGTGGTAATGACCAGATACGGAGATCCTTTTACCGCGTCCGTTCCCGGGCCTTTTTCGCCGCCGGGCTGTCTTTGTATCGTTCCTGCAGAATGGCCAATGCCTCGCGGGCACGGTCTTCCTGCCCCATCTGCTCAAGAGCCAGAGCCATTTTCAACAGGGCCTCAGGGGTCTTTCCTCCCCGGGGATATTCTTCCACGACTTTATTAAATTCGATCGCCGCAAGACTGTAACGTTGCTGGGAATAGTAGCATTCTCCGAGCCAATATTGGGCGTTGCCCGCATATTCATTGGCCGGAAAGTATTGCAGGAAGGTCTGAAACCCTTCTATGCACTGCGAATAGCGGCCTGCCGCATAATCGGAAAAGGCCTGCAGGTAGGTTTCGGTCGGATTCAGGGTTGTGGCAGCCGGGACCGTTCCGGAAGCCGGCATGGTCGGTTCGACGCCGGGCTCCGCCCTTTCCCCGGGAGAAGTGACCTTTTTCGCCATTTCCCCCCGGCGCAATTGCTCAATGATCTGCTGTTGATCGCGGAACCTGGCTTCGAGCAGCATCATGTTATTCTGCAGCTGCTCTATCTGCCGGGCCAGGCCCTGCTGGGACTGCTGGACCCGCAACAGGTCGTCCCGCATGGCGTCCCGCCCTGAGGGGGCCGACGCAGGAGTGACGGTGCATCCGGCAAAAACTCCCATCGCGAGAAACAACCAGCATCTTTGGGTGAAAAATTTTACGGTCTGGGTCATGGTGGAATACTCTTCACGGCTCCTGATGAGGATAAACGTTAAAAAAGTATAGTTTTTTTAGGTATCTGTCAAGCCACAACCAATGTAAACGCAGTTCCCGACCTTCTTTTGGCGACCTTTTTGTGATAGCTTGGAAGGGCTCCCGACCCTTTTACCGAGGCCTGCGTGAAATCGTCCGTCGAACTCCTGGCTCCCGCCGGTGATCTGGAAAAATTGAAAACCGCCCTGGATTTCGGCGCCGACGCGGTCTATGCAGGGGGGAATCAATTCAGCTTGCGGGCTTTTGCCGCCAACTTCCCCCTGGCCGATCTGGCCAAAGCGCGAGAGCTGACCCTGGCCCGGAACAAAAAGTTCTACCTAACCCTCAACGCCTATCTTCTTCCGGACGAAATCGAGGCTTTTGGGCGCTATCTGGATGACCTTCGGTCGCTGGATATCGACGCTTACATCGTGTCGGACCCCGGCGTGCTGGCCCTGCTCCGCGACCTCGATCCGGACCGTCCCATTCATCTTTCGACCCAGGCCAACACCACCAATCCGATGGCGATCCGTTTCTGGCAGCAACAGGGTGTCGCCCGCATAAATCTGGCCAGGGAACTGACCCTTGAAGAAATTCGCCGAATTTCCTCCGACTGCAAGGTGGAACTGGAAACCTTCATTCATGGTTCTCTCTGCGTCGCGTATTCGGGGCGCTGTCTCCTCTCCGCCGCCATGACCGGGCGCAGCGCCAACCGGGGCGCCTGCACTCATCCCTGCCGCTGGCAATATACGGTCCAGGAAGAATCCCGGCCCGGGCAACATTTCCCCATCGAGGAGGATGCCCGCGGCACTTACCTTTTCAACAGCCGGGACCTCTGCCTGATCGAGTTCCTCCCCGAACTGATTCAGGCCGGAGTTACCGCTCTCAAAATCGAGGGACGGATGAAAAGCCGCTACTACGTGGGGGCTGTCACCCGGATTTACCGCGCGGCCCTTGATCTTTACCTGGCCGATCCGCCCGGATACCGCTATGACCCGGCCTGGCTGGATGAACTTGAGAAAGTCAGCCACCGACCCTATGGAACCGGATTTCTCTTTGGCAGAAACGAAGCGGGGCTCGATCCCGACGACCGGGGCTACCTGCGCACCCACGATTTCGTCGGGGTTGTAACGGAAGCCGGGCCCGACCACCAGCGGCTGGTAGACGTCCGCAATCGGTTTTTCCCGGGTGAGCTCCTGGAGCTGATCGGTCCCGGCATGCGGCAGGAAAGCTTCCGGGTCGAAACCCTGGCAGGGGCCGATGGTCATTTGGCGGTCGCCCAACCCAACAGCCGGGTATCGATGGAACTGCCGTTGTCGGCCCGGCCGGGGGACCTGCTTCGCCGTGCCAGAGAGAACCTGTCCGTTGCTATCGACGGCCCTTAAACCGTGACCTCTTTGGGGACGACTTGCGCCGGGAGCCATCATGCACGACCCAGGCTCCTAAGAGGGGGTTCAAAAAAGGGTGTCTGGAAAAAACGGCGGGGGGAGTTTGGGTGACAACGCCGTAACGAGCGCATCGGCTTAATCCAATTGGGACGGAACCGCCCACAGACGACGCTGGCGCACTTCGCAGCAGGTCAGGCTGTGACCGTAAACCGCGCCGGTGTCGAGCCCGATTTTGTTGACCTGCAACATCGGCTCAACCTGTGGAGTGTGCCCGAAAACCACCGTCTTCCCCCAGTCATAGTCTGAATGGAGAAACTCTCCCCGGATCCAGAGAAGGTCTTCCTCCCGTTGCCCCGCCACCGGACATCCCGGCCGCAACCCGGCATGGACGAAAACAAAATTTGCGGTCTCATAATAAAGCGGCAGCCGGTTCAGAAAAGCCAGGTGCTCCGGCGGAATGTCCAATTCCTCTCCTTTCTGATAGCTCTGCAGGGTTTTGCCACCGCCGTTGAAGAGAAAATTGACCCGGTCCCGACCGGCCAGGTAATCCATAAACATTGCTTCGTGATTCCCCTTGAGAAAGACCGTAAGGGGAAAGCGGCCTTCCAGGTCGAGCAAAAAATCGATAACCCCGCGACTGTCGGGGCCCCGGTCGATATAATCGCCGAGGAAAACCAGCAGATCGTCCGGTCCGCAGGGCACTTTTTCCACCAGCGCTTGCAGTTCCCGCAAACAGCCATGGACGTCACCGAAGGCAAAAATCCGCTCCGGTTCCGGTGTAAGAAGTTGCTCTGACATTCCCCTCTTTCCTCTTCAACGCAACTGAAACCCCTAATAGTTTAGTTCCTTTTGCCGTTTGGTCCAGCCTGCAGCCTCCAGTTCATACAGTCGGTCTCCAGACGGTTAACGGATGAAAAATGCGGCATTTGAAATAGCCGCAGAATTTGCGGTCCAGGTGAACCCTTTCCGGTTGGCCGGCTTGTTCCGGGATCTTTCCGGAGAAAATAGCTGCATGTGAATATGAAAACCGGTATATTGATCGCGAGTATTCTTGCCGGGAGAGTTGTTGCCTTTTTCCCAGGAACTTCATTTTTTGGCTGAGTGCAGCCTGCCAATCCGATAAATCCATGCGCACGTCCTATCTGTTGATTGCCAACCCAATATCCGGGGGCGACGCCCGGTCCAAAATCCGTCAGGCCATCGAGTGGTTCGAAAAACGCCATGTCCAGGTAGACGTTTTCCTGACATCGGCCCGCGGTGATGCCACCCGGGCGGCTGCCGATGCACGGGAAAAAAACTACCAGAAAATCGTGGTTGCCGGGGGGGATGGGACCCTGAACGAAGTGATCAACGGTTTGGGCTCCTCCCCGGTTCCCCTTGCGTTTCTGCCCCTCGGCACGGTCAATGTTTTCGCTCTGGAGACGGGTATTCCGCTGGCCCTGGAGGATGCCTGCCGGGTCGCCCACCAGGGACGGTCCCAACAGATCTGTCTGGGCATGGCAGGGGAAACCTGCTTCCTGCTGATGGCCGGAATCGGCTTTGATGCGGCCGCCGTTTACGGCCTCGATGCCCGGCTGAAGCGATGGGCGGGAAAACTCGCCTATGTCGTCAGCGCCATGAGCATCCTCTTCGGTCCCGCCGCTGCACCATTTGAAATGACCCTCCCCGATGGCCGGGTCGAACAGGGTTTCAGCGCCATTATCGGCAACGGCCGGTATTACGGCGGGCGATTTTCCCTTACCCCCGAAGCCGACCTGCGGGAAGCCACCCTGCAGATCTGCCTGTTCAAGCGCTGGGGGCGTTTCCGCCTGCTGCGTATTGCCACCCTGGTCGCCGCGGGACGTCCCTTGCGGCCGCCTGACGTCGAACTGGTCAAAACCGATTCGGTGATTTTTCGAGGCGGGGATGCGCCGGTCCAGACCGACGGCGACTATCTCGGTCGCCTGCCGATGACCTTTCGCGTCGCACCTTACACTTTGAACATGCTGCTGCCGGACACTCGGGAAAAACCCTGAACCACGGCCGGAGGAAACTTTATGACCTCACCATCCGGAGAAAAAATTTTTGCGGGCCGCGTCGTTGATCTCGCGCTGGAAGAACATCAATTGCCCGACGGCCGCCGGGCCATCTTCGAAATCATCCGGCATCCCGGTGGCGCGGCCGTGCTGCCGGTGTTGGACGATGGACGCGTCATGTTGATTCGTCAATATCGGCCGGCGATCGGCGGCATGGTATTGGAGATTCCCGCGGGGCGCCTCGAGCCGGACGAGGACCCGGCCGCCTGCGTCGGCCGGGAAATTCAGGAGGAGATCGGCTATCGTGCCGGCCGTCTCGAACCTCTGGGGAGAATGTTGACGGCTATCGGCTTCTGCGATGAAGTCGTCACCCTCTTTGTGGCCCACGATCTGGAACCGGTTCCCCGGACTCCCGAGCCCGATGAATTCATCGAGCTGCTCCCCCTCCGACTGGAGGAAGCGCTGGCAATGATCCAATCCGGCGCAATATGTGACGGCAAGACCCAGCTCGCGCTCCTCCTCTTTCAGGACCGGATGGACGCAGAAAAGATTCTTGCCCCCAGGAGATAATTCCCTATGACTTCTTTCCCCGACCACTACCTTTCTCCGCGGCATCTGCCCTTCAACCGCTCCATCCTGGGGGATAAGTTCCGCATGGGAGCCCCCGGCCAGGAGCCTGGCGGCAGCGGGTTTCTCCTGTGTCTCCGGGGCACCGAAATTTTCGTCCGGCAGGGGGATGCCGGTACCAACCTGCCTGAAAGCATGGTGAATCCGGGAGATCTTTTCATCGGGACCTGGGAGGGCCGCCCCTGCCGGATTCGATCCCTGGCCGAGGGAGAGGTCCCGCCGCCGGGCCTGGTCGCGGAAAGCCTCCTCGCCAGCCGGCCCGGGCTGTCGGTCCCGCTCCTCTCCCTGGGCGGCTTGGCCGGGCAAATCCTCCATTGGGAGGCCTCCAGCCGCCATTGTTCCCGGTGTGGAGGGAAATTGTCCTTTCATTCCGACGAATGGGAAAAAAATGTGTCGCCTGCAGCTACAGCCACTATCCCCATATTCACCCCTGCGCCATCGTTCTGGTGGAGCGGCCGGGAGAGGTTCTTCTGGTCCGGAAACCCGCCTGGCCGGAGGGGCGTTACAGCCTGGTGGCCGGGTTTCTGGAATTCGGTGAGTGCCTGGAGGAAACCGTGACCCGGGAAGTTGCGGAGGAAACCGGCGTTACCGTTGAGGGGATCGAATATGTCGGCAGCCAGTGCTGGCCTTTTCCGAGCCAGTTGATGGCCGGATTTCGAGCCCGCTATAAGGATGGGAAGGTACGTCCCGACCTCGACGAACTTGAGGACGCCCGGTGGTTCCCCCTCAGTGCCCTGCCGGTCCTCCCGCCGAGGCGGAGCATTTCCCGCTTCCTGATCGATCAGGCCGGAGCCTGACCCGGGCAAAAAAAACCCCCGAGTGGGGAAACCCGGGGGACGCAAAAATATCTCTTATTCGGGGAACAGCCGGGTTTTTTGGAGGAGGTTCAATGGCTGTAAAAGAGATACTTGCGCAAAAACTCCTTTTTGAAATCCTTTTTTATGGTGACCAAATCTCCCAAGGAAGATCCAAGGCTTTGGCCACCGCCGGGTGACGGAGTTTCCCTCCCTCGGTATTGAGCCCCCGGGCCAGGGCCCGGTTTCCCGCCAAAGCCTGAGTTACTCCCATCCGAACCATGTCCAGAAGATACGGCAGCGAACTGTTGGTCAGGGCGAAGGTGCTGGTCCTGCTCACCGCCCCGGGCATGTTTGCCACGCCGTAGTGGACGACGTCGGAAACGAGGTAGACCGGGTGATCATGGGTGGTGGGGCGGGTAGTGGCCACGCATCCGCCCTGATCCACTGCCACGTCGACAATGACGCTGCCGGCCTCCATGCGGGAAACCAGGTCACGGTCGACAAGGACCGGCGCTCGGTTACCGGGAAGAAGGACTGCCCCGATGAGGAGGTCGGCTTTTTGAACCTCTTCCTCGATATCCTGGGCATTGGCCATGAGGGTGTGAATCCGGTTGCCGTAATGGTCGTCCAAGGCTCCCAGGCGAACCGGATCGATATCCAGCACCGTCACGTCGGCCCCCATACCCACGGCAATCCGGACGGCGTTTCCCCCGACCGTCCCCGCCCCCAGGATCACCACCCGCCCAGGCCGAACACCGGGTGCGCCTGCCAGCAAAACTCCTTTGCCCCCTTCGCCTTTTTGCAGATAATGCGCCCCTACCTGGATGGCCATTCGACCGGCGATCTCGCTCATGGGATGCAGCAGAGGCAAAGAGCCGTCGTCCAACTCCACCGTCTCGTAGGCGATGGCGGTAATCTCTCGATCCACTAGCATCCGGGCCAGATCGGGGACTGCCGCCAGATGTAAAAAGGTGAAAAGAACCTGCCCCGGTTGTAGAAAATCCCACTCCTCGGGAAGGGGCTCTTTAACTTTAACGATGATGTCGGCAATCGCGAACATTTCCGCGGCCGACGAAATTATTTCGGCCCCGGCGCGCCGGAACTCTTCATCGGCAATGCCGCTCCCGATGCCCGCCCCGCTCTGAATCGCCACTTGGTGCCCAGCCTCGACCAGCGCGCGCACGCCGGCCGGGGTCAGGGCGACTCGATCTTCCCGGGGCTTGATCTCCTTGGGAACTGCAATACGCATTTTAATTACCGCTAAAATTCCGTTTAGTAAAAATAACTCTCGTGGGGGCGTGGGTCAAGAAGAAAACCACCTTCCGCCCTTCCGCCGTCCGGAGGATAAAATTTCCGGCCCTTACCAACCCGATTCCAGCGGCTGTAATGTTTCCAGCCGGTATTCCCGGTTCCCCAATCCGATTCGGGCTCCATGGGCAAGGGTCACGGTCCAGTCAATATCCGGATAGATCGCCCGGAATTTGTCGCTTCCGGGATCAATGTCCTGCCCGAGAGCCGTTCCCGGAAGTCCGGCCGCCCGGTTGACCAGATCGGCGCAGGCCTGGTCGATGGCCACGGGGTCGGTCGAGACCAGAATTCCCTGGTCCGGAACGATCGGGGCATCCGAATGGCCGTAGCAGTCGCACGCCGGGGAGACCTGGGTTACGAAATTAACGAAGAGGGATTTCCCGGCTTTCCCGGTTAATGCCCCCTGGGCGTACTCGGCCATTTTTTTCATGACCAGGGGCGCTTCTTCATTCCACTGTATCTGAATGGCGGTCCGTTCGCAGACGGTGATGCAGCGGCCGCAGCCGGTGCATTTTTCGGCATCGATCTTGGCCTTGCCCTCAATGAAGGAAATGGCGTCGTGGGCGCAGGCCTGCAAACAGACGGCGCAGGCATTGCAGTACATTTCCGCAACTTTCGGCGCCACGGTCGAATGCTGCTCCAGCTTCCCTTCGCGACTGGAACAACCCATGCCGAGATTCTTCAGGGCGCCTCCGAATCCGGTTAATTCGTGGCATTTGAAGTGGGTGGCAACAATCAGGACATCCGCCTCCAGAATCTCCAGGCCGATATCAACCTGCTGCAGAACCTCGCCGCCGACATGGACCCGACGCGAAGAGTGGCCGCGCAAACCGTCACACATGACCAGCGGCGCCCCGGCCACCGCATAGGCAAAGCCGTTTTCGATGGCACAGGTCAGGGCAGAGACGGCCTCTTTTCTTTCCCCGGGATAAAGCGTACTGGAATCGGTCAGAAAGGGCCGGCCGCCCAGCTCTTTGACCCGATCAACGATCCGACGAAGAAAAGGGGGCCGGATATAGGCATGCCCCCCCTTTTCACCGAAATGGGTCTTCACTGCGACCAACTGCCCTTTTTCGACGACGTTTTCGATTCCGGCCGCGTCGAGGATGCGGCCAAGTTTGGCAAACAGGTTCTCCCGGTTTCCGGCACGCATATCAGCAAAAAAAACCCTGCTGGCCATCAGCTCTCTCCTTTGGCAAAGAATTGCACTATTCACTTCTGATCCGGAGTCCCCTGGAAAGACCCGGATGTCCTGAAAAGAGTGTAGACAATTTTTCCCGGGTTTTAAAGGCAAGGCCAGAGGAACCCGATATTTTCCCACTGACTGGCAGGCCGCCATCGCCCCTTGAAAAACGGGGCGACGGGGCCCCGCGTTCCATCCCGGGCGCTTTAGCAATTCGGAGGCAGGAGAGACGTTGCCTGAGCGGCGAGGAATCCGGCAGAGCTGAGGTGGAGACGGAAAATAGTTCGGCGAAATCGGTTTCTGGAAAAAAACCCTCCTCTTTTTTCCGGCCCTGGTATTATTCTTCTTAAGCTTTTCCGAGGGACTTTTAATCTTTGGGTCAGAGTCAGTATCGAGGAGGAGATGTCTTGGGAATCGTCAAGTGGGACCCGCTCAGAGAAATGCAGTTGATGCAGGAGCAGATGAATCGTCTTCTCGGCATTAGTCGGGAAAAGGCATTCGCAGAACCGTTCGAACAGGGGTTCTGGCAGCCCGCAGTGGACATTTATGAAGACGACCAAGTGGTTGTCGTCAAAATGGAACTCCCTGAAGTGGCCCAGGAAGACATCCAGGTCCAGGTGGAAAACCACAGCCTGTCCATCCAGGGGGAACGTCGCCTGGAGAGGGAGGAGAAGAAGCAGAACTACCTCCGTATTGAACGGTGCTACGGACCTTTTCGCCGAACGTTTTCCCTCCCCGTGACAGTCGACGAAGAGCAGATCCGGGCGTCCTGCGACCATGGAGTCCTCAAAGTCATCCTGCCGAAGAAGCCGTCCTCCCATTCCCGGCAAATTGAGGTGGAAACAACCTGAGTCCCCGCGCGAAATTTTTGGACGTTCCCATTCCTGCCTGTGAGAACCATTGGCTAGAGAGGTTGGGGCGCCGCGTGTTATCCGGTTCCGGCGGGCCAGCCGTATACGGCCGAGCCCCACTCGCGGCTTTTTCAAATAATTCCCCGTAATTAATCTTTTTTTCCCGCCCTCAAAGATCCCTGCAGATTAAAAATATCTTTACTTAAGTGCTTGATTGATTTAATAGATAGGCTTGTTCCGGGAGAAGATTATTTTATCTTAATCGAATTTGCCCGGGAAGCGCCCGGAAAATTCATCTTTTCAGCCTGCTATTTTGGCAATATCGGGTCTTCATAAACTCGGTCGTCAATCCAATCCAGCTGCATTATGTCTAGGGAGGAGAGAAATGAACAAGATCAGTCGTTTTGCCCGAAAAGCTTTCGTTTGCCTGTTGGCCCTCGGACTGGGAATGATCGGCACGACGGTGCTGTCGGCCCCGGCCAAAGCAGCGGAGTTGACAGTTTCCGACTGCGTGAAATGTCATGAAAAGGAACCGGCCGAAATTGCCGCCAACGGCATGGCCCACAAATCGCAAATCGACTGCCAGGCCTGTCACGAGAGTCACAGGCCCAAAGTCGCCAACAATGTTCCCCAGTGCAGCCAGTGTCACGACGGTGAGGCGCATTTCAAACTGGAAGGCTGTAAAAACTGCCACAACCCTCATTCGCCTCTCGACATTTCACTGGAAGGGGAGCTAAAGGAGGTCTGCCTGACCTGCCACGCGGAGCAAGGGCAGGAAATGGCCAGCAATCCCAGCATGCATGCCGAAGTTGCCTGCAATTTCTGCCATGCCGACAAGCATGGGGTCATTCCGGAATGCGTGCAGTGTCATGAACCGCATTCGAGCAATATGACCCAGAGCGACTGCGGAACCTGCCACCAGGCGCATAAGCCGCTGGCCCTGAATTACGGTCCCCAGACGCCGTCCGTGCAATGTGCAGCATGCCACGAAACTGCTTTCAACCTGCTGATGGACAGCAAGACCAAGCACCATGACCTGGCCTGCGCTTTCTGCCACGAAGGGAAACACAAAGTCGTTCCCCAGTGTTCCGATTGCCATGGCAAGCCCCACGCGGAAGGCATGCATAAGAAATTCCCGCAATGCGGCAATTGCCATAACATTGCTCACGATCTGAATCAGTGGACCTCGACCGCCAAAGGGAACAAAAAATAGCTTGTCCCCATTGCCGTTACCGGCCCGGTGCGGAGAGTTCCGCGCCGGGCCGCTTCGGTCGGCCGTTGCCACGTCCTTGAACCTTGCAACGGCCCATAAACCCAGCAAAATAAAAGGGCGGCCGGTAGCCGATCAGGCTCTGGCCGCTGACTTTTCTTCAGATCGCGTATGCAATTCTGGTTGCAACCACTCCCCGGCACAAAACCGGGCCATGGCCCCGATGCCCGGTTTGGCCGCCGAAGAACGCCGCAGGAAACTTTGAGCATCGTCCGACGCAACCCGCCGAAAACAAATTCCAGTCGCTTGACCACGACCTCCCTCGTCGTTCTTCTCTTGTTTATCCTGCTCCCATCAACCACTCATGCCCGAAAGACCCCGGCGGCACACTTCTCAACATTTGCGGCTGGCGAAGGTCCTGAAGAGGTCGATGGAGGTTATCGCCTGCTCGACGGGCATGACACGCCCGGGCAATCAAACGCTGTGGCATTCGACGTGGCCCAGGAAGGTGCCTTCGAAAAGATGTCAATGCGCTGTCGGTTCCGCGTGCTCGCGGGTGGCGACGGCGGGTCCTTCCTGTTTTTGAACACGACCGAGTTCGGCAGACGCGGACCGGCGCCCTTCGTCAAAAACTGGGCCGAGCCGAATCTTGCCTCGACCTTCGCGGTCGGGATCGACGTCCACGACCCGCCGAACGACGACCCTATGGGGCCATGGGGAAACTACCAGAGGCTTCCGGAACGGGAGGTGTCCCTGCATTGGGACGGCCGCGAGATCGTCAAGCGTGTCGCTCCCGCAGAGTTCCGGGGGAACTTCACTGAATGCGAAATCACGGTGAAAGACGTGATCGGCGGTGCCGAGGTTACAGTACGCATTGCTGGCGAGGCGGTCTTCGACAATTACTTCCTGCCCGGAATGCACCCCTACGAATCCCGGCTGGCGATCGGGGCAGGAACGCGTAATGACGCGACGACCAAGTTTGATGTGACGGATATGGTCTTTTCGAAGCTCAATCCAGTGGGGCCGCGACGCCTTCCGACCCATGTCGAGGTTTTCAACCATGTTTTGACCGACGGTTTGGTGCCATCCTGCGAAAAAGAGGTCATGCTGCCGCCACCTGGTTGGGCATACGGGCGCGTGATTCTGACGCTCCAAATCCACGACGCCGGGCCGGATTGGGACAAGTGGGACCGGATCGGCTATCTCAGCGTCGTCGGTCCCGATGGGGAGAAGTTCGACATTGTTCCATTCATCACGTCATTTCGGACCCCCTGTGTCTGGCGGGTGGATGTGACCCCTTTCAGGCCGTTGCTGGCGGGAAGGG
>Ga0210101_1000433_pt1 | contig 13776 bp, 10 predicted proteins | sample Muzzi_PWC_D1_FD_185534 | JGI IMG/M metagenome (GOLD analysis project Ga0210101, IMG submission 185534) | Wetland microbial communities from San Francisco Bay, California, USA, that impact long-term carbon sequestration - Muzzi_PWC_D1 (SPAdes) | ecosystem: Environmental > Aquatic > Marine >... | reverse complement strand
CCCCGTTCGGCTCGATCGGCATCGACTACGGTTACCTGCTGCGGCGACCGCGGGGTGTCGACCGGGGCCGCATCCACTTTTCGGTGGGAGCCACGTTCTGATGCTGCGGCGACTCGTTCGGATGGCGGGGGTTGGTGCACTCGTGACGGCGCTCGCAGGTGTGGCGTTGCTGGGTCTCGCATTCGCGATCTCGCGGGGTCTCGGTCGCGAGACTCTGCGCGCAGCTGCGGAAGCAGAAGCCGAAAGTCAACTCGGTGTGCCGGTACACATCAGCGCCATCGAGGGGCCGCTGCTGCCGGAGCTCCGACTCGTCGGGGTTCGGATCGGCTCCGACGAGGGAGCGTCCGCATCGGCAGAGCGGATCACGCTTCACATCGATGTGTCGACACTCTGGAGCGAGGCGCCCTGGACACTCGATGTGCTGCATGTCGAGGGGTTGGCCGTGGTTGGGGTCGAAGCTCCGAATGGACAATGGCAGCTTCCGTTCGCGAGCGAGTCGGACGAACCGACCACCGCGTCCGCCCCGGCGCCCGAGCTGTGGATCCGCGAAGCGGCGTTGGAGCACAGTCGACTGGAGCTGCGACGAAGCGACGGGCAGCGACTGGTGCTGCGCGCCGGTGTCGGCACACAGGACTTCCGGCTGCCGTTGACCGCTGCGAACGCGCGCGAAATGCGTGGCGAGCTGTCGCTCACCGTCGATTCGGAAGCATTCGCCGACATCGCTGTGACGAAGGCCGAACTCACCGCGAAGTGGGGCTCGGGAGAGCTGAACGCGACCGGCGCTGTGGCCGCCGTACCCAGTGGAACGCTGGAGTTCGAAGCCACGACCGACATCGGCGACTGGCTGGACGATTCAGTCGTTGCCACAGCCGAGCTGGAACTGCAGGTCGCAGATCTCGATCTGGCCGGATGGAGCGGAAACCCGGAGCTGTCGGGCAATCTCGCCGGTCGTTCGCATCTGCAGGTTCGACGCGCAGCCGGAGCAGCGATGGCGGACACCACCGCAACGATCGACGTCTCGCTCGCCGACTCGTCGCGGGCCGTGATCGAATCGCTGGAACTGGCCGCCGATGCAGGTTCCGATCGCTGGATTCTCAGCCGTTGCGAGGTGCGCGGCGCGGGGGTTCAGCTTTCGGCTCGCGGCGAAGGCGACCGCGATTCGGTCGAGCACTTCCGCATCGAAGCACGTGCGGACGACCTGCAAACACTCGCGGGGCTCGTGACACCGCCCGGGACACGAGGGCAGCTCGCACTCGACCTGGAGGTCTCGGGTCCGTTTGCGCAACCGCTGGGCCGTGCATCGTTGCGTGGTGAACAGCTGGTGACTGGCGGCGTCGTCGTGGGATCTCTGCAGGCCGAGTTGGTCGGATCGGGCGACGGACGCGTGACCGTGGAATCGTTCGAGGTCTCGGGCGGCACGGTTCCCCTGCGGCTGCGCGAGCCGGCCGTGGCCGCATGGCGCGACGGTGCCCTCGCGCTGGAGCGATGGGTCGTGGTGAGCGGCGCGCAGTCGATCGACCACTCCATCGCAATCGACGGAGTCATCGGCGACAGCTACGTGCGCGACTTGAAACTCGATCTGCGCGGGCTCGACATCGCGCCGGTAGGGGTGTGGGCCGGTTCGTCGCTGCCGCTGTCTGGATCCGCAGACGGCCAGCTTCGCGTCGACGGAGAGTTTCCGTTTCCGTCCCTCGACGGCCAACTGACCTGGACGCGTCCGGGCATCGGTGGGGTCGAGTTCGACGAACTGAGCGCCAGTTTCGAAACGGTCGACGATCGTCTGCGGATTCGCGGCCGGGTCCGCGACCAGGGTCGCGATCCGATCAGCGCCGAAGGTTGGGTGCCCTACCGGCTCGAACCGGGGGATTGGCTCGGATCGCCGCAGACTGCGCTGAACCTGCGGGTCGACCGCTTCGACCTGTCCCGTGTCGGCGCGATCGACCCCGGCGCCATCGAACAACTCGGTGGTCGCGTCGACATCGAAGTCGACCTCGTGGGGGGACCCACGCCGCGGGCCACCGGCCGTGTCGAGCTGTTCGATGCCAGCGTCCGATTCCCCGGTGTGGACCATACGTTCTCCCCCATTGCCGGTACGGCGCGCTTCGAACCTGCCGCCGCCGGCATCCGCATCGATTCGCTGACGCTCGACATCGGACAACAGCGGCTGGCGGGCCACGGCGTGATTGGAGCGCACGGCTTCCACGACGTGAACCTGACGGCGCGAGACGTCGACGTCGCGCAGGTGGCGCTGTGGTATTCCGCAGCCCAGGCGTGGCGCGGGGTCGTGGACCTCGATGTGACAGCCTCCGGAGACTTCGCTCGTCCGCAAACGCAGATCGTCGCGGCGTGGCGCGAGCCGGAGATCGCCGGGCGAGCGCTCGAGCGGGTCGACGCCCGACTCGGGCTCGACGGCCGCGTCGCGCGATTGGACCTGCATGCGCTCGAAGGCGGTCGCGAGATCCTGCGCGCCGAAGCGTCGGCGCCCTACGGGAGCGATTCAGCCGGAGCCGACGACTGGCTTCGAATGCCACAGACGCGTCTGGACGTCCGAGCCCAGGGGCTTCCGCTCGAATGGGTGCAGCCGTTGCTTTCCCGCCAGGTTCGAGACGTCAGCGGCCGCGTGGACGCGACGGCGGAAATTCGCGGCGGGGTCGACCCCGTCGTTCGCGGCTCGATCGAACTCGCGGACGGCCGCGTTGTGGTGCCGCTGCTGCGACAGAGCTTCGAGCCGATTCAGGCGCGGATCTCGGTGACCGGTGAATCGGTCGCGATCGAGGAGTTTCGCGTCGGTGCGCCGGGAGCCGGCGGGACGCTGAGCGGAAGTGTCCAACTCGCGAACCTCGTGCCCGACCAGGTCGAGCTGCAACTCACACTCGATGATCTGCCCGTGGCGAGTTCGCTAGCGCTCGAGACCAGGGCGTCGGGGGGGATTCGCGTGACCGGACCGGTTTCGCAGCTGGACGCGAGCGGCCAGATCGAACTCCACGACCTCGCGATCGCGCTCGGCGACGAAGCGGACACCTCGATGCGCGAGATTCGGATCCGAACACGTGACGGTGTTGCGATGGATGGATCTGGAGTCGTCGAACGGGGACCGGGCCCGCCGGGTGCGTACGAGCGGGCGGCGCTCGACATTCGACTGGAGGTGCCGCGCAACAGCTGGCTGCGCGGCAGCGGCGCCGAGCTGGACCTCACCGGAGAGCTGGCGCTGCGCAAGCAACCGATGCAGCCCGCGGCGGTCGTCGGCAGTGCGGAGATCGTGCGCGGCTCCTACTACTTCCAGCAGAAGCGGTTCGAGGTGCGACGGGGATCTGCAACTTTCGACGGTGGCACCACGATCGACCCGCTACTCGACGTGGTCGCTGCGCATCGGGTTCGCGACGTGACCATCTTGATCTTCGTGACGGGGCGGGCCTCGGCCCCCAAGCTTCGGATCGGCAGTGAGCCCGCGTTGTCGCAATCCGATGCGCTCGCGTATCTGCTTCTCGGGCGGCCGGCCAACCAGATCGGCGCCGGCAACCAGGCCGGCATGGAATCGGCCGCGGCGGCACTCGCGACGGGGATCGCTGCGGCTCAGATCGGCCAGATGCTCGCCGAAGCCCTTCCGATCGACTCGGTCGACGTGACGATCGACGAATCCGGAAAGCCCGCCGACATCAAGGTCGGCAAGTACATCACCGATCGCGTCTTCGTTCGCTATGGCCGGACGCTCGGCGCGGAGCCCGAAGACCAGGTCGGGGTCGAGCTGCGGATCAACGACAACTGGAGCGTCGGAACAGATGTTTCGACCGACGACAGCGCGGGCGCCGACCTGATCTGGTCGCTCGACTACTGACGGTTCAGCGGGCTGGAATCGCGGTCCGTTTCCGCGTCAGTTTCCGTCGGCCAGACGGGACGCGCGGGTGCGGGGATCGCGCGGCTGCACGATCGCTCTCAGGGCGGCCCGCAGCCAGCGCCACACCGCGATCGGACCGCAGTCCATGCGCAGCTGCGCCCCGCGGACGCGGCGCAGCAGGCGGCCGTCGCAGCGCTCGACGAGGCCATCGAGAAGCATCGCCGCTTCGGCTCGCTGGTCGGAGCGGGCGAGGTGCCGGGACAGTTCGAGCACGCATTCGAAGTTCCACGGTTCGAGAGAACGGGCCCGGCGCAGCAAGCTGATCGCGCGTGGCCGCAGCCGCGCGTTTTTGAAGCGACGGCTTCCCTCGAGCAGAGCTTCGACGGCTGCCGCCTTCTCGCCGCCCTTCGCGAGGGCCTGCGCCAGCTTGTGCCAGGCCTGCACCTCGCGCGGCAGAAATCGCGTCGCCTCGCGGTACCCGGCGATCGTGGAATCGCGCGACATCTGTGCTGCGGCCGCGACGCGAAAGCTGTGCCAGGCATCGAAATCCTGTCGGGACGCCGCGAGCAGCGGTGCCAGCCGCGCGTGAATCTCGGCGTTGCCGGGCTCGACTGCCAGCAGCCAGCGGTACAGTGCGATCGCCCGGCGGCGCTTGTTCTTCGATTTCGCACGCGCCGCCTCCGCGAGGATGCGGCGACGGTCGTATCCGGCCTTCTTGCTGAAAATGCCCATCGCGGGACTCCTCCGTGCTCCACCCCACCTGCCCGGAAACATCGACTCGAAGTGGAACGCGGCGTGTGAGCCGGATCACCTTCGGGAGTTCTGGAGGGATCAACCCGAATCCTCGTTGGACGCAGGAGCGGCCGGCTGCGAGCGCTTGCGCAGGTAGACCTTCACTCGGTCCGGTTCGATCGAGCGCACTTCGACGGTATCAGGGTGACGCACATTCGCCGGTGTCAGCGAGAAGGAGCGGCGTCCCAACTCGACCAGGATCGCGTCGACGCGAACGCCCAGCGCGTCGGGTGCGAGGATGAACACATCTCGACGCAGGCCCGTGATGCCGACGCGGACGGTATCGGGTTCGATGCGATCGAGTTCGTAGCCGTCCGGAATGCCGCTCACCGATACGGGGACGTCGCGCTCGAGATCCACCGGCGTCGCGCCCGGTACAGCCAGCACCCACAGCAGCGCCGCGACGGGCACGGCCAGCAGGGCCTCGCGCCAGCGGGCGAGCATCCGCTGAAAACGCGGAGAGGCCGATACCTCCTGCGGATTCAGATCGCGCAGGAAATCGTGGATCTGCTGAGAGACTTGCTGGGGTGAACTCAGCGTCTGCAGTTTTGCGTCGCGTGCAATCGATACGGTTCCCCGCTCTTCCGAAACGACGACGCACAACGCGTCGCAGCGCTCGGTGAGCCCCAGTGCGGCGGCGTGCCGCGTTCCGCGCTGACCGAGCTGCCCGTGGTCCGTCGACAGCGGAAGGTGTACCGCGAAGCGGCTGACCCGGTCTGCCTCGCAGATCACCGCTCCATCGTGTCCGGCCGAGTGCGGATCGAATATCGACAGCAGCAGCGGCTCGCTGATTTCTGCATCGAGGCTCACTCCGCCGTCGATGTGGCCTTCCACCGATTCGTGGCCGGGGATCACGACGAGTGCACCGCGACGATGTTCGGCCAGATGCACGAGTGCCCGGACCAGTGTGTCGACGGAATCCGGTCCCGACACGACCCGGCCGCGGCGGAGCCCGACGGCGGCGATCTGTTCGAACAACCGTCGCAGGTCCTGTTGGAATACGACGACCGCGATCAGGGCCCCGACGGCGGCGAAGCCCTGCAGGATCCACGTGGTCAACACCAGCCCAACCTGCCGGGCGACGAGATATCCCGCTCCGAGGATCGCGAGGCCCGCGAGTGCGAGTCGGGCGGGGGTCGTTCGCAGCCACGCGATCCCGGCCCAGACGAGGATCCAGACGACGGTCAAGTCGACGATCTCGATCAGTCGAATCGACTGAAGGGCCTGGTATACGGCGGTGCTATCCAAATTGTACTCCGAGTTCCGACTGGGGACGGCCGCGATCGCGGATCAGATCAGGTCCATCAGCAGGGTTGCGATGCCCAGGAAGCTGAAGAATCCGACGACGTCGGTCACGGTGGTGAGGACGATCGACGACGACTGCGCGGGATCCTGGCGCATCAATGTGAGCGCGATCGGAATCAATGCGCCGGCCAGTCCGGCCATCGCCATCGACAGCACCATCGAGATCCCGATCACTCCGGCGAGACCCATGGAACGGCTCCAGACATACACGCCGGCCGCCGTCGTCGCGGCGACCACGATACCGTTGGTAGTCCCCGCAATGAGTTCTTTGGTTCCGACGCGCCACCAGTGCCGGACGCGGATCTCGCGCAACGCGAGCCCGCGCATGGTCACCGCCAGTGCCTGCGCGCCGGTGTTGCCCGACTGCCCGGCCACGACCGGCAGCAGCACTGCCAGCGCCGTCACCTTCGCGATCGTATCCTCGAACAGGCCGACCACGGAAGCGGCGACGAACGCCGTGACCAGGTTGATTTCCAGCCAGGGCAGGCGCTTGCGAACCGCGAACATCGGCGATGACAGCGCTCTTTCGTCCTCGCTGGCACCGACCATCTTCACGGCCGCCGCGGTCGCGCCCCGACGTTCCGCCGTGATGATGTCGTCCTGACGAAGGACACCGATCAGGATTCCATTGACGTCGACGACCGGCAGGCTCGACAGATCGTGGCTCTCGAATTCGTCACACACCTCTTCGCGTGATGCGAGGGCCTGGACGTGAGGTGTCGGGCGCCGAGCCAGCCGTTCCAGCGCTTCGCGCGGTGTCGCGAGCACGACGTCCTGCAGCGTGACCGAAGCGTCGAGACGTCCGTCGTCGTCGACGAGAAAGATGTCCGCGATGCGCTTGTTTCGGAAGCGGCGCAATCGCCGCACGACATCGCGCACCGTGGCATCGGAGCGGAAAGTCGTCACGCGGGGGTCCATCAACGACCCCGCGGTGTCGGCGGGGTAGCTCGCGAGATCCCGCAGCTCGTCGGCGAGCGACGTTTCGAGCAGCTCCAACTTCGCTTCGCGCTCCGCGTCGTCGAGTCGGGCGAGCAGGGCGCCCGCCCGCTGGGGTTCGATGCGCTCGATCACGCGCCGCGCGAAGTCGGTCGGCATGAACGAGATCACGCGCGCTGCCCGGTCCGGGGTGAGTCGTTCGAGCACCCGCAGTGCGCGGTCGATCGATTCTTCGGCCAGCAGCGCCGCGGTCTGCGTGTCGTCGACGGTTTCGAAGACGCGCGCCGCTTCGTCGGGATATCGTTCGAGTACGATCCGCGCCAGCTCCCGGTCCGCAGCGTTTCTACGCGCCATCGGTTTCCCCGGTCGGGGCGCGACCGCCACCGATCAGCGCTTCGAGCATGCCGACGGCGCCGGTCGCGAACAGGTCTCCCAGTGCGCGCGCGGTGGCTCCCTGTTCGCTGTCGACCCCGAGGATCTCCTGCTCCACGCGTCGCAGCGTGCGATAGCGGATCGCGCCCAGGTAGCGGCCGTCTTCATCGACCACCGGCAGCGCGTGCACGGCACGCCAGCCCGGGTCGGTGATGATGCGGTCGCGATCCGCCCGCACCGGAAGCCGGTGCACATCGCGATGCATGATCGATTCGAGGCTGCTCTTCGGCGACGCCAACAGGATCTCGCGCAGGTTGACGACGCCGGCCAGATGGTGCTCGCTGTCGAGTACGTAGACGTTGTAGTGCGTGTTCTCCGGCGACGAGCGAATTCGATCGACCGCTTCCCGGGCAGTGAGTTCGACCGGAAGCGACAGCACGTCCGGATCCATCAGCGAACCCGCCGTGTCTTCCGGGTACCGCAGCATCGTGCGCAGTGCGCGCGCGATCCGCAGGGGAAGCGCGTCGAGCAGCGGCGCCCGCCGCTTGTCCGGCACGCGTCTGACCAGCCGGGCCGCCCGGTCGGTGGGCAGATGCGAAAGGGCGGATGCGACGACCGACGGGTCGAGGTGTTCGAGCACCGAAGTCACCGGGTTCGGCGACATCGACGACAGCACGTCTGCCGCGGCCTCCGCGTCGATCCCTGCGAGCAGGTCCGCCGCCTCCTGCGGCGGGAGGGTTTCCAGCGCACGTGCGGCCTCCCGAGGGTGCTTTTGGAGCAGCACAACGGCCAGGTCGGCGTACAGTTCCATGCGGGAGCGCCTCGGGGATCGATGAAGACAAAAAAGCAGCAGTGGGACGCGCTTGTGAGCGATTATGCACGCTGGTTTCCACATAGGAAAGCCTCGATCGCGCGGAGCGGCTCGACGGAGCGGACGGGCGAGCCCAGGCGATCCAGAACTTCGACTTCACGGTGGAGGAGCTAGAAATGAACAGCGAGATTCTCGACATCGATGCTTGGCGCCAGGTTCTCATCGAGTGGGTTTCGGCGATCGGTTCGACTGTCGCGGAGTTCCTGCCGAAACTGTTGGCGACGTCCCTCATTCTGCTGATTGGTTGGATGGTTTCGAAGGCGATCGAAATCGTCGCGCGGGGTGCGCTGGCGCGAATGGGTCTCGACCGCGCTTCCGATCGCTTGCGGCTCAGCGGGAACCTCGGGCGCGCGGGTGTTCGTGGGCCGCTGTCGCGCATCGTATCGCGAGCACTGTTCTGGGTGGTGATGCTGACATTCGTGCTGTCGGCAGTCGAAACCCTCGGCCTGGTGGCGGTCACGCACACGATCGACCGCTTCCTCGCGTTCCTGCCGAGTGTCATCGCGGGTGGGCTGATTCTGGTGTTCGGCCTGCTGTTGTCGCGGTTCGTGCGAGACGTCGTCAGTTCGGGCGCGGCCGCTGCCAATTTTTCGGACGTCCGCCGCATCGGCGCAGTGGCAAGTGCCGCCACCACGATCATCGTGGTGGTGTTGGCGATGGAGCAGGTCGGAATCGATACCGCGATCCTGGTCACCGCCGCGACCGTGCTGCTGAGCGCGCTATCGGTTACGGTCGGTGTAACCTTCGCGCTGGGAGCACGTCCCATTCTCACGCACATTCTGGCGGGCCACTACCTGCGACAATCGCTGCCGGTCGCCGGCAGCGTCGAAGTCGGCGGACGGCGCGGCGAGGTCGAGCGTGTCGGGCCGGTCGACACGGTCTTCCGCAGCGCCGACGAGCGTTGGAGCATGCCGAATGCGCGTCTGCTCGAAGAAATCATCCAGCGTTGAGTGACTTACACGAGATCGCCCCCGGTCCATCGTCGGTTTTGGCACGACCCGCCGGCGAGGCCCTTCGCGAGCGTCAGAAACGACCGCTGGTGTCGCCACCGCCACGTTCTCCGGGCGGCCTCGCGCCGCGTGGGCGGTTCGCAGCGCGCATTGCCTCGGCGAGCCAGGCGCGCGAATCTGTGGCCCCAATGGCTTTGACCGCTGCGGACGACCGGAGGTGAACGAGCCCCACTCTACGCTCGATCTGTTTGGCGTCGCCTGGAGATTGGGCGCGACGTTCTTCTTCGTGCTGCTCAACGGCTTCTTCGTGGCTGCCGAATTCGCCCTCGTCAAGGTCCGCGAGTCGCGCATCGCCGAACTCGCTCGCAGCGGTCGGCGAGCGGCTCCCACCGTGCAGCACATGCTGCACCACCTCGACCGCTACCTGTCGGCCTGCCAGCTCGGGATCACGATCGCCAGCCTGATCCTGGGTGCGCTGGGGGAGCCCGCGGTGTCGGTACTGTTGGTCGCAGCAGCCAACGGACTCGGGTTTCCGATCGACGCACACGAAGGATGGGTACCGTTCGTTTCGATCGGGATCGCCTTCGTGGTGATCACGACCCTTCACATGACGGTGGGCGAGCAGGCTCCGAAGATGTGGGCTCTTCGACGCGCCGAAGGCATGGCGCTCACCACCGGTCCGGTGTTGCGGGTGTTCGCGTGGTTGTTCGGGCCCTTCATCGCCGGGATCAACCAGATCTCGAACGGTTTGCTGCGCGTGGTGGGCCTGCCGCCCGATCTGGGCCACGACAAAGGCCACAGTGCCGAGGAGATCCGCAGCATCCTGTCGCTGTCGGCCCGCGCGGGTCACATCTCCGAACAGCAACACGAGATCACCGAGAACGTGTTCCGAATGATCGAACTCGAGGTTCGCCACATCGTCGTGCCGCGGGTGGAGGTCCACTTCCTGACGGCCGACCGATCGCTGGCGGAGAACATCGATCGAATCCTGACGACCGGTCATTCGCGCTTTGCGCTGTGCGAAGTCGGGCTCGATTCCATCGTCGGCATCGTCCACGCCAAAGACCTGCTCGATGTCACGCTGCGCGGCGAAACGCCCAACCTCCGTTCGCTGGCACGAGATCCGTTGTTCGTGCCCGATACCATGCCGCTGTCCAACTTCCTGCGCGAACTGCAGGCCGCTCGCCAGCATTGTGCCGTCGTAGTCGACGAACACGGCACCGCCATCGGACTGGCGTTTCGCGAGGACGCGCTGGAAGAAATCGTCGGTCCGCTCGGCGACGAATTCGACGAAGAGGAACCCGACATCACGCGATTCGACGATGGCGCGTTCGAACTTCGCGGTCGCGTGTCGCTGCCGGAAGTCGCAGACCTGCTCGACTGGGAGCTTCCGGAAGACGAACGCGAAGAGGAAGACACCATCGGCGGGCACGTGACTGCGCGACTCGGCCGCCTGCCGCAAACCGGCGATCAAGTGCGGATCGGCCGCTACATGGCAACCGTGATCGATGCAGCCAGCATGAGAGTCGAACGCTTGCGACTCGAGCTGGCGGAAGAATCCGAAGAGGTGGTCGAAGGGGATTGACGGTGGTGGAAGGGGATTGACGGTGGTGGAAGGGGATTGACGGTGGTGGAGCCCGTGTCGACATGACACCAGCCACGGGATCCGGCCGCACGAAGCATCTGCGCTGGCTTCGCGACGCGCTTTCGGAACTCGAACGCGAAGGGGTGCTGGATCCGCCCGCGGTCGAACGCGTTCGTGCATTCTACCGATTGGATGCGCTGGGCGAGCCACGCAACCTGTCCCTGCTGATCTTCGGCGTGATGGGGGCGGCGCTGTTCGGCGCGGGCGTCATCCTGATCGTCGCGCACAACTGGGAAGAGCTGACACGCACCATCCGGGCGTGCATCGCTGTGGGAATGCTGCTGAGCGCCCAGGCGCTGGCGGCCTGGGTGCTGGCTGCGCGGCCGAGGTCGCCCGCCTGGACGGAAAGCAGTGCTCTGATCCTGACGCTGTTCGTCGGTGCAGCGATTGCGTTGATCAGCCAGACCTATCACATCGACGGAGAACTCGGCGACTTCCTGATCACCTGGGTCGTGTTGGTGATTCCGGTGTTCTATCTGCTGCGGGCGCGCGTGGCTGCCGCGTTGTGCTTCGCACTGGCCGTCGGCATTCCCACCGCGCCGTCGCTGACGCCGCATCGCGATCTCGTGTATGCGGTGGTGACTTTTGTGAGTCTCCCGTACCTGTTGTGGGTCCGCGCGCACCAGCCCGGTCAGGCGCGGACTGCGCTGCTGGGTTGGGCCGCAGCGCTTGCTGTTCCGTTCGGTCTGTTCGTGGTCGTCGTCGATCATTCTCTGGGTTCGGCCGAGGACGTCGGCGTCGTGCTGTTCGCGGCGCTGTTTGCCGCGATGCTGGCGTGGGGCAGCCGAGACGAACCCGAGGCTCCGAGTCCCGCGGGGCCGGTCTCGACGGTCGGACTGTGCGGCGTCGCGGGCATCGCGCTCGCGATGACGTTCGAGGACGCCTGGCCCTGGACGGAGTTCGCCGATTTCCAATCGGACCTGCGAGTGCCCGGCGTGGGCGTTTCACTGTTCGTGTCGGCCGCACTGGCAGGCTATCTGCTGTCGCAGATGTCGCGCGAGGCGAGGCAGCGGAACTGGCAGATGGCTGTCGCGATGGCGCTCCCGATGGTGTCGATACTGGGCAGCGTACTGGCGAACGCCGACATTGCGATCGTCCTGGGCAACCTGTTCGCGTTCGCGCTCGGACTGACGTTCGTCTGGTCGGGACTCGAAGCGCTCCGGCTCCGACGCACCAATGTGGGGCTTTCGATTCTGTCCCTGTTGTTCGGGCTGCGCTTCGTGGATTCGGAATGGAGCCTGCTCGCGCGCGGCGTCGGGATGATGATCGTCGGGTTGGCCTTCGTGGCCGTCAACGTGTGGCTCGTTCGCCGCCAGGGGGCTTCGGTCCGGCGTGAACCCGGGGCGCAGCCGTGAAGCCGGTGGTGAGGTGGGGACTGTTCGCGCTGGTCTGCGTCGCGCAGCTGTGGGCCGCCGGATCGGGCATCGCACGGTACGAGCGCACGCTCCGCGACGGCGAGTCGTACCGTTTCGAATGTGCGCCCGTCGATCCGGAGGATCCGTTTCGGGGCCGGTACGTCGCATTGGCTTTCGAAGCGGAAACGACGACGCTCGCAATGCCCGGGACCGGCGAAGCGGACGGGCCGACCCGGGTCTACGCGATTCTCGGACGAGACGAGCACGGGTTCGCCCAGGTGACGGCCCTGGCGTCGACCCCGCCGGACGACGCCGACTATCTACGCGTGAGTGCATACGTGTTCGGAGATTCCTCCCACCGCAGCACGCGCCTCACGTTCCCCTTCAGGCGCTACTTCATGGAAGAAAGCGCCGCCAAGACGACGGAAGCCGACTACCGCAGGGCTTTGCGCAGCGGATCCGGCGGCACGACGTACGCCACGGTGCGCGTACGCGACGGATTCGGGGTGATCGAGTCACTGGTCGTCGATGGCGTCGACACGAAGGGTGCGGCGACTGCGCCAGACGCCACTCGTCCCGGCTCGGCTACTTCGCGCGCCGAACCGGCTTCCGCCGAGCCCTGATTGCGGCCAGTGCCACCCACGCGCTCGCGATCCATGCCGCCCGGTCCGGCAATGGCTGAAAGTTCAGTCATAGAAGAAGCTCACTCCGACCAGGAACAACGCGTTGTTGATCCCGTCGTTTTCCTGTTTGGTGCCGGCGTTCGAGATGTGCTGCCAGCGCGCCTCGAACGTGAGTGCGGTCCGGTTCGTCACGAACCAATGGGTTCCGACGCCACCGCCGACATTGAAATTGAAACCGTTCGCCTGCCGATCGAGATCGAAATCCGTTCCGAGGATTCCGAGGTTGGCGTCGATGAACGGGATCAACCGTTCGTTGCGCAGGAAGTTGTAACGGAGAGTGGTCCCGGCACCACCCGCGAAGCCCGAGGTCGGCCCGGTGTTGATCAGCAACGCACCTTCGACCAGCATCTCCACGTTGCCCCGAAACCACCAGTCGCCTCCAATCGGATCGGTGACGCCGAATCCGATGCGCGGCACGATGTTCACGAGATCTACGTCGGCGAGTTCGCGGCTGATCCGGCGGTTGGCGCGGCTGCCCATCCGAAAGCCGACGCCATAGCCAGCCACCAACGCGACCTGCTTCGAACCCTTGCGAAAGTTCTGGTTCGCCGCCGCCGACCCGTCGTTTTCGGCAACCGCGACGCCCGCTCCCATCAGTAACGCCACCGCGGCAGCGAGGGGAGCCCAACTGCGATGATTGCGGCAGGGCGTCCCGACGCGTGGACGAATCGCCAGAGACCGTTCGCATCCGTTCGGGCAGGGGATCGTATTCACTCGAATCTCTCCGCTTCCAGGGTTCGACGAGGGTTCGACAAGGCGCCAGAGCCCGCAGACCGAGCGGCTGGAGCATAGCCGCTCGCAATCCGGGAGAGATTCGCGCCGATCGCGCCTCGCGTGTCTGAGGTATCGTCGCGTCGGCACTCGCGCAGCGTCTGCACGCGGGCCTGCTCGCGGGGAATCGCTGATCGATCCAACCGAGGACGTCCCACCCAAGTCCATGACGACGAGCATCGCGAGACGGGGGCAGTTCGGCGCGGCGCGGATGGCCCACGATCGGCGGGCGAGCGCCGTGGATTCCGATCGGACCCGCCC
>Ga0210101_1000432_pt1 | contig 13781 bp, 10 predicted proteins | sample Muzzi_PWC_D1_FD_185534 | JGI IMG/M metagenome (GOLD analysis project Ga0210101, IMG submission 185534) | Wetland microbial communities from San Francisco Bay, California, USA, that impact long-term carbon sequestration - Muzzi_PWC_D1 (SPAdes) | ecosystem: Environmental > Aquatic > Marine >... | reverse complement strand
GACCATCGTCTTTTACATGGGCCTGCACAGCATTGAAATCCTGTCGAGGGAACTGCTTGCCCATGGGATGCCGCAGGACACCCCCGTGGCGCTGGTTCAGCAGGGCACCACGCAGGATCAGCGGGTTTTCGTCGAGACGCTCGCCACACTTCCGACCCTGGTGGAGAGAGAGGAGATCAAACCGCCGACGCTCATTATTGTGGGCGAGGTGGTGAAGTTGCGCGAGAAATTAAAATGGTTTGACGGTAGTGATAAATGATCGCCGCAATACGATCGATCCTGCACGGGCCGTTGCATTACGAATCAATAATAAGTGTTAATCCATAAACATCGTTTTCACCGCAGAGACGCAAAGGACGCAGAGAAATTCTTTACCGGTAATCATTAAACACTTTGCGCTCTACTTGCCTCAGTAAACTGGGTAAATGCCGGATATTGACCCCTATTCACGGGGTTTGGTGGGTGGGGCGTCAGTCACTGGTTTCGCAGCGCTATCGGCCTCCTCGTCTGGAACTGTGGAGGATTCGTCTCCACCGGTGACATCGGCATCCTCCGGCGCCGATTCGTCCGACTCGTAGGGAGTCACCCTGGCGATGACACCGAAGCGGGGGTTGTCGAAATAATGCAGCTCGCCACTGCGTATTCGCCGTGTCTCGTCCAGGCGATACAGTGCGCCCGGGGACGCCAACGTCAGGTCGACGGCCAGGTGCAGGTAGCGTTCGCGGATGAGCGTGATCGAGCCATCGACTTCGCGCACTGAACTGCCCGGAGAGGTGTGCAGCAGGTAAGGAACGGCGCTGTGCCTGTCATAGGCGATCTGACGCCAGAGCCGGTGTGCCAGCACCCGATAGGCGCCGGAACGCTGCAGTGCGCCCGCCACGCCATTGAGGGCGAACTGGCTGTCCGGCAGATTTTCCAGCCCCTGCTGAAGGGTGGTGCTGGCGAATCCGTCGCCGGCGACGGTCGTATTCTCCGGCCATTGCTCGCCGTCATCGCTGGCGGCGAGATAGCGGAAGACAATCACCTCGACATCGTAGCGGGTGGCGGCCACGGCCCGGGTGCCGAGACAGCCGAGCACGGCCAGCACGCATAACAGGCCCGTAAGGGTCATGCGTCCGCGGGCGGGTCTAGGTAATGCGTGTAGTCTGGTCATCCTGGGTCTCGCAGGTCAGGGTGGAGAGCAGCTCCGCCACCGTGGCAAACCGTTGTTCCTCCTGCTCGAACTCGCCGCTGAAGCGCAACTTGTTACCGCCTTCGAAACGATAGCGTCCCGGCTGGCGCTGGAGCAACTCTACCAGTTTTCGGGTGTCGATGGATGCCTCCTGTCCGAACAGGATACGTCCTTCCTGCCGACCAAGCTCGATCTTCGTGACGCCCATCGGGGCGGCCGTCAGTTTCAGCCCGGTCACCCGGAACAGGTTCTTCAGCGGCTGTGGCAGCAGGCCGAAACGATCGATCATCTCCACCTGAAGCTCGCGCAGCTCCTCGCCGGACCCGGCGCCGGCGATGCGCTTGTACATCACCAGCCGGGTGTGAACGTCGGGAACGTAGTCATCGGGTATGAGGGCAGGCAGCGACAGATCGATTTCCGGACCCAGGTGCAGCGGTTTCTCCAGTTCCGGCCGACGGCCTTCCTTCAGTGCCTTGACGGCGCGGGCGAGGAGGTCGGAGTACAGCGTGTAGCCGATCTCATGAATCTGGCCGCTCTGCTCGTCGCCCAGCAGTTCCCCGGCGCCGCGAATTTCCAGGTCATGCGTGGCCAGCGTGAAGCCGGCGCCGAGATCCTCCATCGAGGCGATTGCCTCCAGTCGCTTGACGGCGTCGGCCGTCATCGTCTTTCGCGGTGGCGTCAGCAGGTAGGCGTAGGCCCGGTGGTGCGAGCGCCCGACCCGCCCGCGCAGCTGGTGCAGCTGGGCAAGTCCCAGTTTGTCCGCGCGGTTGATGATAATGGTATTGGCCGTGGGTATGTCGATGCCGCTTTCGATGATGGTGCTGCACACCAGCAGGTTGAAACGCCGGTGGTAGAAATCCAGCATGACCCGCTCCAGATCGCGCTCGCGCATCTGGCCGTGGGCGATCTCGATACCCGCTTCGGGAACGATACGCGCAATCTCTCCGGCGATGCGCTCGATCGATTCCACCTGATTGTGCAGGAAATAGATCTGGCCGCCGCGCTTGATCTCGCGCAGGCAGGACTCGCGGATGGCGGCGTCGTTCCATTCGGAAATGAAGGTCTTGACGGCAAGGCGATGCGCAGGCGGGGTGCTGATGATGGACAGATCGCGCAGCCCCGAGAGCGACATGTTGAGAGTCCGGGGAATCGGGGTTGCCGTCAGTGTGAGGATATCGATCTCGGCGCGCAGCTTCTTCAGCCGTTCCTTCTGGGTGACCCCGAAACGGTGCTCCTCGTCGATGATGAGCAGACCGAGACGCTTGAACCTGACCTGTTCCTGCAGCAGTTTGTGCGTGCCGATGACGAGGTCGACCGTTCCCTCGGCAAGGCCGGCCATAATCGCTTCCTGCTGTTTGCCGCTGCGGAAGCGGGACAGCGCCTCGATCCGCACCGGCCACTCGGAGAAGCGGTCGCGGAAGTTCTGATAGTGCTGCTGCGCGAGCAGCGTGGTCGGGACCAGTACGGCCACCTGCCTGCCGTCCTGAATCGCCAGAAAGGCCGCCCGCATGGCCACCTCCGTCTTGCCGAAGCCAACATCGCCGCACACCACACGGTCCATGGGCAGCGGAGCCTGCATATCGTCGAGTACACTGTTGATGGTGTTCTCCTGATCGGGCGTCTCCTCGAAGGGGAAGGCGGCGGAGAATGCGGCGTATTCGTCCTGGGGCGATGCATAGGCATGCCCCTGATGGGCGGCACGGCGCGCGTAGATATCCAGCAACTCGACCGCTACGTCATGCACGCGTTTCGCGGCTTTCTGACGGGCACGCTGCCACTGGTCGCCACCGAGCCTGTGCAGCGGGGCCTGTTCGGGCGATGCGCCGGTATAGCGGCTGACCAGCTGCAGTGAGGCGACCGGGACGTAGAGCTTGTCCCCGCCGTCGTATTCGATGCAGAGGTACTCGGCCGGGATGTCGTTGACGGTCAGCGTCTCCAGTCCGCGGTAGCGTCCGACACCGTGGTTTTCGTGCACCACCGGCGCCCCGGGGTTGAGATCGGTGAGGTCCCGTATGATCGCGGCGGGGTCACGTTCCGGTTTTCGCCGGCGCGTTTGCCGGGCGCGTTCCCCGAACAGGCAGGTTTCCGTGATGACGGCGATGTTGGGGATGTCCATCACCATCCCCTGTTCCAGCGGGGCGACCGTCAGGCACACGGGATCGGTTGCGGCGAGGAAGTCAGCCCATGATCTGACCATGGCCGGGCGGATCGCGAAGCCCTGCATCTGGTCATGAAGGGTTTCTCTCCGGCCGCTTGATTCCGCCGTGAACAGGATGCGTCCGGGAAATTCGGCGACGAATGCCTGCAGCGCGCCGGCGGGCGCCTCATGGCGAGGACGGATTTTCAGGTCGCCGAGCGGGCGCGTGGCGTAAGTGATGCAATCGTCCGGCGGGTCGGCCGCGCCGGAAGCGATCACCCGGATCAGCGGATAGCGGGCCTGGAAGTCCTGTAGTTCTGCCGTACGGAGATAGAGCCGCTCCGGTGGCAGCATCGGCCGCTCCCGATCATGCCGGCGCGATTCAAAGCGTTCCGCGAGCTGTCGCTGGAAGTCCTCACCGGCGGCCTCGGTGGTATCCAGGAAGGCCAGGCAGGTGTCGCCGGGCAGGTAGTCGAAGAGGGTCTCCGTATCCTCGAAAAACAATGGCAGATAGTATTCGATTCCACCGGGGGTGATTCCCTGGCTGATCTCGCGATAGACGGGGCAGTCCTGGGGGTTGCCCTCGAAGCTTGCGCGAAAACGCCGGCGAAAACCCCGGATGCCTTCCTCGTCAAGCGGGAATTCCCTGGCGGGTAGCAGGTTGACCGCATCCTGTTCCGTCAGGGAACGCTGGGTTTCGGGGTCAAAGGTCCTGATGGAGTCGATCTCCGCATCGAACAGGTCGATGCGCAGGGGCAGCGGGCTGCCCATGGGGTAGAGATCGAGCAACGACCCGCGCACGGCGAATTCCCCGTGCTCCATGACCTGGGAGACACAGCGATAGCCGGCGTTGTCGAGTCGGGTGCGCATCGCATCGAGATCCAGCTGCTGGCCGCGGCTCAGAATGAGGCTGTGCTGGTAGAGAAAGCTGCGTGGCGGCAGACGTTGCAGCAGCGTGGTGACGGCGATGATCAGCACGCCCTGGCGCATTCCGGCCAGATGGTTCAGCGTGGCGAGACGTTCCGAAATGATGTCCTGATGCGGTGAAAAGGTGTCGTAGGGCAGGGTCTCCCAGTCCGGGAACGTCTGAATGCCGATAGCGCTGCCGGTAATGAAGAATTCCAGCTGTTCCTGCAACAACTCGGCGCTTTGCATGTCCGGCGTGATGACGGCCAGCGGTCCTTCCAGACGCGCGGCGGCGCGTGCAAACGCCAGCGGCAGACTTTCGCCGGCCGGTCGGGACCAGGAGACGACGCGGCGCTGATCGGGCAGCACCGGCTCGAGCAGGCTGACCCGGGCGGGCGCCTGGTGTTGTGGTGCCGATCGGTGCATTGAATCAGGATGTGATGGCTGTCGGGGGATCGGGTTACAGGGATCGGGTATTATCACACAGGCCGAAGGCGTGCGGCGCCCGCACCGGCTTGAATTGTTCCGGTAGCGTGCGCCGGCATGCGCAGCGCCCTGTCATGGATTCAGCGTGTCGACAGAGACCTGGCGGGCGGTTAAGGTATCATCGCGTGGCGGGGTTACACCTTGTTGCCGGGCAATTGTCCCTTGAACCCGATTTTGTGGAACAGCAGGTAGCCGGGACAAATCCCGGTGATGCCGGCAAAGGCGAGCGCTGCTACCGGCAGATACAGCACCCAGTGCACCGTATTGAATCCGGTCAGCCAGATGCCCAGAAGTATCAGTGCGGCCATGGTCAGAAACACCATTCTCATCGCGGACATGTTTATTTCTCCTGCGGGTTGACGGTCATAGGGCTTAAGTATAGCGTCTCGACTCCACCGTCGGCCATAGGGTTGGTTTACCTGCAGGTTGCTGATCCGGCGGTGCTGGAATCAGTGCAAACCGGAATGGCCAGGAGCCTGTCGGACTTAGGGATTCGTAGCGAGGCGAGTGGGAGGGCGAGAACAAATCGTCATGATTTCGAGGCGCATAGTCATTCTACGCAACGAGAAATCGGGGGAGAGCGCAGCGAGGGGGCCATGGGCCGCTCTCCCGCCGCCGCACGACTGCAGGGAGAAGGTGAGACCGGGTACCGGTCGAGAGACTGGCCTGGGCCATGCAGGAGATAGAGCACCAAAAGTAGGCGCTTTAAGCGACGCATGGAGCAGTTGCCGAGTAGAATCATCCTAAGTCCGACAGGCTCCTAGAAGAAAGAGACAATAAGGAACAATAATGGGCAAGACCTACGGAGAATGGCTGCTCCGCTGGCGCTACCTGGTGCTGGTTACGACAATCGTGCTGGTCACCGTGGCAGCCAGCGGGATGCGCTTCCTCGAGTTCAAGACCGATTACCGCGTTTTCTTCAGCGCCGACAATCCCCAACTGCGGGCCTTCGAACAACTGCAGAACACCTATACCAAGTCGGACAACGTCCTGTTCGTGCTGGCCCCCCGGAACGGCAGGGTATTCACGCGGGAAACGCTTGCCAGTGTAGCGAAACTCACGCAGGCCGCCTGGCAGATCCCCTACTCGATCCGGGTTGATTCAATCACCAATTTCCAGCACACCGAGGCCGATGGTGATGACCTTGTGGTCGACGACCTGGTGCCGGATAACGAGGCGCTGGATAACCCTGCCCTTCAGCGGATTCGCGACATCGCCGTGCACGAGCCCATGCTGGTCGATCGGCTGATTTCGCCGGACGCACGGGTCACCGGCGTCAATGTCACGATCCAGTTGCCTGAGTCGGGGAGCGGTGGGGAAATACCCGGGATCACCGCCCATGCGCGCCGTCTGGTCGCCGAAATCGAGGCGGACAATCCCGACCTGGATGTCTACCTCACCGGCATGGTGATCATGAACAATTCCTTCACGGAAGTGATCCTGCATGACCAGAAAACACTCGTGCCGATTATGTTCGGCGTGGTGATCCTGACCCTCATCCTGCTGCTGCGCTCCACCACCTCGACCCTGGCGACCTTCCTGGTCATTGTGTTCTCCGTGCTGACTGCCATGGGGTTGACCGGCTGGCTCGGAATTGCGCTGACACCGCCTTCCGCCGCCGCACCCACCATTATCCTCACCCTGGCGGTAGCGGACTGTGTGCACATCCTGGTGAGTTTTCTGCACGCCATGCGTCGCGGCCTGGACAAGGCGAGCGCCATGGTTGACAGCCTGCGGATCAACCTGCAGCCCGTGTTCCTCACCTCGTTGACCACGGTGATCGGATTCATGAGCATGAACTTCAGCGATGCGCCGCCGTTCCGGGATCTCGGTAATATCGTGGCGATGGGCGTGGTGGCGGCGTTTGTTTTTTCGGTGGGTTTCCTGCCCGCCCTGATGACGTTCCTGCCGGTGCGTGTCCAGCCGGGCGCCACGCGCCGCTCCCTGATAATGGACCGTTTCGCCGATTATGTCGTCAGATGGCGCAGTCAGCTCTTTTGGGGCATGGGGCTTCTCGTCGTGGCCCTGGTGGTGTTCATCCCGCGCAACCAGCTTAATGACGAATACATAAAATATTTCGACAACACCATCGCCTTCCGCAACGCGACCGACTTCGCGAGCGAGAACCTGTCCGGCCTCTACACCATCGAGTATTCCCTGGGAACCGGGGAGAGCGGGGGCATCAGCGATCCGCAATTTCTGCGCGACGTGGAACGCTTTGCCGACTGGTACCGCACGCAGCCCGCGGTGCTGCATGTCAATTCGCTGACCGACATCATGAAACGGCTCAACAAGAACCTGCACGGCGATGATCCGGCCTGGTACCGGCTGCCCGACCAGCGAGACATGGCGGCGCAATACCTGCTGCTTTACGAAATGTCGCTGCCGTACGGACTGGATCTCAACAACCAGATCGACGTCGGCAAGTCGGCGACCCGTCTCGTGGTGACGGTAGGAAATATTTCCTCCAACGAGATGCTGGCACTCGAGGATACCGCACAGCACTGGCTGAAACAGAATGCACCCTATATGCGCTCCGACGGCGCGAGTCCCGCGGTCATGTTCGCGCACATCGGAAAGCGTAATATCCGCAACATGCTGACCGGTACGACGGTGGCGCTGGTGCTGATATCGCTGGTGCTGGTCATCGCCCTGCGATCCCTGAAAATCGGCCTGGTCAGCCTGATCCCGAATCTTGCGCCGGCCGCCATGGCCTTCGGGTTGTGGGGCATGCTGGTGGGCGAGGTCGGCCTCGGGCTTTCCGTGGTGACAGGCATGACACTGGGCATCGTCGTGGACGATACCGTACACTTTCTCAGCAAGTACCTGCGCGCCCGTCGCGAGCAGCACCTTGATTCGCCCGCTGCGGTACGCTATGCATTCTCCACTGTCGGTATGGCGCTGGGGGTGACCTCGGTGGTCCTGATCTTCGGGTTTCTGGTCCTTACCCTGTCGCCATTCCGGATGAACGCGGATATGGGGTTGCTGACCGCCGTCACCATCGCCTTCGCGCTCGCCGCCGATTTCCTGTTTCTACCACCCTTGTTGATGAAGGTTGACAAATGACGATGAGAAAACTGCTGTTGCTCTGTGTGCTTGGTCTCATGCCGGTGATTGCCACGGCCGAAACGCCGGCAGAGAAGGGTCTGGCCATCGCCGTCGAGGCGGACGCGAGGGACAAGGGTTTCGGCGATTCGACGGCCGGCATGGACATGGTCCTGCGCAACCGGCAGGGCGATGAAAGCCGGCGCGCGGTGCGGGTGCGCACCCTGGAGGTCGAGGGCGACGGCGACAAGAGCCTGTCGATCTTCGATTCACCGGCCGACGTCAAGGGCACGGCTTTCCTGACGTTTTCGCACATCACCGGACTCGATGACCAGTGGCTCTATCTGCCGTCGCTCAAACGGGTGAAGCGGATCTCCTCGAAAAACAAGTCGGGCCCGTTCATGGGCAGCGAGTTCGCCTATGAGGATATCGCCTCCGATGAGGTCGAGAAATACACCTACAGGTACCTTCGGGACGAGACCTGTGATGGCATGGATTGCTTCGTGATCGAACGCCGGCCAGTCGATCCGAACTCGGGCTATACACGCCAGGAGGTCTGGATCGACAAGCAGGAATACCGGCCGCAGCAGGTGATCTACTACGATCGCAAGGACGCGCTGCTGAAGACGCTCACCTTCCACGAGTACCGGCAATATCTGGATAAATTCTGGCGTGCCCTGCGCATGGAGATGGTCAACCACCAGACCGGGAAAAGCACCACGCTGTCCTGGAGTGATTACCGCTTTCAAACCGGGCTCACGGACCGGGATTTCGACCAGAACAGCCTGAAGCGGGCAAGGTAGCCGCAAACCAGGACAGGCTCCTGGCGGATCTCCTTATTCTCCCGCCACCGTGGTCAGGCCGAGAATTTCCCAGTCCTGCATGCCACCGCGGTACCACTTGATCTTCTCGGCGGGATATCCAAACCGGAGCAGGGTCTGGATGTTGTTTGGCGACTGGCCGCACCACATGCCGTTGCAGAACAGCACCAGGGTTTTCACCTTGCTGAAGTCCCACAGGTCCTCCTGATGCACGGCGCCGAATTGATTCTCAAGGATCTCGGCGATGCTCATCGGATCGGCGCCCTGAGCCGGATTCAGGCTGGTCCAGGGGATATTGACCGAGCCCGGGATGGTGCCTTTTTTCACCCAGTCGGCGGTGCGTGAATCGATCACCAGAATCGAAGCGTCCCCCTTGTTTATGCGCGAGAGATAGTCGAGCACCTCGACCTCGCCGATCGTCTCGACGCCCGGCGCCAGACTGGAGGGTTGTACACAGAACGGAGGACACTTGCGCGAGGTTTTTGCGAAGTCCGGATTGACCCTGTGATTTTCGTCCTGGTTGCGCTGGATGGTGATTTTCTTGCCGTTGTGCATCACTTCGACAGCGGCGATGTCGGGCGTGATCCTGACGGTCATCTCTTCTGCTGCGAGTACACCGGCTGAGAAAAGTACCGCTGCGTAGATTACGGTTGCTGTAAAAAGTGACTTTATGAATGCCATCATTGCTGTTCCTTTATCCTGATGTGATGATTCAAGAAAATCCCGGTCTTCGTTATCCAGGACGGCGCGCAGGCAGCGTCCGGAATCAGGCGGCCGTGGCTTCCTGCGGGTTGCGGCGTTTCTTCGCGAGGATCACACGTTTTTCGTAGGCTTCCCGCGCTACACTGATATCTTCCAGGAAATAGTCGAGTTCGTCCATGTGCAGCGCCTGCGGACCATCAACCAGCGCCTTGCTCGGAACGGGGTGAAAATCGACGAGGATCATGTTGGCCCCGGCGATCACACCCTGGGCGGTCACGTGAAATACATCCAGTATGCCCTCCGGCGAGGCATCACGGCTGCCCACGGAATGCGAGGGGTCGATGCACACGGGCATGCGCGTCAGGCGCTTGACGACCGGCACGTGGGAGAAGTCAACGAAGTTGCGATGCGGATCGCCCATGTTGGTCTTCATGCCGCGCAAGCCGAACACGACGCGCCGGTTGCCCTCGCTGGCCAGGTATTCGGCCGCGTTGAGGGATTCCTCCAGCGTGATGCCAAAGCCGCGCTTCAGCAGCACGGGAAAATCACGCTGGCGACCTGCCGCCTTGAGCAGTTCGAAGTTCTGGGTATTGCGGGTGCCGATCTGCAGTAACACCCCGGTCGGGTTTCCCGTCAGATCGAGCGCCTCACGGATTTCCCGCACGTGCATGTCATGGGTCACTTCCATGGCGATGACCTTGATGTCGTATTTGCCCGCCAGTTCGAACACATAGGGCAGACAGCTCTTGCCATGTCCCTGGAAGGAATAGGGGTTGGTGCGCGGCTTGTAGGCGCCCATGCGGGTGCAGGGCAGGCCACGCTCCTGCAGGGCCTGCATCATGATTTCGACATGCCCGGGCGTGTCGACGGCGCACAGGCCGGCGAAGACATTCAGGTTGTCCTGCCCGAAGCGCACCCCATTGTATTCGAAGAAGGTCGAACGGTTATCATCGTGATGGCGGCCGAGTATGCGGTATTCCTCGGAGACGCGCACCACCCGCTCCACGCAGGGCAGGCTCGCCATATCCTCGATCTGCAGCGCGGCCGTGTCACCCACGAGATAGAGTTCGGTCAGCGTCTGCTGTGCGCCTACCTCGTCATGAACGCGGACCGTGATGTTCCGCAGGTTGGCCAGATGCTCCAGCAAGTGCCGGTAGGCGGTACCTTCCTTTTCGGTATCCGCATGCAGAATCAGAATCATGATGTTGTACCTGGGAAACAGCCGGAGCCGATGGAAACATTATCCATGGAATGCGCAGTCCTTACTACCGGTTCGCCCGTGCGCAACGGGCTCGCGGGCTCAGTCGCGATAGCGGCGCAGCAGGTCCTGGTAGGCGTCGATGCGCCGGTCACGCAGGTAAGGCCAGAGCCGTCGAATCTGTTCCGTGCGCTGCAGGTCGATCCTGGCGACGACAACGCCGGCTTCGTTCTCCGTAGCCTGTTCGAGAATTTCTCCCTGGGGACCGAACACCGCACTGCTGCCCCAGAAGTGTATGCCGTCCGTGTGCCCGGAGTCGTCGGCTTCGTATCCCGTGCGGTTGCAGGTCAGGACGGGCAGACCGTTGGCGATGGCGTGTGCGCGTTGTATTGTCAGCCAGGCATCGCGCTGGCGTGCCTGCTCATCGGCGGCGTCGCTACGACTCCAGCCGATCGCTGTCGGGTAGAGCAGGATCTGCGCGCCGCCAAGCGCCATCAACCGGGCCGCCTCCGGATACCACTGATCCCAGCAGACCAGTATCCCCAGCGTGCCCACGGATGTCTGCACCGGATTGAAGCCAAGGTCGCCCGGGGTGAAATAGAATTTTTCATAATACCCTGGGTCATCGGGAATGTGCATCTTGCGATAGCACCCGGCAATACGGCCGTCGCTTTCGATTGCGACCGCCGTATTGTGGTAGAGCCCGGCCGCCCGCTTCTCGAAGATCGAGGCGACGATGACGACCCCGAGCTCGGCGGCAAGCTCGCCAAGACGCTCGGTGGTGGGCCCGGGAATGGTTTCCGCCAGGTCGAAGTTGGCCGTGTCTTCCGTCTGGCAGAAATACAGGCTGCCATGCAGTTCCGGCAGCAGCACCAGCCGGGCGCCCCGGACCGCCGCTTTCCTGATGCCCTCGATGCTCGCCGACAGATTCAGGGCGGCATCGGCGCTACAGGACTGCTGGATTAATCCGACTGTGAGTTTCTGGGTATTCATGGATGAGAGTAGTTTGAATGCTTGCTGCAATAGCTTGAATCAGAACAATTAACCGCAAAGACGCAAAGAACGCAAAGAACTTCATTGCTAAAAACAATCAGCAATCTTTGCGTTGAACGGGTTTCACGGCTAACACGGAAAATTTGACGCAACCGCTACAGGATGCCCGCCGGCAACTGCATTGTAGCGCAGTGCAGGCTGCCGTACTGCTGAATGAGCGGCAGGCAGTTGACCGGAATGATCTGCCGGTCGGGAAAGGCCCCGGTGAGACGCTCAACAGCGATGGCGTCGGCCGGGTCATCGTAGACCGGCACCAGCACCGCGCCATTGATGATGAGGAAATTGGCGTAGCTGGCGGGCAGCCTTTCGCCGGTGGCGGAGTGGACCGACGCCGGCAGCGGAAGGGGGAGCAGATGATAGGGACGACCCTCCAGTGTCGTGAAGGTACCGAGTTGCCGTTCCATCGCATGCAGTTCCGCGTAGTGACTGTCGCGTCGGTCGGTGCATTGGGTGTAGGCGATGGTGTGCGGCGAACAGAAACGCGCCAGCATGTCGATATGCGCGTCGGTGTCGTCCCCCTCGAGTTCCCCGTGATCGAGCCAGAGCACCCGTTGTATGCCCATTTCCTCGGCAAAAAACTGTTCAAATGCCGCTTTGTCGTAACCCGGGTTGCGGCTGTTCGTGATCAGGCAGTTCGAGGTGGTCAGCAGGCTGCCCACGCCGTCGGTATCGATGCTGCCGCCCTCGAGAACGAGCCGGAAATGCCGGCAGGCGGTATTGAACATGCACGCTGATTCCAGTTTCCGGGTGACTTCATTATCCAGGGTGGCAGGGTATTTCCTGCCCCAGCCATCGAAGACGAAGTCGAGCAGGCGTACTCCGCTAGCGTCCGAAACCGTCAGTGGGCCGTAGTCACGGATCCAGGTGTCGTTTGTTTGAGCGGTGAAGAAATTAATGGCATTGATCGGAATACCGGCCCGGGTGCATGCCTGTCTGACCTCCCCGGCAAGGTTCTGGTCATAGCAGACGACGAGCAGGTTCTCGTGCGTCACGACCGCCCTGGCAATGTCGAGATATACCGCGGCGACCGACTCCAGGCTGTCGGCCCAGGCGCTGTTCCTGTGCGGCCAGGTCAGCAGGATTGCGCACTGGGGCGCGGTTTCAGGAACAAGACAAGGCGTGTGCATGGCATGCGCCAGGCAGCGTGGGCAGGAACCGCTCGCGGGTTTGGGATACTTATTCTGCTTGTGCGGGCGTCACGACGGAGTGCAACACCGTGCTGTTTTCGAAGAATACCGAGTAGCCGTCATAGTCCCAGCGGGTAATTGGCGGGTGCAGCGGACCATCGTTGGTTGACACAGGGGCGTGTTCCGTCACCGGATTGCCGAATTCGGCCCGTACGGCGTCCATCGACATGCCCCTGTGCGGCAGAACCATCTGCGACTCGGACTGGACGTTATCCATCAGCAGCGTATCGGCGCAGGCAGGTCCCGCAAACAGGATGGCCAGCGAAAATGCAAACAGCGCAGAGCGGGTACTATCCATAGCTAACTCCTTGGTATACAGGATAATTTGCTGAATTCCGTCACTTGTTGCGACTATATCACCGCAGGTTTAAATACAAAAGCGCAATTTTGGAATGCGTGACGCGGGTCACCTGTTCATTACCATGAGTAACCGGTATCGTGACGCATTCATGTGATACGGGTCTCGGCTGCGGAGCAGGAAACATTAACGGCACATCCGAATATTGTTTTTCAGTGGCACCGATGATGGAGTGGACTGACCGCCACTGCCGTTACTTTCTGCGCCAGATTTCTCGTCATTGCCGGCTCTACAGTGAAATGGTAACCAGCGCCGCGCTGCTGCGTGGCGATCCCGAGCGGTGGCTCGGTTTTCATCCCGCAGAGCACCCGCTGGCCTTGCAGCTTGGCGGCAGCGATCCGGGCGAACTGGCGCAAGCGGCCCGTTTGGGCGAGGCATTTGGTTATGACGAGATCAATCTGAACCTGGGTTGTCCCAGCGACCGGGTGCGCTCGGGGCGTTTCGGCGCCTGCCTGATGGCGCAGCCCGAACGGGTGGCCGATTGCGTGGCAGCCATGACCGCCTCGGTGGCCGTGCCGGTTACCGTCAAGACCCGCATCGGCATCGACGACCAGGACAGTTACGAGGCGTTGGCCGCCTTCGTTGAACGTATCGCCGGGGCCGGCTGCCGTACGTTCATCGTGCATGCGCGCAAGGCCATCCTGAAGGGGTTGAGCCCGAAGGAGAACCGCAGTGTTCCACCGCTGAGATACGATGTCGTCTACCGCCTGAAAAACG
>Ga0210101_1000431_pt1 | contig 13791 bp, 12 predicted proteins | sample Muzzi_PWC_D1_FD_185534 | JGI IMG/M metagenome (GOLD analysis project Ga0210101, IMG submission 185534) | Wetland microbial communities from San Francisco Bay, California, USA, that impact long-term carbon sequestration - Muzzi_PWC_D1 (SPAdes) | ecosystem: Environmental > Aquatic > Marine >... | reverse complement strand
GCAGGAGTCCGCGAGCCTGTACCGCGAGCGCGCCGAGGCCGATACCGGACTGTTCGTCGGCCAGCGGGTCAACCATGCGAGCTTCGGCGACGGCGTGGTGCTGAACCTCGAGGGTCAGGGGCCGCAATCGCGGGTACAGGTCAATTTCGAGGCCGCCGGCAGCAAGTGGCTGATCGCGAGCCTCGCCAACCTGCAACCCGTCTGATGCGGCCGAAACTGAACAAGTAACCGCTGGGGGTGTAGAATCACCGCAGCAAATAACCCATCAAGGAGTACATATGAGCAAGCAAAAAGTCGCCTTTATCGGGCTCGGAGTCATGGGATATCCGATGGCCGGGCATCTCGCCAACGCCGGCTACCAGACCCGGGTATACAACCGGACCACCGCGAAAGCCGAAAAATGGTGCGAGGAATATGCGGGGGATTTCGCAACTACCCCGCGCGAGGCCGCCGAGGGCGCGGAGTTCGTCTTCATGTGCGTCGGTAACGACGACGATCTGCGATCGGTGGTGTTCGGCGACGACGGCGCGCTGGCCGGTTGCGGCGCAGGCGCGATCCTCGTCGATCACACCACGGCTTCTGCAGACGTCGCGCGCGAGATCGCGGAAAAATCCCGGGTGCCTTTCCTGGACGCGCCGGTATCGGGTGGTCAGGCCGGTGCCGAAAACGGCCTGTTGACGGTAATGATCGGCGGCGAGCAGGCCGCCTTCGACGCCGCCCGCCCGGTGATCATGAACTATGCAAAAGCAGCCGAGTTGATGGGCGGCACCGGCGCCGGGCAGTTGACCAAGATGGCGAACCAGATTTGTATCGCCGGCCTCGTCCAGGGCCTGGCCGAGGGGCTCAACTTTGCGCAAAAGGCCGGCCTCGACGGGCACAAGGTGGTGGAGGTGATTTCCAAGGGCGCCGCGGGTTCGTGGCAGATGGAGAATCGCGGCGATACGATGCTCGACGACAAGTTCGATTTCGGTTTCGCGGTCGACTGGATGCGCAAGGATCTTTCGATCTGCCTCGATGAAGCCGGCAGGAACGGCGCCGAACTGCCGATTACTCGCATCGTCAACGATTATTACGGCGAAGTGCAGGAAATGGGCGGTGGCCGCTGGGATACCTCGAGCCTGATGCGCCGGTTGACGCGAAAATAAAAAAATTTTTTTAAAAAAGTCAAATTTTCTTTGAGTCCGGTCTCACGATAATAAATATATGTAAATCAACTGGTTAAGTGCTGTAAATGACAAAGGGGATCAATAATAGTGCCCATGTACACTGTTTTTTCTACCGTTTATCGTCGAAAAACTGGTTATTTTTAAAATATGGCCTATAAGTGTAAGCGTGAAAAGGTTAAGAACATCTAACCTCTCTCACGATGTCCTCCTTTGGTTATAATTGTCGATTACGACTTTATGGCTGGTCCCCCGACCAGCCATTTTTTTTGCCCTCTGGCCTGCTGCGCGCCGCAATGGCGGCGTTGGAATTTTGCGCGAGACGCTCGCGTACAAGGCCGTACTGCTCGCGCCATCGCGCAAAATTCCGCCTTGCCCTTACGGCGCTCGCGACGGCCAGAGCTTCAAACCAGCGAAGATGTTCTGCTGCGCGCCGCAATGGCGGCGTTGGAATTTTGCGCAAGACACTTGCGCACAGGGATGTGCGCATGCCGGATTTGCCGGGAGCGAAATCCGGCCGCGTACTGGTTTGTACTGCTCGCGCCATCGCGCAAATTTCCGCCTTGCTCGCGCAGAAAATTTAACCCCTCGCTTCGTTTGCGGCGTCAAATTTGGATCTGACCCAAATTATTCGGGTATCTTTAAATTTGGGTCAGATCTAAATTATTCCACGATCGGCAATCGACGCGAGTCCGCGGCTGGCTGATATGTGTCAAAAAATTCCGGCTTGCGGCTTGACCGTAGGGGCCGATTTGTCAACACTGCCTAACTCCAACTTCTACCGTAAGCGGCTATCTGGAAGCGCAACATGCACGCCTGGAAATGTGTCACCTGGGGAGGACCCGACAAGCTCGAGATGGGCCGCATGCCGGATCCGGACTGCGGGCCCGGGGAAATCGAAATCATGGTCAAGGCCTGCGGCGTCAACTTCGCGGACCTGTTGCTGATTTCCGGCCGTTATCAACTGCGCCCCGAGCAGCCCTTCATACCGGGCGTCGAAGTAGCCGGCCGGGTCATCCGCGTGGGTTCGGAGATCGATACGATCGAGGTCGGTGCCAAGGTAGCGGCCTATGTCAAATACGGCGGCTACGCCGACCGGGTGGTGGCGCCCCCGGCCCAGGTGGCGGTGCTTCCCGAATCGGTATCCTCTACCGTCGCCGCCGCCTTTCCGGTGTCCTACGGTTCCGCGCAACTGGCCTTCGACCGGGTATCACTCTCAGCGGGCGAGGTGGTGCTGATCGGCGGCGCCGGTGGCGCCGTCGGCACCGCCTGTATCGAGCTCGCGGTGCAGCGGGGTGCGACCGTGATCGCCTGTGTCGGTGGCCGTGAAAAAGAGGACATGGCGCGAGCCTGCGGCGCCGCGCATGTCGTGTCCTCGCATTCTCGCAGCCTGCTGCAGGATTTGACCGCGATAGCGCCCGATGGCATCGACGTGATCGTCGATCCGGTGGGCGGTAATTTTTTCGAAGACTCGCTGCGCGCGCTCGGCTTTGGCGGCCGCGTGGTGGTGCTCGGATTTGCCTCGGGCAAGGTTTCCTCGCTGCGCCTGAACCATTTACTCGTCAAGCATCAGAGTATCGTCGGCTCGTCCTTCGGCCTGAGTTGTATCCGCCAGCCCGAGGCTGTCGCCGCGCGCTGGCCGGCGCTGATCGAGATGCTCGAGCAGGGGCGGATCAAGCCTCGTGTCAGTCGCACGCTGCCGTTCTCGGAATTGCCGAAGGCGCTTGCGCTGTTGAAAGAACGCATGGTGGCGGGCCGAATCGTGTTAAGCGGTTAGGCGCCCGGCCGGCCGTGGATGTCAATTAAATAAGCAATTTTAATTAGCCATGCGGTACGATATTCGAATAATGAAACCAAGTCACAAGTATCCAGGAGGCTTCCAGTGAAAACCTACGACAATATTCTCGGCACGATCGGCAATACGCCGGTTGTCAAAATCAACCGCATGGCGCCCGATCACGTCAATCTGTACGTGAAAATCGAGGCCTTCAACCCGATGAGCTCGGTCAAGGACCGCCTGGCGCTCGGCATTATCGAGGATGCAGAAAAGGCGGGCGAACTCAAACCCGGACAGACCGTGATCGAGGCGACCAGCGGCAATACCGGTATCGGCCTGGCAATGGTATGTGCGCAGAAGGGTTATCCCCTGGTGGTGACCATGGCGGAAAGTTTCAGTGTCGAGCGCCGCAAGTTGATGCGCTTCCTGGGTGCCAGGGTCGTCCTGACCCCGGCCCCGTTAAAGGGCAGCGGCATGGTCCAGAAAGCGAAGGAGCTCGCCGATAAGAACGGTTGGTTCCTGACCCGCCAGTTCGAAAACGAGTCCAACGCCAACATGCATTCGCGCACCACCGCGCCGGAGATCCTCGAGGCTTTCGAAGGCGCGAGCCTCGACTACTGGGTGACCGGCTACGGTACCGGCGGCACGCTGAAAGGCGTGGCGCGGGTATTGCAGGAGAAGAGCCCCGGCACCAAGATCATCGTCTGCGAACCCGATGCCGCGGCTTTGTTGAGCGGGGGTGTCGAACAAAAGCGCAACCCGGACGGCTCGCCGTCAGAGAGTCATCCGAGTTTCGCGCCTCATCCGATGCAGGGCTGGACTCCGGATTTCATTCCCAAGTTGACCGGCGACGCGATGGATACCGGCTGCGCTTCGGCGATTCTGAAGATCAGCAACCCGCGGGCCATGGAATGCAGCCGCAACCTCGCGCGGCAGGAAGGCATATTCGTGGGTATCAGCGCCGGCGGTACGATGGCCGGCGCACTGGAGATTGCCGAAACCGCGCCTGAAGGTTCGAATATTCTCTGCATGCTGCCCGACACCGGCGAACGATACCTGTCGACGCCGTTGTTCGAAAATATCGAGGCCGAGATGTCTGACGAAGAGAAGGAATTATCCGCGTCCACGCCCGGTTGCCAGTTCGGGTGATCGCCGCGCGGCGCCTCAGCCCTTGAGCGGCGCATATAGCGCGGTCGCGGTCCGGTTGCTGTCGGACCCCTGTTGTGGGGGCTGCTGATAAATTTCCAGCGCCGGGCGAGAGCGGTCGATTTTGCGCCGATACATGCGGCAGTGGGTGTAGAGCGCGTACCACCCGAGCGGCAGGAAGCGGTGGTGGCCGCGTAGCGTCATCTTCAAATACCGTCCGCCTTGAAACTCGCGTTGGGAGTAATTGGAGGCCGGTGTGGCCGCGCCGACCGGAATCGCGATCTCGGCGCGGAATTCCCCCTCGAGCGGATCGAAGCGGTGGTACAGGGCTAGCCCGAGTCCGGTCTTCCTGTCGGCGGCCCTGATCAGGGCTTCGAGCGCGGTCGGCCTGGCCGCCTCGAGCTGGCGCAGGTTGCCGTTGCAGGGGATCGACCAGTAACTGAAATCCTCGAGATCTTCGTCACCGCCGAATTCGATCGCCGGATGCTCGGCGTCGGCGTTAACGTATCCATTCAGACGGGCGAGCCCGAGTTCGAAGTCGCGCCCGATTACGGGCTCCATTTTCGCCGCCATAAAGCGCATCAGGAAGGGCATTTTCCCGGACATTTCCCAGTTCACCAGGGTTTTGTCGCCGAGGTCCTCGAAACCCCAGCCGATTTGGTTGGTTGCCCTGAACGGGCGCCGGAACTCGATTTGCTGCTCGATGTGCGAATGCGGTTGCAACTTCAGGTGGGTCAATTTGCCGGCGCCGAGTCGCTTGCCGTTCCAGTTATAGTAACCGCCCGCTTGCCGGCAGTCCTCGCTAAAGGCGATTTCGGCATCGGGCTCGTGCAGCAGCCACGGGCTCCACTCGGGCCAGGATTTGAAGTCGGCGATTGCCTCGAACGCGAATTGTGCCGGAGCGTCGATCTCTAACTTGCGCTCTACCCGAAAGCGACCGTCGAGTCGGGCCAGGTATACCAGGCCTGCGAGCAATACGACCGCCAGGATGGTAAGTGCTATCCACACGAGTCCGCACCGCCGGGCCGGCCCAGCCGAATTCGCTGCTGGTGAAGCAGCCACAGGAACAGCGCCGCGGAAATGCCCGCCGAGCTGAAAATCATGCACATTACGATGATCTGATAGCGCGCCGCGATCAGTGGCGAAGTACCGGCCAGGATTTGGCCCGTCATCATTCCGGGGAGCGACACCAGGCCCACCGCGAGCAGTGAGTTGGTTACCGGGATCATCGCCGCCTGAAACGCCGAATTGCGCGCGCGGGAGAAGTCGTCGTTATGGTTCAACTCGCTGTACAGGCGTTCGCCGGCCAGGCTGACGCTATTCATCGAATTGGAGAAGATCATCCCGGCGAGCGGGATCATGACCGATGGCTCGTACCAGGGGTCGGCATGCAGCACGCCCTGGGTGATCAGCACCAGGTTGAAAATACCGCCGAGGGCGATCGCCGCCAGGCTGTTGGCGAGCAAGGTACTGCGCTTGACGGGCAGGGCGCCGAGCGCAATCCAGCTCGCGGCAAGCAGCATGAAGCAGAGCACGGCGAGGATGATCCACTGGCTGTCGGCATTGAAAATGAATTCCAGCGCATAGCCGATCAAAAGCAGTTGCAATAGCATGCGCAGCATCGCGATACTTGCCTGCTTCAGGTTGCTGGACCAGAAAAATACGATAACCAGCGTGACCAGCACGGGGATGAATGCGATCGCGATGTCGAACAGCGTTATCGCATACATTTAATGATAATCGTCCCAGTATTGTTCCGTATCCTGGTGTGGTATCTCGGGGCTTTCCTGTTCTTCCGTGGGCTCCCCGGGATTTTCGGCGGGCAGATGATCGCGGGCATTGTCTTCGAGATAGCAGTAAATCGTATTTCTGAGCGATACCAGGAACGAATTATCCATCTCGAAATCGAGTTCGGTGAGCAATTCGATGACAATCTCGAACGAAAGCTCGTCGAGCGAATAGACGATGTGAGCGCTATGCTGGCCGTGCGGCGCGGCAAGCAGAATACCTTCGATATTGGCAAGTGCCTCGCAGGCCGCGTGGGCCTGGAATGCCGGATCGTTGTTCTGCTTCAAATAGATGTGACGACATCGATAGCGATCGGCTTCCTCCATGCGGAAAGCCTACGCCCACCCCCCTGTATTTTCAATTGTTTCTGGCTGCTGCGCATGGGTGCAGGGATGCACCCATGCCGGATGCGCCGGGAGCGCAATCCGGCCTCTCGACACCGGGAATACCTCGAACAGTTAGCCCGGATTTCAGGATGCCGGCGGGTAACCCATGCCGGCCCGCAATAGCAATCACTTGCGTCATCCCCGCGCATGCGGGGATCTTATACTGCCCCGGGGTTTCGAGACCAAGGTAGCGTTGTTGGAATGTCGCGTAAAAAGCACGGGCAGGATAAATAAAATGGTGGGAATTTCGAGTAGCGCTCGGGCCTGTCCTGGTGGTAAAAAAAGGCCGTCCCTGGCCTACGTGATATCATCAATATTCGGGGGAGGAGGTATTGATGTACACAGTGGTAATGTATAGGTCATTCCAGGAATTTCCATAGTGAACCAGTTCATAGTCCATGAGTGAACAAATCGACACTGCGCTTCGCTGGGCAACCGCAGAAATCCGTTACTACAGCGACAGCGCCCGTCTCGATGCCGAATTACTGCTCTCCCATTGTCTCGGCAAACCCCGCAGCTACCTTTACAGCTGGCCCGAAACGACGCTTAGCGAGAGCTGCTGGCGGTGCTTTCGGGAGCTCGTGCGTCGACGCCTGCAGCCCACGCCGGTGGCTTACCTGCTGGGCCGGCGGGAGTTTTATTCGCTCGACTACGCAACCACGCCCGCGGCGCTGGTGCCGCGACCCGAAACCGAGTTGCTGGTCGAACTGGCGCTCGCGCGGTTACCCGCGGAACGTCCCTGGTGCATCTGCGATCTCGGCACCGGAAGCGGCATCATCGCGGTGACTATTGCCGCCCAGCGGTCCGACTGCCGGGTTTGTGCCACCGATATCGACCCCGAATGCCTGTCGCTGGCACGTGAAAATGCACGCCGGCACGGGGTCGAGGTCGAGTTTTTCGAGGCCGACTGGTATCGCGGTCTACCGTCCGAATCGAGTTTCGACCTGATCCTGTCGAATCCGCCTTATATTGCCGCCGGCCACCCGTTTCTGGCACAGGGCGACCTGCCCGCCGAGCCGCCACTGGCGTTGACTCCGGGACCGACCGGCCTGGAAGCGCTGCAAAAGATAATCGGCGGAGCGCCCGGATTCCTGCGACCGGGCGGAATATTGATGGTCGAACACGGCTACGACCAGCAGGCCGCGGTCGCCGGACTGCTGGCGGCTGCGGGTTTCGACGACATCGGGTGCGAGGTCGATTTCAACGATCTGCCGCGCGTTAGCAGCGGCAAGCTCACCGCGCGGTGACATCAGCCGCCGGGCCATGGAATGATCGAGTAGTCGTTAGTACTGGATCCCCTCGCTTTCGCGGGGGATGACTTGGACGTTCGAGCGGATAGGGGGCAGACAGAATAAAACAAGATCGCCATTGCAAGATCCCCGCTTTCGCGGGGATGACATTGACCCCCGCGCGCGGGGGTCAATGTCAATTCAGGCCGCGGTCGTCCTCGCTCAGGCTGGCGAGCTGTTCGGCCTGGTACTCATGCATCAGCGGGTCGATGACCTGGCCGAGATTGCCGTGCATGACTTCCTCGAGCTTGTAGAGCGTCAGGTTGATGCGGTGATCGGTTATCCGTCCCTGTGGGAAATTATAGGTGCGAATGCGTTCCGAGCGATCGCCGCCGCCGACCAGCGATTTGCGTTCGGCGGCCTGCTCGGCCTCCTGTTTCTGCTTTTCCATGTCGTAAATTCGCGCCTGTAGCAGCGACATCGCGCGCGCACGGTTCTTGTGCTGTGAGCGTTCGTCCTGGCATTCGACCACCGTGCCGGTCGGGATATGCGTCAGCCGGATCGCCGAATCGGTCTTGTTGACATGCTGCCCGCCGGCACCGGAGGCGCGGAACGTGTCGACACGCAGATCGGCCGGGTTGATTTCGATCATCTGGACTTCCTCGCTCTCCGGGATGATCGCCACGGTCGCTGCCGAGGTATGCACCCGGCCCTGAGACTCGGTTTCCGGGACGCGCTGCACGCGATGCGCGCCGGATTCAAATTTCAGCTTCGAGTAGGCGCCGTTGCCGATGATGCGCGCGATGATTTCCTTGTAGCCGCCGTGCTCTCCCTCGCTGCTGTTCAACACTTCGAGCTGCCATTTTTGAGACTCGGCATAGCGGCTGTACATGCGAAACAGGTCGCCGGCGAACAGGGCCGCCTCGTCGCCGCCCGTACCGGCGCGAATTTCGAGAAACACGTTGGCGCTGTCGGCGGGATCCTTCGGCAGCAGCAGCTTTTGCAGCTCGGTTTCGAGGGTTTCTATTCGGCCGCTGCTCTCGGCGATTTCCTCTTCGGCGAGCTCGCGTAGTTCGGCGTCGTCCTCGGCGAGCATTTCCCGCGCCGATCCGAGCGCCTGTTGCGCCTGCTGAAACTGGTTGAAATTCTTCACCACGTCCTCGAGCTGGGCATACTCCATCGACAGGTTGCGAAAGCGGTTCTGGTCGTTGATTACCTCGATATCGGACAGCAGGCCGGCGATTTCCTCGTGCCTGGCGCAAAGCGCCTCGAGCTTGTTCAGCAATGATTCTTTCATGGGTTATTGCGAATCGGGGGTGATCAGCGACTTGAGTAGTTCGATCCGGTCCTGGTCGTCGGTTTGCAACGCCTTGCGCAGTTCGATGGTGGGCTTGTGCATTAACTTGTTGGTAATTTCATTGGCCAGCCGTTGCAGCGCTTCCTCGGGGTCGGCCTGGTTGCGAAGCTGGGCCAGCGCCTTATCGACGGCCTGCTGCTTGATCAGCTCGGCGCTGTCGCGTAATTGTCGAATCTGGTCCGCGGACTGGTGGGTGAGCAGCCACTGGTTGAATGCCGTGACCTCGAGATCGACGATTTCGCGGGCAGCCTCGGCGGCGAGTTCGCGCCCGCGCAGGTTTTCGTCGACCACGGTCTTGAGGTCGTCGACGGTATACAGATAAATATCCTGCAACTTGCCGACCTCGGGCTCGATATCCCTTGGCACGGCCAGGTCGACCATGAATATCGGCCGGTGTTTGCGCCGCTTGAGCGCCGATTCGGTCGCGCCCTTGCCGAGAATCGGCAGCTGGCTCGCGGTAGACGAGATCACGATATCGGCGCGCACCAGTTGATCCGGCACGGCATTGATCTGCACCGCCTCGGCGCCGATTGCTTCGGCCAGTACCCGCGCGCGCTCGACGCTGCGGTTGGCGATCGTCATCGAGCCGATTCGCTGGCTACGCAGGTGCCGGGATACCAGCTCGATGGTTTCCCCGGCGCCGATCAGCAGCGCGTGGAAATTTTCCAGGTTGCCGAAAATCTGTTTCGACAGGTTCACCGCGGCGAAGGCGACCGACACCGGGTTGGAACCGATTTCGGTATCGGTGCGGACCCGCTTGGCGACGCTGAAAGAATGCTGGAACAGCCGATCGAGTATCGAATTGATGCTCTTTCCACCGCGCGCCTGGTCGTAGGAATCCTTCAGCTGGCCGAGAATCTGCGGCTCTCCTAGCACCATCGAATCGAGTCCCGAGGCGACCCGGAACAGGTGGCGTGCGACCTCCTGTTCGCTGTGCCGGTAGATATAGGGCGACAGGCCGTTGTCATTGATACCGTGATGCGCGGTCAACCAGTGGGTGATCACGTCGCTGCAGTCCGAGGAAGCATCGCAATAGATCTCGGTACGATTGCAGGTCGATACGATCACCGACTCGTTAATCGCCGGGATGTCCTGCAACTCGCCGAGCGCCTTGCGCATTTCCTCGGGCGCAAAGGCGATTTTTTCGCGAATATCGACCGGGGCGGTTAAATGATTGATGCCGAGGGACAATAAAGCCATATTTCGGGGAAAGGTCTCTTGCCAGCAGCAGATTTTCGGGTATAACCCTGCCAAATACAACAATCACGGAACAATTGGGGCTAAATACAATCCTATTGCGAGGTGCTAAAATCAGACTATTTACTTTCACGGAGACCGGCTTGAAAGCTGTAAGTCACACAGGCCGTATTGCAATTCTGGCCCCGATATTTTTGTTGTCGGCCTGTGCCGGGATGCAATCGTCGTCCCCCGGCGTCAGTCCTGTCGGCAGGCAGGCGGCCGAAGTCACTCCGCTCCACTCGCAGCAAAACACTCTCGCGGACGACAGCTATTCGCTAATGGTGGCCGAGATCGCGCTCAATCAGGGCGATACCGAACTCGCCGTGCAGCAATACCTAAAGCTTGCGCTGTCGCAGGACAACCCGGAAATTGCCGAACGCGCGGTGCGCGTCGCGGTTTACGGGCAAGATCTCGAAGCCGCGATCAAAGCCGCCGAGCGCTGGATCGAGCTCGACCCTGAACGCGTCGAAGCGCGCCAGGTAATCGCCGCGATCTACGTGCGTCAGGACAAGCCCGAAAAAGCCTTCGACTATCTCGACAGCCTGATCAAGACGACCGATCTCGAGGATTCGCAACTGTTCCCTCCGTTGCTCGGAATCCTGGCGCGGGAAAAGAATGCCGATACGGTACTCGCGGTCTCGAAGCGAATTGCCCTGGAGTATCCCGACCGCGCCTATGCACAATATCTGCACGGCATGCTGGCGGCGCAAAACGGCCGTGCCGAAGAAGGGTTGGAGTTTCTCGACCGGGCGGCTGCAATCGAGGATATCGACGGCCTGCACTCGGCGCGCGCCAAGATCCTGCTGCGTCTCGGGCGGCCGGAAGAGGCCGTTGTCAGCCTGCGCAAGGCGGTGGAAAGCAATCCCGGCGACCAGAATCTGCGGTTGACCTATGCGCGTCTGCTGGTGGACGTGAAGCAATATGAAGCCGCGCGGGTCGAATTCGAAACCCTGCACGAGGCTTCGCCGGACGATCCCGAACTGCTCTACACGCTCGGCCTGCTGTCGTTAGAATCGCAGCGGCTCGACGATGCCGAAAAATACATGATGATGCTGGTCAGGCTCGACCAGCGTGAAGGCGAGGCCCAGTATTACCTTGGGCGCATCAACGAGAACCGCAAGGATTACGAAAAAGCGATCGAGTGGTATGAGAAGGTGCACGTCGGCGAATACAGTTTCGACGCGCGGCTGCGCATCGCGGACCTGCTCGGCAGCCTGGGGCGTACCGACGAGGGCGTCCAGCACCTCGACCAAATGCTCAAGGGCAGCCAGTCCGACAGCTCGCTGGTGCGCATCTACATCGCCAAGGGCGAGCTGCTGCGCAGCGCGCGGCGCTTTCAGCAGGCGATGGATGTCTACAATACCGCGCTGGATATCGTTCCCGGAAACAGTGACCTGCTGTACGCACGCGCGCTGGTGGCCGAAAAGCTCGGCCACATCGATCAGCTCGAAGCCGACATCAGGACCATCCTCAAGACCGAGCCCGACAATGCGCATGCGCTCAATGCGCTCGGGTTCACGCTGGCCGATCAGACCAATCGCTACGAGGAGGCCCTCGGCTACCTGAAGCGGGCGATCGAAATCATGCCCGACGATCCCGCCATTATCGATAGTATGGGCTGGGTGTATTACCGCCTGGGTAAATACGAAGAATCGATTCAGCTGTTGCGCAGGGCACTGATGCGTTTCGACGACGCGGAGATATCCGCGCATCTGGGCGAAGTGCTGTGGACGAACGGCAATCGCAAGGAAGCGCGCGAGGTATGGCAAAAGGCACTCCAGAAATCCCCTGACGATCCCGTGCTGCAAAAAGTCATGCAGCGGTTCATCCCCTGAAACCGAAGACCGGCCCGACCAGGCTTCTCGCCCTGGCGGTTGCGCTGCTGGCTGTCGCCGGCTGCAGCCAGAAAGGTATTCGGGTCGACGACGGTAATCCACCCCCGGATGTAGCCAGCTATCGCCAGGAACTGGCCGCCTACGACAGCTGGGATCTGCATGCGCGGGCCGTGGTCAGGCGTCCGGGAGAGGCCTATAACATCGGTTTGCGGTGGCAGAGGGATCCGCAACGCTTCGTGTTGCTGCTCGAAGCACCGTTCGGCCAGGGGGTGTTTCGTATCGATGCCAACGGCAACGACGGCTATCGACTGCGCCTGCCGGACGGTCAGGAATACAGCAACCGCACTCCCGAGGCGCTGCTCGACGAAGTCATCGGCTGGTCCTTGCCGGTCAGCGGTATGCAGTACTGGATTCGGGGGCTGCCGCGGCCGGGCGCCGACTACCGTATCCAGCTCGACGAATTCGACAGCGCGACCCGGATCCGGCAGGACCACTGGGAAATCGAGATCACCGACTATTTCGACGCCGGGCTGGAACCGCGATTGCCGCGCAGGATAAACCTGGCGCGAGACGATTTGAGCATCAGGCTTGTGATCGAACGCTGGCAGCAATCCGAGGCGGAACAGCCGTCGCCCGACCTGTTCCCCGATTTCAACTGAGATGGCCGAAGTCCTGCGTCTTGCTTCGCCGGCCAAGCTGAACCTGATGCTGCATGTCACCGGGCGTCGCGAGGACGGATATCATCTGCTCGAAACCGTCTTCCAGTTCATCGACCTCTGCGACCGGCTCGAATTCGAGGCCGACGACAGCCCCCGGATAACCCGCGTCGCGGGAAATACCCCGGTCGCCGAGGCCGACGATCTGTTGCTGAAATCCGCCGAGCTGCTAGGCGACCGCCTCGCTGTGCGCAAGGGCGTGCGCATCAGGGTCGACAAGCGAATTCCCATCGGTGGCGGTCTTGGCGGCGGCAGCTCGAACGCAGCTACCTGCCTGCTGGCGCTGAACCGCCTGTGGGGACTCGGGCTGTCGCTGACCGAACTGGCCGAAATCGGGCTCGAGCTCGGCGCCGATGTACCGGTTTTCGTGCACGGCCGCGCCGCCTGGGCGACCGGGGTCGGCGAACAGCTGCAACCGCTCGAATTGCCGCTGCCGAAATACCTCGTCATCGACCCGAAAACGGCGGTTTCCACGGCGCAAGTATTTGCCGCGCGGGAATTGACACGCAACTGCGATCCGCTCACAATACGCGCCTTTCTGCGCGGTGCGGGCGGCAACGTCTGCGAATCGGTGGTGCGTAAACGCTATCCGCAGGTGGCCGCGGCGCTCGACTGGCTCGACCGTTACGGGCAGGCCAGGATGAGCGGCACCGGGGGCTGCGTGTTCGCCGCCTTCGATAGCCTTGAACAGGCGGAAGAGGTAAAATCGGCGGTTCCGGGCGAATGGGCGGCATTTGTCGCCGAGGCACTGAACTTCAACCCGGTGCATCGGCAACTGGGGTTGCCGTTAACAGATTGATTGGGCCGTCGCCAAGTGGTAAGGCACCAGGTTTTGATCCTGGCATTCGTTGGTTCGACAAATTCGCCAGGAGCGAATTTGGACGCCCGCAGGGCGGCCCTGGAGGACGGCCTCCGGCCGTCCGCAAGGGCGAAATACAGGGATGTATTTCGCAATCCAGCCGGCGCGGAATGGCAGGGCCTTCCGCGAGCTGGAAATGCATCAGGCCAGGGAGGCCGGCGAAAAGATTATTGGGCCGTCGCCAAGTGGTAAGGCACCAGGTTTTGATCCTGGCATTCGTTGGTTCGACAAATTCGCCAGGAGCGAATTTGGACGCCCGCAGGGCGGCCCTGGAGGACGGCCTCCGGCCGTCCGCA
>Ga0210101_1000430_pt1 | contig 13796 bp, 11 predicted proteins | sample Muzzi_PWC_D1_FD_185534 | JGI IMG/M metagenome (GOLD analysis project Ga0210101, IMG submission 185534) | Wetland microbial communities from San Francisco Bay, California, USA, that impact long-term carbon sequestration - Muzzi_PWC_D1 (SPAdes) | ecosystem: Environmental > Aquatic > Marine >... | reverse complement strand
ACTCTCGGCCTCGCAATCCAGACAGACGACGTCGTCGAGGCTGCCGTGCAACTGGATGACTTCGCGGCAGCCGGCGCGGCGCTCGAGGCCGTCGACGTTTTGCGTCACCGTGACTTGCACGCGCTCGAGCGCCTCGAGCCGGGCGAGTCCGTGATGCGCGGCATTCGGCCGCGCGCGCTGAAACCGCGGCCAGCCGATGCAGGAACGCGCCCAGTAGCGCTGGCGAGCCTCGTGGCGGGCGACGAAATCGCGAAAATCCATCGGCTTGCTGTGTTTCCACTCGCCGCGCTCGTCGCGGTAATCCGGAATACCGGAGGCGGTGCTGAGGCCGGCGCCGGCGAGCACGAACAGGCGCCGGTGGCGGGAAATGAAATCGGCGAGCGTCACGGACATGAGCGCAGTTTACCAGCCGCGGGCCGCGCGCCAACCCCCGGCGGCGCAGCGCTGGCAGGCTGCACGTTTGATCGGCGTCGCGACGGACGTATAAACTGGCCCCGGGATTCATCGAAACGGAGTTTTGCGATGGCAGTCGACCTGGAAAACAAGCGCATCATCATGATCCACGGCAGGGCATCGAAGCCACCCGCCGAGGTCAACCACGACCTCTGGCGCCAGACCCTGGTCGAGAATATCCGCGTCGGCAACCGTACGCTGGCACGCAGCCTCGAATCCACGCCGCAGGTTTTCGTGTCCGCGTACTGGGCCGACATGGTGCCGCACCACATTCCCGACGACTCGGCCTACTGCCGCAAGCTGCGCCGGCAGGTCGACAAGGTGATCGCCGAGCGGCGCGCGATCCGCGACCGCTTTCACGTCGGCATGGGCGAGCGGGTCGGCAGCTTTTTCCAGGATCGCGGCATCGACCTGGCCAAGCTGCTGATCGGCGCGCTCGACGTCAAGGACGAGGTGATGACTTACCTGCTGCGCGAAACCGAGCTATACGATCGCGACCAGTATATCGCCGACCGCATGCGCACGCCGCTGGAAACCGCGCTGCGCGAGGCCTGGAACGCGGGCGTGGAACCGGTGGTGATCGCGCACAGCATGGGCAGTTTCATCGCCTACGACGTGCTCTGGCGATTTTCGCACCGGCGCGACAGGGGCTTCGCGGCCTACAACCGCAAGCGCGTGAAAATGTTCGTCACCCTGGGTTCGCCGCTCGGCGACGAGTCGGTGCGCAACCTGCTGTTCGCGCGCCACCACCGCCAGCACGGCCGGCGTCAGTTTCCGACCAATATCGACAGCTGGCACAACTACGCCTGCCTCGGCGACGTGGTCGCGCACCAGAAAAATTTCCACGATATTTTTTACCAGCCGATGCGCGCGCTGAAGCTGTTCCCGGCAGACCGCAAATTCCGCAGCATCGATTACGTCAACCTGCACAATCCGTTCGAGGTCGTCGCCCATGCCGGCAACCGCGGGCGCGAAATGCGCAACCCGCACAAGTCCTACGGTTACCTGGTGCAGCCGCGGCTCGGCAGCTGGCTGGCGGACTACCTGCTGGACCGCCTGCTTTGAGCGGTGTCTCGACAGGCGCGGCTCAGTCGTCGGCCGCGAATAGCCGCACGCAGTTGCGCCCGTCCTGCTTGGCCTGGTAGAGCGCCACGTCGGCCTGCTCGACCAGCAGCGTGCAGCTTTTTTCGTAAATCGGCTGCATCGCGGCGACCCCGACGCTGACCGTCACGTAAGGCGACACGGTGGACGAATCGTGCACCAGCCGGGCCTCGAAGACCGCGGCGCGGCAGGCTTCCGCCACGCGCATGGCGCCCTCGAGCTCGACCCCGGGCAGCAGCACGACGAATTCCTCACCGCCGTAACGGGCGATCAGGTCGCCGGCACGCTGCAGGCAACCGCTCAGCACCTGCGCCACCTTGACCAGGCAATCGTCGCCGCGCAAATGCCCGTAGTGATCGTTGTATTGCTTGAACAGGTCGACATCGATCATCAGCAGCGCCAGCGAGTGTTCGGAGCGCGCGCCGCGGCCCCACTCCGAGATCAGCCGCAAATCGAATTCGCGCCGGTTGCTGACCGAGGTCAATGCGTCGATACGCGCGATTTTTTTCAGCTGCTGCTGGGTACGCCGCGCGCGCAGGTGGGTATTGACGCGCGCGCGCAGCACCTTTGGATGCAGTGGGCGGGCGAGAAAATCGGCGGCGCCGGCGTCGAATGCGGCGACCTCGGCCTCGGTACTGGCGTCGTCGGAGAGGAAAATCACCGGCAATGCCACGTCGAGTTCCGAGTCGCTGGAATCGCGCCACCAGTCGACATTGTCGACGCCGCCGAGCAGCGACATGTTCGCCAGCACCAGGTCGGGCACGCCGTTGTTGACAGCCGCGGCCACCAGGCCCGGAAAATCCGCGGCGACCTCGATCTGCACCTCCGGAAGTTGCTCGATCAACATGCGCAGGCAATCGACACCGTCGTCCAGCAGCAGGATACGCTGGCGCTCGCTCGGCCGCGGGCCGCCGCCGGGTGTCCGTTCCGAAACCACCGAGCCGGATTCGAGAAATACGTCCAGCTCGGATTCGAGCGGCAGGCCGACCAGGGTTTCGCCGACATCGCTGATGACGATCGGCATGCCGTGGCCGAACTCCGGGGATTCCTCCCACTCGCGCTGCCAGTCGCCGCATTTCAGCGCGCGCCGCGCGCCCTTGCCGGGTGCCTCGATATCCAGGTCGTCGAGCAACGACTGCAGCAGTTCGGGCCGCGATATATCCTCGCCGTCGATCCACAGCGCCCTGAATATGCGCCGCCGCAGGCGGGATCCCTGCGCGGGATCGACGGCGCTCACCGCGTTGGCGAGTTCCGCCGCGGCGGCCGTGTTGGGACGGAATACCGGCAGGTTGATCGGCATCGACGGCAACTTGCGGCGCAGCTCGGCGACCTCGCCGACCAGGCGGGCGAGGGTATCGAAATCGGTAGCGTCGCTCGACGCCGACGGGAATTGCTGAATGCAGCGAAAATCGACACGCGCATCGAGATCCATCGCGTGTAAACGCTCGTTCAGCGCGAAACTAAAAGGGCAGTTGAAATCAGCGAAAATCGTAAACTGCCGATTGACGCCGTCTTCGACCTGCTCCCCTGCGCGTGACGCATTGCCCATGCCGGGGTTCCAGTTGCTTTGGTTATATTTTTATTGGCGACTCGGTCGCCCGTCCTGACTAGGCATTATAGGCTATTACGCTACGCAACCGAAGCACGAATTGGGGTGCCGGAAAGCGCCGGGTTGCCCGGCGTAGCGGCGGCTGGTTCATCCCCGGGCGCCGTGATAAGGTTGGCATTCAGCCCTCGCCGTGGGCGCGAAAATCATGAGATTTCGTCAGTTCGTTTTTCCGGTCGCGATTCTCGCCCTGTCCCTGCTCGCCTTCTACCTGTTGATCGCGCGCCACCTGTTGCAGGACCCGGAAGTCACTTCCCCCGCCGCGACGCTCGCCCGGAGCGGCGACGACCATTCCCCCGGCCACCCGGCGAATGCCGCAAACCGCGATGCCCTGGCGCCGGCCGCCGCCACCGCGCAGCCGGTGGCCGGCGGGCGCAAGCTGGTGGAGATTTTCGGCCGCGTCGTCGATCCCGAGGGCGGTCCGATCGCCGATGCGCTGATCGCCGAGGAAAAATACTTTACCAGCACCCGCAGCCGGGCCGACGGTTATTACCGGCTGCTGCTCGACCTGCCGGTGCATCGATATCCGAGCCTGCACTACCTGCGCGACGGTTATGCCGGCCGGCTGGTCAGGCTCGGCAAGGACGATTTTCAGCAGGGCCCGATGCACGAACTCGACGTCGTGCTCGAGTCGGCGGACGACACCGTCGACCTGCAGGGCTGGGTCGGCAACGAAATCGGCCAGGGGCTCGAAAACGCGCGCGTCGAGCTGATCGCGACGCAGCGCGCCAACCGCGACAGTTATTACCTGACGGCTTTCAGCGACGCGGCGGGCGAATTTGCATTCGAGGGCGTGCGTGCCGACGAAACCTACAAGCTGACGATCAACCCGGCCGCCGAGTATCCCTACTACGAAGACCCCGAGTTTCGCGTCAGCCGCAACCCGGCCCGCATCGAGGTTCGGCTCGCCCGGCTGCACTTCGTCGATATCGACGGCATGATCGTCGGCAGCGACGGCCAGCCGGTGCCGAATTACGAGATGTACATCAGCAACCTGACCATCGGCGGCCACAGCCGCAAGCTGGTCAGCGATTCCTCGGGATTTTTTTCGTTGCGCAAGTTTCCGGTCGGCGAAGTCAGCCTGTCGACCCGTGGCCCGGAATTTTACAAGATCAGCGGCCTGCAGGTCAGCGAGTCGAGCTTTCAGAACCTGTCGATTCGCGTCGACCGCGGCAGCCACTACCTGTCGGGATGGGTCAGCGATGCGAATGGACTGGCGGTCGAGAAAGCCATGGTGACACTGGATCACAGCAGGCAGGACGGCGCTGTCGAGTACAGCAGCTACCGCTCTCAAGCCACCGACCACAACGGCGGTTTCGAGTTCGCCGATCTCGGCAGCGTCGAATACCGGCTGTCGGTGTACGCGCTGGGCTATCGCAAGCAAGATCTCAAGTTCCATTTCGACGCGCCCGCGCGCGCCATTCGCATCACGCTGCAACGCTACTGACCGGCGCCGCGGCCGCGACGAATCCGCCGGCAAATTGATCGAAAAACGGCACCGCCGCGTATAAAACCCGCGCCGGGCCTCGCGGCCTGCCCATCGACAGTTTTCGGAGACAGCCAACTGACCGTTTCACGCACCTACCGATTCGACTTTGCCTACTCGCCCGAGCGGCTGTGGGAAGTGGTGTCCGATACACCGCGCTGGGGCGAAGCGCTAGGTTTTCCGCGCTACCAGGTCAGCGAGGAATTGCTGCCCGACGGTCGGGTTCGAGTGCTCGGCAGTCTCGCCTTCGCCGGCATGAATATCGAATGGGAAGAGCCGCCCGCCAACTGGGTAGCCCCCCACTGGTTCGAGCAATATCGGCTGTTCAGGCGCGGGCCGATTCGCTCGATGACGCTGACCTCCCGCATCGAGGATCGCGGCGCCAGCAGCGGGCTCGAGATGACCCTCGCCTTCGCTACCGCCAACCCGCTCGGCACCCTGCTCGCGCGGCGCCTGGCGGCGGCCTTCGAGGACAAGATCCGCGGGCTGCTGGAGACCGCCGAGCAGCTGCTCGCCACCGAGCGGCCCGAACTGTTTGCGAGCAGCCACCGGCCGCCGCCGGCGGTGCTCGAACGTGGCCGGCGGCTGGCGTCGGAAATCGCCGCGACACCTTACGGCCACGACCTTGCCGAACGGCTGCTGAATTTAGTCAATGAAGGCCAGGAGGCCGACCTGTGGTCGATGCGCCCGCTGGCGGTGGCACGCCGCTGGCAAACCGACCAGCGCGCCACGGTAGAGCTTTTCCTGCAGGCGGTGCGCGCCGGCATGCTCGAATCCCGCTGGGACATCCTCTGCCCGCGCTGCCGCCTCGGCAAATCGCAGATCGCCAATATCGCCGATCTGCCGCACGGCGTGCATTGCGATGCCTGCAACATCGATTTCGATGCCGACTTCGCCAGCAACGTCGAATTGAGTTTCAGCCCGAGCCCGGCGCTGCGCCCGGTCGGCAACGGCTATTACTGCCGCTCGGGACCCGGCGTGACGCCGCATATCAAGGGCCAGTGCGTGCTGCAGGCTGGCGCCAGCCGCTCGCTGCCGCTGACGCTTGCGCCCGGCGATTACCGCGTGCGCACGCTCGAGGCCGGCCCGGAGGTGAACTTTACCTGGCCGGGCGGCCGCTTTCCGGCGATTCGCCTCGACCGGCGCGGCATCGAGTTCGACGGCGACTCGCCCGACGGCGAAATCGCGATGCGCAACGAGGGCGAAGTCGAGCGCACGCTGGTCATCGAGCAGCAGGACTGGCTGCGCGACGTGCTCACCGCCGAGCAGGTGACCACGCTGCAGGCATTTCGCGACCTGTTTTCGGACCAGGTGCTGCGTCCCGGCGACGAGGTCAGTATTCGCAATATCAGCTTCGCGTTTACCGACCTGGCCGACTCCGTGGACCTGTTCAACCGTCTCGGCGATGCCGCGGCCTACCGCCTGGTCCGCGAACTGTTCGCACTGATGGCCGACGTCGTGCGCCGCCACCAGGGTAACATCGTCAAGACCGTCGGCGACGGCGTGCACGCCGCGTTCGCGGCACCCGACGACGCGCTGCGCGCGGCGCTCGAAATGCAGCAATCGATGCCCGCTTTCAACCGCCGCGCCGGCAACGCGGACATCGCGATTCGCGTCGGGCTGCACAGCGGCAGCAGCATCGCGGTCACCCTCAACGACCGCCTCGACTACTACGGCGAGGCCGTCAACCTCGCCGCCCGCCTCGAGGGCGAGGCCGAGGACGGCGGCATCGCGATGTCGTTGAATTTTACCCGCGACCCCGCGGTTGGTGATATCCTGCGGCAATACCGGATCTGTAACGCGCAAACCCGCCTGAAGGGATTTCGCGAACCGGTATCGATTTGCCGAATCAACCCGCAAACAGGCCATGACTGAAGACGCGGACAACTGGTCAATCTACATCATAGAAGCCAGCGACACCTCGCTTTATACCGGCATCACCACCGATATCGAGCGGCGTTTCGAGGAGCACTTGAGCGGCCGCCGCGGTGCGCGCTTCTTCAGCGGCCGCGTACCGATGCGCGTGGTTTACCGCGAGCACGGCCACTCGCGCAGCAGCGCCTGCCGGCGCGAGGCGGCGATCAAGAAACTGTCGCGCCGCGACAAGCAAACCCTGATCGCATCGCAGCCGGGTGCATTGCAGGCATGAATGACGCGGCGACCGATAGTGAATGCGAACGGCTTCGACTCCCGGGCGCCGACCTGCTGTTCTGGCATCGCATCGACCTCGGTATCGACGACCGCGGCCTGATGCAGCGCCTGATCGACGACTGCGCCTGGCGCCAGGAGCGCATCACCGTCTACGGCAAGCCCTGCCTGCAACCGCGGCTCAGCGCCTGGTACGGGGACCTGTCCTACCGCTATTCCGGCATTCGCCTCGAACCGCGCGGCTGGACGCCGCTGTTGCTGCGGCTCAAGCAGCGCGTCGAAGCGCTGACCGGGGCCTGCTTCAACAGCCTGCTGTTGAATTACTACCGCGACGGCATGGACGGCATGGGCATGCACAGCGACGACGAGCCGGAACTCGGCGCACGGCCGAGGATTGCCTCGCTGAGCCTCGGCGAAACCCGCGACCTGGTGCTGCAGCACCGCCATCGCCGCGATCTCGAGACGCTGAAACTGCCGTTGCCGTCGAGCAGCCTGCTGCTGATGCAGGGCGACACTCAGCACAACTGGCGGCACGGCATTCGCAAGTCGCGGCGCATACGCGACGCACGGTTGAACCTGACGTTTCGCAACATCCTCGGCGACGCCGGCGGCCGGACGCCCGCGTGATGCTGTCATCGATCCTGACCTGGATGCTCGGCGGCCTCGCCGGCAGCATGCTGTTCTTCGCGCTGGTGGTCGCGCCGACGGTGTTCCGCAGCCTGCCCGGCGAGCACGCGGGCGCTTTCTTGCGCGCGCTGTTTCCGCGTTATTACCTGTGGGGACTGATCGCCGCGCTGCTGACCACGCTGTTGGCGCTGTGGGCGAATGCCGGCGGCCTGGTCGTCACCGCCTGCGCCGCGGTCACGGTTTTGTTCGTCTTCGCGCGCCAGAACCTGATGCCGGCCATCAATCGCGCACGCCTGCAGAAGCTCGACGGCGACGCTGGCGCGGCCGCGCGCTTCAAGCGCCTGCACGGTTTAAGCGTGCTCATCAACCTGCTGCAATTGCTGCTGCTCGTGGCTGCCACGGCCTGGATGGTTCGGTTATAATCGGCGCCCGGCCCCGCGATCGGGACCGATTTTTCGAGCTCGCCAGCGAGGACAGCATGACGCAAACCGAATTGATCGAACTCGCCAGGGCCTACGTTGCGCTCTCCAACGCGCACCGCATCGACCTGGTGCTATCGATGTTCGCGGCCGGCGCCCGCTACACTTCGTCGGCGGTCGGCGATTACCGCGGCCGCGCCGCGATCGGCGACATGATGCACGTCTTTTTCAGCGATCATCCCGACGTCCACTGGGAAGCCGGCAACTTTCGCTGCGACGATCACCGCGTCAGTTTCGACTTCACGATGTCCGCCAGCAACGGCGACGGCGGCATTCGCCGCCAGGGCGTCGAGCATCTCGAATTCACCGCCGACGGATCGATCAAGCGGGTCACCGTCGAGGCCGCGGCCTGAACCCGGCCGATCGCCGGCGCGCTCAGCTATCGTCCTGCACAACGTCGGCAATCGTCGGCGCCTGGTTGACGTAGCCGGAGCCGATCGCCGAAAACGGCAGCTCGAGCTCCAGCTCGGGTACCTGTTGCGCGATCCAGGCGGTGAAGGTATTGCTGTTCGGGCCCGGGAAAACCTGGTAGGTTTTTTTCCACGGGTAGAGATGCGCCGCCGCGTCGACCGCATCGATCAGCGACTCGGCAGACTCGCCGCGGTGTTCCTTGAGCAGCTTCGGCTGGGCTCCGTACCAGTAGCGGTCCGGGATATCGCGATGAATACCGATCACGCGGCTGCCGTTACCGCCGCGCCAGCCGACGACGTCGTAGACGGTGTAAAATTCGTCGCCCTTGCGCTTGGCCGCGATCCAGGTGTGGATCGCGAACCAGCCACGCCAGCCCCAGGCATCGGCGCCGTAGACCTGCAGCACGGCCTCGCGCGTCGACTTCGGGTCTGGCGCGATCCCGGACGAGGCCCGGCTGGCGGTGCGCCAGTCGCTGCGCGAGCTGATCGCGAGACTGATCAGCAACATCAATCCCAGCACGCATATCACCGACAGGAATCTAATCCAGTTCATTGCCTACAAGTCTAGCCCGCGGACCACTATAGACATGGAGTCACGCGCATCGATTTGGTTCCCCAAAGTTGCGCAGGCAGCGGCGAATGCTCACGATACGTTTTGACGATGAAAATCGGCGCCGGGTCGCATAAAATCGCCATCTTTATTGCAGGCCATCAACCCGGGTGTCAAGGAGCGGTCAATTGAAAATCGAGGGTAACACATTTGTCGTCACCGGAGCGGCGCAGGGTCTCGGCGCGGCGATCAGCCAGCGTCTCGCCGAACGCGGCGCGCGCCTCGCGCTGCTCGACGTCAGCGCGGCCCGGCTCGACGAGACGCTGGCGGCCTGCAAGGCCCGCGGGGCCGACGGCTACGCCTTCAGCTGCGATGTCGCCGACGAAACCAACGTGCGCCGCAGCTTCGTGTCGGTCGAGGAGCATCTCGGCCCGATCGCCGGGCTGGTCAACAATGCCGGCATCCTGGACGACGCGATGCTGGTCAAGGTCAAGGACGGTGAAGTCGTCGACCGCATGTCGCTGGAGAAATGGCAGCGCGTGATCGATGTCAACCTGACCGGCGTATTCCTGTGCGGCCGCGAGGCCGCGACCAGCATGATCCGCAACGGCCAGGGCGGCGTGCTGGTCAATATCTCCAGTATCAGCCGCGCCGGTAACCCCGGCCAGTCGAATTACGCCGCGGCCAAGGCCGGTGTCGCCGCGCTCTCCGCGACCTGGGCGCGGGAACTGGCGCGCTACGGGATTCGCAGCGTGGCGATCGCACCGGGCATTTTCGAAACCGAAATGGTCGCCTCGCTGAAACCCGAGGCCCACGAGCGTATCGCCAGCGCGGTGCCGCTGGGGCGCACCGGCACCGTGGAAGAGCTCGCGCATGCGGTCGAGTTCGTCATCGACAACGATTACTACAGCGGCCGTATTCTGGAACTCGACGGCGGCCTGCGCCTCTGAAGCGTCGCTGCACCCGCTAGAAATCTTGATCTGACCAAAACTTTCCACGAGTTTCCGGTCGAATCAATAACGATACGAACGCCTGTTTTCAATCAGTTTTTGTACTGACCAGAAATTCGTTGGGCGGGCCGGGCGTGGAACCACCCGCCGAACGAAGCGATGATATGATTTGCCGATGCACTCGCGCACCAGGATTGCCCATTCCTGCCAGGTCTTGTTGATCCTGGCGTCGATCGCGTTTTTCAGCTCGGCCCGGGCGGGGATCAACGTCGACATCGTGATCAGCGGAATCGACAAGGAAATGGAAACCAACGTTCGCCTGTTCCTCAGTCTCGAGCAACAGAAAAATCACCCGTTGATGAACGAGGCGCGGCTGCGGCGCCTGCACGGCAAGGCCGGGGATGAAATCGCCGCGGCGCTGCAACCCTACGGCTATTACCGGCCGCGGATCGAGTCTAGCCTCGAGGAAATCGAACCCGGCCACTGGCGGGCCAGTTATCGCATCGACCCGGGACCGGCCCTGCCGCTCGCGGTGTTCGATTTTCGGCTGACTTCGCCGATGGCGGAGGATGCCGAGTTCCAGAAACTGGTCGCCGACCAGGCGCCGCGGGTCGGCAAGCATTTCAGCCACGTCGCCTACGATGCATTCAAGTCGAGCCTGTCCAGGCTCGCCGCCGAGCGGGGTTACTTTCGCGCCCGTTTCACCGAGCACCGCGTGGAAATCGACCTGAATTCCTACGCGGCGCGGGTCTACCTCGAATACGACGGCGGACCGAGGTTTCACTTCGGCGAGGTGATCATGGATCAACAGGTGCTGGATACAGAACTGCTGCAGCGTTACCTGACGTTCCAGCCGGGCGATCCCTACTCGCTCGACGCGCTGATCCAGCTTCAGCAGGCGCTCAATAACAGCGATTACTTCCAGACCGTGGAAGTCTCTCCCGGCGACCTGTCCGCCGACAGCGACCGGGTTCCGATCAGGGTCGTACTGACACCGCGCAAGAAACACCGTTACGAGTTCGGCATCGGCTACGGCACCGATACCGGCGCGCGCGCGAGTTTCGGCTGGAGCATGCCGCGCGTGAATACTGCCGGTCACAAGCTCGATAGCAAGCTGCGGGTCGCCGAGAACCGCAATAGCGCCAACCTCAACTACCGCGTGCCGGGACAAGACCCGCGCGTCGACCAGATCATCTACACGGTCGGACTCTACAACGAGGAATTCGAGGATAACGACAGCGACCTGCGCGAGGTGGGGGTTCGCTACGTCCACGGCCGCGGCGAGTGGCGCGAAACCCTGTCGCTCAATTACCAGCAGGAAAAGTTCCAGATCGCCGGCGACGACGGCAGTTCGGATTTGCTGATTCCGGGTATCGCCTGGTCGCGCGTCTGGGGGCGGGATTTCATCAACGTGCTCGACGGCCTGCGTTTCGATCTCAGCCTGCGGGGCTCCGACGCCGACCTGGCCTCGGATATCGACTTTCTCCAGCTGACCACCGGCGCCAAGTTCATCACGTCGTTCGGCCCGCGCGATCGCCTCATCGCGCGCGGCGGCTTCGGCGCAACCGAAACCTCGCAATTCGACCAGCTGCCGACCTCGCTGCGCTTCTACGCCGGCGGCTCGCAAACGGTGCGCGGTTACGCTTACAAGTCACTGGGTCCGACCAACGATGCGGGCGTCGTGATCGGCGGCCGTTACCTGTTGTTCGGCGGCCTCGAATACGAGCATTATTTCAACGATCGCTGGGGTGTCGCGGCATTCATCGACGCCGGTAACGCGATCGACGATCTGCGCGAGAATCTCGAGCAGGGCGCCGGCTTCGGGCTGCGCTGGAAATCGCCGATCGGACCGGTACGCATCGACCTGGCCAATGCGATCACCGCGGACAACCGGCCGTGGCGGCTGCACATCAACATCGGTCCCGACCTGTGAAGCGCAAGCTGCTGATATCGACCGCGATCCTGTTGCTGGTGCCCCTGTTGTCACTCGGCTGGCTGGCGGGTACCGAGAGCGGCCTGCGCTGGGCTTATCGCGCGGCATCGCCGTGGCTGCCGGGGGAATTCAGCGCCACGGAAATTTCCGGCAGGCTGGCCGGGCCGATTCGGCTCACCCGGCCCGCCTGGAAGCAGCCGCAACTCGCGGTGCAAGCGGCGGCGCTGGAAATCGACTGGAATCCGTGGGCGCTGCTTGCCCTCGAGCTGGAGATCACCCGGCTGCGCGCCGCATCGCTGACGATCGAGCTCACCGCCGACGGCGCGGCGCCGCAGGCGTCGCCGCCGGGACTGCCAGGCATCGTCCTGCCGCTCGCGGTGCAGGTCGACGATGCCAGCATCGACGGTATCGAGATTCGGCGCGGCGGGTCCGCCTACCGGTTGACGGGCATCGAATTGCGGGGCAATGCGAATTACAACCGTTTCGAGATCGCCAGCCTGGCGATCGAATCCAATGCCTTCAGGCTGCGGGTCGACGGCGAGGTCACGGCCCGCGACAATTACCCGCACGAGTTCGGCTTTAGCTGGCAGGCCAGCCTGCCGAACGACGAATCGCTTGCCGGCAGCGGGCGTATCGCCGGCGATTTATCGGCGACGCGGCTCGACGAAGCGGTCACGGGCAAGCTGGTATTCGAACACTGGCTGGAACTGCGCGATCCGCTCGGCGGCTTGCACTGGAAATCCGGTATCATTGCCGAGAACTTCGACAGCCATTCGCTGGATCCCGCGCTGCCGCCGGTCGAGGGCCGCCTGCAGGCAACCGCCGAGGGCGATCTCGAATCGCTGAGCGCGAGCGGCAGGCTGGCGGCCTCGGCACCGCGACTCGGCGATTTCGTCGCCGATTTCGCGCTGCATAACCTCGACGGCGAGCGCCGCTTCGACGGCCTGCACCTGGACCGGCTGGCGGTCACCGCGCTCGGCGGCGAAATCCATTCGCGGGGTCTCGTCGAATGGCTTCCCGTGCCGCGCTGGCAGCTCCAGGTGTCGGCGTCGTCGATCGACCCGTCGGTATTGTTCGCCGACTGGCCGGGGCGGCTGAATGCCGATTTCCACACCGCCGGCAGCTTCGACGATCCGAAGCTGCAGGCACGGGTCGAAATTGCCCGCCTCGAGGGCCGGCTCAGGGATTACCCGGTCGCGGCGCGTGGCAAGCTGGAATGGGACGATGGCAGTCTCGGCATCGACGGGCTCGAAATCTCTTCCGGCGACACGCGCATCGACGCGTCCGGCAAGGCCGCGGAAACGCTCGACCTGAAATGGCGGTTGGCGAGTAGCAATCTCGGTGAACTCTACCCGGGGGCCAGCGGACATCTCGATGCCGAGGGATCGCTTGGCGGCCGCCGCGATGCGCCGCGACTCGAGGCGAAATTCGACGGCCACGCGCTCGGCTACGACGAATACCGCGTGGGCAGCGCCAACGGGCGGGTAGCGCTGAATCCGCTACAGCTCGATCGCTACGAGATCCGGGCCACGGCCCGCGAACTCAGCATTCAGGGGCGCCCGCTGCAAAGCGTCAGCATCGCCGGCGATCAACGCCGTATCGAGGCGCGGCTGGCCGCCGACGAGGGCAGCGTCCGCGTCACTCTCGACGGCTCCTTCGATGGCGCGCAATGGCGCGGCAAGCTGGTCGAGGCCGACATCGCGAGCCGCGACTACGACACCTGGAAACTGCTCGCGCCGGCAGCGCTGGAGCTGTCCGCCAAACGCGTTACGCTGGGCAATGCCTGCCTGCAAAACCCGCAACACAGCCGGATCTGCGGCAGTATCGAGCAACTGCCCGAGCGCTGGAAATTCGCGCTCGACATCGAGCGCCTGCCGCTCGAGATGTTCGCGCGCTGGGCGCCGCCGCGGCTGCAGGCCGGCGGACTCGCCGATGCGCGGGCCGAGTTCGACTACCAGCCGGCGGCAAATCGGCTGCAGGGCGATGCGCGTCTTCACCTGGGCCAGGGCCAGGCACGGATAACCCTCGACGGCGACCCGCCGTTGCAGGTGGA
>Ga0210101_1000429_pt1 | contig 13817 bp, 16 predicted proteins | sample Muzzi_PWC_D1_FD_185534 | JGI IMG/M metagenome (GOLD analysis project Ga0210101, IMG submission 185534) | Wetland microbial communities from San Francisco Bay, California, USA, that impact long-term carbon sequestration - Muzzi_PWC_D1 (SPAdes) | ecosystem: Environmental > Aquatic > Marine >... | reverse complement strand
GGTCTATATCATTCGCTGCTCTGATACCACGCTCTACACGGGGATCACCAATGACCTCGCCAGGCGTTACAGACAGCATGCCGACCGCAGGGGCGCCAGGTATTTCCGCGGGCGCCGCCCGGTGGAGGTGGTCTACCTCGAGAGCGGGCACAGCCGCGGCAGCGCCAGCCGGCGGGAGGCTGCCATCAAGAAGCTGCCCCGCTGCGACAAGATCAATCTGCTGAACTCGCCGATGAATGAACTTGCATACGCTGAAACCGGCGGGCAAAGCACCGGTCTTCGCGTACTTCCCGGCCATTCCTGACCGGAAAAAAAGAACCCCGCAGCGGAGTGCGGGGCTCTCTTTATTACGCCGGTTCCAACAACGGTCGGTCAGGCAGGGGTAACGTGCGCCGCCTGCAGTCCCTTCGGTCCCTTCTGGACCTCAAACTTCACTGACTGACCTTCAACCAGGGTCTTGAAGCCATCGCCTTCGATGGCGGAGAAATGCACGAACACATCCTCACCGCCGTCGGAAGGCGCAATAAAACCGAAACCCTTGGATTCGTTAAACCATTTAACGGTACCTGTTGCCATGTAAATCACCTCGTTCAAATCAAAATAACCGTGTCCAATTGCATATCATTAAAAGGTAATTTACAGCAGATACCGTAAGGAACTTCCGAAAAAACCTGAATAATGTGCAATCGTCGCGAGTTTAACCGAGAGTTACGGGAAATGCTAATTTTTCTCGCTTGAATAGATCGACAAAAAACCGGTGATGAATCCGCATTCTGATCAGGTCCACAGGCGTGCTTCTGTATGTGCGCGGTCAGGTGGTTCGCACGCGGTCTTGCCAAACGGTTATAGTACCGGGAAAGCATGTCTCTGACGCGATGCGGACGGGGCGCCGGATTCTCATTCGAACGGACACACACCGCCTGTGTCCTTGTCAGACCGGGAGTGTGTCATGAATCCATTTCTTGTTGAAATCGCGCACAAGCTGGACAGTTACCAGAGCCGCGATGAAATCATGAGTATCATGGATGAACTGGAGGACCTGTTCGAGACGCTCGAAGGGGAGCAGCAGGATGCCTGTTCGCATATGATGTCGCTGCTGGAAAAACGCCTCACCGCTCTGGACTGATGATGCGCATCGACATCCCCGTACGGATTCAGGAAAGCGTCGATTGCCGCACTGTCTTTAACAGTGCGGTTCGGCAGTCCCGAGGAGATACAGGCCTTTCTTTATGCCAGACACAGGTGCAGAGAAATGAATGAACGCAGTTTTCGGTTGCGGCAGTTCTGCCGTTATGAGGACCCGGACAACAGTATTACGGATCTCGAGGTCGAAGTGCTGGCCGACGGGCAATGGGAGACGCTTGACCTCAATGTGCACACGCCCGGATTTCTACTGTTCGTTTATACCATTCTGACCTGTCAGCATCGATATCTGCGGTCAAACTGCGCGGAAAAGGGATTGCGGATGGAATCGGCGGGTGGATCGATCGACCTCCTTGCCGACGAAGACTGGTGTGTCCGAAAAATGCATATCCGGTTTGATATCCGGCTGAAATCAGGTGCTCCAGCGCGGGACGATCTGGACTATATCGTCGCACGCATGGAACAATGCCCGGTGTCGAAGAACCTCAAGCCGGTTCCCGACGCGCGGACGGAGATTTTTCTGGATTGACCGGTTCCGTATGCGCGTCTGAGGACGGCTCGTGACTGGCGTTTGTTTCCGGTTTCCCTGCAGTTTTCGCCATCGTAGCGGACGGTTTCCTTATCATCGTCACTGGCGGATCGCCGATGAGAGCCCCGTCCACGCGACAGGGCTTGATGAAGTCAGCCGACGCGACTAAAGTCTACGCAACGACGGCTCTTGAGATAACCAGTCAGCAAACGGAGGAGAGTGAAGTGATGGACACGATGAATGATATTTTGCACCCCGGTGAATCCACTGCCGCGGATCCCGGTTTTCCCCACGCCCCCACGGGCTGGTCCAGGGATACTGCCACGCAGGTGGCGACCAAGGAAGGCCTGACGGCCGGTCCGGATCACTGGGAGGCGGTGCGTGCCTTGCAGGATTATTTCGCCAGACATGCCGATTCCGGAATCAACGCCCGTGAACTGCACGATGCACTGGATGAGAAGTTCCATGCCAAGGGCGGCATCAAGTTTCTCTACACACTGTTTCCCCGCGGACCGGTCGCACAGGGTTGCCGGATTGCCGGTCTGGAGCCGCCCGCAGGCAGTGAGAATGCCAGCTTCGGCAGCGTGATGTAATCGGTCAGGCGGGTCGAGCGTGTAATGAACTGCCCCGCCCGGGATGGGCGGGGCGGGAACTTCTGTCCCGGGTGCCAGGTGCGCGAAATCATCACCCTGACAACCGACCGGCGGGAAACCCTGGTCGACATCACCGGGCCGGTCAAGGCCGTGGTGGCTCGCAGCGGCATCGCCAGTGGTCTTGTCGCGGTGTATGCACAGGGCGCGACCGCAGCGATTATGATCCAGGAAAACTGGGACGAAAGCGTCCAGACCGATGTCATCACCTTTCTGCGCGGCATCATTCCCCGGGGGGTGTGGTTGCACGATGCCCAGGATGGCAACGGCGACGCGCACCTCAAGGCCGGTCTGGTGGGGCCTTCCGAGACTCTTCCCCTGATCGACGGACATCCGGGTCTTTCCACCTGGCAGAATATCTTTTTGTGCGAATTCGACGGGCCGCGTCGTGAGCGGAGAGTTGTGGTTACTGTAATTTCAGATAGCTAGGAGCCTGTCGGATAAATCTGATTGCAAGATAAGAAAACACTAAAGGTCCGGAACCGCTCATTCCGGAAGTACAGCGTTTCAGCCTGGATGACCGATTCAGGTTCCTTCGATGATGACAGGAAGTTTGTGTTCGTTTGCTGTTGACACGGCACGTACGAAGAAGGCGTGTGCCTGCTCCAGGCACTCACGATCAACCCCCGTGGGCAAGGCTTCGATCAACGGGGTGAGTCCTTCAAGTTCACGCCCCAGGCCCTGACTACTGCCGATACGCCACCAGGCAGCCTCGCTGGATGCGGCGGGTTCGGGATAGTCAACCGGCAACCAGAACCCCCGGTCGTCCGAGTGTCGCATCAGGTGTGGATAGCGCGTCTGCTCACCGTCGTAGATCTTCTGCAGGCTCCGGTGGTCTCTGGGGTCCTCAAGCAATACAAACTCAATCGCGTTGGGGTATTCATGCCACGCAGCAAGCGAGCGGAGCGCGTGCAGCATGCGTCGCTCCGTGCTCTCGATGAACGCAACACCACCCTCGTCCGGCCATCGCACATTCACTCCGAGGGTCTGGCTCAGGCTTGCCTGGATGGCCTTTACCCGCTCTTCCGCCTGTTGATGGCTGGCACCGGCATGCTGTTTCCCATCCATGGGTAACGATGTGGGCTCGATCTTTGCGGCAAGGTAAATGACCAGCGGCATGACGTATACATTGAGAGACATGCGAGGAATCATAGGAGACTCAGGGGGCAATGACCAGAGAACTCATGTGGTCTGCTTCTTGTTAACTGATTTGTAAGCCTGCACCAGAGTGGTGAGATTGTCCTGCATCGCGCTGAGAAAAAATCTCCGCTGGTGGGGCGGTTGGCGCAGGGGTGAAGGACTTTTTCGAGTTGAAGAATGTCCTAAGGTGTCTGGTCTCTACCTTGCAAAAGACGCTTATATAAGAATTCGTTAAACGGCACGGCACACACCCATTCCGGTCGTCCAGGATTTTGGGCTTTATGTCGTGTTTGTACTGGAAATCAACGTTCCCGGGTCGGACCCGTTTCCGGCAACCCCAAAGTTACCGTTCCCGTCAATCCTGAGGACGGCGGGGAAGTACTTCAAGAATGTCCCCTGGTCATTCGTCGTTCTCAAGCATATTTAAACGAAATCAAATAAATCCCATTAATATATTTCTAATATATCAATTATGAGTGAAAGATTACGAAGTCTAGCGTTAGCTGTATTAGCAATGGGGATATTTGCTTGCTTTCTTTAGTAGAGCGGTTGCTCGAATAACAATGATGCGTATATGTAAGCACCCAAAAGATGCAGAACAATTAACAGTCATGTGAAAATCATAATCAATAAGTTACTTGGTGATACTGAAGAACCTTGGAGGTTAAGGTACCATTAATTTATTCCCTCAATGAAAATATTTTTCATCAGATCACGACTGTGCGTAATTATTCTGACGAGTCAGCGATGACACAAGTAGAAGCTTCTCCAGGTGGCTTCCGCTATGTGTGGCCATTACTTTTTGTTTTACTCTTTTTGAGTTTTTTTATATTTGAAGCAGTTTCGGTGTATTTTCTAGCTGATGATCCTTGGCAAAGGTTGTTACTTACAGTAAAACACTGTTATTGGTCTTTCTGGAAATCTGTACTCATCTCTCCATGGTTTTATCTGGGTGTTCCCATTCTGTTTATTATTGAATGGGCATGGCCAGCGCAACGTGGAGCACAAAGTTTTGGATCTAATACACGTTTGGACTTTTTCTACACACTTGCAATGATCCCATTTTATGCTGTAACGGCACCATTATTTTACACTTTTCTGCGTCGGGTTTATGAGCAACTGTTTTGGTTCATTGACCTGTCTTCATCTATGCAGTACCCGGCTCTAACAGAAATATTAGTAGGATATTTATTAGTCGATTTTCATGGTTGGTTACATCACTATGTACGTCATAAAGTGCCTGTGTTCTGGGAGTTTCATTCAGTTCATCATTCACAATTCAAAATGAACCCCTTCACGAACGAGCGTGTTCATCCATTAGACTGGTTTACAGCGAATATCATAAGGTTTCTACCGGCATTCTTTTTCTCGGACGCTCTCAACGTGGGGCTTGCTTATATTATTATTCACAAATTTCTGGACCGTCTGAATCATTCCAATGTGCGTACCAATCTTGGATGGTTTCGTTATGTTTTTGTAACGCCCCAATCACATCGTGTACATCACTCGAATAGAAAGGAGCATTACGACAAAAACTTCGGCGTATCTTTAAGTATATGGGATCATCTATTCGGTACTCAGCACCGAGACTACGATATATATCCTGACACAGGGATTCCTGATTCCCGGTTTCCAATAGAAAGTAGTACAGATGGAACTGTATTCAAGATAATCAGAATTTATCTGCGTCAAATGATCTATCCGTTTAATGTCGTATGGAATAAAACTCTTCAACGATCCTAATCCTAAATCAAGGATCTCCTTGCGTCATTGCCCACCCATAATGGCATCATTAGGCCGCTCTCGGAAGTACAGACTGCCTGCCGGGAACGTCTGAAGTTGCTGTAAGCAGCCGTTCCCGGGCTTGAATCAGATCGGCAATTACTTCTGTGCCGGTATGTTGAGCTCCAAGCTCAGAAATCACCTACAAACCCGCCGCACCCCCGGCCTACCATACTGTCCGTCATGGACATACAGATGTAGCACAACGGGTCCTCTGGGACCTGATGGCCGAGATGGAGCGGTAGCGGCATATGTCTCAGTGATCGCTGGCCGATTGTGGGGAGACCGGCACATCATTGCCGTTCGGGATATCGGCGGTTTCCGGACTCTGCACCGGCACCAGCAACGAGCATGTGCCGACCGGAAAATGCTCATCGTAGATGCACTCCGGCGGTGCCCCGCTCGCATCAGCATGTTTGGCACCTGGCTTCCACCCTGGTGGGCCGACGCAATCCGATGCCACCCGGCAGTAGCGTTTATCACTCAGGCAATCGATTGGCAGGTCAAGATTTCGATCAGGATCTCCGCCACCGCTCACGGCAACGGAGATCGTTGACCTGAATCGTTTCTGCAATAATGTGAATGTACCGATGTTGTACCAGAACCGATAGCAGGCTCCAAAGCTGGGGGGGCGGATGTGGTAGGTTTTTCCCGGCTCGGCCGTAAGTATCAGCGCACAGCTGCCGGCACCGATCATCAGCGGATTCATGATGCTGACTTGTGTCATGCCTAAGTCGACGAGATGCTGCCCGGGTGCAACCTTGACGGCATACGTGCTTCCGCCAGGCCATGACGAATCAACGCGGTAGATCTCGCCGTAGCTCGAGTGAAATATGTAATAGCGGAAGTAGCCGACAATCGTTGCTGATTCCTCAGGCTTCGCTATAGGCCCAACCGGCGTGGCGAACGATGCACAGCCGGCGAGCATAATTGCTATCAGTCCGAGGCCGATCGTCTTACCGAGTCTTTCGGAGACCCTTCCCATAGTCATCGCCTGCCCCCGCCCGGAGCGAACGCTCCTTATATTGGCTTGTTAAAGAATACTATCCCGCTTCCGTGTCTGCTATGGCGGCTCTGGGAACGGCATTGCCAGAGTATGTCCAGTGCGGGCCGAATGTATGAATACAGATTGCTGGGTGTGAACGGCAAGTATTGCTGCATGTAAGACATGATCAGTAATTCAGATGATGTCGTGTTTGTACTGCTTCCAGACATTTTTGAGCAGTAACGTATTTCTGGACTCAGCAATCGTCTTAATCATTAGACCCGCTCTCTTGACATGTTCTTAACAGAACTACCGTTTCGTTTTACATAACCGAAGCCTGTGAGCGACCCGCAGGCTACCTCGACAAGCACCTTCGCTAGCTGTGGCCCGCCAATGCTTCATAATTGGCCTCGACCAGTGCTCACTCGCATTTGCGTTGCAAACGGCGGATGGCAATCTGTGGCCGAAACAGGACATTGCAATGCAAAAAGTTTATGTTACTTGTCTACCATGATATACGGGCCTGGCCTGACAAAATCCGAGGTGACCGCTACAAGGTTAAGATCATGCGCTGTATCGGGGTCTTTCTTTTTGCCTTATGGCTATCCGGGTGCACTGCACAGTTCATGCAGCAAAAGACCGGGAGCGGTATGCCCATGAGGTTGCCGGCCGTGAGTTTTGTTTCCCCAAGCGAGGAGGGGTGGACCATATATCAGTCACCCGACAGCAACGAGGTAAACTTTAGTCAGTTTTGGCCCGACCAGTACACGAATGTTATTGTGGTAAGGGTTATTCGCTTGGACACTGATTTAAGCGACAGAGAATTTCTCTCTAACCTTCAGGTTACTCTGGATAAGAGAGGGCCGGCGCCTCGCTATGAGATTGTCGCGAAGAACTACATTCCGCAGTATTTTAAACAGGCAACTTGCCTGAAATACGACGTTGTCATCGCGGACCATCAAGTAAACGATGATATCGTCACAACGGGTTATGGCTGCCGTCACCCGCAGGAACCGCGTCTAATCGTTGTGTTTGAGGTTACCCAGCGGTCCCAGTCTCAGGTGCTATCGCCCCGCCTGGCGGCACTGAGTGAGAGCTTCTTTGAGCGGATTGACTTTGTTACGCCCGCAAAATAGTGGCGCAGGGATAATGTTCTGTATTGGGAGGATCATCGTCTTCTGTAATCGGGCCAGTACTAGACGACCCGGTAATAGTTCACTGATTGAAAATGTCTGTTTTTGCCATAAACAAGTCATCCATCGCGTTCCCTGGCATGTCTCATAAGTTCAGTCCACTCCCTCCATTGCAGTCATACCTTCCAATGCCAGTGCACGAGGGCTTATGGTGCCAAGAATGACTTTATCCTTCACGACGAGTAGGCGCATCAGGTTCAATGTGGCCATAAGGCGCGAACAATTACAGATGTCCATGTCGGGTTCGACGCAGACCACTGGTTTTATCATGATTTCATAGACATTCACCCGCTCGGGTGCTCTGTTTTTCGCGAGTACCTGACGCACAATATCGGATACTAATAAGAGACCGTACTCGTCATGCTCGTCGCTTTTGCTGACAACGAGAACAGCGGTTTGCAACCTCTTCATCTCGATAAGGGCTTCTCTTATTGTCGATCTACTGTCGATGGAACCGTAGGTTGACTTCATTACGTCTTGTACACAAATGCGCTTCTTGCTTGACATCGACGACTCCTCCAGGCTGCTTGCAATTGTTTGATAACCAGTAGCATAAACGCAACCTGTTGCGCAGGGGGAAAGCCACAAAGTGTTCATTACCCTCGCGGTGACGATCAGTCAGACACATCTCTCATCTGCGTCCACAGGTCCATAATACTTCAGCATCCGAAATGCCAGGGATGACTGTAAGCGTTGTAGGTAACTACATAGTATCTGTGACGGGGCTACCGTATTCAGTATAAACGGCCATTCGTCACTTTCCAGTGAATGGCGGCAGTTGAACGGTCAGCGAACTACGATGGCCAGACGGGAACGGCAACTTTTGCTGCACTCCGGTCAAAAGCCAGCCGGTTGGAAATGTCTTCTTTGTACTGTAAGCAGTCGTTCCTAGGTTGGCCACTACTTGGTGGTATACGCAATTTCCACTATTGCACTACTGCTTTCAGAGTGGTACAAAAACAAATATAGAATAATAATTGCGTTTCTAAACAATAATAAATTGCAGGAGCAATCCGATGCGATTCATGCAAAGGCTCTCACACGCTTTTAGAAATAAGCTCTCGTTTCGTAATAGTCCTGCACATTTTCCAACACGTATGTCGCCTGAAAAGTTAATGGGTGACGTGAAAAGGCAAATGTACGGCATGAGCGTGCAGGACGAATCTAAAGCAAGACAAATACTCGCCATGGCTGGAGATGCCGTGTTTGTAGAACAGGATACCTTTGGCATCGACAGGAAAAATAACCCTCGTTACCTTAGGAGAGGTCAAGAAGTGAGAATATCGAAAAATCCTCTGACATTTGATCTGGAGGGAGAGGCACGCATCCGTGTCCTCGATGAAAGTGACAATATTCTATCTATGCGATTATCCGACTTCATCCATGACATCCACGCTAATCCCTAGGGACTAGAGCATGAAAGTATTTCATGAATGGTACAGAACTACGGCATTCCAATCATAAAGCCATCACCCGAGATGTGTCTTCTTTCGGGCGAGCTCTAGACATAAAGGGGCGACCCTGAAGTCGCCGTTTTTTGTTTCAGCTGCATCAATGACTGGCGGTAATCTGGTCCTGACAGGACCTTGGACGTGCTGCAGCTTACTTCCGGAATGTACTTATTGTGTTGAAAAACTCCTTACGCCGACCATCGCCGCCCGTGAAGGTGAAATATCGGTGAGGGAGCGCGCTGAAATTGAAGTTCACGAACAAATATAAAGTATCGTGCTCTCGTGAGTGCTGAACACAATGAATCTTCAGGTACCAGAGTTTTACACACAATATACTGAAAGTCGCCATTCAGGAAAAAGCTGCGGATCGGCAACCATCGATCCCATGCAGACATTCACGGGTTACTCGCTAATCAGGGTGGCGCATGTGCTTTTCGGTGATCATTACCGTTTGGCTTGTTTCTCGTCGTTCAATGGGTTCGGCAACATGGCTGCTCATGAGCCGCGATCCAGTCAAAATGTGAATCCAGATCCGCTACCTCGCGTCACCTTTTGGAAACAATCATTTACGTTTGAAATCATATAGATCGCAATCGCCATGGATTGACCGTCGGTCAATAGCGACAGAATCCATGTTACCAATCCTATTGGCACTCGGCTCGGATCCCGCAACCGATTGAAGTTTAGTGATTATCCTTCCTTGTGCAGAATGGCGCAGGATATGCATCAATTTTGAATCATAACGCCATGACTATGATGAGCGATGAATGCGGCTCATTTCTTCAACGCTAATCAAACCTATCAACATATTCTGCGGCAGTATTGGATACGACAGATGTTTCGAACTAGAGCACGACGAGCACCTGCTACTTCATCACTGGAGCAGGCGATATCCAGAGCCCATGCGGATACGATCAAGAGTCTTATCGCGCACGGTGAAGATATCAATGCCATAAATATACGCGGCCATGCGCCCATACATCTGGCGACAGCCAAGGGCAACAGCGATGTTGTACACCTGTTGCTAGAGAATGGAGCCGACGTGAATGTGGTCGGCACCGACTCAGGCTGCACATCCTTGCACTATGCGGCCAGTCTTGGGTATGTCGATTTGTGTGAGTTGCTCGTTCGTTATGGTGCGGAAACCGGTGCACAGACCGCCAGGATGGAAACCCCATTGCATCTCGCCGTTGTCAGGGGGCACTCAGAAGTGGTGGCAATACTACTGAAATATAATGCAAAACTGGATATCAGGGACAACAACGGCATGACGCCGCTGCAGCTGGCGGAAAATATCAACAACCGGGAGATTGTCGCACTGATCAAGCAATACCTCGCTGAACTATGGCCATACCAACTGATATCGCGTCGCTGATTTGCAGTCGTCTCTTTCCAATGCGGCTGCGCCCGACAGGCAACAGCATGATGAAAGATTCTTTCGATGGAAGAGGTGAGCTATGGATAGGGAAAGAAAGAGAACCAGTCGCAGTGGTTGTTTACCTCCATGGGAGGCATACCACAGAGCACTGTGTGATGCTCAGACCGCCCGAGGTCATTTTCTTCGAAAAGCTTGTTTCGCAACCACAAGGGCACTGAAAAATCGTATCTGTTATCAAGCGCGAGAATGGAATATTCGGCTTTGTCCGCTGTGCTGCTAGTTTACGGATCGACTTCGATTCTCGACCGGTTCCCGGTCTCACTATTTCCCTGCGCCGCTACCCCGGCTTTTGCGAAGATGGTGTGGCCAATCATTTGATTATACGAATAAATATGTCTCTTCCATGCGCTTTTGTGGCCAAATGGACGTCCATAGTGCACGACTTATGAACAAGCGCCAGATGCAGAGTTCCTGCATTGAAAAAGCGTGCATCGCGTAAATAATCGAATCCGTGAGTCAGCCGTGTGTCGGTATGGCGTATAAATTATCCATCGAATACGAGAGTATTCGTCTCCGTAAATTCTTCCCCGGCCCTTTGACCGGGGATTTTTTTTATCCCTCGTCTTGAAATGTCCCTGGTTTTCAACGTACTGGACAGTCGGTCGCGTTGATCGCCGGTCTGTCGACGTATCGCGGTTACCAGCTCCGGTTGCTCCAGACGTCGACCTTGCGGCGCTCCCTGTGGCAGCGTCGGTCCGGGTGATCCTGTGTATAGCGGATCATTTTTCTCCGGTCTGGCTGCGTGCGCCGCTGCCATTTGCGGCGTTCCCATAGTCCCACGTAGCTGCAGGTACAGAAATTCGCGGCACAATCGGCAAGTGGCAGAGAGGGGGTTTCGGGGAATGGGAACCGTCTGCCAGCCAGCGTCTTTGATGTCTCGCAAATCCCCGATTGAATTTCCACGCCCCAGTAATTCCGGTTCTGCCGCAGCGTTTCCAGCTGTCCGGCCGGACCATAGCGGATGATCTGCGGCGGCGGGGTGCGGGTGTGTGGCTTCCGGCGGCGACTGGAGCGCAGTAGCCATACGATGCCGGCGATAACCGTTAGGATGATCAGAAGTAGTCCGATCTTTATCATGTGGTCATCTTGCGACTCAACCGTCGGGGTCTGTCGGACCATCGAGGCAGCGGTACTCCCGGTCACGCAGACAATGCAACAACAGGGTGCGCTCAGCCGCCGTCATGCGACGAAAGGCGGCAAGCAGTTCGGTTTCCTGTGTATCACCGGTTTCGGCGCTGGTGGCCTCGGGCAGCTTGATGCCGAGGATGCTGCCGATGTGATGGATGGTCACGACGCCGGGCGTGCTGCGGCCGCTCAGCCACCGTCCGACGGTGGTCTGGCTGACGCCCAGTTCCGTGGCGAGCTGCAGATTGGTCATGCCGCGCCGTTTCATGGCGTCCCTGACCCGCTCGTTCCAGTCATTCATGGTCTGACTGCGCTCCTCGAAGGATTCGGTCGAAACGGGCGCGGTGTGTGGCGACGTGGTCCAGGAACTCCGGGTCATTGCGGTCCTCGAGTATCAGCAGCCGGGTCATCTCCGGGATGACCGATGCGGGATTGCGGGCAACCTGTTGCAGGGGTATGACCGCGATGTATCCCCAGCGCGGCAGAGCCGAGCAATCGATGAAGTGCGTGTCGGTTTCCAGCCAGACGTGGGGCTTGATGTTGTGATGCAGGGGGGTGTCGGGGTAGTAGAGCACCGCCCCGCCTTTGAGGCGGGTGGGTATGCCCCGTCGGGCGAGGATATATTGTCCGGCAAGGGCGTAGTAGACACAGGCATGCAGGAGTTCCCAGTTGGCCGGCGTGGTGCGTTCCGTGAGCGCCTCGATCGCGGGAGCCAGTTGGTCCATGAGCGCCGTCAATTGCCGCATCGACACAACCGGTCGACCCGCGGTGTTCCTGGTCAGCATGAACAGTCCGGCAACGTATACGGAGGCGATGAAGCGGCGTCTGGTAATGTTGATCACCCTGCAGTTGACGAGTGTGACAGAGGCTGGCTTCGCGACAGTCCGGTCGCTGACCGGTTGACCGTCCCCGGTGTCCAGTCGGCGTCGGTTGACCTGCATTCTATAAGGAGCCGGTGTCATCTGGCCATTGTTGCGAATCAGCAACAGCAGGTTTTTCGGCGGCCAGTTTTTTCAGCGCATGCGCCGCGGCCACCAGACCAAAGGTGGCGGTGACGGCCATCGACGAGCCCAGCCCACCGGCACAGTTGAGACGACCGACGCCGGCGGCGTGCGGTTTCTCATGGCCTACCTCGCCGTCCCGGGCGGGAAACAGCGGCTGCTCGTCGGAATAGACGCAGGGGATGTCGAAGCGGCGTTTCAGGTTCTTCGGGAAACCGTAGTCCTGGCGCAGCAGCTTGCGGGTCTTGGAGAACAGGGCATCATGTTCAGTGCGGCTCAGGTCGGCGACACGAACCCGCGTCGGATCGATCTGCCCGCCGGCGCCACCGACTGTGACCAGCCGGATGCGTCGGCGCCGGCACTGGGCGATCAGCGCGGCCTTGATGCGGAAACCATCGATGCAGTCAATGACGTAGTCGTAGTCCGAGTGCAGCAGGTTCGTGTGATTGTCGAGGGTGAGGAAGTCCTCGATTGCCGTGACGCGACAATCGGGGTTGATTTGTCCGATGCGCGCCGCCATGACCTGCACCTTGGCCATGCCGAGCGTGCCGGTCAGGGCGTGCAACTGGCGGTTGATGTTGGATTCGGCGACGTGATCGAGATCAATCAGCGTGAGGCGGCCGATGGCCGAGCGCGCCAGGGCCTCGGCCGTCCAGGAACCGACGCCGCCGATGCCAATGACGCAGACGTGCGCTTCCCGGAATCTTTCCAGGGCGCAATTCCCGTAGAGACGACGTGTGCCGCCGAAGCGGCGTTCGGGATCCGCCGCACTGCTGTCCTGTTCCCTTGTGCCCATGAGATCGACCATACCGTCCGAGGCGCAGAACATACCAGAAAACGGCTGGGGTTGAGCGCGTCGTCATCATACAATCCGTTCCGTGGAACTCATCGATACCCATTGCCACCTCGATGTCGAGGAATTTGACCCGGACCGGCAAGCGGTGCTGGCACGGGCGCGCGCGAACGGGTTGACAGCGATCGTCGTTCCGGGGGTGATGGCGCCAGGCTGGGATTATCTGTGGCGGTTCTGCGCCAGCGAACCTGACCTCTATCCCGCCCTGGGTCTGCATCCAGTCTATCTCGAGCGGCATCAGACGGCGCATCTTGCTGCGCTGGAAGCCCTCCTGGCCGCGCGCCGGCCCGTGGCTGTGGGCGAGATCGGGCTGGACTATTTCGTCACCGGGCTGGACCGGGAGCGCCAGCAGGTGTTGTTCGAGGCGCAGCTTGAAATGGCGCGTGATGCGGATCTGCCCGTCATCCTGCATGTACGCAAGGCACATGACGCAGTGCTTGCCACGCTCAGGCGCATTCGCGTGCCGGGCGGTATCGCGCACGCCTACAACGGCAGCCTGCAGCAGGCGCAGCAGTATATTGATTTCG
>Ga0210101_1000428_pt1 | contig 13838 bp, 18 predicted proteins | sample Muzzi_PWC_D1_FD_185534 | JGI IMG/M metagenome (GOLD analysis project Ga0210101, IMG submission 185534) | Wetland microbial communities from San Francisco Bay, California, USA, that impact long-term carbon sequestration - Muzzi_PWC_D1 (SPAdes) | ecosystem: Environmental > Aquatic > Marine >... | reverse complement strand
CCGGTAGGAGTAGGGGTCTGCCCGGTATGCGTGGATGGCCTCCGCCACGCTCCCAACCTAGGAAGCGCCGCGGCGGAAATCCCTACTCTGGCAGCCGCTCCGAGCGGATTCCCAGCGCCCAGACCACGGCCAGGCCGATCGCCACCCCGGGGATCGCGACCAGCGCCGTGCCGAGGTCGGTCGTGCCGAGCCCGCGCCCGGTGGCGATCTCGACGATCCCGCCGAAGACGATCGCGCCAATCGTCGCGCCGAGGAAGGCGCCGACTATCCCCTGCCAGAAGCGGTCCGGCAGGAAGACGGTGAAGTGCCAGAGGGCGATCCCCATCGTGAACCAGACGAGCAGGGCCATCTATCTGTTCCTCCCGTGCTTGCGGCGCTGCTTGCGGCGTTCGCGGCGGCGGGCGTTGCGCTCGCGGCGCTCGGCGCTCGCCGGGTCGGCGGCGGGGGCCGCGGGTTCGCCGTTCGCGGCCGGGTCGCCCCCGTCGCCGCTCGGCGGCTCGACGGTCGCGACCGCCTGCGGCTTCGACTCCTGCCGAGCGGCCACCGCCTCCTCGATCTCCGCGTCGGTCTCGGTGTCATCGCCGAGCCTGGCCAGCTCGACCTCGTCTGCGAAGGCGGGCACCGTGCCGTCGGCCTCGGCGATCCGCGCCCGCCGCCGCGCGAAGCCGGGCTCGCGCTCCTTCCAGGCGGTCAGCACCGGCGAGGCGATGAAGATCGAGGAGTAGGTCCCGGAGGCGATCCCGACCAGCATCGCGAAGGCGAAGTCCTGAAGCGTGGCGCCGCCGAAGACGAGCAGCGAGACCACCGCCAGCAGGGTCGAGAAGCTGGTCGCCAGCGAGCGGGTCAGCACCTCGCTCATCGAGCGATTGACGATCTGCGAGAAGGCCGCCCGGGGCATCCGCGGCATGTTCTCGCGTATTCGGTCGAAGACGATGATCGTGTCGTAGAGCGAGTAGCCCAAGATGGTCAGGAAAGCGGCGACCGTCCCGCTCGTCACCTCCCGGCCGGTCAGCGAGTAGACGCCCGCGGTGATCAGGATGTCGTGGAAGAGCGCGATCAGCACCGGCACCGCGAACTTCGGGTCGAAGCGGAAGGCTACGTAGGCGCCGATCACCAGCAGCGAGAAGATCAGCGCCTTGATCGCGCTGTCGGCGACCTGCTGGCCGAAGGTGGGCCCGACGCTGGTGCTGTCGAAGCCGTTGGCGACCACCCCGTACTCGGAATCGAGCGCCGACTGCGCCTCCTCGACGCGGCTCGGCCGCAGCTGGCGGGTCTGGATCTGGAAGACGTTTTCGCCGAATTCGGGGTCGGAGACCTGCTGGATCTCCTCGCCGCTGACCCCGGCCCCCTCGAGCGTTTCCCGCACCCCTTCCTCGTCGGTCGGCTTTTCCAGCGCGACCTTGATCCGCGTCCCCGACTCGAAGTCGATGCCGAAGTTGAGCTGCTGGGTGGCCAGGGCCAGCGCGCCGACGATCAGGATGCAACCGGACACCGAGAAGAACCAGCGGCTCGCCCCCATGAAGTCGAAGTGCCAGCCCATCCGCTGGCGGGCGGCGCCGAGCGCGCTGGGCGAGCGCAGCAGCCGCGAGCGGCTCATGCTGAGCAGCAGCGCCTGGGTGAAGACGACCGCGGTCAGCAGCGAGACGATCGTGCCGACGCCGAGCGTGAAGGCGAAGCCCTTCACCCCGGCGGTCGCCAGCACGAAGAGGATGAAGGCGGTGAGCAGGGTGACCACGTTGGCGTCGACGATCGTCCCGATCCCCCGCCGGTAGCCGGCGGCGATCGCGCTCGCCATCGGACGGCCGGCGCGCACCTCCTCCTTGATCCGCTCGAAGATGACGATGTTCGAGTCGGCCGCGACCCCGATCGTCAGGATCAGCCCCGCGATCCCCGGCAGGGTTAGGGTGATCGGGATCAGTTTGATCAGGGCGAAGAAGATCACCCCGTAGGCGCCGAGCGCGATCGCCGCGATCAGCCCGAGGAGGCGGTAGAAGAGGAGCAGGAAGAGGACGACCAGGGCGAGGCCGATCACACCCGCCTTGATCCCCGCGTCGAGCGCCTGGCTGCCGAGCGTCGCCGAGACCTGCGTCTGGCTGATCAGCTTCAGGTTGATCGGCAGGGCGCCGATCTGCAGGAAGGTCGCCAGGTCCTGCGCCTCCTGGATGCTGTTGAAGCCGCCGGAGATCTGGGCCCCGGTGCGGCCGTCGATCCCGTCCGGGTTGGTCGCGAAGTTGATGATCGGCGTCGTCTTGACTTCGTTGTCGAGGATCACCGCGAAGCGGCCGGAGAGTTCTTCGGCCTGTTCTTCGGAGGCCGGGCCGATCGCCCGCGCCTGGCCGCGCTGGGCGATCCGGCGGGTGACGTCCTGGAACGCCTTGCGGCCCTTGTCGGTGAAGCCGAAGGTGACGTTGGGCTGCTGGAGTTCGTCGAATTCCTGCTTCGGGTTGGTGATGTCGGTGCCGGAGAGCGCCGGGTTGTCCTTCAACGCGAACCAGCCGGCGTTTTCGATCCCTTCGATCGGCTTCCCGCTGGCGTCGACGGGCTGCTCGGAGACGACGATCGTCCCCGCCGGCACCTTGATCACGGTCCCCTTGCGCGACCGTTTCTGCCCGGTCGCGCTGATGAACAGGTCTTCCTTGGAGAACTCCGGTCCGGCGAGCAGCGTGTGCTTGGCGTCGTTGGCGAACAGGTAGTAGCGCGCTTTGGTCGTCGAGCAGCTGGTGCAGTCGGCGACCGGCTTCTGTTTGGAGGCGAGCTTTACCGCGCCGTAGGCGTTCGGGTAGGCGCCGAAGAAGATCAGCTGCTGGTTTTTCCGCTTCGAGGCGCTGCGCCCAGCTTCCTTGAATTCTTCTTCGGCTTCTTCGACCGCCGCTTGCGGGGGTTCGCGGCCCGGGACGCCGCCGATCGTCTTCTCGCGGCCGATCAGGTTCGGTTCCCAGTCGTACATGTGGAGCTGCGCGGTGGTCCCGACCTGTTCGAGCGCCCGCTGCGCGTTGGTCACGTCGGGCAGGCTGACCGAGATCTCGCTGGTCCCGAGGCGCGAGACTTCCGGCTCCGATACGCCGAGCTTGTCGATCCGCTGGCGGATGATCTCGATCGAGCGTTCGATGTCTTCGCCGCTGACTTCCTTCACCTGGCCGGTCGGCGTGCCCTGGTAGATAAGCTCGACGCCGCCCTTCAGGTCGAGGCCGAGCCGGGTCGGCTTGTTGACGACGACCAGTGCCGAGACGACGATCAGGCCGAGCACGAAGAGCAGTACGAAGAGGTGTCTGCGCCGCCCCCCCATCCCCCCGTCAGGCCTCCGGCGTGAGGACGATCAGCAGGCCGCCGTCGTCGTCGTAGGCGGGGAACACGTCGGCGACCGCCTCGGCCGGCAGGTCGCCCTCGGCGTTCACCGCGACCTTCTTGCCGAGCGAGCGGACCCCCCACTCGAGCGACGTCTCGATCGGGTCGGCGAAGCCGTCGCCGTCGAGGTCGGCCTGCTCGCCGCCGTCGCCCGGCTCGAGCCAGCGCAGACCGAGCACGTCCTTGACCGGGCGCCCGATCACGTCCTCGTCGGTCAGCCCGGTCAGCTCGAAGCTGCCCCTACCGGCGTCGATCACCCGCGCCTTCTGGTCGCAGACGAAGAAGGCCGCGTTGGGCGCCGGGTAGTAGTCGTCGAGCAGCTCGAACACGAACCCGAAGCCGCACTTGGAGCAGCCCTTCGGGCGGGTGCTGAAACCGGCCGTGCGGTCGGCGCTCAGCTCCCTGTTGCCGCAGTTGGGGCAGATGAAGAACGGCATCTCCGCTCAGGTTACTCAGAACAGGCTTGCTGCTCCCTCCGGGACCGGCAGCCCGAGGTGCTGGTAGGCCCGCTCGGTCAGCACGCGGCCCCGCGGAGTGCGCTTCAGCAGCCCCTGCTGCAGCAGATATGGCTCGAGCACGTCCTCGATCGTGTCCTGCTCCTCGCCGACCGCGACGGCGAGGGTCGAGAGCCCGACCGGGCCGCCGCCGAACTTCGACGCGACGGTGTCGAGCAGGTTGCGGTCGCTGCGGTCGAGGCCGCCGGAGTCGACCTCGAGCATCTTCAGGCCGGCAGCCGCCACCTCGGCGTCGACCGCGCCGCTGCCCTTCACCTGGGCGAAGTCGCGAACCCGCTTCAGCAGCCGGTTGGCGACCCGCGGCGTGCCGCGCGAGCGGGTGGCGATCGCCCGCGCGCCGGCGGCGTCGATCTCGACCCCGAGGATGCCCGCCGAGCGCAAGACGATCTCGGCGAGGTGCCCGGGGGCGTAGTGCTCGAGCCGGTGGCAGACGCCGAAGCGGTCGCGCAGCGGCGTGGTCAGCAGGCCGGCCCTGGTGGTCGCGCCGACCAGGGTGAAGGGCGGCAGCGGCAGGGTGACGGTGCGGGCGCCGGCGCCCTGGCCGAGCACCACCGGCAGCTCGCCGTCCTCCATCGCCGGGTAGAGCGTCTCCTCGACCGCGCGCCCGAGCCGGTGGATCTCGTCGACGAAGAAGACGCTGCCCGGCTCGAGCGCGGTGAGGAAGGAGGCGACGTCGGCCTTGCGCTCCAGGGCCGGGCCGGCGGTCTGGACCAGCGGCACGCCCATCTCGGCGGCGACGATGTGCGCGAGCGAGGTCTTGCCGAGCCCGGGCGGGCCGGCGAGCAGGACGTGGTCGAGCGGCTCCCCCCGCCGCCGCGCCGCCTCGATGAAGATCGCCAGCTGCTCGGTGACCTGCTCCTGGTTGACGAAGTCCGCGAGCGTGGGCGGCCGCAGCGAGCGATCGAGCTCCTCGTCGGGCACATCGGCCCGGGCGTCGTGTATCCGCACCTCGGGCTCGTCCTCGATGCCGGGGGTGCGAATCGGCTCGTGGCTCATGCCGCCTTGCCCGTCCCCGCCCTGCGCAGCGCCGTCGCGATCAGCTGCTCGGCGTCGCCGCTCTCGACCCCGTCGAGCAGTTGCTCCGCCTCGAGCGGCGCGTAGCCGAGGTTGACGAGGCCGTCGCGGGCCAGGGCGCGGGCGTCGCCGCCCTCGGCCGCCGCCGCGACCTCCTCTTCGAGCGTCCCGGCGACCTTCTCGCGCAGCTCGACGATGATCCGCTCCGCGGTCCGCTTGCCGACCCCCGGCGCCGCCTGGAAGCGCTTCGCGTCGCCCGCCGCGATCGCCCGCAGCAGCTCGCGCGCCGGGCCGCCGGAGAGCACCGCGATCGCCACCTTGGGCCCGACCCCGCTGACCGAGACGAGCTGGCCGAACAGATCGCGCTCCTCCTCGGAGGCGAAGCCGAAGAGCGCCAGCGAGTCCTCGCGCGAGACCAGCTCCGCGTGCAGGAAGGTCTCGCGGCCGGTGGCGGGCACCGCCTTCAGCGTCTCCGAGGAGACGGTCAGCCGGTAGCCGACCCCGCCGGCGTCGACCACGACGTGGTCGGGGCGGCGCACCGTCACCTCGCCGCGCACCGCGGCGATCACCCCGCCACCGCCTTCGCGCTCGCCAGCTCGGCCGCCTCGCGCCGCGCCGCGCCGCCGCCGTGGCAGATCGCCACGGCCAGCGCGTCGGCCGCGTGGTCGGGGTGGGGCGGCTCGGGCAGCCCGAGCAGCGTCCCGACCATTCGCTGGACCTGCTTCTTGCCAGCCGCGCCGGAGCCGCAAACCGCCATCTTGATCGCCTGCGGGGTGTAGGTGAAGCAGCTCACGTCGGCCTGGGCGGCGGCCAGCATCGCGACGCCGCTGGCCCGGCCGACCGCCATCGCGGTCTGCGCGTTCTTGCCGAAGAAGACGTCCTCGATCGCCAGCGCCCGCGGCTCGTGCCAGGCGATCAGCTCGGCGAGCGAGCCGTGGATCCGCGCCAGGCGCTGCTCCATCGCCACCCCGACGGAGGTTTCGACGACGCCGCCGTCGAGGGCGACCATGCGGTTGCCCTCGACCCGCACGATGCCGAAGCCGAGGTCGGCGAGGCCGGGGTCGATCCCCATCACGACTTGCATGGGGAGTGATTCTGCGAGGCGGGCCGGATGCCTTTACGCGGCGAGGTTCTGGAGCACCTCGTCGGGGATGTCGAAGTTGGCGTGGATCTCGTTCACGTCGTCGTCGTCTTCAAGGGCCTCGATCAGGTTGAGCAGCGCCTTGGCCTCGTTGCCCTTCACCTCGACGGTGCTCTTCGGCTCCAGCGCCGGCTCGGCGGACTGGACCTCGACCCCGGCGGTCTCGAGCGCCTCGCGGACCGCTCCCAGGTCGCCCGGCTCGCAGAGCACCCGCAGAATCTCGCCTTCCTCCCGCACGTCGTCGGCGCCGGCGTCGATCGCCGCGATCAGGTCGTCCTCGCCGTAGCGCTCGCCATCGACCGTCAGCACGCCGCGTTTCTCGAAGATCCAGGCGACCGACCCGGGCTCGCCGAGGTTGCCGTTGTGCTTGCTGAAGGCGTGACGGACTTCGGCGCTGGTGCGGTTGCGGTTGTCGGTCAGCGCCTCGACCAGGACCGCGGCGCCGCCCGGTCCGTAGCCCTCGAAGACGACCCGCTCGATCGCCTCGGCATCGGCGCCGACCCCGGTGCCACGGTCGACCGCGCGCTGGATGTTGTCCTTCGGCATCGAGGCGTCGCGCGCCTTCTGGATCGCCGTGGCGAGCGTCGGGTTGCCGTCCGGGTCGCCGCCGCCGTCGCGGGCCGCGACGGTGATCGCCCGCGCCAGCTTGGTGAAGAGCTTGCCGCGCTTGGCGTCCGCGGCGCCCTTCTTGTGCTTAATAGAAGACCATTTCGAGTGCCCCGACATCTCTGCCATTCTATGAATACGGGCATGTCTCCGGACACCGTCACCCAATCTCGCGACACCAACCCCGTCAGGGGGATGGCGGCGAGCCTGATCTTCGTGGTGATGCTTTTCGCTGCGCTCGCCCTCTGGACCGCGATCCCGCTGGGCTGGATATACATCGGCTCGAAGGTCGCCGAGACCCAGTTCCCGGCCGAGGGTCCCTACGCCGTGGTCGCGGTCGGGATCCTCGTCTCGATCATCGCCGACGCCTGGGCGATCGGCCACCTCAACGCGCTCTACGTGCGGGTCACCGGCACCGACCGGCTGGCGCCGATGCGCCCCAGCTGGCTGAAGAGCGTGCGCGACACGGGCGGAGCCTCCGGCACCACCACCGTGGTCGAGGCGGTGCTGATGGCCTCCGTGCTGCTCGCCGTGCTCGTCTTCGTCTGCTGGTTCCTGCTGCTCGCCGGCTCGCCCCTCCCCAACAGCTGAGGTCAGACGACGAACTTGCCGTCGACCTGGAAGTCCTCGCCGTCGACGACGATCTTGCCGCCGAGGCGCAGGTCGCAGACCAGGTCGGTGTGGACGGCCGACTCGTTGACGCCGCCGGACTCCGGGTAGCTGCGGCCGACCGCCATGTGCACGGTGCCGCCGAGCTTCTCGTCGAGCAGCACCGCGCGGGTGCCGCGGTCGATCGCGTAGTTGGTGCCGATTCCCAGCTCGCCGAGGCGGCGCGCCCCGTCGTCGGTGTCGAGCAGCCCGATCAGGTACTCCTCGCCCCGCTCGGCGCTCGCCTCGACGACCTTGCCGGCCTCGAAGCGCAGCCGCACCCCGGCGACCTCGCGGCCGCCGATCGTCGCCGGCAGGTGGAAGGTCACCTCGCCCTCGACCGAGTCCTCGACCGGGCCGGTGAAGAGCTCGCCGTCGGGCATGTTGTGGCGGCCGTCGCAGGGGATGAACTTGCGCCCGGCGACGCCGAGCGCGATGTCGGTGCCCGGGGCGATCACCCGCACCTCCTCGTGGCCCTCGATCCACTCGGCCAGCCGCGTCGTCTCCGCCGAGGCGCGCTGCCAGGCGGTTAGCGGGTCCTCGTCGTCGGCCAGGCAGGCGGCGTAGTAGAAGGCTTCGTAGTCGGCGAGGCTCATCTCCGCCTCCGCGGCGTAGGCGTTGGTCGGGAAGAGCGTGTAGCACCAGCGGAACTCGCCCTTGGCGCTGCGCTCCATCGCCCGAGCGAGCAGCTCGCCGGTCGCCGCCTGGCGGCGCATCTGCCTCTCCGGCGGCACCCCGGACAGCTCGCGGGTGTTGCTGCTGGCGGCGATCGCGATCCGCACGTCGGCGTTGTCGAGCAGCCACTCCGAAACCGGCGAGATCCAGTCGAGCTGCGCGTCGTTGGCGTGCTTGTAGTAGGAGGCGGCCTGGCCGTCCAGCGAGGCGTTCACGATCGGGTTGGCGCCGGCCTTCAGCACCTCCTCGTATACCGCGAGCAGCAATGGCTCGGCGGCCGCGTCGCCGTCGATCGAGACGACCTCCCCCTCCTTCACCTCGGTCGAGTAGCCGACCAGGATCCTCGCCAGTCGTTCCGTCCTCGGGTCCCTCACGTCTCCGCCTCCTCGCGGGCGCGCTGCCGCGCTCCCGTAGTCATTGCCATGAACAGGGCGTGCAGCCGCGGGTCCTCGGTCAGCTCCGGGTGGAAGGCGCAGGCCAGCACAGCGCCTTCGCGGATCGCCACCGGGCGCCCGTCGTAGGAGGCGAGCACCTCGACCGCGGGGCCGCACCGCTCCACCCAGGGCGCCCGGATGAACACGGCGCGCAGCGGCTCCTCGCCGATCCCCTCGACCGCCAGGTCAGCCTCGAAGCTCTGCAGCTGGCGCCCGAACGCGTTGCGCCGCGCGGTGGCGTCGATCAGCCCGAGGTGGGCGTCGTCGCAGACGATCATCCCGGCGCAGGTCCCGAACACCGTCCCACCGTCCTCGAGAAGACCCCGGATCGCCTCCGCCAGCCCCGCCGCGGCGATCCCCTTGACGATCGTCGTGCTCTCCCCACCGGGAATCACCAGCCCGTCCAGGGCGTGCAGATCTGCCGCGACGCGCACCTCGCGCACATCCGCCCCCAGGCTCCGCAGCATCTCGAGGTGCGCCTCGAACCCCCCCTGGATCGCGAGGACCCCGATCCGCAGCTCAGGCACCGCGATCCTGCAGAAGGGCGTCGGCCGCCGCCAGCTCGGAGATCTCCAGCCCGGGCATCGCCTCGCCGAGCCCGACCGAAGCCGCCGCGACCCGCTCCGGGTCGTCGAAATGGGTGGTCGCCTCGACGATCGCCCGGGCGCGCCGCTCCGGGTCGGCGCTCTTGAAGATCCCCGAGCCGACGAAGTTGCCCTCGGCGCCGAGCTGCATCATCAGCGCCGCGTCGGCCGGCGTGGCGATCCCGCCGGCGCAGAACAGCGGCACCGGCAGGCGGGCGCTCCCCGCGACCTCGCGGACGACCTCGAGCGGTGCCCGGTGCTCCTTGGCGGCGCCGGCCAGCTCCTCGGGCCCCAGCTGGGCGAGCCGCCTGATTCCGCCGACGATCTCGCGCATGTGGCGGACCGCCTCGACCACGTTGCCGGTGCCGGCCTCGCCCTTGGAGCGGATCATCGCCGCGCCCTCGCCGATCCGCCGCAGCGCCTCGCCGAGGCTGGTCGCGCCGCAGACGAACGGCACCTCGAAGGCGAGCTTGTCGATGTGGTTGCTCTCGTCGGCCGGGGTCAGCACCTCGGACTCGTCGACGTAGTCGACCTCGAGCGCCTGCAGCACCTGGGCCTCGGCGAAGTGGCCGATCCGCGCCTTCGCCATCACCGGGATCGTCACCGCCTCCTGGATCCCCTTGATCGTCGCCGGGTCCGACATCCGCGCCACGCCGCCGTCCCGCCGGATGTCGGCGGGAACCCGCTCCAGCGCCATCACCGCGCACGCCCCGGCCCGCTCGGCGATCTCGGCCTGGTCGGGGCTGACGACGTCCATGATCACGCCGCCTTTCAACATCTCGGCGAGGCCGGTCTTGACGCGCCAGGTAGCTCTTTCAGCCATCGAACCCCATATTACGGGGCGGTGGCTACTTCAGTTTGTAGGCCCGGATGCGGTCCCTGTGCGCCGCTTCGTCGCGGGCGTAGAGGCCGTGGGCCAGCCCCTGCACGAGCGCCATCAGCGCCGTGTTGGAGCGAGCGAAGGAGGGGCTGTTCGAGGAAAAGTAGAGGGTCCGCTCGGCGTGCTCTCCCACCTCCGACATCGAGGCGTCGGAGATCGCCAGGGTGCGGGCGCGGCGGTGCAATGCGAGCTTCATCGCCCGCAGCAGGAGCGGGTGGGCGCGGCCGCAGGAGAGGACGATCACCAGCGTCTCCTCGTCGATCCGCCCGAGCCGCTGCAGCGACTCGCCGCCGGTGCTGGCGACGATTTCGGCGCGGATGTCGAGCAGGCTGAGGATGTGCCGCAGGTAGCTCGCGAAGAAGGCCATCTGGTCGACGCCGACGATCACCACCCGCTGCGCCTCGGCCAGCGCCGAGACGGCGCCGTCGACCTGCTCGCGAGTCAGGTGCCGGGCGGTTTCCTCGAGGTTGGAGTAGTCGGCGCTGAGCGAACCCTCCAGCTCGGAGTGATCGAAGGAGAAGAGAGCGGCGCCGGAGGCGACGCCGTCGCTCGCACCGGTGGCGCTGCGGTACTCCTCGATCGCCGCCTGCTGCAGCTCGGGGTAGCCCTCGAAGCCGAGGGCCTGGGAGAAGCGCACCACCGTCGATGAGGAGGTGCTCGCTCTCCGGGCCAGCTCCTCGGCGGTGAGGAAGGCTGCCTCGTCGAGGTGGTCGACGATGTAGCGGGCGACGTCTTTCTGCGAGCGGGAGAATTCGTCGAAGCGCTCCTGGATGTACTCCGAGAGGCTCTTGAGCTGAGGCGACTTGGTTGCGGTCTTGGTCACGGCCGTCCATTTCGCCGGTCCTCACGCTTTCCCTTCCGATCTGGTTGGATGGATTGTGAAGATGACCCTCGAACGAGCGCTGCGCCTCACGAACCGCAACATGATCGCCTTCGACCTGCTGCTCGGATCGGCGGCGATCGCCGCCCCCGAGGCGACGTTGCGGGTGCTCGGCCACGACGAGCCCTCGCCCGACGCCGCCCACCTATTCCGCCGCTGCGGTCCGATCTGGCTGACCTTCGCGGCCGCCCACGCGGTGGCCGCCGGGCGCGGCGAGCGGCGCGACTGGTGGGCGCTGGCCTGGCTGCGGGGCACCGAGATCGCCACCGACGCGCTCTGGTCGGAGTCCCCGGCGGTGAGCCGCCCGGGCGCCAAGCTGGGACTGCGCCTCGCCGGGGTCGGCAACCTGGCGATGGCCGCCGGCTTCGCCTGGCTCTCGAGGCGATGAGCGGGCTCGCCGGGCTGCCCAGCAAGCGCTGGAGCCTGCGCGGCAGCGACGAGGAAGGCAACGAGGTCTGGCTGATCCGCAGCTTCGGGCAGAAGCTCTACCGCTGTCCCGGCTGCCACGGCGACATCCCGATCGGCACCGAGCACACCGTCGTCCAGTACGTGCTGCGGCTCGGCGGCACCGAACACCACCACTGGCACCGGCGGTGCGCCGAGGAACTGCTCGTCCCCGAGCTGCGAGACGTCAAGCGGGTGCCGACCTCGGAGTCCTCGCGCTCGAAGCTCGAGCGGCGCGGGCGGCGGCCGTCCGGGCGACGCCCCCGTTAGATGACCGACAGGCTGACGCCCGCCTCCCTCTACGCGCGGATCTGGCGCACCTACCTCGGCTGGGGCCGTTCGCTGCTGCCGCTGGCGGCGGTCGTCTTCGTGCCGATCGGCCTGCTCGACGCGATCCCCCTCAGCGTCGACCTCGGCTCGCTCGACCCCGGCGGCGGCCTGCTCGCGGCCGGCGTCCTGCTGGCGGCGCTGGCGCTGGTCGGCACCTCGCTGGTCGGCGAGGTCTTCTACAGCGGGGCGGTCGCGGTGTCGCTCACCCATCCGAACGATGGCGAGCCGCCGACCCTGCGCGAGGTCTCCCGCCGCCTCGCCTACGGACGCCTGATCGCGGTCGACCTGATCTACGCGGTTGCGGTCATCGCGGGCCTGGTGGCCCTGGTCGTGCCCGGTGTGCTCGCCTACATCTGGCTGGGCCTGACGGGGCCGGTGGTGGAGATCGAGCGGCGCGGGGTGCGGGCGGCGTTCGCGCGCAGCGTCCGCCTGGTCCGCGGCCGGTTCTGGCTGGTCTTCGCGGTGCTGGCGCCGATCGAGCTGGCGAGCGAGGGTGTCGGGGCGCTGGCCGACCTGCTCTCGCAGGCGCTGCTCGGCCACACCTTCTGGGCGGACTGGCTCGCCGAGTCGCTCTCGAACCTGGTCGCCACGCCGTTTCTCGCCGTCGCCTGCGTGCTGCTCACGGTCGAGCTGATCGCCGAGAAGGACGGCGCCGCGCCGCCACTACACTCGGCCCCGGCAAGCCGATGACCATCGCCTCGATCTTCAGCGACTTCTGGAACAACCAGATCCTCGCCAACGAAAAAGAGGGCATCTTCCTGGTCCTGGCCGGCTTCGTCCTCTCGTTCGCCTTCATCCGCATGAGCACCCGCCTGATGCGCAGCCCGCGGGTGCCCTGGTGGCCCGGCAGCGTGGTCAGCGACAGCGGCGTCCACCTGCACCACCTGGTCTTCGGCATCGTCACGATGATGGCCGCCGGGGCGCTGGGCTTCTTCGCCCTCGGCGACAGCCCCTATGCCGAGGTCTGCGCCTTCTTCTTCGGGATCGGTGCGGGCCTGACGATCGACGAGTTCGCGCTCTGGGTGTACCTGGACGACGTCTACTGGGCCGAGCAGGGGCGCAGCTCGATCGACGCGATGGTGATCGCGGCGGCGGGGATGCTGCTGGTCCTGCTCGGCCTCAGCCCGTTCAGCTTCCAAACCGGCTCGCTCGAGCAGACGGTGGGCAGCATCCTCGGCGTGGCGCTCGCCTTCCTGATGGTCGCGATCTGCTTCGCCAAGCAGCGGGTCCTGCACGGCGCGATCGGATTCTTCTTCTTCCCGGTGGCGATCTACGGCGCGGCGCGAATCGCCAAGCCGGGCTCGCCGTGGGCGCGGCGCCGCTACGGCGAGCGCCGCCCCGCCAAGCAGGCGAAGGCGGAGGCCCGCTTCCCGCCCGACCGCCGCACCGAGCGCTTCAAGAACGCCTTCCGCGACCTGGTCGGGGGCAAGCCGAGCGAGGGCGTCGCCGCGGCCAAAGACGAGGCGCTTGCCGCCACCCGCGAGGCCGCCGAGGAACTGCGCAGCCAAGCCGAACGGGTGGCGCACCCGGGCGGACGGCGGGGCGACGAGGAACGGTGACTTCCGCACCCGGCTGGCCGGCCACTCACGGCCTTCGTCAGCCCACAATCAAGCGACGCTTGCCTGGCGGCTCACCGCGATGGATTTCAGAGTCGTGACGATCACCGACAACTTCGAGAGTTACGTCTTCGAGCCATACGCGGCCCTGATGCTCGGTACGCCCTACAACTCCTGGGCTACGAGCTAGGCCTCGATACTCGAAGCTGTCGAATCAGCGGCCCCGCGGAACCGCCTTGGGAGGTTCGCAATTTGCGGAGGTCGCAACTTTCTGTCCGATGGCCTATCTACCATCGAACACATGTTCGTAGAGGCAGGAGCGAAGGCGAAGAGCGCAGAGAGCGTCCGGGTCGATGCAGGGCGGGAGCTGGACGGCGCCCCCACCGAGTGGATCGAGCGCGAGATCGGCGAGCTGGCGGCGCCGCAGGGATGCCCATGAAGCCTGGGGCTTTCACTCCTGCGGGGCGTGGGTCGCCTGGCGCTGCTCGGTGGATCCGCGCTCGGCGAGAGAGCACGTGCGGGTGGCGAGGGCGCTTGCAGAGCTTCCTCTGGTCCATGAGAGATTCAGCCGCGGCGAGCTGAGCTATTCCAAGGTGCGGGCGATCACCAGGATCGCCACGGCCGAGATCGAGCATGAGCTGGTCGAGATGGCGCGCTACGCGACCGCCGCGCAGCTGGAGCGGCTGGTGAGGGGATACAGGCGAGCGGTATCCCTGGAGAGCGCCGAGGCAGCCCATCGCGATCGCTTCCTCGACTGCGAATGGGACGATGACGGCAGCCTGATCG
>Ga0210101_1000427_pt1 | contig 13842 bp, 15 predicted proteins | sample Muzzi_PWC_D1_FD_185534 | JGI IMG/M metagenome (GOLD analysis project Ga0210101, IMG submission 185534) | Wetland microbial communities from San Francisco Bay, California, USA, that impact long-term carbon sequestration - Muzzi_PWC_D1 (SPAdes) | ecosystem: Environmental > Aquatic > Marine >... | reverse complement strand
CTACCAGATGGAACTTTCGACCTTGCCCGCCTGTTTGATCATGACATCCACCACCGCCCGGTCAAAGAGGTGGTCGCGGTCGGCCAGGTCAGGCGAGACCCGGGTGTAATAATGATCCCGGCCTTCCTGGATTTCCTCCGCCAGCAACTCGAAGATGTTGTCGTTTTTGATCCCCTCCCGGACTTTGTCCTGATTGTAAAGCGCGATATCGGAAACGATCGCCCTGGCCAGCCGGAAAGCAAGATCGGGATTGTCAACAAGTCGAGCCATTTGTCACTCCGCAACGCTGAAGGCCATATTTGACCGCCTGGGTTTTTACTCTGACCGGTTAAGATGCCGGGAAAGCCAGGTACAGGGTGGTTTCATCCCGGCGCAGCAGAAGCACCACCGTTTGCCCTTGCTTGATCTCTTCGACCGCTGCGCGAAATGAGGCCAGGTCGGCAATCTCCTGCCGGTTGATGGACAGGATGAGGTCACCCGGCCTGATTCCGGCCGCCGCCGCGCGGCTCTCCGGATCCACGGCGTCCACCAGGACCCCTGTCCCCTTATCTGCGGGGACGACCTTTAGGCCCAGGGATGGACTGGCTGCTCCGCCGGCCGCCGACAACTCGTCCTGCGCGGATATGTTCACGGGCAGGGAAAGTTTCTTCCCCTCCCGCAGAATTTTCAGAGTGACCGAACTTTCGGCCGGAGTGCTGGCCACCAGAAGTTGAAGCTGGCGAACACCGCGAATTTCCTTGCCGCCGTACAGGAGCAGAATATCCCCCCGCTTTACCCCGGCCCGGAAGGCGGGACTGTCTGGTTGCACCTCATTCACCAGGACTCCGGAAGGCTTGTCGAGACCGAAGGAGGCTGCCAAATCAGGGGTCAGGGGCTGGATGCTGACTCCCAGCCAGCCACGGGTGACGGCCCCCTTTTCAATCAACTGATCGGAAATCAGCTTGGCCAAGTTAATGGGGATGGCGAAGCCGATTCCCTGTCCGGAAGAGACGATGGCGGTATTGACTCCGACCACCTCCCCGTAAATGTTGAGCAACGGCCCTCCGGAGTTCCCCGGGTTGATGGAGGCGTCGGTCTGGATGAAATCTTCGTAATCCTCGATCCCGATGTTCGCCCGTCCAGTGGCGCTGATTACCCCAACGGTCAGCGTCCGGTCGAGACCGAAGGGGTTTCCGATCGCAAGAGCCCACTGGCCTACTTTCAGGTCGTCGGAATCGCCCAGAACCACAACCGGCAGTTTCCCCTCGGGATGAATGCGCACCACCGCGACGTCGGTGCGCGGATCGATCCCCACGACTTCACCATCGTAGACCCGCTGGTCGGACAACCTGATTTTCAGCTCTTCAGCGTTTTCCACCACGTGGCCGTTGGTCAGGATAAGGCCATCCGCGCTGACGATAAATCCCGACCCGAGGCTCTGTTCCTTGCGGGAAGGGGCCGGGCGTCTTGGAAACAGGTCGCCGAAAAATTCTTCGAACAAAGGACCAAGCCGGGTTCCCGGGCGAAGGTGCGCGGCGCGGATGTTCACCACCGCCGGCGTCACCTTGTCGGCAACTTGAATAAAAGCCTGCTGGGTCAGGAGCAATTCCGGCGGCGGGGCCGGAAGGGGCGGTTCAACCCGGCCCAGACGGGCCGAGGTGTCCGCCTCCGGCGCTTTTCCTTTCGTTTCGCATCCCCCGGTCAGGACCATCAGGAACAGAACGAAAAGCAGCAGTAGAACGTTTGATCGAGTTGTCATCGGCAGCCCCGGAACAATTTAGCGAAACAGAGGCAGAGTAGCGAAAAACCCATGTGGTGTCAATTCTCCGCCGGGTGCGGCAGACTCGATAAGAATTCGAACAGCGCTCCCCGGCTCCCCCGAAAGTCGGGCGGGAAGGTTGCGCCGGGACGGTCCACCAAACAATCGTCGACCAGAAAAGTGGTGATGCCGATCCGCTTGGCGCTCAGATCATGGATGGTGTCGTTTCCGACCATCAGGCACTCCTCGGGCCCCAATCCGAGGCGGGCCAGAATGTCTTTAAAATATTCGGGATGCGGTTTACAGAACCTGCTGTTTTCGTAACTGGTGATGAACTCAAACGATTTGTCGCCCAGTTCCCCCCAACCCAGTCGGGCGTCGATGACTCCCGCGGGGAAAACCGGATTTGTGGCAAGAACGGTGCGCAACCCTTTGGCGCCAACCGCAGACAGGATTTCCCGGGCCAGGGGGGCGGGGCGAACCATGGGGGACAGAGCCGCCAGGCCGTCGCCGAAGAACCGCCGAAAACGGCTCTGAAAAAGCTCTTCGGGGATGGCCAGGGAATCTTCCACTGCGGCTAGAAACTGCTGCTCATTGGTCCGGTTACCATCCGGTTCCTCGATAAGGGCAAAAATGGTTTTCCGCATGACGGAGCCGAACCGTTCGGGATCGGCGATATCGGTGAACCAGGCCGCCAATCCGGAAATATAGGCGGGAATAAACGACCGCATTTCAACCTCTACCAGGGTTCCGTCCAGATCAAAAAGAACGGCTGCTATCTTTCGGGCCGAAATCATGGTCTGCAACACTATCCAGAAAATTGTTTAAAATCCCGATCAAACCCGGCCGGAGGTTTCCTGCACGGGAGGCTCGTGGGGGTCGAACGGCTTGGATTAACTGTACACTACAGAGGCTTCCGAGGGAACCGCCAAGCTTGATGCGACTTGACATGCTGCGGCAATTTTTTATGATGGTTCGAATCGGATGTCCCTTGCTGCCGACGTCCGGGGGGAAGGTTGATGGCGACTGTTCAGACTTTGAAAAAATCCAAGGAGGTTTGATCATGCCTAAAATCGGAGTGGTTTTGTCCGGGTGCGGTGTTTACGACGGCTCTGAAATCCATGAAGCGGTGATTACGTTGCTGGCTATCGACCGGGAGGGTGCGGAGGCGGTCTGCATGGCCCCGGATATGGACCAGATGCATGTCGTCAACCACCTGACCGGGGAAGTATCGGCGGGAAAAATGTGCTCGTCGAGTCGGCCCGCATTGCCCGAGGCAATATCAGGGACATCGCAAAGGTAACCGGTGCCGACATCGACGCCCTGATTTTCCCCGGCGGCTTCGGTGCGGCCAAGAACCTTTGCGACTTTGCCGTCAAGGGGGCCGACTGTCGGGTTCACCCGGAGGTGGCCCGCCTGGTCAGGGAAATCGTCAGGGCTAAAAAACCCCTGGCTGCCGTCTGCATCGCCCCGGCTCTGGTGGCCAAAGTACTTGGCGATGACAAGCTGGCCCACCAACTGACCATCGGCTCGGATGCCCAGACCGCCGAGGCCCTGACGAATATGGGCGCCACCCACGTCGCCTGCCCGGTCAGGGAACATGTGGTGGACCGGGGTAACAAACTGATTTCGACCCCGGCTTACATGCTGGCAGAAAAAATCGGAGAGGCGGCGGAGGGAATTGAAAAAACCGTGAAGGAACTGATCGGAATGATCTGAACCAGTGGGCACCGGATGGTGAACAGCAGGGCGGATGGGGCATCCCATCGGCCCTGCGCGCTTTTCCGGCAATTTCCCGTCCGCTTCGTCAATCGACCCTTGCCAGGGAAAAGTTTTCGTTTAAAATAGGGTGGCATCTGCGCCGGGGATTGAGGGGCGATCGTCCCGGTGCCGACCCGAATTAACCAAGGAGGAAATTATGGACAAGTATCGTTGCGTCATTTGTGATTACATCTACGATCCCACCGAGGGAGATCCCGGCAGCGGCATCGATCCCGGCACTCCTTTTAGCGACCTTCCTGACGACTGGGCCTGCCCGCTTTGCGGCGCCGATAAATCCAATTTTGAAAAGATCTGAAAGGAGCTTGGCAAATGGCCAGAATTCCTTATGTCGATCAGGACTCCTGCATCAGCTGCAACCTTTGCGCCGACACCGTTTCGGAAGTCTTTCGCATGAACGACGAGGGGCTGGCGGAGGTCCATGATCCACAGGGTGCATCGGAAGAAGAGATCCAAGAGGCCATGGATGCCTGCCCCACGGCCTGCATTCATTGGGAATAGATCCCGGTTTCATCCCTGGCCTCGTCAATCGCCGACCGGGGCCTTTTCGGTTTAGAACCCTCCTCGCCGGCCGTCTGCCCTATCGGGATGGCTTGGCCCTCCAGGAAATCCTGCTGGAGCGACGCAGGCAACTCAACGAAGATATCCTGGTTTTGCTGGAGCATCCCCCGGTCATTACCCTGGGGCGCCGGTCACGACCGGAACATTTGCGGCTTTCGGAAACCGAGTTGCATCGGCGTGGCATCGACCTGGTGGAAGCGGCCAGGGGGGGCGACGTCACTTATCACGGCCCCGGCCAACTGGTGGGATACCCGATTGTCGATCTTGCCGCCCGGGGGAGAGACCTGCATCGGTATCTGCGGATGCTGGAAGAAGTGCTGATCCTGACCCTGGAGGCTTTCGGCATTGAAGGCTCGCGCCGCAAGGGGGCGACCGGGGTTTGGGTCGGTGAGGCCAAAATCGCCTCCATCGGAGTCGGAGTCCGCCGATGGATGACCAGCCATGGATTTGCCTTGAACGTTGCCGACGACCTGTCCGGGTTTGCTGCTATCATTCCCTGCGGCCTTGCCGGGGTCCGCATGATTTCCATGGAACAATTGTGCAGCCGGAAAGTGGCCATGCGCGACGTTGAAGATCAGGTTGTCGAGGCGTTCGAGCAGGTTTTTTCAGCCGAAGGAATTGGTTTCCATGAGTATTGACCTGCCCCGCAAACCTGAATGGCTCAAGGTCCGGTTCGCTGCCGGCCCCAATTACGCGCGCATCGACCGTTATCATAAACAGGATGGACTGCACACCGTCTGCCGCAGCGCCGCCTGCCCAAATCAGGGTGACTGCTGGAGTCGGGGTACGGCGACTTTCATGATCCTCGGCGACCGCTGTACCCGCGGTTGCAGCTTCTGCAACGTAACCAGGGAAGCTCCCTCTATTCCGGATCAGGCCGAACCCGGAAAGATCGGCCGGGCGATCGCCGACCTGGTTCTGCGCCACGCCGTTATCACTTCGGTGACCCGGGATGACCTTCCCGACGGGGGCGCGCTTCATTTTGCCGCCACCGTCACCGAAATCCGCCGCCAGGCCCCGGCTTGCCGGATTGAACTGCTGATTCCCGATTTCGAGGGCAATCGGAAGGCCCTGGCCACCGTTTTGCGGGCCGGACCCGATGTCCTCGGGCACAATGTGGAAACGGTTCCAAGACTCTATCCCGACGTTCGTCATGGCGCCGATTACCATCGTTCTCTTGCTCTGCTGACGGCGGCACGAGAGATGGCACCCGATATACCGACCAAATCGGGGCTGCTCCTCGGACTCGGTGAGACCCGCGCGGAATTGCTCAATGTCCTGACCGACCTGCGGCAAGCCGGGTGTTCCCTTTTGACCCTGGGCCAGTATCTGGCGCCGACGCGAAAGCATTTTCCCGTGTACCGGTTTGTTCCTCCCGCCGAGTTCGAAGAGCTCAGGGCTGCAGCCGGAAAGATCGGTTTTGCCCATGTGGAAGCCGGCCCTCTGGTGCGTTCCTCCTACCATGCGGCAGAACAGTTTGCAGAGGCCCTGAATGACCGATAACCCCGTCGATCAGGTTGAAACGATTATTCTCGGTTCCGGTCCGGCCGGGTTGACCGCGGCTATTTACGCTGCCCGCAACCGCTGTTGTCCGCTGCTGATTCAGGGGGCCCAGCCGGGCGGCCAGTTGACTACCACCACGGTGATCGACAACTATCCCGGCTTTCCCGAAGGCATCGATGGCGGGAAATTGATGGAGGAGATGGAGAGACAGGCCCGCCGTTTCGGTGCCCGCGTCGTCGCGGGAGAGGTCACCCGTGTCGATCTGCAGACGCACCCCTTTCAAATATGGGTGGAGGAAGAGCGTTACCGCTGTCTGACGCTCATCGTGGCCACCGGTGCTTCACCCAGAATGCTGGGGCTACCCAACGAACGGGACCTTTACGGCCGGGGAGTTTCAGTTTGCGCTACCTGCGACGGATTCTTTTACAAGGACCGAGTGGTCCTGGTCGTGGGAGGTGGTGATACGGCTTTGGAGGAAGCCGCCTTTCTAGGGCGGATGGCCAGGAAGGTGACGGTGGTTCACAGGAGGGACAAGTTTCGGGCGATTCCCGAACTGCAGCGACGGGCGCAAAAGAATCCACGCATCGATTTCCGTATGAATACGGTGGTAGAATCGATCAGGGGGGAAAAGCAATCAGGCCTGCAGGGCGTCCGGCTGCGGGAGATCACCAGCGGCCGGGTCGAAGAGGTCGATTGCGACGGCCTGTTCGTGGCCATCGGACATGAACCGAATACCGATCTGTTCCGGGGGCAATTGGACATGGACACCGACGGGTTTCTGCTGACCCGGGAGGGAACCAAAACCAGCCGCCCCGGGGTATTTGCCGCCGGGGATGTCCAGGACCGGCATTTTCGCCAGGCCATCACGGCCGCAGGAAGCGGTTGCATGGCGGCCATGCAGGCGGAGCAGTTTCTGGAGGAAGTCTCCAGCCGGAACTGACCCTGAATGTCAGATCGTTAAAGCAGGGTTTGCAAGTTAAATTCAGCGAAAGCCCGAGCACCTGAGGTTCAGGGTTTTCTTTCATTTAATAACCGCGCCAAAAAATTTTCGGAGATTACGATGATCAAACACGTGGTTTTTTTCAAATTCCGCCCCGAAGTTCCTGAGGGAAAGATTCTGCAACTGGAAAAAGACCTGGCAGGATTGCCGGCGGTCATTCCCGAAATAAAGGAATTCCAAATCGGACGGGATGTCATCCACTCCGATCGGTCTTTCGATCTTGCTTTGATTTCGGCATTTACCGATCTGGACGCGCTGCAACGCTATCAGGTTCATCCCAATCACCAGGCGGTTGTGGCCCTGGTTAAGGAGATCGCCGAAAAAGTGGCAGCGGTCGATTTTGAGTATTCCTGATTTTTTCGGATGGCTTTTAACCTGAACCGAGCCTCTTTAAGTTGACAGCCCGGGTCAAACATTGTACTAAGTATGCAGGATGTCTCACGGTTGCCGCACTGCCCGACGACCGGAAGGCAAAAGATCCTTCCTTTTGACGCGCCTCTCCGGTAAGGAAAGAAAAGATGAAGAGTGAGGATTTTGAACGGCGGCAGGCTGACCGCAAAGAGTCTTTAAACCTGCTCGATTTCGCAGTGTTAGGTCCGCAAGGTGAGGTGATCAATCGGGAGATGGGAAGGACCCTGGAGGTCAGCGGGAAGGGGTTGCGCCTGGAAACGCCCGTTTTCCTGGAGGAGGGGCAACTTCTGACGGTCACTCTTGGCTTGGCCAATGAGTTAGTCGAAATCCGCGGCCGGGTTGTTCATTCCGAACCGACATCCGATGAAAAATTTGCCGCCGGCATCGAATTGCTGGAAATGACCGATCATGGGCGGGCTGTGTTTGCCCGGTTTCTCGAGGCCTTCCAGAAGGCCTGAAACTAGGCTTGCCCGGGTATTGCCAAATAAAAGAAGCGGCTTCGAGCCGCTTTTTTTTGCGGCCATTTCCCCACCCACCAGGCTCGAATCCGGGTAGGCTTCTGTTGAAGATATTCGTCGCCCTGGCTGCAGAAATCGGGTTGGTGACACGTTTCATCCATCTCCGCTGCCGGCCGTCCCTTCATGCTTGCCGGGCATTCAAAATGACCAGCACGGGAAAGGCCGGAGGCAGTGGCTCGGTCAGGCAGGAGGACAGGATCCCGCGCTTGATGGCAATGCGTCCCCGGCGCCAGGTTTCCTCCAGAATCGGTTGGGTGAAATTTCTTACCCAAAAGAAACAGGAACCAGAACGGTTTATTTCCCGGGAGGGTTTCATCTGCCGAACAGGATTTGGTTTGACTGCCGGACCATGCTGGTCTATACAAGGAAACCGGAGGGCATTCTGGCTCATGCGGTCCGCAATTGCGAGCTTTGAACAGCGGTTTTCTCTCAACCATCAACTCCATCACCCCGTTGGAGTATTTCCTGCGGCCGGGGAGAATGAAAAGAGGCGCCTTTCGGTGAGCCTGAGATGGCCCATGGTGACTCTCGAAGACACGGTCCCCTGCAATCAGTATCACGAATATCCCCTTTCATCGTATCCGGCGTCCGCACATCCGCAGTGTCGAGTTGCAGGCCGGGGGAAAGGAGGGAAGTGCGTTGATTAGGTCAGGAGAATTTCCATAATGGATTGTTCTGAGGTCAGATTATAATAATTGAACGGTCATGCGGCGTCAGATTCGCGATGATGCCGGTGAAGGCGCCGAGGATGCCAACATCGGGCGGGCGTGAATAGGCTGGGGCCTGGAGGCAACATGGAACGCTGGTCAACCAACGACTCCGCCAAGATCTACAATCTCCCGAACTGGGGAGCCGACCTTTTTTCGATCAATAAAAAAGGGCATGTATGCGTCCACCCCACGCCGACTTCCAAGTATTCCATCGACCTGCGGGCACTGGTCGATGACTTGATCAAGCGCAAGATCAAGCCGCCGATCCTGATCCGCTTCATGGATATCCTGCAGGGGCGCATCGCAGCTATTAATCGCGCTTTCAAAAGCGCCATGGAGGAGTACGATTACCCGGCCGGCTATCAGACCTTCTATCCGATCAAGGTCAACCAGCAGCGCCAGGTGGTAGAGGCGATTGCCAACTTCGGCAAGAAGCACAACATCGGTATCGAGGTCGGCTCCAAGCCCGAACTGGTGGCGGCCATTTCCTTTGCCGCCGATAATCGGTTGCCGATCATTTGCAACGGTTACAAGGACAGTGAGTTTATCGAGATGGTCCTCTACGCCACCAGGATCGGCTTCGACATCACCATTGTCGTCGAAAAGCTCTTCGAACTGGAGAGGATCATCGCCCTATCAAAGGATACCGGGATCGTGCCGAAACTCGGTGTCCGTGTCAAACTCTCATCCAAGGGGACCGGCAAGTGGGCGACTTCGGGGGGGGGCGACGCAAAATTCGGGTTGAAGATCTCCGAACTGTTGGCCGCGGTGGAAATCCTCCGGGAGAATGAGTTGCTTGATTCGTTGAAGCTGCTGCACTTTCACATTGGCAGCCAGATCACCAAGATCGACAAGATCAAAAACGCCCTGATCGAGGGAAGCCGCATTTACGCTGAAATGCGAAAGATGGGGGTCGGCCTGGAATACATGGACATCGGCGGCGGACTAGGGGTCGACTATGACGGCTCCAAGTCGAGCTACTTCTCGAGCGTTAACTACAGTGTCGAGGAATACGCCAGCGACGTTATCTACCAGGTGAAGAACATCTGTGACCAGACAGGCGTTCCCTGCCCGAACATCATCTCCGAGTCGGGGCGGGCGACCGTCGCCCACTACTCGGTGCTGGTGACCAACATCCTCAATACCAACACCCAGAACGCCCTGCCCGATTTTGATACTATCCTCGATGGAGCTGAAACCCTCTCGCCTACGGTCAAGAAGCTAGTCGATATCTGTCAGAGCCTCGATCGCCACTCTCTGCGCGAGGACTACCACGATACCCTGCAGTTGATCCAGGAGGCGGTCAGCCTCTTCAATCTCGGCTACCTCAATCTCCAGGACCGGGCTCTGGCCGAGTGGCTGTGCAGCAAAATCTTCATCAAGATCAACGGGCTGGTCGAGCGCCTCAAACCGATTCCGGAAGAACTGCAGAATTTTCAGCTCTCGCTGCGCCAGACTTACTTCGCCAATTTCTCCCTCTTTCAGTCGATTCCCGACTCCTGGGCGATCGATCAGCTCTTTCCGATCGTGCCGCTCCAGCGCCTCAAACAGAAGCCCGACGTCATGGCCTCGATCGCCGATATCACCTGCGACTCGGATGGCGAGATTACCAGCTTCGTGGGCGAAACCGGGCGCACCAAATTTCTGCCGATACACAAGATCAGCGCCGATGAGAACTACTACATCGGCTTTTTCCTGATCGGCGCCTATCAGGAGATCCTGGGCGACATGCACAACCTGTTCGGCGACACCAATGCCGTGCACGTGAGCTTCAACCGGAAGACCAGCTACAAGATCGATACGGTGATCAACGGCGACGCCACCTGGGAAATTCTCAAGTACGTCCAGTACAAGGGGCCGGAAATACTGAAGCACGTCCGCGACACCCTGGAAAAGAACGTCGCGTCACGCAAGGTTTCCTTCGAGGAAACCAGCCACTTTCTGGAACTGCTTGACAAAGCGCTGGTCTCCTACACCTACCTGGGGGAATAGTTTGCTTCTTTGGGGCTAACCAAAGATTGGATCATTGGTAATAAGGGGCTGAGTTGGGGGTCTGTCATCGCGAAAGCCCAGAGGGACGTCGTTATTTTGTCCTGTATCGTGAAGGGTATGAGGGTTTTTTTCCGTACCGTTCACCGCACATTTTGGCATCCCCCCGGCCAGCTTTATCAAGTCACTGTCCGTCGCAGGAATGCCATGGAAAAGAAAGCCTGAAACTCGGCCTGCGCAGGTATTGCCAAATAAAAAAAAGCGGCTGAAGGCCGCTTTTTTCGTGCCATTTCCCGGTTCGCCATTCAGCCACGCTTCCGGATTGGACTCAGAGTCGGGGAAATCCCCTGCTCCTGCTGAAGAAATCAGGTTAGGGGTCACAATCCACCCCGCTGCCGCGGACCGTCTTCTCAGGTTTGCCAGTAATTCAGAATGACCAGCATAGAAAAGGCCAGGAGCAACGATTCGGTCAGACAGGCGGAAAGGATCCTGCGGTGTATGGCAGCGCGGCCCCGGCGCCAGGTTTTCTCCAGAATCGGCCGGGTATAGCTTCTCACCCAGAACGGCGCCAGCCCATCCAGAAGCCATGCTTTGAAATACCCTTCAATGATCCCTGCGCCTGCTTCCCGGCCGAACCACTCCCGGTAGGCAGCCTGAAAAACATTGAATTCGCCGATATTCAAAAGCCGTGCAGCAATCCCGACCTGCTGGTAATCATCCAAGTGTTCTTTCTGCCTGATCATCGAGTCACCTCCAGTTGCCCGAAGGGATTAAAATTTCGCTCCTCAGGATTAAATAATAACCTAATTTGTCAGGAATTGGCAACCAGGGATCCCGAACGCGCGCAAGTCATTTCCAAAACCTTGTCATTTCAGGCCCTTGCAGGATTTTAGCCATGGGCGAATAGCAACCGACTGTTCCCTCGGGAAAAATCTTCGCTGGACGCAAACCTTGCCGAAGTATGGCCGGATTGGTTTGCATAGGGTCCAAGCCCTGATATAATTCGGCCGTTCATATGGTTTGGAAAGCCCGCTATCCCCCCGGCGGAGGCGATGAAATTTTTTCATAATTTGAGTCCGCACTGGCTGGAAGCCCAGTACCGTCTTTACCAGCGTTCGCCTGAAGCGGTTCCTCCCGACTGGCAGACATTTTTTGCCGGATTTGAGTTGGGGGAAGCCGGAACGGCAGGCGGCCCGATCGGGTCGGAGAAGGCTCTCCCTTTCAAGCAGTCCGCCGTCGAATCGTTGATTTATCGATATCGGGATGTCGGGCATCTCCTGGCCTGCGCCGATCCCCTGCATGTCTGCCCTATCTCCCATCCCTTCCTGGACTTGGAGGCCTTTGGCCTCAGCCGGGAGGACCTGAAGACAGTCTTCCGGCCTCTTCAGCTTTCGGTGACGGAAGCGACCCTGCAGGACATCATCGATTTGCTCCGGGCCACCTACTGCGGGTCCATCGGGGTCGAATACATGCACATCCAGAACCCCGAAGAGCGGAAATGGCTCAAGGAGAGGATGGAACCGGTACGAAACCGTCCCAAATTTTCCCTGGAGAAGAAGAAGGGGCTACTGGAAAAACTTTTTCAGGCGGCGCTTTTCGAGCGGGTTCTGCACCGGAAATTTCTCGGCCAGAAACGATTTTCCCTGGAAGGGGCCGAAGCGGTTATTCCATTTCTCGATCATCTGGTCCGGCGCTCGGCCGAGATCGGCATCAGCGACATCGTTCTGGCGACTACCCACCGCGGTCGTCTCAATATCCTCGCCAATATTCTCGGCAAGCCCCTGGAAACCATATTCGCCGAGTTCGAAGACAACCTGGAACTCGGCTGGGTCGGGGAGGGGGACGTCAAATACCACAAGGGGTTTTCCAACACACTCGATTTCTCCGGAGGCCAACAGATTCACCTCACCATGGCGTCCAACCCAAGTCACCTGGAATCGGTCGATCCGGTCGCTGAGGGAAAATGCCGGGCCCGCCAGGAGGGGTTCGGCGCGGGGGGAGAAAAACTGGTGCTGCCCCTGGTCATTCATGGCGATGCGGCCTTCGCCGGGCAGGGGGTCGTCGCCGAAACACTGAACCTCTCTCAACTGGAAGGGTTCAAAACCGGGGGCACGCTGCACCTGATCATCAACAACCAGATCGGCTTCACCACCCGGCCGGAGGACGCGCGCTCCACCGTTTATGCCACCGATATTGCCAAAATGCTGATGGTTCCTATTTTTCACGTCAACGGCGACGACCCCGAGGCGGTTCTTTTTGTCGGAGAACTGGCTCTCGACTACCGGCAGGCCTTCGGCCGCGACGTGGTGGTGGAGATCATCTGTTACCGCCGGCATGGACACAACGAAGGGGACGAACCATATTTTACCCAGCCGATGATGTATGAGCGGATCAAGGAACATCTGCCGGTGGACCAGCTTTACGCGGATCGGTTGCGGGAAGAAGGATTGAGAAAAAGCGAAATCGAGGCAATGCTCGAAAAGATTAATTCCCGGCTGGATAAAGCCGCCGAACGGCCCGGCGAGGTGGCGGGGCGGGGATTTTCCGGAAAGTGGAGCGAGATCCAACGAAATTACTCGCCGGATCCGGTTCCGACCGGCGTGGACCGCCAAATTCTGTTATCGCTGGGCAAAAAATTCTTGACGATTCCAGAGGGATTCAAGCCGCATCCGAAAATTCGCAAACTCTTCAGCCATCGCCGGCAGACTTTGACCGAGGGGGACCTCATCGACTGGCCCCTGGCGGAGGCCCTGGCTTTTGCTACCCTGCTGAACGAAGGACACACCGTGCGCCTGTCCGGCCAGGATTCGCGGCGGGGCACCTTTAACCAACGGCATTCCACGCTTTTTGATTTTGAAACCGGCGAGACCTGTATGCCCTTGGCAACGGCCGCATCCAAGGGGGCCACCCTGCATATTTTCGACAGCACTCTTTCCGAAGCTGCCATTCTCGGATTTGAATACGGCTATTCCCTGGAGTCCCCCAACGCTCTGGTTATCTGGGAAGCCCAATTCGGTGATTTTGCCAATGGGGCCCAGGTCATCATCGATCAATTCATTGTCAGCAGCCGGACCAAATGGGACCGGGGAAGCGGTTTGACCCTGTTTCTGCCGCACGGGTACGAAGGGCAGGGCCCGGAGCATTCCAGCGCCCGCATCGAGCGATTTTTACAGGGTTGTGCCGGACACAATATACTGGTTTCCTGTCCGTCGACCCCGGCCCAGTTTTTCCACCTGCTGCGACGACAGCTCTGGCAGTCCTTTCGCCGTCCGCTGGTCGTTTTTACTCCCAAGAGCTTGCTCCGTCTGCCGGCTTGCCGATCGTCCCTTGACGACTTCAACTCCGGGCACTTTCGAGAGGTCTTGACAGGTGAGGCTGATCCGGAGCGGGTTCGCCGGGTATTGTTCTGCTCGGGTAAGATCTTCTATGATCTGGATGACCGGCAGCGGGAGGAAAAGAGAACCGATATAGCCATTATTCGTTTGGAACAGTTTTATCCTCTGCGGACCGATCTGTTGAAGGACTGCCTGGAAAAATATCCGAAGGCCGAGAAGTTCGCCTGGGTTCAGGAAGAGCCGAGCAATATGGGCGCCTGGAATTTCCTCCGCCCCCACCTGGCGAAGATGCTCGGAC
>Ga0210101_1000426_pt1 | contig 13849 bp, 9 predicted proteins | sample Muzzi_PWC_D1_FD_185534 | JGI IMG/M metagenome (GOLD analysis project Ga0210101, IMG submission 185534) | Wetland microbial communities from San Francisco Bay, California, USA, that impact long-term carbon sequestration - Muzzi_PWC_D1 (SPAdes) | ecosystem: Environmental > Aquatic > Marine >... | reverse complement strand
AGGATCCCCGGCAGATCCCTGGGGCTCTTGAACGGCACGATGTCCTTGAGCCCCGACTCCATTCGGGCCCGGCCGAATTCCTTGCGGACCATGTAGATCGGCTCCCCCACGGCCGGCACAAACAGGACCCCCTGCTGAATCGATCCGGTAAAATAAAACAGGTCGGCATTCTGCATCAGGAAAACCGCCTCCAGACCTGCTTCGGCGATCCGAGTCGAAAGTTTGTCACAGCGATTTTTCAATTCACCGGCCGGGGTAATTCGCATGGGTCCTCCTGGTCAGTGACCGCAGAAGTGATAAAGGCAGGGCGAAAAATTTTTTTGGATTTTAGCGTTCAATCCGAAAGGGGCCGGAATGGCTCTCCTTCGCATCTCCTTGTTGTCGCGGCGGGAAATTATGCCTCTTTATTGTCGACGGTCTCTTCGAGCCGCAGGTCCCGGATCGCCATCTCCCGTAATTTGAATTTCTGCACCTTGCCGCTGGCGGTCATCGGAAAGTGGTCGACGAAGGTCATATGCCTGGGGATCTTGAAGCTGGCGATCCGCTCCCGACAATAATTCCGAATCTCCTCGGGGCTGCAGACCGCGTCATCCCTCAGCTTGATGGCGGCCATGACCTCCTCGCCGTACTTGCGGTCCGGAACGCCGAAAACCTGTACGTCGGCGATCTTGGGGTGGGTATAGAGAAATTCCTCGACTTCCCTGGGATAGACGTTTTCCCCGCCGCGGATGATCATATCCTTGAGCCGGCCGGTGATGCGGCAATAGCCGTTCCCATCCATAACCGCCAGGTCTCCGGTATGCAGCCAACCGTCCGGATCGAGAACCTCGCCGGTCGCCTCGGGCATCTTGTAATAGCCTTTCATGACCAGATACCCGCGGGTGCAGAGTTCTCCTTGTTCTCCGCAGGGAAGGTTGGCGCCGGATTCCGGGTCGACGATCTTCACCTCCACCTTGGGCAGCGCCCGGCCGACACTGTTCACCCGAAGTTCCACCGGATCGTCGGTTCGGGTCTGGGTGATGACGGGGGAGGATTCGGTCTGCCCGTAGGCAATGGTGATCTGTTCGCAATGCATGTCCCGGATGACCCGCCGCATCACCTCGATGGGGCAGGGAGAACCGGCCATGATTCCCGTTCGCAGGCTGGACAGGTCGAACCGGGGAAATGCTGGGTGATCGAGTTCCGCGATAAACATGGTCGGGACGCCGTGAACCGCCGTACAGCGTTCCCCTTCTATGACCTCCAGCACCTTCAGGGCATCGAAGGTTTCCACCGGGACCATGGTTGCGCCGTGGGCAACGCAAGCCAGCACTCCGAGGACGCAGCCGAAGCAGTGAAAAAACGGCACCGGTATGCAGAGTCGGTCCCGCGGACCGAATTCCATGCAGGTCCCGATCTGATAGGCGTTATTGACGATGTTCCGGTGAGAAAGCATCACCCCCTTGGGGAAACCGGTCGTCCCCGAGGTGTACTGCATGTTGATCACCTCGTCGGGGTCGAGAGTCGCCTTTGCGGCAGCCAGACAATGGTCTTCAGTCTCTTCACCCAGACGTTCCAGCTCGTCAAATCCGCTCATTCCGGGAGGAATCGGTCCTCCGAAAAAAAAGACCTGTCGTAAGTACGGAAGTTGCTCACTGCAAAGCTGGCCGGGAGCGGCCCGGCGCAGTTCGGGGACGACGTGAAACAGGGCGGCGGTAAAATCGTTGTCCCCGACGCCCGATTCAAGAAACAGGGCGGTGGCATCCGACTGGCGCAAAACGTATTCGAGTTCGGAGGACCGGTAGCGGGTATTGATCGTGACCAGAACGGCCCCGATCTTGGCGGTGGCGAATTGCAAAATCACCCATTCGGGGAGGTTGGTGGCCCAGATGGCCACCCGGTCACCCTTGCCGATACCGACCTGCAGCAGACCGCGGGCGACACGGTCGCATCGCTCGTTCAATTCCCCATAGGACAAACTCAGACCCCGGTGATGATAAACCAGAGCATCATGCTCGGGACGGCATTTCGCCGCCGCCTCCAGCAGCCCGCCCACGGTCTGATTCAGTTCTGTCGCCACGAATTCTCCCTTTAGGCGGGATCGCCCTGAGGATCTCAACCGAAGTGCCTTCCTCTTCTAACTATTTGTTATCAGAAAGATTTTTGAATAACATAGGATTCTGCCCGGCGTCAATGGAAAAACTTCCCCGGCGCCACGGGAAAATTTTTGGCACTCTTCAGCGGCACTGATTGTTTTCTAGGCAAAAGGCTACTCCCCTTTTGGCCATCAGGAACTTGGGCGGGACAAACACCCTTTTCCACAGAGCTGTCCACAGCCTGGTGTGGATGGGCCGAAGGCGATTTGCCGACCGGCTATTGCAGACGTTCGGCCCGGATCACGTCAGGGATGACCATGCCTCCCGACATGATGATCTTCATCGCTTCCTCAACCCCAAAGGCCGCCGGGAAGACCCGATGCTCCTCGAGGATCAGAACATAGCCGGAAGTCGGATTGGGAGAAGTAGGAATAAAGACGGTGAAATAATTCTTCCCCGATTCGGTCTTGACGCTGTTGGTGATAAAGGCGATGGCAAAACTCCCTTCCTTGGGGAATTCCACATAGACGGCTTTGCGAAAGGAGGACTTCCCCCCGGCGGTAAGGACCTCCATTAGTTGCTTGGAACTGGTATAGATCGACTTGACCAGGGGAATTCTGCCAAGCATGCGATCCCACCAGGCGATAAGGCGGCTACCGAAAACATTACTGAAGATGACTCCGATCAGATAAAGGACCAGAATTCCGGCGATCATCCCCAGGCCCGGGATATAAAAACTTTTCCCCAGGAAATAATCAGCGCCTTTGCGCATGGCCGGGGCCAGAAAGCTGTCGGCCAGATCGAAGAGGAACCGAAGGATGAAGAGAGTCAGGCCGATGGGAATGACCACCAGAAGACCGGCGGTCAGTTTTCTTTTCAGGTGGTTGAGAACGGGCCAGGCCATGATTTTCAATAACCTTTCAAAAGATCATGGGTAATGAGGTCCGCGCCGCTGAGCAAAATCTTCCGTACCGGACCGGCCTCAGTTTAGCAGAGACGGGGATGGGCGTCAGCTTTTTTGACCACGCGTCTTCCGGCAACGGAAACGACAACAGGCCGGGAATTTCTCCCGGCCTGACTTGTGTTCTTCCACCACCGGTCCGCTCAATGAGACACCAACCGAACTGTGGTTCGAAAATCGCCTTACCCTTCTTTTCCTTCGAGTTCCCGGACTCGTTCCTGGAGCCCCTTCAACTGTTTCCAGCTTTCCGTCACGTCGCGCATAATCGCGGCGAAACCGAAAATTTCCCCGTCAGAACCGGTCACTGGAACAATTGTGAATTCGCAGGAGAGTCGATCCCCGCCGGCGCGATGGGCGGGAATTTTCAGCAGTCCGTCGGCATAGCGGGTCTCTCCGGTCCGAAGCACCTGCCGCCACCCGTCCCAATGCCGCTGGCGCATCGGCTCGGGGATGATCAGATCAAGGCTCTGCCCGATGGCTTCTGCGGCGGAAAAGCCGAACATTCTTTCGCAGCCGTGGCTCCAGAGCCTGATGATGCCTTCCCTATCGGCAAAGAGAATTCCGTCACCCGACTTGGCGACCAGCTGTTCGAATAAATCGACAGGAATATTTTTTGAGTCATGCGGCAAATTAGTCATCGTATCCTCGTAACCATATCGACATAAGTAAAAATTTTTAAGCAGATCTCCATCCCGGGAAAATCGGCTGCGGAATTTCGCAACTCCGGAGCCGCAATTTTATCAGAAGCCAAGTCCTTCGGATCAGGGATTTTGCACATAGGCGTTCTTCCGGGTATAAAACCACCAGTTAATGACCAGACAGACGAAGTAGAAGATCGCGAAGCCGTAGAGCGCGTACTCGGGGGTGGTCGCCTTGATCTGCTCGCCGAAGACCTTGGGGATGATGAAAGCGCCGTAGGCGGCCACGGCGGAGGTCCACCCCAGCACCGGTCCGGCCTGTTCCTTGTCGAAAATGATGGCGATGGAACGGAAGGTCGAGCCGTTGCCGACCCCGGTGGCGGCGAAGAGGATGATGAACAGGACCAGGAACGGGTAGAAGAATGTCTCCGGGGTGGGCGAGGCGTAGGCGGCCTTCATGAAATAGGCGCAGCCCAGCGCCGAAATGATCATCACGATCGACACCCACTGGGTGACGATGGCACCGCCGAGCTTGTCGGCGATCTTGCCGCCGACGGGGCGGATCAGGGCGCCGATGAAGGGTCCCATCCAGGCGAACATCAGGGCGCTCGGACCATTTGCGTTGACGGTTTTATGGGTCAAAACGCCGTCGACCAGGATATGCGAAAAACCGAAGATAACCTTGATCGACAGGGCGAAGGCCGCAGAGTAGCCGATAAAGGAACCGAAGGTCATGGTGTAGATGATGGTCATCGCCCAGGTATGTTTATTCTCGAAAATCTTGTACTGCCGGTTGAGGTTGGCCTTCAGACCGCCGGAAGTCAGATGTTTCATTCCGAAGACCGTGGCCGCGATAACCAGCGGCAGGACGATCCATTTGCTCAGCAATCCCAGGCCGACGGGCGGCGGCAGCATCAGATAGAGGCCGGCAATCGAGGTGACAAAAGCGATCAGCAGCAGACCGCTGATCATGGCGAAGGATTTGCCCGTCGAACTGAGATCGGGAGAGACAGTCTCGGTCTTGATGTTGTTCATGCCGAAGAAACCGGCAAAGGCCAGCGGGACCAGCAGCAGCAGCCAGACGTACCCGGCGTTGTGGATATAGGTCTCGGTACCGGCCGGGATCTTGCCGATCAGGGTGCCGCTGGTATTGATCAGGGTCTGGGATTCACCGCCGAACAAACCGAAGGTCATCACCAGCGGAATGAGGATCTGCATGGTGGTGACACCGAAATTGCCGAGCCCGGCGTTCAGCCCCAGGGAGGTCCCCTGCACGCGCTTGGGGAAGAAGAAGCTGATGTTCGACATGGAGGAAGCGAAGTTGCCGCCGCCGAAGCCGGAGAGCAGAGCGAGCAGATAGTAGACCTCGATGGGGGTCGCCTTGTTCTGCAGGGCGAAGCCGGTACCGATGGCCGGGATCATCAGCAGCGCGGTGGTGAAGAAGATCGTGTTACGGCCGCCGGCGATGCGAATCAGGAAGGAACTGGGGATGCGCAGGGTCGCGCCGGTCAGGCCGGCAATCGCCGACAGGGTGAAGAGCTGTGACTGGCTGAAAGGATAACCCAGGTTGATCATCTGTACCGTGATGATCCCCCAATAGAGCCATACGGCGAAGCCGCAGAGCAGGCTGGGAATGGAGATCCACAGGTTGCGGTTGGCGATTTTCTTTCCTTCGGATTCCCAGAACTGCTGATCCTCGACATCCCATTTGGTCAGATTGATAGGCATGTTGTTACTCCTTGAGGGCATCATCCATAAATAATTTTTTGTCCTGTTCGAATTTCTGCATATCTTCAGGATGTTTTTCCTTCATCAGTCTGGTGGCCACCAGATGCATCCAGATCAGGCAGACCAGCGACAGGGCGAACATGAACATCCAGCAGCTGGTCCAGAGGCCGGTCCCTTCGAGCAGGTAGCCGAAAATGATCGGGCAGACGAATCCTCCCAGTCCGCCGAGCACGCCGACCATGCCTCCTACCACCCCGACCTCCTCCGGAAAATAGTCGGGGATCAGCTTGTAGACGGCCGCCTTGCCGATCCCCCAGATGCTGCCCAGGAGAATGACGAAGACGGCGAAGATCCAGACATTGGCCTGAAAAAAGATCCGCGTCACACCCTTGGCCAGCAGCTCTTTCTTATGCACCTGCTGCCCCACCTCCACCACCGGTTCCTGCCAGGCCTGCTTGGTCGGGAGAATAAGCAGCTGGTCGTCCTTGAAGACCGCCATCTCCGGTTTCGGCTTAAGCTGGTAGTATTGGTCGCCGATCCGGATTGTCCCGGAGCCGACCTCGCTGACAACACCCCCACGTTTTGCCATCAGCCCCCGCCCAGGCGAATAGATTTCCATCTTCGGGATGATCACCATGAAGCTGATCAGCACCGAGGAGCCGAGCACCCAGTACATGATGGTGCGGCCGCCAAACTTGTCGGAAAGCCACCCGCCCAGGGCGCGGATGACTCCCGAGGGGAGGCTGAAGGCCGCGGCGAAGAGCCCGGCGGTCACCAGCGGCAGGTAATATACGTTGACGAAATAGGGGACCAGCCACTGGGAAAAGGCAACGAAACAACCGAAGACCAGGAAATAATAGAGGCCGAAACGCCAGACCCGCATGCTTTTCAGCGGGGTCAGCATCTGGCCGAAGGACTTGGTCGAGGAGGCCGGTTTCTTATTTTCGGAGAAGATGAAAAATATCACCCCCATCACCACCAGCATGCCGGCGTAATAGACCGGAAGCTGCCGCCACCCTTCCAGGTGGGCGCCATTGTCGGTCAGTTTGTTGAGCAGGGTCGGAGCGAAGAGGGTGGTCAGGGCCGCCCCGGCGTTGCCGGCACCGAAAATCCCCAGGGCCGTTCCCTGACGCTCCCGCGGATACCAGACGGAGGAGAAGGCGATGCCGATGGAAAAACTGACCCCGGCAAGCCCGAATCCAAAGCTGCACAGAGCAAAGGTGAAAAAACTGTCCGCCTTTGACAGGAAAAACATCGGAATGGCGCAGATGAAAAGCAATGAACCGTAAATCGGCTTGCCGCCAAACTTATCGGTGAGCATCCCGGCCGGCAGGCGGAAGATCGATCCGGTCAGCACCGGGATCCCCATCAGCCAGCCGATCTCGACCGGACCCCATTTGAAGACCTGGTTGTCCGCCAGGAAGGTTACCAGCACCCCGTTGAACATCCAGGCGGCGAAGCAGACAGTAAACGCCAGGGTATTCAAAAAGAGAACCTTGTGGGATTTCAGTGTCGCTTTTTCCTGCATCGGTATGCCTTCCGTGAAAGGGGTTGCCGGTCATTCCGCCGCCGGACGACTCCAGCCGGGCAATCAGACCCGGCGTCTCTCGCGATACCAGATCACCACCTGGAAAGGCCGCCAGAGGTAGGTAATCGGCACACTGACAAGATGGGCCAGACGGCTGAAGGGAATCAGGGCGATGAGCAGGAAGGCGTTGGCCGCATGGAGTTGGACGACGCCGGGCAAAGCGGTCAGATACTGGATCTGGGGGTCGAACCGGACCAGCGACCAGAGCCACGGCGCCGCCGAATGCAGATACCAGACGGACCCCCAGCGCAGCGTGAAGGCAATGTAAACACCGGTCGCCACCTGCAGCAGCAGCCCGGCCAGAACGATCCAGTCCAGAACCGTGGTCACGGCGCCGACCCGGGCATTTCCGGCCCGGCGCAGGATCAGCATTGCCAGCCCGAACAGGGCCAGAAGGCCGAGGCCCAATCCGGTCACCTCCAGGACAAATAGCCGGGCCGGCTGGCCGAGCAGGCGTCCCCAGCCCGGGGGGCAGAGAAAGGCCAGCAGGTGGGCCAGAAGGATCAACAGGATCGCGTAGTGCCAGGAAACCGATCCCCAGAACTGCAGCCTGTTCTCCAGAAACTGGGACGACTGGGAAGACCAGGAATAGCGGTCGATGCAATACCGGTAGATGCCGACGGCAACCGCAATGGCAACCGCAACGTAAGGGAATACGCCAAAAAGGATCGTATCAATCATGAGCAATACTCCTTCTGCCTGTTTTCACCCAGGGTGGCCGCTGTCGACAGCTCGGTTTCGGGTTCAAGGATTCCGGTCAGAAAAACATGCAGAGCCTTGATCAGGTCCGCGTAGGGATGCTCGCCGGAATCAAGCCCCTGGAGGATCTTATCCAGGGCCGGCAGCAGCCCGTCCCGGACGATTTCGCGACGGCAGTCCCCATCGTCAACCAGCCCGAGGAACCGCAGCACGGTGCCGATATGGTCCGGAAGTTCGCCGCCGGAATCAAATTCATGCTCCCGGTAGAGCCGTTGGAGTTCCATCAGGAACAACGCACGCTGTTGACCCTCTCCACAGAGTTGATATCCGACATAGGGAAAACAGACCGGCTGCAGATCAAAAGTCACGGTGTAGACTTCCTCGATCCGTGAGGCCGTATTGGTTCGCAGAAAAGTGACAAAATCGGTCAAAGCGGCTTCAGCCTCCGGGCAGACCTTCCGGAGCAGTGTACTGCAGGCAACGGCGGTCTCCCGCAATCCTTCCGCTGGATAGGTGAACAGGGTTGCGAAGTGGCCGCAAAGGAGCCGTTGGGAAACTGAGTCGGTCATGATTACCACCGCCTTTTCGGCGGCTTCCGGCTGCCGAAGCCCATGCCCTGCTTGTATTCTTCCGGATCGATGCCGGCCTCGACGGCCTGTTCCCGCAGCATCGGTGGAACCACGATGCGCTCTCTGATCCCGGTCAGGGAGGTCATGCGGTAGATGGCTTCGATCTGCTCGACGGTCAGTCCGGCGATGTCACGGGCCTTGGCCGTTTCGGTGTCGTCAAGGTCTCCCACGGTATCGCCGCGGCGCTGGATTCGCACCGCCATCAATTTCCGGTAAACCGCCTTGACCTCTTCTTCGTTGCCGCCGGCGAACAGGCCGGCCAGGTACCGAATCGGCAAGCGGGCCTGCTCCAGGGTCGTGAAGAATTCCTCCGCCAATTTCTGGGTGCCATGGTTTTCCATCGACAGCACCGGCAGGAGCGGCGGCACGTAGAAGAGCATCGGCAGGGTACGGAATTCGGGATGAAGAGGGAGAGCGATGCCCCACTCCTTGACGAACTTGTAGACCGGCGAACGTTTGGCCGCATTCAGGACCTGCTCCGGGATGCCCGATTTGCGAGCTTCTTCCTGGACGTGAGGGTCATGAGGATCGAGAATCATCTCGCGTTGCGCCGCGGCGAGATCACTATCGTCCTTCAGGGCCGCCGCTTCGATTCGATCGGCGTCGTACAGCAATACTCCCAGATAGCGGATCCGGCCGACGCATGAATGGAAGCAGGCCGGCGCCTCCCCCGCCTCCTGGCGTGGATAGCAGAGGATGCACTTCTCCGACTTGCCGGTGGTCCAGCCGTAATAGGTCTTCTTGTAGGGGCAGGCGGAAACGCACATCCGCCACCCCCGGCACTTGTCCTGGCTGATCAGCACGATGCCGTCCTCGCCGCGCTTGTAGATGGCCCCGGACGGGCAGCCGGCAACGCAGCCGGGGTTCAGGCAGTGGTTGCAGATCCGCGGCATGTGAAAGAAGACCATCTTCTCGATGGCGAACAGCTGTGCCTGCTCCTCGGGGGTGAGCTTCACAACGTTCGGATCGCTGGCGGCATAGATGTTGGAGCCGGAAAGGTCGTCGTCCCAGTTGGGGCCGGCCTCGATCTTCATCGGCTTGCCGGTGACCATGGAAACCGGACGGGCGGTCGGTTGGTCGTCGCCAGCCGGAGCGCTCGTCAGGTCGCCGTACTTAAAGGTAAAGGGCTCGTAGTAATCGTCCATGGTCGGCAGGCTGGGGTTGTGAAAAATCTTTCCCAGCAAGCCGGGGCGGCCGCCGATCTTCAATTGCAGCTGCGATCCGACCTTTTCCCATCCTCCCTTATATTGCTGCTGGTCCTCCCATCGGGTCGGGTAGCCGGTCCCCGGCTTGGTCTCGACGTTATTCCACCACATGTATTCGGCGCCCTTGCGGTCGGTCCAGAGGTTCTTGCAGGCGATACTGCAGGTATGGCAGCCAATGCACTTGTCGAGGTGAAATACCGATGATACTTGCGCGCGTATATTCATCGTTCAGGCTCCTTGATTCCGCGCCGGCGTTACCAGCTCGGCTCCCCGTTGAGTTTCCGCACCAGAATGAAGGTGTCGCGATTGGCCCCGGTCGGCCCCCAGTAGTTCCAGCCGTAGGTGAACTGTCCGTAACCGCCCACCATCAGATTGGGCTTGAGGCGCACTCGGTTGAGGCTGTTGTGCCCCCCGGCCCGCCTGTTCCCGCGCAAGGGCGACTTGGGCACGCCGACGGTCCGTTCCGGAGAGTGGTAGAGGAAGGCGATGCCGCGGGGGAGGCGGGAACTGACGATGGCCCTAGTCACCACGACGCCGTGGTCGTTGTAGACCTCGACCCAGTCGTTGTCGCAGACGCCGATCTCTGCCGCATCCTTCTCGTTGATCCAGAAGGGGTGGCACCCGCGGGAGAGGGTCAGCATCCGATGGTTGTCGCCGTAGGTGCTGTGGATACTCCACTTGCCGTGCGGGGTCAGGTAATTGAGCATGATGCTCTTCTCCTGGGTCTCCGTGACGACCAGGTCCTGGAGGACGCTCGGATCGGGCTTCGGCTTGTAGGTCGGCAGGTGTTCGCCCGCGGCGATATACCCCTCGTGGTCGAGGTAGAAATGCTGGCGGCCGGTCAGGGTCCGCCAGGGGACGAGCTTCTCGACGTTCAGACAGTAGGCCGAATAGGCCCGCCCGTTGTCGGTCAGGCCGCTCCAGATGGGGCTGTTGAGAAGCCGACGGGGCTGGGCGGAAAGATCGGCAAAGGTCGTGCGGACGTTGCGGTTCTTTTCCGCGAGGTCGGTCAGCGGCAGGCCGACTTTCTTCTCCTCGGCCTGGAAGGCACGGAAGGCGATTTCGCCATTGGTCTCCGGCGCCAGGTGCAGGATGACGTTGGCGGCGTCTGCGGCATTCTCCAGCGATGGGTATTCCTGGTCGTTCCACTTAACGGTCGGACGGGTCGCTTTCAGCTCGTCGTAAAAGTCGGCGACGGGAAAGGTGAGGCCATGGGCGCCGATGCCGTTCTTCGGCACTTCCGGCCCATAGGAGACGAACCGGTTGTAAAGATTGACGTAGTCCCTTTCGACCACCACCAGACCCGGCATGGTCTTGCCGGGAATCGGTTCGCATTCCCCCTTGCTCCAGTCCTTGATTTCCGGCTGGGCCATCTCGGCGGGGGTGTCGTGCTGCAGCGGCACCGCGACGATTTCCCGGACCGGCTCGGGCAGGTGGATTGCCGCCAGTTCGCTGACCTTTTTGGCCAAAGACTTGAAAATGTCCCAGTCGCTGCGAGATTCCCAACAAGGAGGCACGGCGGCCTGTAGCGGATGAATGAAGGAATGCATGTCGGTGGTATTCAGATCGTCCTTTTCGTACCAGGTCGCCGTCGGCAGCACGATGTCGGAATAGAGGGCCGACGTGTCCATGCGGAAGTTGATGTCGACGACCAGGTCGAGTTTCCCCTCCGGCGCATCCTTGTGCCATTTCACGTCCCGGACGTACTCTTCGGCGGTCTCTGGGGCGATGGTATTGGTGTGGGTGCCGAGATAGTGCTTGAGAAAATACTCGTGCCCCTTGGCGCTTGACATCAGTGCGTTACCGCGCCAGATGATCCAGAGCCGCGGCCAGTTTTCCGGCGCGTCAGGGTCCTCGACGGCGAACTTCATCTTCTTTTCCGCCAGTTGCCGGACGGTCCAGTCGACGATCTCCTGATTGCTTTTCGCACCGGCGGCTTCGGCCTGTTTCACCGCCTCGACGGGACTGCGGTCGAACTGGGGATAGAACGGCAGCCATCCGCAACGGACGGCGCGGACCTGGTGGTCGATGGTATGCCCCTCGGTGATCCGGTTTTGCGCGGCGACGGGATTGATCTTGACCTCGTCGGCGGTGCGCTCGTACCGCCATTGGTCGGTATGGACATAATGGTAGGAGGGGGCATTCTGGAAGCGGGGCGGTTTCGACCAGTCGAGGGCGCCCATGATGGAGGCCCAGGGGGCCACCGGCGCCAGCTTCTCCTGGCCAACGTAATGATTGAGGCCGCCGCCGTTCTTGCCGACGCAGCCGCAGAGCATCAGGGAGACGATTCCGGCGCGGTAGATCAGGTTGGCGTGATACCAGTGGTTGATCCCCGCGCCGATGATGATCGAGCATTTCCCGCCCGTCCGTTCGGCGGTTGACGCCCATTCCCGGGCGAACTGAACGACGTTGGCGCGGTCAATGCCGGTGTATTTTTCCTGCCAGGCCGGGGTATAGGCGTGGTTTTCGTCATCATAATTATTCGGATAGTCGCCAGCCAGGCCGCGATTGACTCCGAACTGGGCCATCAGCAGATCGAAGACGGTGGCGACCGCAACCCGGCCGCCGGGAGTGTCGAGATAGCGCACCGGAACCCCGCGCCTGGCCGTCCCGCCGTCGGCAAAATCGTCGAAGGCCACCTCCAGGACATCGGTCTTTTCTTCCAGCAGGGAGAGCGCCGGGGCGATGTCGCTGCCGTCCCGGCCGTCCTTCATCTGCAGGTTCCACTCCCCTTTCTTCTCCTGCCAGCGGAATCCGAGGGTTCCCAGGGGAATGCGCGGTTCCCGGGCCGCTTCATCCCAGACCAGATACTTGAAACCGGCGTTTTCTTCTTGGCGATAGCGCTCCAAGTCGGCGGCGCTGACCATCCGCCCCGGGGTATGGGTTCCGTCTTTTTCTTCCAGGCGAACCAGGAAGGGAGAGTCACTGAAGCGCTTCAGATAATCGAGGAAATAGGGGGTTTTTTGCTGGTGGTGAAACTCGCTCAAGATGACGTGGTTGACGGCCATCCAGAAGGCGCCGTCCTGCCCGGCGTGGACCGGAATCCACCAGTCCCCGAATTTCGAGGACATGCTGAAGTCGGGCGACAGGACCGTGACCTTGGAACCGTTGTGGCGCGCCTCCGTCAGGTAATGAACGTCGGGGGTCCGGGTCATTCCCGGATTCGACCCCATGACAGCAATATATTTGCTGTTATACCAGTCGGCGCTCTCCGCCACGTCGGTCTGCTCCCCCCAGATTTCCGGCGAGGCGTTGGGCAGGTCGCAGTACCAGTCGTAGAAACTCAGGTTGGCGCCGCCGAGCAGCTGCATGAAGCGCGAACCGCCGGCGAAGCTGAGCATCGACATGGCCGGAATGGGCGAGAACCCGACCAGCCGATCGGGACCGTATTTCTTGATGGTGTAGACGGTCGAAGCGGCGATGATCTCCTCCACCTCGTCCCAGCTGGAACGGCGGAATCCGCCTTTGCCACGGGCCTGCTGATAGCTTCTGCGTTTGGCCGGATCTTCGACAATCGAGGCCCAGGCGGCGACGGGGTCCTGATGTTCGGTCCTGGCTTTGCGCCAGAGATCGGTGAGGGTGCCCCGCAGGTAGGGATATTTGATGCGCAGCGGGCTGTAGAGATACCAGGAGAAGGAGATGCCGCGCTGGCAGCCGCGGGGCTCGTAGGGAGGAATTCCAGCCTCCAGAGCCGGATAGTCGGTGGCCTGCAGTTCCCAACCGACGATGCCGTCCTTGACATGCACGTTCCAGGAGCAACCGCCGGTGCAGTTCACCCCGTGAGTGCTGCGCACTACCTTGTCGCACTGGTTGCGGTTGCGGTAGAACTCTTCCCATTTACGGGCATTGGGATTGATCAGGTCTTTAATCCAGCTCATGGCGCCTCACCTTCCCGTGGATTCGTTCCAATCGATTCACGTTTTTCATCAACCAGCGGGCGGCGCACCCCCCGCAACCTGCTTCGGCCGGCCAGTGCGGCCAGGACCAGGCATCCCCCGGCAACCGCCAGGCCGCCGAGACCGAAAGCACCCTGAACAGCCGGCGAGGATCCGCCCGGAGAAGATTGGAAAAAAACCGCCAGATCGGCCCGCTCCGTTTCGGTAAGGGGCCGATCGGCAAAAATCGGTTCCATGCTCGGAAAAGGGAGATCTTCCAGAATCGCCGTCACCCCTTCCTCTCCGAAATTTTCCCAAATGGTCGTGAGATCCGGACCTAAAGTAGCCCCCCCGGCGGGACCCAACCCGGCAAACCCGTGGCAGGCCAGGCAGGGAGCACCGCCGTTCTCGAACTTGATCGAGCCGACGTAAAGAGCCCGTCCCCGGAGGG
>Ga0210101_1000425_pt1 | contig 13869 bp, 6 predicted proteins | sample Muzzi_PWC_D1_FD_185534 | JGI IMG/M metagenome (GOLD analysis project Ga0210101, IMG submission 185534) | Wetland microbial communities from San Francisco Bay, California, USA, that impact long-term carbon sequestration - Muzzi_PWC_D1 (SPAdes) | ecosystem: Environmental > Aquatic > Marine >... | reverse complement strand
ATCAGTGGGTCAGATTCCCGCCCGGCAACTTGATATCGTACCGAATTGAAAAGTGTGGTCATCCGGCTGATTCACCAGATGCAGGGCAATGATGGACAAGATGGAGAGAATGATACTGAAGCCGGAATAAATCCCGTCAAACAGAATGACGCCGGACTGTATCGCCACCCCCCACACGATTCCCAACACAGTGAACAACACGCCCATCCACAAGGAAAAATGCAGCAGTGAGCGTTCATCGGGTGTTCTTTTGAACATCCGCAGTCTCCGAGGTGCCGGTTACGGCGTCGCGGGTTGATTACCGGGGGCTGTCTGTACGGCGGCAGGTTGCGTCGGCCTGGGGAAATCGAGCAGCGAGCGGATGTCCTGTTGCTGTTTGACGGGCGGAAAATCCACGGCATCGGCGGTCTCCTCGGCCTGGACGATCCAGCCGCCGCCCATGGCTTTGTAGGTGTTGACCAGCGAGCCATAGACATCGCCCTGTATGCTGACATACTGCAATTGCGCATCGAACAGTTTGTTCTGCGCATCGAGCACATCGATGTAGGACGTGTAGCCTTCGAAGTAGCGCAGATTTGCCAGGCGCGCATAATCGGAGAGCGCGGCGACGCGTCGGCCCTCCACGACCAGCTGTTCGCGCGATTTCTGCACGCTTACCAGCGCATCATCCACATCGCGGAAGGCGCCCTGGACCGTCTGCAGGTAGCCGACCAGGGTCTGGCGCTGCACCGCCTCGCTGGCGCGCAGTTCCGCCGAAATCCGGCCGCCGCTGAAGATCGGGCCGACCGCCGAGCCGCCGAGACTCCAGACATTCGCCGAGTTCCCCAGCAGATCGGAGAGCGACTCGCTGGCATAGCCGAACAGCCCCGTGAGTGAGATCGTGGGAAAGTACTGCGCACGTGCCACACCGATACGGGCATTGGCAGCGATCAGATTCTGCTCGGCGGCCGCGATATCGGGGCGCCGGGCGAGGAGGGTGGAAGGCACGCCTTCCGGGACTGGTGGCAGGACCAGCGCCTCGATGCTCTTGCCGCGCGGGATGGCATGAGGGTTGCTGCCGAGGAGTATCGAGAGCGCGTTCTCGGTGAGCGCGATCCGGCGTTCGATGGGCGGGATTGCGGCCGCCGCCTGTTCATACTCGGTACGCACCATGGCGATCTCGAGGTCGGAGACTACGCCGCCTTTGAACTTGAGTTCGAACAGCCGCAGCGACTCGGCGCGTGCGGCCAGCGTTTCCTTCGCGATCTCGAGCTGGCGATCGTACTGACGCAGGTTGATATAGGAGGTCGCCACCGCGCTCACCAGCGACAGGATCACCGCGCGCCGGTTTTCCTCCTGTGCCAGCAGATCGGCGCGCGCCGCCGCGGTGGCGTTGCGGATGCGTCCCCAGACATCGAGTTCCCAGCCCAGGCTCGCAGTGGCGGTGTAGTTGTTGTACTTGCGCTCGTCCAATCCACTCCCGCCATAGACCTCGCGCGAGACGCGGTTGCGGCTGGCATCGCCGTTGTAGCCGATCTGCGGGAAGTAGCCGGAGCGTGAAATGTCCACGCGCGCGGCAAATTCCTCCACCCGCGCCGCCGCGATGCGCACGTCCTTGTTCTCCCTGAGCGCGGTGTCGACCAGTTGATTGAGCACTGGATCCTTGAACTGCTCCCACCAGCGTACGTTAGCGGTATCCGCCGCGTCCGCGTAGTCGACACGCCATGCAGCCGGGCTGTCCACCGGCGGGCGCACGTAGTCCGGGGCCATCATGCAGCCGGGTGCCAGAAGCACAGCAACGCACGCAATCAGGGTCGCACGCATGTCATTCGCCTCCCTATTGGTCCAGAGGCGCGTGGGGCGCATCCGGTGCCGGCGCGCCCGGGGCTTCCGCCTGCCCGTGGGCCTTCTTGTCCGCGAACTTCTCGCTCATGGATTCCAGCAGCCAGAAGAACAGCGGTGTAAACAGCGTGGCAATCAGGGTCGATGCGATGATGCCGCCGATGACGCCGGTGCCGATCGCCCGCAGGCTGTTGGCGCCGGGCCCGGTGGCGGTGGCGAGCGGCACGCATCCCAGGCCGAAGGCGAGGGAGGTCATGACAATGGCGCGCAGCCGCAGTCCCGCGGCCTCGATCGCAGCCTCTCGCACGGGCATTCCATTGCGCACGCGCTCGATGGCGAATTCGGAGATCAGGATGGCGTTTTTGGCCGAGAGACCGACCAGGGTTACCAGTCCGACCTGGAAGTACACATCGTTATCCAGACCGATCAACCAGGTCATGAGCAGGGCGCCAAGCACCGCGACGGGTACCGTGAGCACCACGCCCACGGGGAGGGTCCATTTCTCAAACTGGGCGGCGAGGATCAGGAACACCACGATCAGGCCGAAAATGAACGCCGTGGAGGAGGTGCCGCCGGCGCCTTTCTCCTGCAGCGCCTGTCCGGCCCAGGCATAGGAGAAGTCTCCCGGCAGGGTTTCCTGCGCGGTTTCCTCCATGGCGCTGATCGCCTGGCCGGAACTGTAGCCCGGCGCCTGGCTGCCGGTGATCTTGACCGCCGGGAAACCGTTGAAGCGCGTCATCAACTTGGGCGAGGCGACATAACGCGTAGTGATCAGCGCCGAGAGCGGCACGTTGGCCCCGGACGAGGAGCGGACGTAGACCTTGTCAAAGTCGGACGGCTTGACACGGTACTCGGCGTCTGCCTGCATCACCACCCACCAGACACGGCTGAACTGGCTGAACTGGCCCGCGATCTGGGAGCCGAAAAACGCCTGCATGGTCTGGAACACATCGCCAACGTGAACGCCCAGCACCTCGGCCTTGTTGCGGTCGAGATCCACGAACAGCTGCTGGCTCGCGGCGCGGAACGTGGTGTTCACGCCCTGAAGTTCTGGCCGCTGGCGCGCCTTGGCGAGAAAGTCCTCGAGCGCCTGTCCCGTGGCCCGCGGGTCGCCGGAACCGCGGTTCTGGATGTAGAACTCGAACCCTCCGGTGGTGCCCATGCCGGGGATGGAGGGTGGATTAAGGGCAAAGGCGAATCCGTCCGGAATCCCGGCGAATTTGGCGTTCAGGCGCTTGAGAGTGTCGAAGGTCAGCAGTGAGGGATCTGTACGCTCCTCGAACGGTTTGAACAGTCCGAACATGATGGAACTGTTATTGGAAAACTGCCCGTCGATCAGGCTGTAGCCGTCCACGGTGCCGACATCCTGCACTGCGGGATCAGCCAGGATGATCTTTTCGAGCTTGCGGGTGAAATCGCTGGCCACGTTGAGGCTGGCCGTGTCCGGCACCTGGGTCACCACGAAAAAGTATCCCTGGTCCTCGTCCGGCACGAAGCTCGCAGGGATGATCTTGAACATGAACAGGATGCCGGCGATGATGGCGCCGAATACCACGAGCGACACAGGCCAGGCCTGGATCACGCGGGCGACATTGCCGACATAGCCCTGCCGCAGCCGCTCAAAGCCGTTTTCGAAGCCCTGGAAGAACCGGTTCTTCTTCCCGTGGTGGGCCTTGATGATAATGGCGGCCAGGGCCGGTGACAGGGTGAGCGCCATGATTCCGGAGATCACCATGGAGATGGAAATGGTCATGGCGAACTGCTTGTAGAGGGTGCCGGTCACGCCGCCGAGAAATGCCACCGGCAGGAACACCGAGACCAGCACCAGCACGATGGAGATCAGCGCGCCTGCGATCTCGGCCATGGCCCGCTTCGCGGCCTCCATGGACGACAGGCCGTGCGTGGTCATATTGGCCTCGACGTTCTCCACCACCACGATGGCGTCGTCCACCACCAGGCCGATGGCGAGGATCATGCCGAACAACGTCAGCATGTTGACAGAAAAACCCAGCAAGTGCATGCCGATGAAGGTGCCGATGATGGAGACCGGCACCGCGAGTATCGGGATGATGGTGGCCCGCAGTGACTGCAGGAACAGGAACACCACCGCCACCACCAGCACCACCGCCTCGAAGAAGGTGTGCACCACCTTGTCGATGGAGGCCAGGGTGAACTGGCTGGTGTCCAGCACGATCTTGTAATCGAGGCCGGTGGGGAATTTCTGCTTGAGCTCCTCCATGCGCTTGCGCACCGCCCTGGCGGCCTCCACGGCGTTGGCGCCCGGCTGCTGGTAGACGGCGATGGTGGTGGCCAGCTTGCTGTTCATGCGGCTGGTGATGGAGTAATCACGCTTGGCCAGCTCGACGCGCCCGATGTCCTTGAGGCGGACGATGGCCGTGCCTTCCTTGGCGGCGCGCACGATGATGTCCTCGAATTCCTCCGGCCTGGTGAGCAGTCCCTGGGCGGTCACCACGAACTGCTGTTCCACGGTGGGGAGCATGGGCTGGGAGCCCAGCTGGCCGATGCCGAAAGTCTGGTTCTGGCTCTGAATCGCGGCCGCCACCTCCTGCGCCGTGATGCCGAGCTGGGCCATGCGGTCGGGCTGCAGCCACACGCGCATGGCGATGTCTGGAAGACCCAGCACCGAGGAGCGGTTGGCGCCCGGCACCCGCTTCAGTTCTTCCAGGACGTAAAGGTTGGAATAGTTATCCAGATAGGTGGCGTCATAGCGGTCATCGGGAGAGTAGATGGAAATCACCATCATGATGCTCGAGGACTGCTTGTCCACCGTGATGCCCTGCTGCACCACGGCCTGGGGAAGCTGGGACATGGCCTGGCTCACCCGGTTCTGGACGTTCACCTGGGCGATGTCGGAATCGGTGCCGGGCTGGAAGAAGACGTTGATGGTGACGTTGCCGCTCGAGGAACTGGTGGAATAGAAGTAAAGGAGATTATCCACCCCGTTGATCTGGGCTTCGATGGGGGAGGCTACGGTGTTGGCAATGACCTCCGCCGTCGCTCCCGGATAGCGCGCCGTGACCTGCACCTGGGGCGGCGCCATTTCCGGATATTGCTCGATGGGCGCCACCGACATGGCGACCGCACCGCCGAGCACAATGAGGATGGAGATCACGGCCGAGAGGATTGGCCGGTCGATGAAGAAATGGGTGAACATCAGCCGCCCGCCTGGTTCTGCGCCGCTTCTGCGGGTTGGTCTTTATCTCCACCCGGCTCGGTAATCTTCACCGGCTGGCCGGCGACCACCTTGAGCACACCGTCGACCACAACGCGGTCCCCGGCCTGGAGCCCGCTGACGATCACGATGTCCTTGTCACCCTCGTAGTCACCGACCACCACCGGCCGCACCTCCGCGGTGCCGTCCTCCCGCACGACATAGACCAGATGGCCCTTGGAACCCTGCTGCACGGCAAGCTGTGGGATAACGATCGCATTCGGGCGCACCGCACCCTTAAGGATCGCGGTCACGAACATCCCGGGGCGCAGTTCTCCCTTTGGATTCGGAAGTGAGGCACGCACCAGAAACGAGCCGGTATCCTGGCTGAACGAGGGGTCGGCGAAATTGATCTTGCCGGTTTGGCCATAGGTATTGCCACTGGAGAGCATGAGTTCCACGTCGTAGTTCCGGTTATCTGGCAGGATCAGCAGGCCCTTTTCCACCATTTCACTCGTCTTCGCCATCTGGTTCTGGGAGACGCTGAAATTGACCCAGATCGGATCGAGCGCTGCGACATAGGTGAGGTAAGCGCTCTTGGACTGCGCGCCGAGATAGGCGCCTTCCCGCTGCACGGCCCGGCTGGCGACCCCCTTCACCGGCGAGCGGATGGTGGTGTAGCCCAGGTTAAGCCTGGTCTCGCTTACCTGCGCCCCGGCGGACTCGACCGCCGCCGCCGCCGCCTGCGCCTGACCCACCGCATCGTCCAGGTCCTTCTTGCTCACGGCGTTTTCGGCGGCCAGGGGTTTCACCCGTGCCAGGTTCTGACGGGCGGTCTGCAGCCGGGCCGCCTGCTGGGCGAGCGCGCCCTTCGCCGCATCCAGTTGCGCTTCAAACGGCTTGGGATCCATCTGGAACAGGATCTGGCCTTCCTCCACCAGGTCACCTTCCAGGTAGGCGATCTTGTCCAGGAAACCGGAAACCCTGGCCACGATATCGACCTGCCGTGAACTCTCCGTCTGCGCGACGAAGGTCGGTGAGTAGGGGATTGTCGTGGGGGTCACCGTGATTACGCTGACCTCGGGAGGCGGGCGCTGGGCCCTGGATGTATCCTTCCCGCAGCCCGTGAGCAGTAAGGCGCAGACGGGGAGGACGGCCAGTGCGGCTTGTTGAAGGCGTCGCCGTTTAGTTTGTGGGTGATGCGGCTGGGTATCCACGGGTCCTCCGTATGCGCTCTTTCGAGTGGGTGCTCTGTTAACTTCCTTCACCGTCGGATAGATCGAATCCGGGGTACTGGAGAAAGGCTGTCAGAATATCGACGTCGTGTGATGTTTCATGTAAGGCACGGCGAGAGAGGGGTGAGGTGATTTCCATGCTTCGAGTCACTGGGCAGTCTCGGATTCTTTTAATTAATGATGACGAAGACTTGCAACCGGCTTATCTGATCGTTGCACAGTATATATGAATAGGATCAAACAGGTCACGCGTGATACACGGCTGCTTACCCACGTATCGCCGGATACTTATATAACTGCTGGATGGATTGAACCAAACCATTTGCCTGGAATCCTAGATACAAGCTGCACGCGGGGATATGACCAACAGGTGCCCTTGTGTCCCTGCTAGCGACCGGTGCCGTGGATTGGGCAATAACCGATGCGGGTCGTAATGATAGGGTCATGGGCATGTGCTATAGACAGGTAACAGACTTTCCGGAATCACAACAGGGAGGAGTATTGAATGAATAGCCGTACCACAGCCATTCAGACATCCGACAGTCACCCACTCAGTGACAAGGAATTGCGTCGCATCAACGCCTGGTGGCGCGCCTGCAACTACCTCTCGGTCGGCATGATCTACCTGCGCGGCAACCCGCTGCTGAAGAAACCGCTCGGGATCGAGCACGTCAAGCACCGCCTGCTCGGTCACTGGGGAGCCAGTCCGGCGCTGTCCTTCGTCTGGGCGCATCTCAATCGTCTCATCAAGCGCGACGATCTCGACGTCATCTTCATGGCCGGACCCGGCCACGGCGCGCCGGGCGTACTCGGTCCAACCTATCTGGAGGGTACCTATTCCGAGGTCTATCCCGACAAGAGCGAGGATGCGGAAGGCCTCAGGAAGTTCATGAAACAATTTTCCTTCCCCGGACACATTGGTTCGCACGTCACCCCCGAGACACCCGGTTCCATCCACGAGGGCGGGGAACTCGGCTACAGCCTCTCGCATGCCTACGGCGCCTGTATGGATAACCCCGAACTCATCGTCGCCTGCGTGGTGGGCGACGGCGAGGCCGAAACCGGGCCGCTTGCGACCGCCTGGCACTCGAACAAGTTCATCAATCCGATCCGCGACGGTGCGGTGCTGCCGATCCTGAACCTGAACGGCTACAAGATCGCCAACCCGACCATCCTTGCCCGCATCAGCCACGAGGAACTGGAGGCATTGTTCCGCGGCTATGGCTACACGCCGTATTTCGTCGAGGGCGATGATCCCGACACCATGCACCAGGCCATGGCGGCGACGCTGGAGGCGACCGTCGCGGAGATCCGCGCCCTCCAGAACGCTGCGCGTGCCAGTGGCCAGGCCGAACGCCCGCGCTGGCCGATGATCGTGTTGCGCTCGCCCAAGGGCTGGACCGGGCCGAAGGAGATCAACGGCCACAAGGCCGAGGGATCCTGGCGCTCGCACCAGGTGCCGTTCTCGGATGTGCGCAGCAATCCGACGCACCTCAAGCTGCTCGAAGACTGGATGAAAAGCTACCGCCCGGAGGAACTGTTCGACGCCGACGGCCGGTTGGTAGCGGAGCTGCGCGAGCTTTCCCCTGCGGGCAGCCGGCGCATGAGCGCCAATCCGCACGCCAACGGCGGGTTGCTGCGCAAGGATCTGAAGATGCCCGACTTCCGCAACTATGCGGTGGAGGTCAAGGATGCCGGCAAGGTGCTGCACGAGAACACCCAACCGCTGGGTGAATTCCTGCGCGACGTGATGCGCAACAACATGACCAACTTCCGCCTGTTCGGTCCTGACGAAACCGCCTCCAATCGCCTGCAGGCGGTCTACGAGGCCAGCAAGAAGACCTGGATGGCGGAGTTCTATCCGGAGGATGCCGATGGCGGAGAACTCGCCCGCGACGGGCGGGTGATGGAGATGCTCTCCGAACACACGCTGATCGGCTGGCTCGAGGGCTACCTGCTCTCCGGCCGGCACGGCTTCTTCCATACCTATGAAGCCTTCGCCCACGTGATCGACTCCATGTTCAACCAGCACGCCAAGTGGCTGGAGGTTGCCAACAACCACGTGCCGTGGCGCGCCTCGGTGGCCTCCCAGAACATCCTGCTGTCCTCCACGGTCTGGCGCCAGGATCACAACGGCTTCTCGCACCAGGACCCGGGCTTTATCGATCTGGTCACCAACAAGAGTCCGAGCGTCACGCGCATCTATTTGCCGCCCGATGCAAATACCCTGCTGGTGGTGGCCGACCACTGCCTGCGTTCAATCGACAACATCAACGTCATCGTCGCCGACAAGCAGAAGCATCTGCAGTTCTCCACCATCGACGAGGCCGTCGTGCATTGCGCCAAGGGCATCGGCATCTGGAGCAAGGCGAGCAACGACCAGGGCGTGGTGCCGGACGTGGTAATCGCCTCCTGCGGCGATGTCGCCACGCAGGAGGCGCTGGCGGCCACCGCCATCCTGCGCGAGCGCCTGCCCGATCTCAAAGTGCGTTTCGTGAACGTGGTGGACCTGTACAAGATGCAGCCGGCGAGCGAACATCCGCACGGTTCGACCGAGCGGGAGTTCGACAGCCTGTTCACCACCGACAAACCGGTGATCTTCAACTTCCACGGCTATCCCTGGCTCATCCACAAACTCGCCTACCGCTTCACCAACCACGAGAACCTTCACGTGCGCGGCTATAAGGAACGCGGCAATATCAATACGCCGCTGGAGCTGGCGATCCTCAACCAGACCGACCGCTTCACGCTGGTGATCGATGTCATCGACCGGGTACCTGGCCTAGCCGATCGCGCCGCACACCTGAAGGAGCAGATGAAGAACGAGATCATCCTCAACCTCGCCTACGCCCACGAGCACGGCACCGACCCCGATGAGATCACCAACTGGGTGTGGCCGCTGTAGTCGCAAGTATTTATAGATTCATCACATGGAGTCTATGGAATGGAAGACATGGACGAGCCTGGAAATGTGCATCCCCTCTCCCTCAGGGAGAGGGGACCAGTTCGGTGGAGATCCATGAATTTAACGGATGATCCCGTATCGATAAGGATGAACAGCGATGACCGCCAGAACACCCGGGAAGACAGCGAAAACAACCAGGTATTCCGCAGATGCGCAGGTGCGCACCGGCCTGGACTGTGAGACGCTGAAACAGGCCGTACACGATCACCTGCGCTATTCGGTGGCGCGCTTACCCCGGCTTGCCACGGCCCGCGACTACTACCGCGCGCTCGCGCTCGCGGTGCGCGACCGCATGCAGCAGCGCTGGACGCGCTCGACACAGACCTACTTTGATCATGACTGCAAGGTTGCCGCCTACCTCTCGGCGGAGTATCTGGTGGGACCGCACCTCGGCAACAACCTGGTCAACCTGGGCATCGAGGAGGCGACGCGCACGGCCATGGACGAACTCGGACAAGACCTCGACGAGATCCTTGCCTGCGAGGAGGAACCCGGGCTCGGCAACGGCGGGCTCGGGAGGCTTGCCGCCTGCTATATCGATTCGCTGGCAACACTGCAGCGACCCGCAATCGGCTACGGCATCCGCTACGAGTTCGGCATCTTCGACCAGGAACTCCACGACGGCTGGCAGGTGGAGGTGACCGACAAGTGGCTGCGCTTCGGCAACCCCTGGGAGATCGCCAAGCCCGAGATCGTTTATTACGTCAAGTGGGGCGGCTACACCGAGACCTTTCACGACGAGCAGGGCGCTTACCGCGTGCGCTGGGTACCGAGTCACGTGGTGAAGGGCACCCCCTACGACACACCCGTGCAGGGTTACGGCGTCAATACCTGCAACACCCTGCGGCTGTGGAGCGCCGAGGCGGTCGAATCGTTCGATTTCCAGGCGTTCAACACCGGCGACTACTACCAGGCGGTGGCGGACAAGATGCAGTCGGAGACCGTCACCAAGGTGCTCTATCCCAACGACGAGCCGGAGGCCGGCAAGCGGCTGCGCCTCGGCCAGCAGTATTTCTTCGTCTCCTGCTCGCTGCAGGACATGCTGCGCATAATGGAGATCGCGGGCGTGCCGGTGGAGCGTTTCGCCGAACAGTTCGCCGTGCAACTCAACGACACGCATCCCTCCATCGGGGTGGCGGAACTGATGCGGCTGCTGGTGGACGAACGGCATCTCGACTGGGATACGGCGTGGAACATTACCCGCGACACTTTCGGCTACACCAACCACACGCTGCTGCCCGAGGCCCTGGAGACCTGGCCACTGCCCCTGTTCCGCGAACTGCTGCCGCGACATCTGGAAATCATCTACGAGATCAATCAGCGTTTTCTCGCCGAGGTGCGCGCGCGCTTTCCGGACGATGAGGAGCGCGTGGCGCGCATGTCGCTGATCGGGGAGGGGGGAGCCAAACGGGTGCGCATGGCGCATCTCGCCACCGTCGGCAGTCATGCCGTCAACGGGGTGGCCGCGCTGCACACCGGGTTGCTCAAGGCGAGCCTGCTGCGGGACTTCTATGAGCTCTGGCCGGAGCGTTTCAGCAACAAGACCAACGGCGTGACGCCGCGGCGCTTCCTGGCGCTCGCCAACCCGGGGCTGCGCGAACTGATCAGCCGATCCATCGGTACCGGCTGGATCACGCGCCTGGACGAACTGAAAAGGCTCGAGGACTTCGCGGATGAGGCTGCCTTCCGCGCGCAATGGCGCGCGGTCAAGCGGGCCAACAAGCAGCGGCTCGCTGCCTGGATTCACGCACAAACCGGCATCGAACTCGACCCGTCCTGGCTGTTCGATATCCAGGTCAAGCGCATCCACGAATACAAGCGCCAGCATCTCAACGTGCTGCACATCGCCACGCTCTACAAGCGCCTGAAGGACAATCCCGCGCTGCAGGTTCCGCCGCGTGCCTTCATCTTCGGCGGCAAGGCCGCGCCCGGCTATTTCCTGGCCAAGCGCATTATCAAGCTGATCAACGCGGTCGCAGAAACGGTCAATGCCGACCCGGAGGTGAACCGGCGAATGAATGTGGTCTTCGTACCCAATTTCAACGTGCAGAACGCACAGCTCATCTATCCGGCTGCCGATCTCTCCGAGCAGATCTCCACCGCCGGCAAGGAAGCCTCGGGTACCGGCAATATGAAATTCATGCTGAACGGCGCGCTCACCATCGGCACCCTCGACGGCGCCAATGTCGAGATCCGCGAGGAGGTCGGCGCGGATAACTTCTTCCTGTTCGGTCTCAGCGCGCCGGAGGTGGAAGAGCTCAGGCAACGGGGCTATCAGCCGGGTGATTATCTGGCATCAAACGACGAATTACGCTCGACGCTCGATCTCATCGCGAACGGCTATTTCTCCCATGGTGATCGCGAGGTGTTCAGGCCGATCGTCGACAATCTGCGCTACGCCGACCCGTTCCTGGTGCTGGCCGATTACGCCGCCTACCTCGATGCTCAGGAAAAGGTCAGCACCGCCTGGGATGACACCGAGGGCTGGATGCGCAAGTCCATACTCAACTGCGCGCGCAGCGGCAGGTTTTCCTCGGATCGCGCTATCGGGGAGTATTGTGACGAGATCTGGAACGTGCCGCCGGTGAACATCACGCTTGATTGATGTAAGAAGTGAGAAGTGAGAAGTAAGATGAGAGAGGTGAGAAGTAAGAAGTAAGAAGTAAGAAGTAAGAGGTGAGAAGTGAGAGGTATGATAATGGCCACGGAATCCACGGAACCCACGGAAAAATTCTTAATGAAAGTAAAATCCAGTCTGTCATTTCCGCGCAAACCGGGCGGTCTAATGAGTGCTTGTGATCCGCTACGATATACCCAGAAGCAATTTATTGATCTTTCCGTGGATTCCGTGGCCATTCGAGGTTTGTCCTAGGTGCCAAAATACAAAAGTGCGGAGCATGCGCGGCTCGCGGAAGCACCCGCAGGTCTGCCTGGTGACTGGAAGACGCTCGGCCCCTACCTGAGCGAACGGGCGTGGGGCACGGTGCGCGAGGACTACAGCGCCGAGGGCGATGCTTGGGACTATTTTCCGCATGATCACGCGCGTTCACGCACCTACCGCTGGAACGAGGACGGACTCGCCGGCATCTGCGACATCAACCAGCGGCTGTGTCTCGCGCTCGCATTCTGGAACGGTCGCGACCCGTTCCTGAAAGAGCGCATCTTCGGCTTGAGCAACAGCGAGGGCAATCACGGCGAGGACGCCAAGGAATACTGGTGGTACCTCGACGCCACGCCGACCGCCTCGTGGCTGCGCTGGCGTTATCACTACCCGCAGGCGGAATTTCCGTATGAGCGGCTGCGCGAGGAGAGCGCGGGACGCACCCGGGAGGAAGGCGAGTTCGAGCTGCTCGACACCGGTATCTTCGACGACGACCGCTACTGGCGGATCACCGCCGACTATGCCAAGGCCGCGCCGCGCGACCTTTGCCTGCGTTTACGTATCCGCAATGCCGGACCCGAGCCGGACGAGTTGCACGTGCTGCCGACGCTGTGGTTCCGCAATCGCTGGTCCTGGGAGGAGGAGAGCCCGCGCCCGGTGATCCGCGCTGAAACGACGCATGCGGCCGGGTCGGCCGGCGCCCTCATCGAGGAGGCGCTGCTCGGCCACTGGCGGCTCGCTGCGGGTCCCGACGCCGCAGGGCGGCCGCCCGAGTTGCTGTTCTGCGAGAACGAGACCAACACGCAGCGGCTTTTTCACAGCCCGACGCAGACGCCCTATCCCAAGGACGGCATCAACGACCACGTCGTCAGCGGCGCACCGACGGTCAATCCCGGGCTCACCGGCACGAAGATGGCGTGCCGCTACCGCATCAAGATCGCTCCCGGCGAGACCGTCGAACTGCGCCTGCGTCTCGCGCTTGACGAAACCGGCGTGCCACCGGACCTCGGCGCGGATTTCGAGCAGACGCTTGCCGCACGCGAACGCGAGGCCGATGAGTTTCACGCAGTGCTCAGGTCGGACAACACGAGCGAGGCCGAGGCCGCCGTGATGCGCCAGGCTTTCGCCGGGCTGATCTGGAGCCAGCAGTTCTATCACTACGACGTCGCGCGCTGGCTCGACGGCGATCCCGCGGAACCGCCGCCGCCCGCGACGCGTGCCACCGGGCGCAACGCCGGCTGGCGACACCTGGACAATCACGACATCATCGCCATGCCGGACAAGTGGGAGTACCCCTGGTATGCAGCCTGGGACCTCGCCTTCCACTGCGTGGTGCTGGCGCATATCGATCCGGGGGCCGCGAAACACCAGCTGCTGCTGCTGTGCCGCGAGTGGTACATGCACCCAAACGGTCAGCTGCCGGCCTACGAGTGGAATTTCAACGACGTGAATCCGCCCATCCATGCCTGGGCAGCGCTGACGGTGTTTCGCATCGACGGTGGCACCGACTTCGAGTTCCTCTCCCGTGCATTCCACAAGCTGCTGATCAATTTCACCTGGTGGGTGAACCGCAAGGATACCCTCGGGGACAATATTTTCGAGGGCGGTTTTCTCGGCCTCGACAACATCGGCGTCTTCGACCGCTCGGCGATGTTGCCCGCGGGCGAGCTGCTGGAGCAGTCCGACGGGACGGCGTGGATGGCGAAGTACTGCCTCAACATGCTGGAGATGGCGCTGCGGCTCGCGAATCACGACCGCAGCTACGAGGATGTCGCGCTCAAGTTCTTCGAGCACT
>Ga0210101_1000424_pt1 | contig 13931 bp, 12 predicted proteins | sample Muzzi_PWC_D1_FD_185534 | JGI IMG/M metagenome (GOLD analysis project Ga0210101, IMG submission 185534) | Wetland microbial communities from San Francisco Bay, California, USA, that impact long-term carbon sequestration - Muzzi_PWC_D1 (SPAdes) | ecosystem: Environmental > Aquatic > Marine >... | reverse complement strand
AAACCGAGTGTCTGACCCGCCGCGTCCCGGGTGGTCACCACGGTAACGCCGGTCATGAAACGGCCAAAGGCTTCGCGCAGCGCGACGGGGTCGAGATCACTCATCGGTGACACCGCTGCCGTGAAGGCCGCAAGCCGCGTGTTTTGTCGTGCGTCGCGAGCATCTTGATTCCGGGCAGGCTGAAAGGCAGCGAGTATCGAGCCAGGCCTCGATTTTGACAATCAAGCGATTTGCGGGTATAGACATTAGTAAAATTAATGTCTTATTTATATCTATGTCTCGAGCCCTGCCGCCACTGACCTGGTTTCGTGCTTTCGAGGCGTCGGCGCGCCACCTGAGCTTCACCGCCGCCGCCGAGGAATTGCATTTGACGCAATCGGCGATCAGCCAGCAGGTGAAGTCGCTCGAAATCCGTTTCGGGGTGCGGCTGTTTCAGCGTCTGCCGCGCGGGCTCGCGCTCACCGACGAGGCGCGCCGGCTGTTGCCCGAGGTCGTCGCCGCGCTCGGCCTGCTCGCCGATATCGCCGGCGAATACGAGCTGCGCGATAGTGAGCGCCTGCTGACCGTGGCCGCGTCGGTGAGTTTTATCGAATGGATCATCGCTCCTGCCCTGCCGCGGTTGCAGGCGGATCATCCGGGGCTCGAACTGCGCCTGATCAGCACGGTCTGGCCGGACGATTTCAGGGCCGCGCATGCCGATGTCGAAATCCGCTTCGGCTCCGCGGCGCTGGTCGGCAAGGGCGCCGAGCGGCTGCAACCGGACGAGCTGCTCCTGGTGGCTTCGCCGGCGCTCGCCGTCGACCCCGCGCGCCTGGCCGAGTATCCATTGATCGAAACCGTCGGCACCGCCGACGACTGGGCGCTGTGGAGCAAGGCGACGGGTGCCGGGAAACGGCTGCGCCCGTCACTGTTCGTGGACTACCACGGCGCGGCGCTCGACCTCGCGGTCGCCGGGGCCGGCATCGCCCTGACCAGTTCGCTGCTGGCCGCACCCTGTCTCGCCGACGGCTCGTTAGCGCGGATTGGCGGGGATTCCATACCCGCGCGGGATGGCTACTTCCTGGCGACCGGAAGCACCGGTTCGTCGCTGGCGCGAGTGTTTTCGGACTGGCTGAAAACCGGGCTGAAGGTAACGGCCCGACCTGCTGGCCGCGACCGCATCGATTGACCTTGCGCCGGCAGTGCGGCGCTACTGTGCTGGAATCGGCTTTACAGCCCGGCCTCGCGCAAGCGGCCGAGCAAGCGCTCCAGGTCCTGTGAATCCCGGTAGGGCTGGGTCGCGGCGTAGTCGTCGAGGTCGAACCCCGGGTCGAGCGCGCGCACGCGACCGGCGGCCGCACGGGCTTCGTCGAGGTTGCCTTGCGCGGCGTGGGACGCGGCGAGAATCAGTAACGGATCGATATCGTCGTCGCGCAGTTGCAAGGATGCATTGGCGGCGGCGATGGCTTCGTCGTAACGGCCGCTGTCGTGAAACGCGGCGGCGAGGATCGCCGGAAATTCGGCCGGGTAGACCGGCGTCAGGCGCACCGCGTACTGGGCGAACTCGATCGCCTCGCGCGGCCGGCCGAGATAATTGAGAATGCTCGATTTGAGCGCATAGGCGCCGTTGCAGCTCGGCCGTGCGGTGACACCCTCGGTGGCCTGCGCCATCGCCTGCTCGTACTCGTGCCTGGCGAGGTGTACCAGGGCCAGCGTCATGTTTGCATAGCCCGTGGTATCGCCGCGCTCCAGTGCCATGCGCGCGAGTTCGGCGGCACGCTCCATCAGCGGTGAATTTACCACCACGCGGCCGAAGCCGGCTTCCGACCAGTAAGCCATCGCCGCGCTGGCGTAACCGAGCGGCGACTCGGGCTCGATGCGAATCGCTTCCTCGAACAGGTGCTGTGCCTCGCGCACGTGCTGCAGGCTGCCGCCGTTGTAGAGCGCGTGCCAGCCACGGTAGGCGAGGTCCAGCGCCTCGGGGCTGTCGAACGCCCGGCGCATGTAGCGCGCCGCCTCGCCGCGCATCAACTTGACATCCATCGCGGTGACGATTTCCTCGGTAATCTCGTCCTCGATCAGGAACAGGTCGTGCAGCTCGCGGTCGAAACGCTCGGCCCAGAGGATGCGGCCGGTGTCGGCCTCGACCAGTTCGGCATTGACCCTGACGCGCTCGCCGCGACGGCGCACGCCGCCGGTGAGCACGTAACGCACGCCGAATTCGCGGCCCAGCTCGTCGACGCTCATTTGCCGCGACAGTTGCGCGGCCGGGGTTTCGTCCATGGTCAGGAATATTCCCGGGATTTTCACCAGCGCGATACTGATTTCCTTGGTCAGTCCCTCGGCGAAGTAATCCTGTTCCGGATCGTCGCTGATGTTGGCAAACGGTTTGACGATCAGTGACGGCTTGCCCGGCACCGCCAGCGGCGGCCGGTTCTCGCGGCGCAGGACCCCGGCCGCGCTGCTGCCGGGAGCGAGTACGCGATAGGCGCGCACCGGCTCGGCGATATTGCGCACCCGTTGCTCGCCGATGAACAGGTATTCCGCCGCCACCCGGTTGCCGACGGCGACGCGCACCGCGTCGGAGATGCAGATGCCACCGGGTTCCGCCAGCGATTCGAGCCGCGCGGCGACATTGACCCCGTCGCCGTAGATGTCGCCGCGGTCCTCGATCACGTCACCGCTATTCACGCCGATGCGAAAGCGCACGCGGCGCGCCGCGTCCAGCTCTTCGTTCATGACACCGAGCTCGCGTTGCACGGTCAGCGCGCAGGACAGCGCGTCGACCGCGGCGTCGAAGCGCGCCAGCACCGCGTCCCCGGCGTAATGCACGACGCGGCCGCCGTGTTCGGCGACCCGCGACGCGATCAGGTCGAGGTAGCGGCGCAGGGTGCGGTGGGTGGCGTCTTCGTCCTGCCGGGTCAGGTGACTGTAACTGGCGACATCGGCGTATAGTATCGCCGCCAGCTTGCGCGGCAGCGGCGCTTCGGCCGCACGCTCGTTTCCTGTTTCCGCCGCGCCCGCGGGCGTCTGGTCATTCGGCGATTGCCGCAGTTCCGCCAGTAGCCGGCGCGTTTCGGCGCCGGGTTCGGCGTCGAGCTCGCGCTTCAGTGCCGCGGCGCATTGCTGGTACTGGCGCAGGGCCTCCGAGCGCCGGCCGGCCCTCGCCAGCAACTTCATCAACTCGCGGTGCGCGGCTTCGTTGGCCGCGTCGATTCGCAACAGTCGATCGAGCACGGTCATCGCCTCGCTGACGCGGTCCCGGTCGGCGAACAGGGCCGCCAGCCGCGCCGCGACCTCGCAGGCGAGCTTGCGCAGGCGGCCGCGTTCGACCTCGAGCCAGTCCTGGAATTCATTTTCGCTACTGCTGTAACCCTCGAGCAGGTCGCCGCGGTAGATATCGAGCGCGGTTTGCAGGTCGTCGATGTCGCCGGACTGCGCCAGTTCCTCGAATATCACCAGGTCGATCCGGCAGGCCGTGGCGTCGAGCGCGACCCGGTCGCCGCGATTGGCGACCAGTGCCGGGCACAAGCCGCGGATTTTCGACAGCGCCTGGCGCAGGTTATGGCGTGCGCGCTCGTCCCCGGTGCGCGCCCACAACAGGCTCGCCAGTTGTTCGCGGGCCTGCGCGCGCGCGCGTTCCACGACCAGGTAGGCAAGCAGGGCCCGGACCTTGCGATGGCTGAATTCCACGGCCTGGCCATCGTCATCCAGGGCTTCGAAAGGGCCCAGGACATTAAATTGCGCGCTGTTTTTCACGGCGCCCGATTATAGACGAAAAATAGACGCAGTATTGACTTGCCTCGACGGGGTTAATAGACGCCCGCGGCCGATCATGAGTCCACTGAAACGGCAACAGGACCCACGAGGCAAGCCATGACATTTTCGATCACCAGTCAAATCCTCCCGCAGGCGCCGATCGGCCGCCCGTCGCCGACGGTGCGCGACGCGACCGGGTACGAAATCTTCGCCGCGGGAGAGTCGGGCACCGCCCACGCCTTCGCCCACCGCATGTTCGATAGCGGACAAATCGATGCCGGCCGCCGCGGGCTGGGTGCCTGGATTGCCGGGCGCGAGGGTAACGGCAGCGAATGGCTGCACCTGCATTTTCACCTGGCCCTGTTCGAGCTCGAAGCAGGCGACTGGCAGCATGCCTACGAGCGCTTCGAAAACGAGATTTTACCGGCTGCAGGCAATGGCGCCGAAGCGTTGACCGATGCACCCGGATTGTTGTGGCGGCTGGCGATAACCGCGCCCGAACCCGTTGCCTTGCCCTGGCAGCCGCTGCGCCGCACCGCGCTCGCCAACCTGCATCTCGGCGATAACGCCTTCGTGCAACTGCACAACCTGCTGGCCATCGCCGGTGCCGGCGATGTTGCCGGCGTACGGCGCTGGCTCGAACCGGGTTGCGCGGCACAAGTGACGCCGGGTGACTGGCAGCTGCGGCAATTCGCGCCGGTATTGCTGGCACTGGCCGCGGGAGCCTGGCGTCAGGCAGACCTGTTGCTGCAGGCGATGATGCCGGAGATTTCCGGCGTCGGCGGCAGCGGCGCACAAAACCGGCTGTTCGAGCAGCTTGCCGCCTGGTGCGCGCGGCAGGACCCCGATTACCGCGCGCAGCGGAACGCGGCCTGATGAATTCGACGATCACGACTTCGGGCAGCTTGTTGCCCGTCGTGTTAACAAGCTGCCGGCAACGAGGTTGCATGCAGTTAGCTAAAGAGCAGAGGGAAGCAGCCCGGCCCGGTGCCGAAACGACCCGAAACTCGATTTTAACCACCGCCTGATAGGCGAAACTTGAAAGAGGAAACTGAAATGTCTGATACCAAAAAACTGGTCATCGTAGTAACCAACGGCTTTGACAACGAGCGTTCGTCGGTCGCCTGGAGCGTCGCCAACGGCGGCATCGGCATGGGCTTCGAAGTCACCATGTTCCTGGTCAGCTCCGGCGTCGACTGGGTGCGCAAGGGCGCCGGCGTGGCGCAGCTGAACCCGTTCGACCCGACCGTCGGCGAAATGATGCAAAACGTCATCGACAGCGGCGCGTCGATACTGGTTTGCCCGCCCTGCGCCAGGGTTCGCGGTTACCAGCCGAGCGATTTCATCGACGGTGTCGATATCGCCGGTTCGGCCGCGATGCTGGGTGTCGTCAGCGAAGGCGCCTCGACGCTGACCTTCTAGTCGGCGTCTATTCCGCCCGGCCTCTCGCGCGGGTCCCGAAACTGTCGGGACCCGCGCTTTTTCGTTGTGCAACGCGCGATAAGCGTAGCTTAACCGGTCGGTAAATATATCTCGTTTGTGGATGCCGGCGGGCTTTCCTAGACTCTAATATCATTCGAGCGCCGCCGCCGGTGGCGCGGTAAGCAAGAAACCAATGCCATGTTTATGATCAAGCTGATAGCAACGGAACTCTGGTCGAGGACCGTGAATCCCGAGACTTATGCATCGGAAAATGAAATCGGTAACGCCATCGTCCACCTCGAAAACTGCAGCGATCGAGTGCTCGAGGATATGGGTTTGACGCGCGGCGATATCGACGACGCGGTACGCCATGGCCGCGCGGAGAACGATTCGAACCGCGGCCGGCGCGCTGCCTGACGCGGGCTGCCGATAAACACATATTCACGTTTCGAACAGCCCCTCCCGGCGCCGCTCTTCCATCAAGCGAGTCACCTGCTTACACGGCCGCATCGCCTGGCTCCGCCGGAACCCGGCCGTCGTATATCGGCGCTTCAGGTAATCCGGTAGAGCTTTTTTTTGTAGGCGTCGATGCTGTCCGCCCAGGTAAATCTTGCCCTGGCCGCCGCCTTGCGCATCTCCTGCCATTTCCCGGGCTCCTCGCGGTGCAGGGACAGGGCGCGGCGCATCGTCGCTACCAGCGCATCGGCCTGCCCGGTCAGCGTGCTGCCCTCGAAGGCGAACCCGGTACGTCCATCCTCGACCGTGTCCCGCAGGCCGCCGACGTGATGCACCAGGCAGGGTTGACCGGCGCGCAGCGCCAGCATCTGGCTGATGCCGCAGGGCTCGAAAGAACTGGGCATGAAGAATAAATCGCCCTGGCGATACAGGTTTTCCGCGATAACGTCGGAATAACCTCGCATGAAGACAAAGTTGGCGTGATCGATCATCGTCTCGGCCAGGAAGCGTTCGTAAACGGGGTCCCCCGAGCCGACCATCAACAGCACCCCGTCTTCGCCGAGTTCATCGAGCGCGGCGTGCAGCGCGGGTTTGCCGTCCGTCGTGCTGCTGCGCATCAACTCGACCTTTTGCGCGGTTACCCGGCCGACGCTGGTGACCATCATCGCGGGGCGCTCGCGCGGTAATTTAGCCAGCGACTCGAGGGCGATGAAATGCGCGCTGGCCAGGTTGTCGGCGCGGCTGCACCAGCGCATGACGAGTAGTCGCATATGCGCTACCAGCGACGTCCAGTCTTCCGCCACCGCGGGATTTTTACGCGGATACACGCAGCCGTTGAGGATTCCGAACAGGCGCTTTTCCTCGCGCGCCGCGCGCAGTTCCCGGTGCAGGCCCTCGCCGCCGTGTATGCCCCTGGCGGCATCGCCGACGCGGAGAATTTCCTCGGCATAAGTCGGCGATACCGTGTGTACCGCGTCGGCGAGGCGAATCGCGCTCGCCGTCGGGTTCACGCAGTCGGGCCAGCGCGGGTCGCCGAGCAGTTTGCGATCGTATTTCAGGCCTGGGTACCAGGCCTCCAGCGCCGAGATATGCTTATCGAAGGGCCGGATGCCCTGCACTTCGAGGTTGTGAATGCTGTAGACGCAGCGTATTTTCGCGAGCGCCTCGTAGCGCGGATCGTAGCGGCGCAGGATGAGCAGGAAGGCCGCGTGCCAGTCGTGCAGGTGGAGGATATCGACCGCGCCGAAATCATTGCCCGTAATCGCCTCGGCGACGGCCAGGCAAAACAGTGCGAACTTGCTGGCATCGGTTTCAAAAGGCCGGCCGGGCCCGTCGTCGCAGTAAATCCGGCCCGCGCCGCAGTTGCTGAAAAGCGGATGCTCGATCGCATATTGGTGAACTTTTTTACCGCTGCCGGCCGCGGGCAGGCGAAACAGTTCGAGCGCTTGCGGACTGCCGCCGAAGCGGACCGTCAGGGTTCTGATTCGCTTCGCGCCCGCCAGGTTGCCGAACACGCCGTAGGCCGGCGTCACCACGCAAACCTCGCAGCCGGATTTTGCCAGCGCCGCGGGCACTTCGCGCAACACGTCGCCGATACCGCCGACCTTGCCGCCGGGCAGGGCGCCGTTTTCGGCCGCGACCATCAGCACCTGCGCCATCAGGTAATGACGTCGGGGCTGCCGCGGCCGGTGAATTTCTCGATTTCGGCGAGCCGCGCGGCGAGATCGATAATCGGTGCGAGCGCGACTTGCGGGTCCTCCGCCTGGCGCGCCGTATCGGTTTCGTAGCGTTCGATATAGACGCGCAGGGTGGCGCCCTCGGTACCGGTACCCGACAACCGAAAGACGATGCGCGCGCCGCCGCGCAGCAGGATGCGAATGCCCTGCCGTTCGCTGCAGCTGCCGTCGACCGGGTCGGTGTAGCCGAAGTCGTCGGCGAACTCGATTTCGTGTTCGCCGAACGTCTGGCCGGCCAGCCCGCCGACCCGCTGCCGCAGCGATTCGACCAGCGCGTTGGCGGCGTCGCTGTCGATGGCTTCGTAATCGTGGCGGCTGTAATAGTCGCGCCCGTAATGTTGCCAGTGGTGGCGCACGATTTCGGCGACCGGCTCGCCGCGCACGGCGAGTATATTGAGCCAGAAGAGCACCGCCCAAAGGCCGTCCTTTTCGCGCACGTGGTCGGAACCGGTGCCGAAAGATTCCTCGCCGCAGAGGGTGATCTTGCCCGCATCGAGCAGGTTGCCGAAGAATTTCCAGCCGGTCGGCGTTTCGTAACAGGGAATGCCGAGTTCGGCGGCCACCCGGTCGACGGCCTGGCTGGTCGGCATCGAGCGGGCCACGCCGGCGAGACCGCGGCTATAGCCCGGAACCAGGCCTGCGTTGGCGGCGAGCAGCGCCAGGCTATCGCTTGGCGTGACGTAAAAATCGGCGCCGAGAATCATGTTGCGGTCGCCGTCGCCGTCCGACGCGGCGCCGAAGTCGGCGGCCTCGCTGCCGCGCATGCGCCGCAGCAGGTCCGGCGCATGGGCGAGGTTGGGGTCGGGGTGGTCGCCGCCGAAATCCGGCAGCGGCTCGCCGCGCAGCACGCTGCCGGCGGGAGCGCCGAGGCGCCGCTCGAGTATTTCGTGGGCGTAAGGACCGGTGACCGCGTTCATGGCGTCGAACTGCAACCGAAAATTCCCGCCCGTCAGCAGTTCGCGAATACGCTCGAAGTCGAACAGCTCCTGCATCAGTTCCGCGTAGTCGGCGACCGGGTCTATGACCTCGACGACCAGGCCGTCGAGTCGTTGCTCGCCGATTTTGCCGAGGTCGACGTCCGCCGTATCCAGGCTGTGGTAATGTTCGATTACCCGGCTGTGCTCGAAGATCGCGCCGGTCAATTCCTCGCTTGCCGGTCCGCCGTTGGCGGCGTTGAACTTGATCCCGAAATCGGCATCAGGCCCGCCGGGGTTGTGGCTCGCCGACAGGATGATGCCGCCAAAGGCCCGGTGCTTGCGAATCACGCAGGACGCAGCCGGCGTCGACAGCAGCCCGTCGCGTCCGGCGAGGATACGGCTGAAGCCGTTGGCGGCCGCCATGCGAATAATCGTCTGCAGCGCCCGGTCGTTGTAGTAGCGGCCGTCGCCGCCGACCACCAGGGTTTTCCCGGCCGCCGCGTCCTTGCCACTCGCGGTCGCGTCGAAGATCGACTGCACGAAGTTCTCGAGATAATTTTCCTGCCTGAATACGCGCACCTTCTTGCGCAGCCCGGAAGTGCCGGGTTTTTGGTCGGCGTACGGCCGGGTAGCGGTCGTCTTCGGCACGGTCACGGGCGCTTACCTGCGCGCATGCGTCGACTGGTGCAGCATGTCGGGGGTGACCAGCACCACGCCCTTGTCGGTAACCCGAAAGCCGCGCTTGCGGTCGGCGTCGAGATCCACGCCGATCTGGTCGCCTGCCTCGATCGAGCAGCCGCGGTCGATGATCGCCTTGTTGATGATCGCCTTGCGGCCGATTTCGACCTCGGGCAGGATCACGCTGTCGGTGACCTCGGCCCAGGAGTGAATGTGCACATTGGAAAATAGTAGCGAGCGCGTTACGTGGGCACCTGAGATCACGCAGCCGCCGGAAACCATGGAATCGATCGCCTGGCCGCGACGGTCGTCGGAATCGAACACGAACTTGGCCGGCGGCAGCTGGGCCTGGTAGGTCCGTATCGGCCAGTCCTGGTCGTAAAGGTTCAGTTCGGGAGTGACATTGACGAGTTCCATGTTGGCTTCCCAGAAAGCATCGAGCGTACCGACGTCGCGCCAGTAGGCGCGCTTGCCGGTCTCCATGTCGCGAAACGGAAACGCGTAGACCTGGTACTTGTCGATTATCGACGGAATGATGTTCTTGCCGAAGTCGTGATCCGAACGGGGATCGTCGGCATCCTTGATCAACTGCTCGTAGAGAAACTCGGTGTTGAACAGGTAATTGCCCATCGACGCCAGGCACAAACCCGGCTCGCCGGGTATCGGGTCGGGTTTGGCCGGCTTTTCGTTGAATTCGACGATGCGCCCCGACTTGTCGACGGTCATCACGCCAAAGGCGCCGGCCGCTTCCTCGAGCGGCACCTCGAGGCAGGCGATGGTCATGTCGGCCTTGGTGTTGACGTGGGCGGCGATCATCTCGCCGTAATCCATCTTGTAGATATGATCGCCCGACAGGATCAGTACGTATTCGGGCTGGTGCGTGCGCATGATATCCAGATTCTGGTAAACCGCGTCGGCCGTGCCCTGGTACCATTCGCCGCCGGCGCGCTGCGAGGCCGGCAGGATTTCGACGAACTCGTCGAGCTCGCTGTCGAAGCGGCCCCAGCCGCGCACCAGGTGACGGATCAGCGAATGCGCCTTGTATTGCGTGAGTACGCCGATGCGCCGAATGCCGGTATTGATGCAGTTCGACAGCGGAAAATCGATGATGCGGAATTTACCGCCGAAGGGGACCGCCGGCTTGGCGCGCCAGTCGGTCAATTCGTAAAGTCGTGATCCGCGGCCGCCGGCCAGCACCAGCGCCAGCGTCTGGCGCGTCAGCAGGCTGACGAAGCGGGGATTTTTCTGGGTTTTCATGGCGTCACGTCCCTCGTTGATGCTCGTCTGTATCCCCGGCATCGAGAATTTGTTCGACCTCGCGCAGCCCGGGCAGCGCCGGGATCGCGCCGATCGCGGTGGCGGTCAGGGCCCCGGCGGCATTGGCGAAGCGGCACAGGGCCCGTATGCCGTCGGGGTCGTCGAGAACCGCGGGATTCCTGGCGATCCCCTGCAGCAGCCCGGCGACGAACGCGTCGCCGGCGCCGGTGGTATCCACCGCCTCCACGTCGAAGGAGGGCACCTCGCCGGCCGCACCGGGCGTCCAGTACCAGCTGCCGCGCTTGCCACGGGTCACCACCAGCAGCCGCAGCGCCGGGTGCCGAAGGGCGTCGACGGAGGCCTGGAGATCTTTTGTGCCGCTCAGGAATTCGAGTTCGTCCTCACTGATCTTGACGATATCCGCCTGCGCGAGACCGAGCAGCAGACCGTCGCGCGCGGCCTGTTCGTCGGACCACAGCGACAGGCGCAGATTGGGATCGTAAGAGATCAGGCAACCGGCCTTGCGAGCCGTGTCCAGCGCGTGCAGCGTCGCCTCGCGTATCGGTACCGGCCGCAGGCTCAGCGAACCGAACTGGATCACTTTCGCCGCGCGTATCGCTTCGACATCGATTTCTTCCGGCCGCAGCAGCATGTCGGCGCCCGGATGGCAGTAGAACATGAATTCGCGCTCGCCTTCGGCGCCCAGCGCGATGAAGGCGAGCGCGGTGCGCGCCTCGTCGCTGAAATGCAGCGCCGCGGTGTCGACGCCTTCCTGCGCCAGCGTCTCGGCCAGGAAATGCCCGAAGGCATCATTGCCGACCTTGCCCATGAAGGCGCTGTCGATGCCGAAACGCCTGAGCCCGACGGCGACGTTGGCGGGTGCGCCGCCCGGCAGTTTTTTGAAACCCTCGACCGCCCGCAGGCCGACGCCCGATTGCAGCGGAGCAAAATCGATCAGCAGTTCGCCAAGGCATATCACGTCGGCCATGGCGCTATTCTCTCAGGCTTTTGGCTCGTATTCGAGTGTGGCGTCATGCACGAAGCGGTATTTTCGGGCCGGAACTCACCGCATTGGTGCAAAACTCCCCCGTAGCGGCGCTGGCGGACGATGCCCGCGCCGTCCGGCGAAGCACGCGAGGCCGCCGTCGAGTCTATGCGGCCGGTGCTATTCCGCCGCTCCCGAAGAGCGGCGCATTCGATCCGCGGACAGGCTTTCATCGGGCCGATACCAGGAATGCTTTGCCGGGCTGTCAAAATAACGGGCAGTATGGCCCTGACCTGATCGTCGCGGTAACTGTTGTTTGCGCCCGCATGCTAAACTTCGGCCCGCGCGAAGGCGCCGAGTGTGAGTTGTCGTAGAGAACAGAAGCGGAAAGCGATGAGCGGAACAAACCAGACTAAAGCGGGAACCTTGCGCGCCACGGTGCGCGGCTGGGTCGAAAATTCGCAGTTGCAGAATTACATCATGGCCCTGATCGTGATCAACGCGGTGATTCTCGGGCTCGAAACCGAGCCCCGCGCAATGCAGCACTTCGGCGATTTGCTGATTGCGCTGGATATGGCCATTCTGCTGGTGTTCGTGGTCGAGATCGCGTTGCGCATCTTCGCCCATCGCCTGGGCTTCTTCCGCGATCCGTGGAGCCTGTTCGACTTTATCGTGGTCGGTATCGCGTTGATACCGGCAAGCGGGCCATTCGCGGTGCTGCGTGCGCTGCGCGTACTGCGAGTGCTGCGCATCCTTACCCTGGTGCCGTCGATGCGCCGCGTGGTCGGCGCACTGCTGGATTCGATTCCGGGGCTCGGTTCGATCGCGCTGGTATTGATGCTGATTTACTACGTGTTCGCGGTAATCGCCACCCAGTTGTTCGGGACGAATTTTCCGCAATGGTTCGGCAGTATCGGCGAGTCCCTGTTTTCGCTATTCCAGATCATGACGCTGGAAAGCTGGTCGATGGGTATCGTGCGACCGGTGATGGAGTTACACCCCTATGCCTGGATATTCTTCGTCCTCTTCATCCTCATCGCCACTTTCACGATGCTCAATCTGTTCATCGCCATCATCGTCAACGCGATGCACGGTTTTACCGAGGAAGAATTCGTTGAACGTCAGCAGGCTCTCGACGGGGTGCGCGATCATATAGAGGCAGACCTGCACGCGGAAGTCAACGCGCTGCGCGCCGAAATCGCCGAATTGCGGCGCCTGCTGATCGCGGCGCAGCGCGGCTAGCCGCGTTGCCTTCATCCCCGCGCGGCTGCCGCCGGTCGCGCCGCAATTGCGGGCGGCGAAATAGAGTGGTATATAACGTTAACGAAGGGTCTTTCGGTTCGCCGAATCGACTCGCGTTACCCGGCTCGAATCTGACTGCATTGCCTGTTATGTCATCGAACCTTAACCAGGCAGTGCTATCCAGGTGCCGGTTGGTGTAAAGCTCGGGCGCGGAGAAAAATCGAGGCCGTCGGCATTCGATACAGGCAGGCATGACGAAGATATGAGGAACGCCAAGATACTGAGGCTCAACAAGGCCGGAACGCCGATCGACTGGATCACGCGCGAGGAAGCCGCGACGCTGGTGGTCAAGGATCAGGTGGTCTGGGCGCTTGGCGAAAACGCGTTCGAGATTCGCGGCGGCATCAATCGCCTCGGCCGCCAGTCGGTGCTCTCGTTGCCCAGTATTCTCGCCAGCGACGGCAGCGTGAAGCTGTCCGATTTCGTGCCGCCGCTGGTCAACGGCTACCTGTTCAGGCGCGACCAGTACCTGTGCATGTATTGCGGCGGCGAATTCACCGCCGACAACCTGTCGCGCGATCACATCCTGCCGGTTTCGCGCAATGGAACCGATAGCTGGACCAATGTCGTCACCGCCTGCAAGCGCTGTAATCATCGCAAGGCCAACCAGACCCCGGAAGAAGCGGGTATGCAACTACTCGCAATACCCTTCGTGCCCAATCGCTACGAGTTTTTTTATCTCGCCAACAAGAACATACTCGCCGACCAGATGGAATTTTTGAAAACCCAGTTTTCGAAAAACGGCAAGTGGAGCTAGCCCCGGTTCGATCGAATTACCGCCGATCCGTCTCTGCCTGAGCCAGCGCAAGGCAATCGATGTTTAAACTGTTAAATAGTAACGATCTTCTATACTTCTCGATATCGCTCGATCGAAATAAACATTAATCGAGCGTTCGTTGCGGAACTTGATGCAAGTGCAAGACAAATTCGTCGATATCTCCAAGTATTACGCGGCGCGAATCGTGGATAACGTCCTCACCGTCGGCAAGATCATTTACAGCGGTGACGAGTACCAGTTCGCGCGCGAAGACTTCGCCGGCCCGTTCGAGTTGATCGAAACCGAGGCTGACGTGACGCGTATCATTCACGTGGTCGGTGAAATCCATCCGCGCTCGGCGGTGGAAAAGTATTTTAAAGTCGACGTGAATTCCTGCCTGTACCTGAACGAAAACGAAGACTCCGGCGAGATCGAGGTACGTTCGATACACAAGGGTATGGGCACGGCGATCTACATGCATCAGCAATGCCCCTTGTTATTGTGGAATCCGCAGTACGAGGAACACCAGTATTTCGACGTCATCGATATCCAGAACGTATTCTCCGATTCGGGACAGCAGGCCGCCTTCGTGTCGATGCTCTCCGCAAGCCTGCGCGAGTACGAACTGTTCCCGCCGCTGTTCAAGATGAAGAAGTAAAACCCGCTTTCCCGACAGTGGCCGG
>Ga0210101_1000423_pt1 | contig 13956 bp, 8 predicted proteins | sample Muzzi_PWC_D1_FD_185534 | JGI IMG/M metagenome (GOLD analysis project Ga0210101, IMG submission 185534) | Wetland microbial communities from San Francisco Bay, California, USA, that impact long-term carbon sequestration - Muzzi_PWC_D1 (SPAdes) | ecosystem: Environmental > Aquatic > Marine >... | reverse complement strand
AGATGGTGTGCCTGGTCGAATCCTGGTATGCACCAGTCGAGAAGCGCGCCTACATGGGCACGAAAGAACCAGTGCCGTACCAGAGTTCACCGGATACACGGGTTGCCAACCGCGTATTTCACTTCGGGAAAAGTGCCGGCAGGCTCGAAGTCGACTCGCAAGGCGGAGTCATATTCTGCACCGTTGGACCCGCGTTCACGGTACGCCCGGCGCCGGGCAATGATGTCGAGATCGATCAGGCCGCATCTATTTCGCTGCACAAGAACACCGACCCGGTGCTGGATCTCGATCGCAGGGTGGATTGCGCTGGCGAAGGATGCGGGAAACGTAACTGTTTCTGCGCTTCCTACAGCATCGTCGTCGGCGCCGATAAAATCAGTCAGATCGTGCATGAACTTCCTGCTGTTGAGCAATTCTTCCAGGAAACCTACGTCGCCGCCTGATCCCGTTCCTTACCACCCCTGCGCGATCTCGCGAAGGGGTGGTTTCCCCCCCACGAACACAGACTCGATTACCCGCCTGTCCTCGCTGTCCGCGAGTCGCAGCCTGAAAAAAACCAGCACATCCGCAACCGGGTGCTTCGCCCATAATCAACCGTGCTCCTGGCACACACGTCTGAATCAAGTTGCCGCACGAAGCTCTGCCATAGCCGATGTAATGACGCGAATCGCGGAGCGCATCAAGAACGATGAGAGACCCAGAGCAACGACGATATCGGGCCAGCCCGAACCCGTGAACCAGACGGCGCCAGCCGCGGCGAATACAGAAATATTTGAGGCTATGTCGTTTCGCGAGCACTCCCATACCGAGCTCATGTTTACGTCCTCGTGGCGGTGGCGCCAGAGAAGAAACAGACAAATTGAATTTGCAGCAAGACCCGCAAGGCTGAATATACCCATGACCTCGAAGACGGGGACACCCGGGACAAACAGTCTGTAGGCAACTTGAGCAATAACGATCAACGCAGCGATAAAAATAAGTGTTCCCTTGAACAGGGCAACTTTTGCCTTGACAGCAGCACTTCTGGAAACCGCATAAAGGCTGAGGGCATAGGTCAATGCGTCTCCAAGGTTATCCAGACTATCTGCCAGCAGGGCTGATGAACTGGCATAGGTCGCAGCAGCAACCATGACAAAAAACATGAGCGCATTGATCGCCAGGACCATTTGTAATGTCCCTCGCTGGCGTTCATGTAACGGCTCCAGCGAACATTCGTGATCACAGCATCCCTTCATGATCGCAACTTTACTACTTTCGGCCGATCATTGCTGAATACGGAGTACCGGGTCATGTCCATTTCCGGACAACCGCTGCCGACCGGAATCCTGTCATCGGATCAGTCTTTCAGTGCGGTTCGTCCATCAACACCTCCTCCTGCAATGCAGGGTCACATGAATCGTTGACTTATGCAGTCCTTCTGTTAGATTGCAGATGCCTTCTGCGGCGCCGGCAATGAATGCGCCGGTAACGGCACTGCCTGTAACAGTCGCCCGATCAAACATCAATCTGACAAACGGATGCATCCTCTACCCTACGTGAACTCCAGCGCCTTTCGATGTTTGATATTGATTGCCGCAGTCGCCGCCCTTTCCGCGTGTGACAGCGGCAATTCGACTGCAAGCGGTGGTGAAAAATGGCTGGATGCGCCTGAGGCACTCGACAACTTTCGAATCACTGACAATAAAGAAACAACGGGATCAGGCCCGGGTTCATCCGAGTCGAGTTGCGAAGCCATCATTGGGGACATACGGGAATCCCTGATCATCAATCCAGGTTCATCAGGCGTTCAGGTGATAGTCAATGCGTGTAGTAATGCGGGCCTGAAGTTCGGAAAAGCCATTCGATGCAAACTAGGGCGGCTACAGGTGAAATGCCAGTGATTATCGGGAGGCCCTGGCCCCTCACCTGTCGCAAGCCGCGGCAATGTCATGACTTCGCTGCAGCACAGTGCGATGCCCGCCGGCAGTACGTTCAGCGGGATGGCATGATAGATCTGTTTTATCGATGTGCGCCTGAGGTCGCGCGCGCACCACGAAATAGCGGTAAATAGCGAATCACTGCTGGTCGACCGCGGCCGGTTCCTTGCCTCCGCCGAACCACCAGTACTTGAGGTTGCCCCACAGTCCGGAAATCGGGCGGGTGATGCCGCCGAGCACCGCACCGTGGCCCGCATCGCTGATGATATCCTCGAGATTCGACTCCGATCGGGCGATATTTCCCCATACCTTGAAGACGGGACCTTTCCAGTAACCGAAGTCGTTCTTCGCGGATTGCAGCAGACCCAGGCTGTAGAGAATGGCGGCGCCCCGCTCGCGCATGTCGAGCCTTGCCTCCATGGACAGGGGGCTGTCGACGATATCGACGCCTTCCTCGTATTTGATTCCACCGGTTGCGGTCATCAGGATTTCGGGGCTCTGTACGACGTATTCCTTGATCTGCACGTCCCGCGATTCATCCCGCACGAGATGGATATCGATCTTGTCGTACTCGATTTCCTTCATGTAGTTGACGAGCCGCGAGACGGCGCCAAGTCCGAACAGGCCGGTGGGTATATTGGAAACGCCTTCGCCCAGCACGCCCGCGAAGCCGGAACTGCCGGCCAGCAGCGCGCTGTCCGGATTGAAGGGGCGGAAGACGCCATCGCGGCTCTGCAGGCGCATGTCGAAGTACAGCCGGTTGCGATACTCGGGCAGGTTCGGCGATGAACCGAAGGCATTGAAGCTGACATCGAAGAGCCCTTCCGCACGCGGCGTGGACCCGGGAACCAGTTCCCGGAAGAACCTGGCCAGGTCAAGTTGCTCGACCCCGGCACGCAGCTTCAGGTCGTAGGGTACCTCCCCTGGTGCAAAGCCCATCCGTGCATCAATCGTTATCGGGCTGTCGTGAAAATGCATCGAGAAATCGCCGAGTTCCAGTTTATCGGGCAACAGAGCCGCATGACCCTGGATGTCGCGGAACTCGAGGTAGTCGGTGTAGAACAGGCGATCGAGCCGGAATTTCACCCGCGCGTTATAGTCGGTCGTGTCCCAGAAGGCCTGTTCATCCGGCTTGAGATTCAGGGCCTGCAGTTCCTGTTCCGCCACCGGCGTGCCGTCCGTGGCCGCGGGTTTCTTTTCTTCGGAGGGTGCGGCGCGCTGCTTTCCCGCGATGCTGTTCAGCGTGTTGAGGATATCATTCAGATAAAATACCGTGCTGTTGATGGCGACATCCACAATCTTGCCAGGCCCGTCGCCTGGCGCATACGTGGCCTTCACCTGGATATCGCTGTCGCCTGACTTGCCCTGTTCCCTGAGGGGCGCCGTGAGGGTGAAACCGCCATCGGGGGCCAGTCGACCGTCGATGTCCAGTATCAGCGTCTGCAAAGCCAGGGCCTTGCGGCCTTCCAGCCCCGCGATCCGGGTGTTCACGGTGAACTTGCCGTCCACCTCCTTGCGCGCGCTGGCCGTGAGTTTGCCGGCTTTCAGGGTGTGACCGGGAAGAATCGCGGGCTGATCGAGGACCGGGGGCAAGGATGCCGACAGGTCGGCATTCAGGGATTCGAGGCTGACGGCATCACCGGCGCCTTTCAGCGTCAGGTCGGCGCGCGCGTCGAGGGCATGCGCGCCTTTGTCACGCTCAAAGGCGACGCTGAGTTCATCCAGTTTCGCCTGCAAGGTATCACCCTGCAGGATCGCCTCTGAATCGACCACCAGGGTGAACGGGTTCAGCACGGCACCGTCCGGTTTTTTCACGGCGAGGCCCGCTATCCTGAAAGGTTCGATGGTGTCGACCGTCAACGACCGGCCATTCGAGGTGAGCACGGCTTTGCCGGTAGCTGTCGCGAAGGCGAGGTTGTTCGCCTTGAGGATGCTCGCAAATGGCTCCGGCGTCAGCTTCGCCAGCGTGAGCGTGACCTTGCCGGTGGTGCGACGGAGTTCCGATTGCCGTCCGCCGAGCCGGGTACGCACCCGCAGTTTCGAATCGGCCCGCAGCGAAACCCGCGGTTCCGGGTCGGTATAGAACAGACCGGCCGAAAGGCGATCGATAGCTATCGCGGCATCATCACGCGACAGGCTGTAATCCGCCTCCAGCCGCACCGGTGCATCGATATCGGCCTGCAAGGCTCTGGCGATGAGCGGTTGCCGTGCAAGCGCCTGCACATCGACACTGAGGTGACCATCGGTCACGAGAGGATTGTCCGCCGAGGCCGGCAACGTGATCCGGCCATCGCCGGAAACCAGCCGAACCCTGCGGCTGGTGACATCGAGATTCTTGTAGTCGATGCGGGTACCCGTCGGTGCGATACGGACGACGGGTCTCAGGCTGATGCCAAGATCATCGAGCAGCGGACCTTCACGGGTAGCGACAGTGACGTGACGGAGTGCGACGGGCTTGCCCGAGGTGAGGGTGGCCGCCCCCTCCTCGTCCGCGGTCAGCGTCAGATCCGCCCGGGAGAGCCTGCCTTTCAGCGTGGCGTCCGGCACGAAGGCGGAAAACCAGTTCAGATCGATGTCGGCGAGTGTGAGCGTAGCCATCTTGCCCGCGGCATTTCCGAGCTTCCGGCCGGCCGGCGTGGTTTCGATCAACAGGGGTTGCAGCACGTGCAGCTTAACCAGGGACGTCTTGTTCTCCAGCGACAGGCCGGCATCCAGCGTGTTCACGGTAAGCAGTCGGGGTTTCTGCCGCAGGGCGGCCCGGGTCTCCAGAGCAAGATGCCGGGGCAGCGTGGTGCGACCCTTCGGTTTGATTGCAAGCACATCCAGCAGCCGATGCAGATCCACGTCGGCCCCGGCCTGCGCGGTGATATCGCCCCCGCCGGACAGCGGGATGGCGGCATCGAGATGGGCCGTTGCCAGTTCGCCGCTGCCGGCATCGACCATCAGCTTTTTGAGTGAAACGCCGAGCGCATCGCCGCTGTAGTTGACGCTGGGCAGGACGGACATATTGAGGCCCTCGATGAGGGCTTTGTCCTGCTGCCTGACGCTGAGCCCGTTGACCTTCAGCGGCTTGACCGGCTTGATGTGAATCGCTCCGCTGGCATCGGTTGTCACCTCGAAAGCGGCTTTCAGGACGCCATCCGTGATTTGGTAATCGGGCAGGAATACATTGAACCAGACCAGCGGAACGCCGGGCAGTTCAAATTCCAGCAGCGTGTTTTCCTGGCGGAGGAAGGCGGCGAAATCGTCCATGGGAATATGGAGGTCACCGGGAAGCCGTGTTGACAGTGGTTTATTGTCGGCATTGTCGGAGACAGCCGTGTCCAGCGTCTCGACCCGCAACTGCATACCGGGCAGCAGTGACACGCGAAAGTTATTCCTGAGTTGCAACATGTCGGGGAGACTGTTATCGGCTTTGACCTCGCGGATCTCCTTCACCAGCAGGTCGCTGGTGACTGTCATGTCACCGCTCAGGGTTGTACTGTCGAGCCGGTATTCCCCCGTCAACACCTCCGCGGACGGCGGTATCACATCCTTGATATAGGGTTGCACCAGCCGCTCATTCGCCGTGACCCGGTAACCGCCCTCGATACCACCGGTATTTCCGTCATAGACGCCCTCAAGGTCCAGTGCCGAGCGGATGCCGCCTTTACCGTCAGGCAGCCGCAGCGCGAAATGCAGCGACTCGGGGGTGTATCGCGGCTTCCCGTCATCCTCCACGGCCGGGGGACCCCCCTCCTGGCCGGCCGCCGGCGGCGACAGCGTGATGGTCAGATCCAGATTGACGCGTTCCGTCTCCGGCAATGTCTCCAGCGAGGCCTGTATGGCGAGCGCGGTCTCCACCGTGGCGAAACGCCCCCGTGTGAGCTGATCCAGATCCAGACTGCCATCGACTTCGATGTGGTCATCCTTGTTGCCCGTGTCGAAGCGTAACGCCACCGTAATCGCGCCGCTGGCCTCCGGTTTGATTCCGCCGCCGGATATCCTGGCAGTGAACAAGCGCTTGTCAGGGAGATGCACCGCGGCATCGATCATCACCTCCTGCAGGGTGTAGCCGAGCCCGTGTTTAAGCGAGGCCAGCACACCGGGGAAGGGACCGCCGCTTTCCTTCTCCACGGCTTCCGGCGGGTTGAAGTGCTCGAGGTCAATGCTGACATCCTTTAGCGCCAGGGTCTTGATGTTGAGATTCAACAGCAGGAGTGACGACAGACAGTACCGCAATGTCCCTTCCCCGACCGAGAAATGCCCGCCCTGATACCCAAGAGAAACGTTTTTCAGGTCCAGCGACCAGGGCGTGAAATGGATGTAGCCGATTTCCAGGGAATCGACCAGGGGGCCGACGTGATCGAGCAGCATTTTCCTCTGGAAGGCAGGGTGGAATACCACAGCGGACACCACACCGAGGATGAGAACAAGACTCGCGGGCAAATAGAACCGGGGTTTTTTCAGGATAGCCAGGCGCATGCGGATCTCTTTTTCCCGTTACCGGCCGCGGAACTCAGGCGCGAATACGTTGACCGGCTCCGGTGCGAACTCGACGTGTCGAAGTATACCTTAACTTCTGTGCGCCGATGCCGGCTTCAGCCATCAACCCGCTCCATGGCCATCTGTCACAGATTAATCGAATTCGCTTGGCGGCCCGTCCGGCCAGTCACCGAACGGATAGGGCCTTTCATCGCTGTTGAAGCTAAGAAAAAGCAGAATCTGATAGACATAGGTACTGAGATTCTGACCCAGAGCCAGCAGTCGTTCATTGGTCGCGCCGGTAAACAGGACAGAGAGGAGCTGGAACATCACCACTGTGGCGATGACAAGTTCCGCAACACCGTAGATAACCGTAAACAGCAACATATACAACGCGCGCCACCAGGTGGTGCGATTGCGCAGGTTCTGTCTTATTTCATCCTTCATCGGACTTCTCCCTGAACGGGCGGGGTCATCCACCAGGGCACGAGTGAGCATTCAGGATACTCACGCCCGTCCAGCCCAGGTGTACCGTGATTCGAAGGTGCCCCCCGCGACACGGCATACGGGCTCCAATGCCCGGATTCCCGAAAGATGCCCCCCCTGAATCTGTCTCGGGATTTTCCCATTCATCTTTTGTTACAGCCACCCGTTTATTCAGCCACGTTACGGTCAAACACGGCAGCGCCGCCTGAAAGCAGCATGAGCCCAGGACCGTGGACGAACCATTTGGCGAGAACGCGCATCAGTTGCCTCCTGGAAAACATGCCGGGAACGAAAAACCGGGCGCCGGCAGCGCCCTGTGCTGCATAGCGAAGTGTAGTAAAGATAATGCGCTTTTCCATCGTCTACCACGGTTTCTGACCCAACGTTCGCCTCGCATTATTCGCTGATGCGGAGAACGCACGCGGAGGTGTGTCATCCTCGTTTGACTATTGTTATTCCGCTTGCTCTCCAAAACGACGGCAGGCCAATAGAGGCTGACAATTGAAATGCATGAATGTTGTCAGGGAGTTGAATTACACAACGAGGGGCGGCCGTAGCGCTGCAGATAGCTGCATAATCGACGTACCGGTATCGTCCGTGCGCACGGTCAACGCCATGCAACTACCCGCATGGAGATGGTTGAGTCTTAAGCCGGAGATCAACTACTGGATCAATGCGCTGCAGAGATATCGGGCGCACCAGGTAGCCGACTTATAGAGACAGGATTGAATGGCGCTTAATCAAGTCGAAATCATGATAAATAGCCACGAAATCCACGGAAGACACAGAAATTATCTGTGAATATTCCGTGTTTTCCGTGTGCTTCCGTGGCCATTGGTTCTTTAATACAAGAACGATAGCCCTTAAGTAAGCGCCATGCAGAACAGAACGCTATTTTCACGCCTGGGGGTTAGCCGATCACAGCAACATTCCCGTGAGTGTCCAGCTCCTGGGGGACCAAACCGGTAAACTGAAGCTGACCTTTTCCGATGGAATGCGCCAATTTGGACTGGAGGTCGATCAGACTCTTGAAGAATTCTTGCTGACCGGATTCGATATCTTCAATTATGCCGGATACCGCCCCTTCATTTTCAGGACGCGCACGATATACGCGCACAATATAAGTTTGCATGATGCTCTCTCCGTAAATTCATTTTTTTATGCCGCCAGAATCTTGTGGTTGATTCTTGACCGGTCATGCGACCGTAACAAAAGATACGATATAAATCCACACGGGTGATTACTTGTCATGTAAATCAGTACTTAACGTTGCCTTGACAATACAGACAAGAGACATCACACAGCGCGATCCAGGCGGCCGTGCGCGCTGTAATCCTCAAATTTCCGCCGGACATGACCGGGCGATGAGTGGCGCGGATCTCAAACCGGGGCATTGATCACGCAACCGTCAGGCAATTCAGGCTCTACGTCAGCCGAACGGCGTTGCACACAACCCGGGCATCCGTAGCTACCGTTCGTTGCCGATTTGGTGATGTGCTGCAACGTATACCGGCGGGCACCCGCCTAGGCTTTGACCAGGGCGTCTGATCGAGAACTTAACTCCTTCAGCCGCCCGGGAGAAGAGTCATGCTTATAGGACAATGTCATACCCGGGCAGGTGCGGTCACTACGGCGTTTGTAAAAGAGCCGATCAGGGCTGCACTGGGGATGGCCTCCCTGTTCGCCCTGTGCAGTTTCCTGATCGCGGTATTCTCTCTGGTTGCGTATCGACTGGCTATTGTAGACATCATTCGGCCGCTGCCCGACGGTCCGGCGGTACACCCGGTTACGTCGCTGAGCGTGATACTGCTGGCTAGCAGTGTTGTGCTCACCATGCAGCGCGTACGGTGGCTCGTCGATGGCGCCTGCACCGTGGTACTGCTTGTCGCCCTGGCGCATATGACGTTCCCCGACCGGACAAGCCACTGGTTCCAGGCAATCGATCCCTTCCCTGCGGGGCAGGAGCCCGTCGTGTCGACGAGCACCGCCCTCTGCCTGCTTATGCTGGCCGCTTCACTGTTGTTGCGCCGGCACGGTAACGCGACGGTTTCGCAAATATTGTCCGTGCTCGCCTACGGCGCGCCGGCCATGGCGCTGGTCGGGTTCGTACTCGGTGTACAGGAGCCCCATGTGAGTATGTCGCTTACCACGGTTCTGATGCTGATACCGCTTTGCGTAGCCACGGCATTGCGCACCGTCTATCACGGCTTCCTGCGGGCACTTCTCGGTCCAACCCGCGTAAGTGCGCTCGCGAGGCGTCACCTCGCGCTGGTCATGATGGCGCCGTACCTGCTGGGGCTCGGCCTTGTCGGAATCGGTCCGAATGCCGCCGACGTCTCGATCGTGATCCTGATCGTCGCCAGCAGCCAGACCGTGGGACTCGTCGTAGCCTTGCTTGCGTTGTCCTTCTGCAACCTGGAACGCCGAAGCACTATCCTGCAGCGGCGCACTGAAACGCGGGCCGCGCGCGACGGGCTGACCGGGGCCATGAATCGTGCCAGCTTCACCGGTCACGCCCGGCGGGAGATAGGTCAGCACCGCAGCATCAAGAGCAATGTGTCCCTGCTTTTCGTCGACGTGGATCATTTCAAGCGCATCAACGACACGTACGGGCACGAAACCGGCGACCGGGTGCTGAAACGTATCATTCGTCTTGCGCGTTGCTGTCTTCGCAGCGGCGATACCGTGGCGCGATGGGGTGGTGAGGAATTCGTCGTGTTGCTGCCGGCCACTGACCTGAACGGGGCTCTGCTGATCGCGGAAAAAATTCGGTATCGTATCGAGGTCGAGCAATACGATGCGCTGGCGACCGGTCTGCAGGTAACGGTGTCAGTCGGATGCGCGGAGATCAGCCGCGGCGAAGGTCTTGATGAGTTAGTCGCCAGGGCGGACAGCGCGCTCTACGAAGCCAAGCATCAGGGACGCAACCAGACTGTCGCGGCGTAATCGCGGATCAGCATGGAGTCATCCTGCCCGGGTACACAGAGGAACAGAGGATATGAAGACACTGTCTACCCACCGACCGGATTTCAGGTCGTCCCGCGCTCGATTCGACCCCGTACCTGGAACCCCGAGCCATGAACCAGCAGCGGCGGCCCATGCGGCGCCGGCGGCCCATCCGGCCAGCACATCGCCTGGCCAGTGCACACCGAGGTAGACGCGGCTTACCCCGACCAACGGCGTGGCGAGGATCGAACAGCCGATCAGGTAGAGCCTGACCCTGCGTGCAGCATGCGCCACTGCCAGCAGGGCTCCACCGGTGAGATAAACCACCGCGGACAACATCGAGTGGCCGCTGGGAAAACTGGATGCATAGATCATCGCGCCGTGGGACACGAGATCCGGGTGCGCATTCTCAGCGACGGGTCAGCCGGGATTGTGTATGTCATAACGCGCGGTGTTGAACTTGCTGTCAAGGTACCGGTACACCTCCTCCACAGTACGCGGCTGGTGGTTCCTGCCTTCAAATACGACCGGGTTGCTTGCGGCCTCCTCCGGGAAGATATCGCGAGCACTGGTGGCAGGCGCTTCATCAAGGGTCTTGAGAAATATCGCCGCGCCGTCCGGCCCGAGATAATGGGCCAGGTAGAGCTCCGTCCGGCCGGGTTCATGTCCGGTTCTGGCTGACAGGATCTGCAGATTGCGCTTGATGTACTCCGAGGCCATCAGGGTAGACAGCCTCGGATTGAGGCGCAAATCCAGCACTTCCAGCTGCAGGGGATCACGCACGATTGGCTTCGACTCATGGTTCTCGTCGTTGATCGGCTTCAACCTTGTGGCATAATCCTCCAGGCCATAGTCCGCACCAAAACTCCGTATCGCCCGCAGCCAGGAATAGTCCTTGAATTGATACAATCCGGTTGCCGAGGACCTCGGAGCGCGCGCCACGGGATTGAAATTACTCTCAACCCTGGCAAGCTCCATCAGAAAGGAAAAGTCCACCCCGGTCCGTATACTGCCCAGCCGGATTGCCGCCAGGACATCATTGCCGACCCTGAAATGCGCCGCATCGGCCCTGACACGGTCGGCCGACTTCAGAATCAGCGCCGCCAGCGGTTCGCTGACAATATCATCCTGCACGGCGCCATCAGGCAGATAAAACTGCCTGAACTCCTGCAGGGCCTGCCGGGTCTTGATACCCGGCTCGCCATCCGGACTCGCTATTCCCAGGTCAAAACCCAGAGTGATCAGGCCGGACTGAAGCGCACGGAAGTCCGGCTCGAAGGTCATGGGCTTGAGCGGCGGTTCTTCCTCCCCCTGCGCCTCCGGCGCAGGGGCCGGAGGCTGCTCTTCCACCAATGGCAGCTCGACAGCCTGCCGGTCCTGAGCCGGTGAGGGTTCATTCAGCAGCCCATCCGGCTTGTCGAGATGCTGCTTCACGAACTGACGCAGATCGTCCAGATCCCTTTCCACGACGGCAAGCTCCCGACCACCATCCTTCCAACCCTGCAGGAAGAACGCGCCTGCCAGTGTGCCGGTTACAAACAACACGACGGCCATGAGCATGAGTATCGGCACTGAAGAATTCCGTCTTTCACGCTGAAACTGCATCGCGCCCTGCAGGCGCAGGGCCACGTCCTGCAGCGTATCCGTCAGCTCCGACTGCTGCTTCAGACGGGTCTCCAGTTCACTCTGCATGCGCGCCAGGAAATTTTCCGTGGCGACGGCGCCCGACTTATGCGCGTTGCGTTCTTCCTCGATCATTGCCTCGAGTGATCCCATATGTGCCTGCGTGGACTTCTGGCGCTGTTCAGCCTCGGCAAGCGTGCGTTGCAGCTGTTCAACCTGTTTGCGCGTGTTACCGCGCACCTCCTCGGTTTTTGACTCAAGCAATCCCACGTGCGTCTCCATTGACTTCTGGCGCTGCTCCGCGTCGGTCAGTGCGCGTTCCAGCTGCTCGACCTGCGTGCGTGCCTTGCTGCGTTCCTCTTCGAGTTTCACACCCAGCGAACCCACATTCGCCTCGGTTGACTTCTGGCGCTGCTCCGCCTCGGTCAGTGCGAGTTTCAATCGCTCAACCTCCATGCGTGCGTTAGTGCGCTCGGCATCGAGTTCCGCGCCCAGTGATCCTACGTCCGCCTCCATTGATTTCCAGCGCTGCTCCGCGTCGGTCAGTGCGTGCTGCAGATGTTCGACCTGTCTGCATGCGTTATCGCGTTCCAGTTCAAACCGGCCTACCTGCTGCTGCAAGTCAACAAGCCGCTGCGCGTCCGTTTCCCGGGCATGCTGGAGGGTTTCCTGCATTTTCCCGAGATCCGCGCTGACGAGGTCATGCGCCTTGCGTACCGCATCCAGTTCCTGTTCCAGGGCACGAGATTTAGGAAAGGGATATCGCCGCAGGTTTTCGAGGTATTTTTTTATTGAATTCATGGCTTCCGTCCCCCGCACATTGCAGAATAACCGCCGGCGGCACAAACCGCCTTATTGTGGATTGTTGATGTCATGCCATGCGCGTCACTGAATTGTCTTGCCTGATCAATTGTTCGCCATTACCCCCCTGGCTCTACCCTCTTCCAGCACCCGGTTCCCGCCGATTTCCAGTCGGTTTGTTTTTCAATCGTGTGTCACGGCTGCCGAGAATGCAACGGCGCCAATATATATGTTTCATGAACAATGACTTACATGCAAGGCCGGCCGGGACAAACGGTTATTTTAACCCCGGACCGGGTTGATAGTTGAAATGATACCGGTCCCGCTCGGACTGGAGCTTCTCCTCGGCAACGTCACCCGGATGGCCGTGAAGCTACCCCATCCCGGCCAAGACGAATACTGTCGGCAACAACACTGTCATCACCGCTATCGACTTGCCCGGCCCGGGAGGTTCGCTGGCGCAGGCCACGAGGGTCAGTACGGGGGAAGGCCTCCTGCCCGACCGGCAAGGTCGGTCCGGTGAACCCCTGTGTGATGGATATTGAGTGGCAGCGGGCAACCGGTCAATGGAAGCCGACGCAAACCCGCCGCGTTGCATTATGCTCCTGCGGACAACTGAATAAAGGCATTCCAGCGACTATCGCCGTGGATAGAAGGCTAGTACCGTGACACTTCGTCAGATGCAAGACACCAGTTCGTAATGACGTCGAACCGCCGCTCGATCCTTGAGCATTCTACTTTAGAATCGCGGGGAAGCTTACCGTGGCACGTGGCGCCTCGTACCAAGAGTCATTACCACCGGTAGCTGATGCCGATTGTACGGGGCCTTCTGATGAGAAAACGTTATTTCTCTTGCCTGGCTGTTATCCGGTCATGGCGACAGGATCCTGAGCAGTTAACTCCTCGGAGACCATCTCAGTGAGTTCCAGCTGGCCCTTTCCGATGGTATCCGCCAGTATGGACTGGAGGTTGACGAGACTGTTGAAGTGTTTTTTCTGGCCGGACTCGATATCCTCAATCACGCCGGCTACCGACCCTTCATCTTCAGGACGCGCGCGGTATACCCTCACAATATAGGTTTGCATGATGCTCTCTCCGTAAATTCTGTTTTCTTGCGATCAGAATCTTATCGTTGATTCCTGGTCGTTAAGAAACCGTAACACAGCCTCAGCGTCGGGAATACTGTGGAAATTACTTATGGGGAACCCAGCTTGTTCGATTTAAACCTGTTGCAGGAGCAGACCTGTCAGCGAACCCGTTGATTTTTAAACAACACCCTCGCAGGTCAGCCCGTTGCGCCGGGATCAAGCCTGATTATTCAGAGCGCCGCTATTTAGTACATAAGGAATTAACGTTACCTTGACAATAAGAAAAAATCGCCGGGTGTGCCGCATTGGGGGCGATTCAGGAACAAGCCTCGATGCAGGCACAACTCACACCATGGTTGCCGTGCCCATGGAATACGCACATCGTGGTCAGTCCCCGGTTGGCTCAGGTTCAGCGGCGGCCCGTAACCGCCGGGCGCGGAATGTATCCCGGAACCAGCCCCTGGTCGCCTGCTGATTGTGCCGCGTCTATGGCCTCACCCAGATCGATCAGGCTGGTCTGGCTGACCCTGATGAAACCACGTCGTGGCCGGTCGAGATCGACAATGATAAAGGTCAAAACGACAATCAGGGTAACCAGGATGTAGGTCACAACGGAAGTGCGATGCCCTCCG
>Ga0210101_1000422_pt1 | contig 14017 bp, 16 predicted proteins | sample Muzzi_PWC_D1_FD_185534 | JGI IMG/M metagenome (GOLD analysis project Ga0210101, IMG submission 185534) | Wetland microbial communities from San Francisco Bay, California, USA, that impact long-term carbon sequestration - Muzzi_PWC_D1 (SPAdes) | ecosystem: Environmental > Aquatic > Marine >... | reverse complement strand
ACAAGCCCTTGTCGGCCAGCAGCTCATCCATACGCTCGACGGTGCCTTCCGGGAATGCAATCGAAGTAGCCATGCAGCACGATTCGACGCTCCCGAGATATTACCTACCTTGCGTGTGAGTTGGTATGAGACGCCGTTCTTCGTTGGCGTGCCGAGCGACGTCTTCTCAGCCGCACGCGACTCTCAGCGCGTCGCTGACGTGGCTGCGGGTCGCCAGGGACTCGCGACGGCGGACGACAAACGTTTCCTTGCCGGAATCGATGCAGACTTTTCTGGTTTGGAACAAGTCGTTGCTCGTGAAGATCTTGCCACCGACCTGCCTGAGAGGCAGAAAGCTGAGGGGATTCCACAGCCGAAACCCCACTGGGTTCCCTTCGCCAAGGGAGAAGGGTTCGGTGAGTATTGGCGCGAGCCTGGCGTCGCGATCGACTGGTCGGCCGAGTCGGTCAAAGAGCTCAAGCGCCGGGACGGGCTTCCATCTGGTACCGCACGAAAGCCTCGCTTCCAGAACAGCAGCTACTACTTCAGGCCCGGCCTCACCTACTCGGTCGTCTCCAGTGGAAGGGTCTCGGCGCGACTCATGCCGAGTGGCTGGATCTTCGGTCACAAGGGCAGCGCGATCTTCAGCAATGATGAGGGAACCTCGGAGCTGTTCCTGCTCGGTTACCTGAACTCGGCGCTTGCCACCTACTTCATGAAGAAGATCGTCAACACGACCGCCACCGCAGACATTGGCTACATCGAGAAGCTCCCCTACCGCAAGCCGTCGAAGACGCTTGAGGCAGCGGTGGTGGAACGGGTCGAGCAGGTCGTCGAGGCGCTGAAAGCCGACCCGGACGCCAACATTGCCGCCTTGCGCGGCGAGATCGACCAGCGGATCTTCGACTTATTCGAGATCCACGACTCGCGCGAGGAGGTGCTGCGCTTCTACGACTCGATCGGGAAGGTTGCAAAAGAGGACGCGGACGAGGCGCCTCAGGCAGCCAACGCGTAGACCGCGACGTTGCTGCGGTCGGCGATGCCGATCCTGCTCAGCAGGGCCTCCAGCTCGTCCTTGCAGTCGGCGCTGGGCAGCAGCTCGAAGGGGCAGAGCTCGCCGCCGCCGTCCATGCGCCGTTCAGCCAGCTCCCTGAAGCAATCCTCGACGCCCTCCTCTTCGAGGTCGGTCGCGACCACCGCCCTGCCGATCCAGGTGACCCCGCCCGGGCCATCGGCGAAGAGGGTGCCCTCCTCGCCGCGTTTGACGCGCCAGCCGCTGCCGCGGTAGTGGGCCTCCAGCGTCTCGAGCAGCTCTTTACGAGTCGTCCCCATAGGCTGCACGAGCATGGCACGAGCAGCCGACGGAAGAAGCGGGCGCCGGAGGGAAACCGGGGATGCCGCGCGAGCCGAATTGGCAGCCGGCGACCCGACGATGGCGGCGCTGATCGAGCGGATCGGGGAGATCGACCTGGAGACGCGACTGCGGCGACGCAGCGAGGAGCGGCCCGCCGACGCGTACGGCGCCCTGCTGCGGGCGATCGTCGGCCAGCAGCTCTCGACCAAGGCGGCGCGGACGATCTATCGGCGGGTCTGCGAGCTGTTCGGCGGCACGACGCCGTCGCCCGGGCAGCTCCTCGAGGCGAGCGAGGAGGATCTGCGCGCCGCCGGCCTCTCCGGCCGCAAGGTCTCCTACATCCGCGACCTCGCCTCGCACGTGCTCTCCGGCGAGCTGGAGCTGGACATGCTCGGCGAGCTGTCGGACGAGAAGGTCGTCGAGGAGATCGTCGCGGTGCGCGGGCTGGGCCCCTGGACCGCCGAGATGTTCCTGCTCTTCCACCTCGAACGGCCCGACGTCCTCTCCGGCGGCGACCTCGGCATCCGCAAGGCGGTGCAGATCGAGTACGGGCTGGCGGAGATGCCAGCTCCGCAGAGCGTCGAGGAGCTGGGCGAGGCCTGGCGCCCCCACCGCAGCCTCGCCTCGCTCTACCTCTGGGAGTCGCTCGCAAACGTTCCTGCCGGGTAAACGAAAAGGAGCGGTTGGCCGACAAGAGAGGCATGCGCTTCCGTTTCTGGCTTGGATACGCGGTCGTCGCCGCGATCGCGATCGGCTCGCTGGCCCTCGCGCTGCTCGTCCACGGGCGCGAAGACCAGAGCTTCGAGCGGATGCAGCGCGACGAGGCCGTCCGTTCGGCCCGCCAGGCCGAAGCGCTGGCGGCGCTCTCGGTCGGACAGCTCGCCAGCTCCGCCGCCTTCTTCGAGGCTCACGAGCAGGTCAGCGCGCACGAGTTCCAGGTGATCGCACGCTCGCTGCTCAAGGCCGGTGCCCTCAGCGCGACCGCCTTCGTGCAGGCCGTGCCCGGCTCGGCCCGGCGGCGCTTCGAGCGAACCCACGACTTCCCGATCGTCCATCGGACCCGGCTCGGGGCCCTTCGCCGCGAGGGGAAGGCGCGCGCCTACTTCCCCCTGACCTTCTCTGCCACCCGGTCCAAGCCGCCGGTGACGGTACCGCTCGGCTACGACCTCGGTGCCGACCCGATCCGCGCCGCCGAGCTGCTCGACGCCCGCGACAGCGGGCGACCGGCCGCCACCCCGGTGATCCACCTGCCGCTCGGCGGAACCGGCATCAACGTCTTCTGGCCGGTCTATCGCGACGGCGCCCCGGCCGCGACGGTCGCCGAGCGCCGCGCGGCCCTGGTCGGCTTCGCCGTCGGCAGCTTCGAGGTCTCCGACCTCGCCGCGGCTGCGAACACCGCACTGCCGAACGAGGTCGACGTGCAGCTCCGCGAACGCGGGCGGACCGTGACCGGCGACTCGCTCGCTCGCGACGAAGCCGCGGCAGCGCCGATCCGGATCGCCGATCGGGCCTGGCTGCTGGTCGTCCGCGACCCCAGCCGCCCGGGGATCGGCCTGCCGGCCCTGATCGCCGTCGTCGGCATCTCGCTGGCGGCGCTGCTCACGGCCCTGGTGCTGATCTGGAGTCGCAACGAGCGGATGCAGGAGCTGAAGCGGCAGGCCAGCCAGGACCCGCTGACCGGCCTGAAGAACCGGCGCCGTTTCGAAGAGGACCTGCGAACCGAGATCGCGCGCAACCGGCGCGACGGCGGCGAGGCGGCGCTGCTGATGCTCGACCTGGACAACTTCAAGCGGGTCAACGACACCCTCGGGCACCCGGTCGGGGACCGGGTGATCGCCGAGATCGCCGGCGTGCTGAGGATGCGGATGCGGGTAACCGACGTAGTCGCCCGCCTCGGCGGCGACGAGTTCGCGATCGTGCTGCCGCATTGCGACGCGGCCGAAGCGCGGTCGGTGGCGGAAGCGATCACGACGGCGATCCGCGAGCACGCGCCGCACGAGGAGGGCGTGCCGCCGATCACCGCCAGCGTAGGCATCATGACGTTCGGCGCCGAGCCTGAGCTGAGCAGCGAGGTGCTGGAGGCGGAGGCCGACGCTGCCCTGTACGAGGCGAAGCGGGCGGGGCGCGACGCGGTGCGGGTCGCCGGGGAGAAGGTCGTGCGGCTGGACGCGCGTCTCCGCGACAGCGGCAAGGTCGCTTAGCCGCCCCCGCCGCCGCCCCCGGCGAGGCGGTGGCGCAAGCGGAGCACGCGGCCGGCGGCTTCCTCGAAGGCAGCGCGCGGCAGAGCGCCGGAGCGAAGCCGGAGCAGCAGAGCGCGCTGCGCGCGGGCGGCTTCGCCGGGCTCGGTGAACAGCAGCAGGTCGACGCCCGCCCGGACCGCGGCCAGCCCGGACCTCACCGGTCCGCCGAACGAGCGCACCGCGACGGTGCCGAGCGCATCGGTTATCGAGACCCCTTCAAAGCCCAGCCGCGAGCGCAGCTCGCCGGTGGCGATCGAGCGGGCGAAGGCGGCAGGCTTCGCCGAGAAGGCCGGGTAGATCGCGGTGCTCAGCATCACCATCGCGCCGCTCTCGGCGATGAAGCTCCTGTAGGGGGCCTCGTCGACCCGCCGCAGCGTTCGCTTCGAGAGGGGGATTCGCTGCACCGCGTCGTCGGTGTTGAGACGCGCCGAGCCGAGGCCCGGGAAGTGCTTGCCGGTGGCCGCCACCCCGCCGGCCTGCAGAGAGGCGGCAAAGGGGACAGCGGCCGCGGCGACCCGGCCGGCAGTCGAGCCGAAGCCGCGGTCGGTCGCGGCGATCGTCCCGCCCGGCCGAGCGACGTCGAGCACCGGGGCGAGGTCGACGTTGACGCCGACGTCGGCCAGATTGCGCGCCGTACGGGACCCCTGTTCGCGGCTGAAGGCGGCTCCGCGCTCCCCCATCTGCCGTGCCGAGACGCCCGGCGCCCCGGCGAGCCGCTTCACCAACCCACCCTCCTGGTCGGTCATCACCAGGAGCGGGTCGCGCAGGCCCGCTGGCCGGCGGATCGCCTGGAGGCGGTCGATCAGGCGCCGGCCGGCGGCGCGGCTGGGCAGGTTCTGCGAGAAGAGGACGACGCCGGTGACCCGGCCGGCCCGAATCATCCGCGCGACCGACGCGGGCAGCCGTGCCGAGGAGAAGCCGAGCACGATCCGCTGGCCGACGAGCTGGCTCGCGGTCAGCCGGCTGGCGGCGCTGGGCGCCGGTTCGGCGCCGTCGCCGAGCGTGACCCCGAGCGCGAAGGCACCGGCCGCCAGCCCGCACACGGCGGCGGCCGCGACCCGCCTCCTCCTTTTGGCCGTCGCCGCCGCCACGCACCGCGATCTTACGAAGCTCGGCCGCGCCGACAGGTCCAGGCCGCGTTCGCAGTTCTTCCCGCCATAGGCGGATAACTGCGAACTCCGGCGCGGCGAGGGGTCGAGGCGCGGCCGGCAGGCGTCCGGCCGGGCTCCTAGCCTTGCGCCGCAATGCAGCCCCTGATCAGCTTCGAGGAGGCCCTGGCGCTCGGCGAGCTGAGCGACCGCGAGGAGATCGGCGAGCTGGTCGAACGGGCCTGGGAGGTGCGCGAGGAGAACTTCGGCGACTCGACCGACATGTGCTCGCTGGTCAACGCCAAGTCGGGCGGCTGCGCCGAGGACTGCGGCTTCTGCGCCCAGTCGCGCTACGCCGAGGCGGACACGCCGATGCACGCGATGATGGGCCCGGAGCAGATCCTCGAGCACGCGCGGGCGGCAGAAGCGGCGGGCGCCCACCGCTTCTGCATGGTCACCCAGGGCCAGGGTCTCTCGAAACGCGACTTCGAGAAGATCGTCGAAGGGGCGAAGCTGGTCGCCGAGCACACCGGCCTGAAGCGCTGCGCCTCGATCGGCCACATGTCGGCGGAGCGGGCAAAGCGGCTGCGCGAGGCCGGCATCCAGCGGGTCCACCACAACGTCGAGTCCTCCCGCTCCTACTACCCAGAGGTGTCGACGACGGTCCGCTACGAGGGCCGGCTGCGGACGATCGACGCGGTCAAGGAGGCCGGCCTGGAGACCTGCGTCGGCGGCATCCTCAACCTCGGCGAGTCGCCGCGGCAGCGGGTCGAGATGGCCTTCGAGCTGTCCGCGCTGGAACCGACCTCGGTGCCGATCAACCTGCTCAACCCGCGGGAGGGGACGAAGTTCGGCGACCGGCCGCTGATGGACCCCTGGGAGGTCGTCAAGTGGGTTGCGATCTTCCGGCTGGTCATCCCCGGCGCCCTCTTCCGCCTCTGCGGCGGCCGGGTCGAGAACCTCGGCGAGCTGCAGCCGCTGGCCGTCAAGGCCGGCCTCAACGGCGTGATGATGGGCAACTTCCTGACCACCCTCGGCGCCGAGCCGGAGGAGGACCGCGCGATGTTCGAGCAGCTGGGGCTGAACGTCGCGCGCCAGACCGACAACGGCGCCAACCCACGGCCCGACAACCGCTCCGGCTGGCTCGAGGGCGAGACGCCGAGGACGCCGATCGACGAGCTGGTCGACCGGCAGGAGGAGGCCAATTTTTGGGACCCCTCGACCCAGCTGCGCGTTGTCAAGAAGGCGAAGAGGCCTCCGCCGTACCCCGAGGTCCCGTCGAAGGCGGCATGACCGACGTCGCGGAGCGGCTGGAGGAGCTTCGCGACAGGGGGCTCTACCGGCGGCTGCGCCTGGTCGAGGGGCGGCAGGGCCCGCGGGTGCTGCTCGACGGCCGCCCCGTGCTGCTGCTCTGCTCCAACAACTACCTCGGCCTGGCCGACCACCCGGAGGTGCGCCGCGCCGCGGCCGAGGCGGCGATGCGCTGGGGGGCCGGGGCCGGGGCATCGCGGCTGATCTCCGGCAACATGGAGCCGCACCGCCAATTGGAGGAGCGGCTGGCGGCGTTCAAGGGCTACGAGGCGGCGCTGCTGTTCGGCTCCGGCTACCTGGCGAACCTCGGCGCGATCTCCGTGCTGGCGGGGCGGGGCGAGGTCGTCTTCTCGGACGAGCTGAACCACGCCAGCATCATCGACGGCTGCCGGCTATCCCGCGCCGAGACCTTCGTCTACCGCCACGCCGACGTCGAGCACCTCGCCTGGGGCCTGGAGCGAGCCGGGGGACGAGGCTCGCTGATCGTCACCGACGGCGTTTTCTCGATGGACGGCGACGTCGCGCCGCTCGAGGCGCTGGCCGAGACGGCCCGCCGCCACGGCTGCCGGCTGATGGTCGACGAGGCGCACGCCACCGGGGCGCTCGGGCCGGGCGGGCGCGGCGCGGTCGCCGCCGCCGGCCTCAGCGGCGAGGTCGACCTGATCGTCGGCACGCTCGGCAAGGCGCTCGGCTCCTACGGCGCCTACGCCTGCGCCGGCCGCGAGCTGCACGATCTCCTGCTCAATGCAGCCCGCCCCTTCATCTTCTCGACCGCACCGCCGCCGCCCGTCCTCGCCGCCGCGGCGGCCGCGCTGGAGCTGCTCGAGTCGGCGCCGCGACGGGTCGAGCGGCTGCGCGCCAACGCCGCGGCCCTGCGCGGTGCGCTCGCCGCCGAGGGGCTGGGGGTCGACCGGGGCGAGTGCCAGATCGTCCCGGTCGAGGTCGGCGACGCGGGGCGCACGATGGCGCTGAGCGAGCGGCTCCTGGAGCGCGGCGTCTTCGCCCAGGGGATCCGGCCACCGACCGTCCCGGAGGGCTCCTCGCGGCTGCGCCTCACGGTGATGGCGACCCACCGGGAGGCCGAGCTGCGGCGGGCGGCGAGGCTGGCCGGCGAGGCGGCACGGGAGCTGGGGGTCGTCGCCGGCTCGCCATCGGCTCCCGTCGCGGTCGCGGCCTGAGCGTGCCGTCGGCAAGAGGTCATATTTGGCCGCTTTCCGACGGCAGGTCGGGACTGTTCGTGGCGGGGACTGGGACCGGGGTCGGCAAGACCGTGGTCGCGGCGGCGATCGCTCGCACCCTGGCGACCGTCGGACGGAGGGTCGCCGTCTTCAAGCCCGCCGTGACCGGGCTCGACGACGAAGGCGAGCCCGACCACGCGCTGCTACGCCGCGCTGCGGGACGCGGCCAGAGCGACGAGGGGATAGCGCCGTATCGGTTCGGGCCGCCGATGTCGCCGCACTTGGCGGCGGAGCTGGTCGGGGAGCGAATCGAGCCCGAACGACTACTGGCGGCAGCTCGCACTGCGGCGGACGGAGCCGACGCGCTGATCTGCGAGGGGGTTGGTGGCCTGCTGGTGCCGCTGGCGCGGCGCTACTGGGTGCGGGACCTCGCGGTCGACCTCGGCCTGCCGCTGGTCGTTGCCGCCCCACCCGGCCTCGGCACGATCAACCACACGCTGCTGACGATCGAGGCGGCACGGTCCGCCGGGTTGGAGGTCGGCGCGGTCGTCCTCACCCCCTGGCCGGAGGAGCCGGACGAGATCGAACGCTCGAACCGCGAGACGATCGCCGCGCTCGGCGAGGTCCAGGTCGACGTGCTGCCGCGCCTCGACCTCGACAAGCCTCAAACCTGGCCGGAGCTCGGCGGTGCCTGGCGACTTACTCCCCCTATGCGGGAGTAAGTCGCCAGGTCGTGCCAAAATCGCCGGGGCAGGGGTCAGCCAACCGGCTCGGCGGCCGCCTCGACCTCCTCGGCCGCCAGCTCCGAGCCGCCCGGGTTGACCGCGGCCTCCGCCGCCTCCGGGCTGATCCGGGGTGCTTTCGGCTTGGCGCGGATCGCCGCCGCGGCGAGCAGCGCCCCGGCGACGGTCACCGTCGCCGAGACCCACATCGCGTTGCTGAGGCCGTCGACGAACTGCTGCGGGATCGCGGTTTCGAAGGTGGCGCCACCCACCGAAGCCTGGAAGATCGCCCCGGTCACGGCGACCCCGAGGCTGCCGCCGACCATGCGGAACATCGAGAGCACGCCGGAGGCGATCCCGGCTTTCTCGACCGCGACCGCGTTCATCGCGGCGCTGGTCATCGGCGACATGGTCAGCGCGATGCCGATCCCGAGCAGCACGAAGCCGGGCAGCAGGTCGGGGTAGGACGAGTCGACCGCGATGCCGGTGAACGTGTAGAGCGACACGGTGAGGGTCAGCAGCCCGGCGACGATCAGCCAGCGCGGGCCGAAGCGGTCCGCGAGCCGGCCGGCGACCGGGGCGACGCCGACGATCATCAGGGTCGAGGGCAGGAAGAGGACGCCTGCCTGCAGCGGCGTGTAGCGGAGGATGTCCTGCATGTAGATGGCGAGGAAGAAGAAGACGCCCATCATCGCGAAGGTGATGATCAGGGCGACGACCACCGCGCCGAGGAAGTTGCGATCGGCGAAGAAGCGAAACTCGACCATCGGCGCCCGCACCCGCAGCTCGATCGCGACGAAGGCGACGAGGCCGAGCACCGCACCGGCCAGCAGAGCGACGATCGCGGTCGATCCCCACCCCCAGCTGTTGGCCTCGACCAGGGCGAGGACCAGCGCGGTGAGGGCACCGGAGAGCGCCACCACACCGAGGTAGTCGACCTCGCGCCCGACCGTGGTGTCGCGCGACTCGCGCACCGCGAACAGGGTCGCGGCGACCGCGCCGGCCGCGACCGGGAGGTTGAGGTAGAAGATCGCCCGCCAGCTGACGTGCTCCGCGAGGAAGCCGCCCAGCACCGGGCCGACCGCCAGGGCGAGGGCGGAGACGCCCGCCCAGGTGCCCATCGCCTTGCCGCGCTCGTGGGCGGGGAAGGCGTCGGTGATGATCGAGAGCGTGGCGGGCATCATCAGCGCCGCGCCGACCCCCTGCACGACGCGGCTGATCACCAGGTCGGTCGGGGCGACGGCGAGGCCCGCGGTCGCCGAGGAGAGCGCGAAGATCACCACGCCGGCGAGGAACATGCGGCGGCGACCGAAGATGTCGCCGAGCCGCCCGCCGGTCGCCAGCAGAACCGCGAAGGAGAGGGTGTAGCCGTTGATCGTCCACTCGAGGCCGGAGATCGTGGCGCCGAGGTCGCGCTGGATCGAGGGCAGGGCGACGTTGACGACCGTGTTGTCGAGCATGATCATGAACAGCGCGAAGCACATCGCCCCGAGCGTCCACCACTTGCGGTTGCTGTCGGTGATCAGGTGGCGGTAGCGAGTCAAGCTGGTCGAACCCCCTTCAGGAGCTCGTAGGTCGCGGCGATGTCCTCCCTCTCCATCAGCGAGTCGACCGCCGCGTCCAGCTTGCGCCGCTGCTCGCCGCCGAGGCTCGCGGCGAACGACTCCATCCCCGCCTGGCGGACGACGAGCAGCGTCTCGACCAGCCTCTTGCCCTTCGGGGTGATCTCGACGCGGCGCACGCGCCGGTCCTCGGGATCCTCGACCCGGGTGGCGAGGCGCTGCTTGACGAGGCCGTCGACCGCGCGGCTCATCGCGGGGACGGAGACCCCGAAGGTCTCCGCCAGGTCGCTCACCTGGCACGGCTCGGCCGCCTCGCCGAGGCCGCCCAGCTCGAGCAGCGCCTTGGTCTGGGTCATCGAGAGACCGCTCTCCTCGATGACCTGCAGCATGTTGCCGCGGTCGTAGAGGAAGAGGTGCCGCAGCAGCGCGCTGAGCCGCGCCGCGGTGTCCTGCGCCTCGGCGCTCACCTCGCTCCCCTCGGCGATCGCGGCGATCTCGCTGGCTTGCACGCGGACAATCCTTGCACACGTGCAACTATTTCTCGACCGCAATAGTTGTCCCTGTGACCCATATCACGCTTCCCCGATGGCGGCGGCCGAGGCTGGGGGTTGCTTCTCCCCGCAATCTGCGTCGATCGGCGGCGGAGGTTCCGGCCGGGGGTCGATCTACAGTCGGTCCGTGGCGATGTCGGTGGACCCCGCGCAGCTCGATTGCGACCATCTCTGGCACCCGTTCACCCAGCAGCTTGGCTGGGTCGAGGAAGAGCCCCTGATGATCGAGAGGGCCGAGGGCTCGCAGCTAATCGACGACGCGGGGCGCAGCTACCTCGACGGGGTCTCCTCGCTCTGGTGCAACGTCCACGGGCATCGCCACCCCGGAATCGACGCGGCGGTCCGCGAGCAGCTGGGCAGGGTCGCCCACTCGACCATGCTCGGCCTCTCCCACGCCGGCGGCGCCGAGCTGGCGGCGCGGCTGGTCGAGCTGGCGCCCCCGGGCCTGTCGCGCGTCTTCTACTCGGAGTCCGGCTCGACGGCGACCGAGATCGCCCTGAAGATGGCCTTCCAGTACCAGCAGCAGCGGGGCGGCCAGCATGCCCGCCGCACCTCCTTCGTCCACCTGCGCGACGCCTACCACGGCGACACGCTCGGCGCCGTCTCGGTGGGGGGGATCGACACCTTCCACGCCGCCTACCGGCCGCTGCTGTTCGACACGCACGCGGCCGAGCCCGGCGACGCCGCGGACCTGGAGCGCGTCCTCGCCGCCCACGAAGAGAAGGTCGCCGCGGTGATCGTCGAGCCGCTCGTCCAGGGAGCGGCCGGGATGCTGACCCATCCGCGCGGCTACCTGCGCGTGGTGCGCGAGCTGTGCGACAGCTTCGGCGTGCTGCTGATCTGCGACGAGGTCGCGACCGGGTTCGGCCGCACCGGGACGATGTTCGCCTGCGAGCAGGAGGACGTCGCGCCCGACCTTCTCTGTCTCGGCAAGGGGCTGACCGGCGGCTACCTGCCGCTGGCCGCGACCCTGGCCACCGAGCGGGTCTACGAGCGCTTCCTCGGCGCCCCCGAGGAGGGGCGCACCTTCTTCCACGGCCACACCTACACCGGCAATCCGCTCGCCTGCGCCGCGGCGCTCGCCAGCCTCGACGCGTTCGAACGGGAGCGGACGATCGAGCGGCTGCAGCCGAAGATCCGGCTGCTCGGCGAGCTGCTGGCCGGCGTCGAAGCGATGCCCGAGGTGGCCGAGGTGCGGGGGCGGGGGATGATGGTCGGGATCGACCTCGGCGAGCACGACCCGGCGCTGCGGCTCGGCCACCGGGTGACGCTCGAGGCGCGGCAGCGCGGCGCGATCGTCCGCCCGCTCGGCGACGTCGTCGTGCTGATGCCGCCGCTGGCGATCTCCGAAGCGGAGCTGCGGAGGCTGGTCGCGATCGCCGTCGACTCGATCCGGGCGGCCTGCGCATCGGTGCGGTCGCCGTCGACCGATCTGGCGCAGGCGGCGTAGGCGGGCGGGTCCTGGCGGCGGTTGGGGGGTCTCCGCCGGTCGCTGGGTTTTTCGCCCGATGCAGACGGGCCTCTCGCCAAGTGGCTGGGCGAAAAACAGGACGCCGCTCCCTCTGGAGACCCCCCAACCGCCGCCTCCCGCCCGAGTACGCTGAGCGGATGACGGAGAGGCAACGGGGGCCCGCGGAGGCGCCGAACCTGGGAGAGCCGGCGGTGCCGCGACCTTCGGCCTCGGTGGTGCTGCTGAGGCGGGGTGGGAAGCACGGGGACCGGGCGCTGGAGGTGCTGCTGCTGAAGCGGGCCGAGAGCGCCAAATTCATGCCCGGGGTGTGGGTCTTCCCCGGGGGCGGCGTCGACCCGGAGGACGGCGAGGGCGAGCCCGGGCACCGTGCGTGCGCGGTGCGCGAGCTGGAGGAGGAGGCCGGGATCGCGCTCGCCGACGACGAGGAGCTGGTGCTCTTCTCGCGCTGGATCACCCCCGAGGTCGTCTCGCGGCGCTTCGACGCCTGGTTCTTCCTGGCGCTGGCGCCGGCCCACTCGCCGCCGGAGCCGGACGGGATCGAGACTGTCGAGGCTCGCTGGTTCGAGCCGCGGGCGGCGCTGGACGCGCAGCACGCCGGCGAGCTGGCGCTCGCCTTCCCAACCGTTCAGCAGCTCAAGGAGCTGCTGCCCTTCCGCACCGCGACGGAGGCGATCGGCGCCCACCGCGGCCGGACCGTGGAGCCGATCCTGCCGAAGGTGATCGGCTCCCCGGACGAGCACCGCGTCGTCCTGCCCGGCGACCCGGACTACCCGGCGTAGCGTCTCTCGCGCGGGTGGCGGTGGTCGGGGGGTCTCCAGAGGGAGCGGCGTCCTGTTTTTCGCCCAGCTACTTGGCGAGAGGCCACTCCGCATCGGGCGAAAAACCCAGCGACCGGCGGAGACCCCCCGACCGCCGCCAGGATCCGCACGCCTTTACGTCTGGTCCCGAGGGAACGGCTTCAGCCCGGCGTGCCAGGGCCCGGGCGCGTAGGTGTGCAGGCCGCTCTCGTCCATCTCGGCGTGCAGCCGCCTGAACAGCTGGCCGGCGTTGCGCAGCGCCTCCTTCAGCTCCGTCTCGCTGCGCTCGCGGAGGCGCCAGAGGAACCACAGCTGGCGGTCGTTGACGCCGAAGTCGAGCTCGCCGGTCATCGTCGTCGTCCAGGCGAGGAAGCCGGGGCTGAACAGCTCGCGCAGGGCGACCGGGTCGTACTCGCGCGGCACGGTCGCGAGGAAGCGCCTGTTGAAGTCGATCGACTCGAACTCGACCTTGCGGGCGAACCGCTGGGTGACCACCTCGTGCCCCTCGATCGACTCGACGTTGAAGGCGGGCACGACCTTGGCGAGGTCGGGCATGTGGGCCTTGGCGAGGATCGCAGTCGGCAGCACAGCCTTGCCGAACAGCCCGCCGGCCTCCCGCTCGTCGGCGTCGCACGACGAGCCCCAGAAGCCCTCGGTCAGCTGCCCGGTGAGCCGATTCGTCCCGCCCACGCAGAGCGCCACCGGCCCGTCCTTCGGGTTGATCCCCCCCACCGGCTCGTAGGTCAGCCCGCGGCGCTCGCCGTAGCGTCGCACCGTCTCCGCCCATTCCGCGGCTTCCCGCTTCGCACCCACGCGGCGATCTTATGCGCGGCCCGCGCGCCAGCCGGGCGAGACGCAACCGAGATGCCCGCGCAGACGGCGACGAGACAGGTCGCCCCTACAAGTTGCGCGAGGCTGATGTGCCCAAGCTCAAACCGCGCTCTTTCTTCGTCAGGATCCTGCCCGAACGGCCCAGGAAGAGGGTCGGCGCGCCGATCCTGCGCGGCTACGCGGTCGAGCTGCCGGACGGCACCGAGCGCTGGTTCGAAGATCTCGCGCAGCTACCGGCGCTCATCGCGGCGCTGCTCGACGGCAACCGGGTCGCGGGCGACGACCCGCCGCAGGGCGGGTGCCAGAACGGCGGCCGCGGGTGAGTGAGTACTCGGCGCTGAGGGAGGTCAGCCTGGCGCTCCGCGACCGGCTCCAACAGGAGCTCCTCGCCGACCCGCAGCTGCACCCCCTGTTCACGGCCGGGCACGTCGTGTCGCTGCGGAACCCGAAGGAGATGCGCAGCGGCCAACCGCCCGAGCTGGGGCTCTCGGTCTGGCTCTACGCCGCGGAGCGAAACGAGTTCACCTACAACCGGGCGGCGGAGCGCGTCGACGAGACGCACACCCGGCCGGCGCCCCTTCCGCTCAACCTCCACTACCTGATCGCGCCGATCGCCGACAAGCCGGATATCGAGCAGCTGATCCTCGGCAAGGTGCTCCAGGCGCTCCACGGGAGGGCGACGATGCTCGCCGATCCCGCCCGGCCGGAGCGCGGAGAGGATCTGCGGGTCTCGCTCGAGAACCTCGACCTCGAGAGCTCGACGAGGATCTGGAGCGCGCTCGACGAGCCCTATCGGCTCTCCGTGAGCTACCTCGTGCAGGCCGTCGACATCCGGCCCGGCGAGGACCCGGTGGCGACCTCGCCCGTGCTCGAGAGGCGGTCCGAGTACGCGCAGATCGTGGGGGCCCCGTGACGCGAACGGTGCTCGCCGGC
>Ga0210101_1000421_pt1 | contig 14042 bp, 12 predicted proteins | sample Muzzi_PWC_D1_FD_185534 | JGI IMG/M metagenome (GOLD analysis project Ga0210101, IMG submission 185534) | Wetland microbial communities from San Francisco Bay, California, USA, that impact long-term carbon sequestration - Muzzi_PWC_D1 (SPAdes) | ecosystem: Environmental > Aquatic > Marine >... | reverse complement strand
CAGCCAGGCCGCGGCAACCAGCACGATCGCGGAGAGCGGCGTGAGGTCGAGCTTGTCGAGCTCCAGTTCCAGCACGCCGGCATAAATATAACCGGCGATCACCCCGAGGTACAACAGGCTGATCAGGATGCTCGCGGCCAGTCGCATTGCTATCAACCTGCCCGCGCCGGCATTCCGTTTGTGAACCGCCCGGTCAGGCGTCGATGACGTAGCGCAGGATTTCGACCACCTGCGCCGGGGTTTCCGCCCAGGCCATCGCCGCGGCGTCGACTTCCTTCAACGGGTGCACGATATCCGCGTCGTGCAGCGTGACATAGGGCTTGCCGATCGCGGCGCAGTAGCCGGCATCGAATGCCGCGTTCCACTGCTTGTACTTGTCGCCGAAGCGCACCACCGCGAGATCGCAGTTGTCGAGCAGGGTCCTGGTGCGAATACCGTTGACCTTGGAAGACTTGTGGTCGCGCCAGAAGCCGCTCGAGTCCGGTCCGAGCATGTCGCCGGCGGCGTCGCTGGCCTCGTGGTCGGTGACCGGTGAACTGAATTCCACGGGCAGCCCGAGCCGGTTTACGCCGTCGACGATTTGTTCGCGCCAGTCGCTGTGAATTTCTCCGGACAAATATACTTTCCAGGTCATGTGTGCTCCGCTTGGATTATCGGTGCCGAGGGTTGCTGGCGCCGGGTTGAAATAATTCGCGAGTGCCCATTATTTAACAATCAGGCAGTCAAAGACAATGGTAAGATGGCGCCATTCTGAATCGACCCTCTGGACTGGACTTGTCTTTGACCCGCAGACTGGTGCTCGTGTTATTGCTCGTCGCCGGCGGCCTGTCGCCGGCGCTGGTCGCTGCGCAGGAGAGCGCGCAGACCAGCCCCGAGATCACCACCGACCTGCTGCAAAGCCGCTTGCAGGAAACCGAGAATTCGAGTGATCTCGCCGAAGCCGACAAGCAGGCGCTGCTCGATCTCTACCGCAAGTCGATCAGCCTGATACAACAGCGGCAGGATTACCAGGCGACGACGAAGCAATTCGCCGAGGCGCGCGAATCGGCGCCCAAGGAAGCCGCGCACCTGCGCGACGAGGTGAAAAAGATCGAATCCGGGGCGGCCCCGAAACTGCCGGATTCGCTGGCGCGCAAGCCGTTACCCGAACTCGAGCAGCAACTGCTCACCGAGAAAGCCGATTTAGCCGGCCTCTCGGCGACACTGGCGGAAACCGAATCGCGGCTCGACCGGCAGGTCAATCGCGGACAGCAGGCGCGTGCCCGTCTCAACGAGGCGCGCAAACGGCAGCTGGAAATCACCAACGAGCTGCAGGCGCCGATCCCCGACAACCAGCCGCAGCGCATTACCGAGGCGCGGCGCTGGTCGCTGCAACTGGAAAACCGCGCCCTGGCCGCCGAGACTGAAATGCTCGACCAGGAGCTGCTCAGCCAGCCGATGCGCACCGAGTTGCTCGGCGCGCAGCGCGACCTGGCGACGCTGCGCATGAATCGCCAGAAACAGTTCGTCGACCTGCTCGAGAAACTGGTCGTCGAGCGTCGCCGCAGCGAGGCCGAAACCGCCAAGCAGGCCGCCGAGGAAACCCAGCGTCAGGCCTTCGGCAAGCACCCGCTGGTGCAGCAACTCGCGCAGCGCAATACCGAGCTCGGCGACGAGCTGAAAAAGTTGACCACCGACCTGGAAGCCGTTACCCGGGACGAAAACCTCGCCGCCAGCGAGGCCAAGCGCGTCACCGACAACTACCGCCTGGCGCGGCAGAAACTGGAAATCGCCGGCTTGAGCGAAGCGCTCGGCCAGGCCCTGCTCGAACAGCGTCGCGGCCTGCCGGCGTCGAAAGATTTCAAGGCCGCCGAACAGGACCGCCAGCAAAAGGTCGTCGCCGCGAGCCTGCGGCAGATTCGCCTGCAACAGGAGCGTGCCCGACTGCGCGATCTGGATGCCTACGTCGACGAATTACTGGCGCCGCTATCGCAGACCTGGAAAACCCTGCTGCGCGACGAAATTCGCGAACTCGCCAAATTACGCCGTGACCTGGTCGACAAGGCGATCGCTGCCGACGATACCTACCTGCAGGCGCTCGGCGAACTCGAGCTGGCCCAGCGGCAACTGGCGGAAGCGGTCAAGGCATACAACGATTATCTCGACGAACGGCTGCTGTGGGTGCGCACCGGCGAACCGCCGTCGTGGAGCATGTTGCGCAACATCGCCAGTCGCATGGGGATATTTTTCGATCCCGGTCACTGGCAGGAATTGTTCAAGTCGCTGTTCATGCCCGAACAGTTCCCCTGGATACTGCTGGTCGGGCTGATCCTGTTCGCATTGTTGCTGTACCGGCGCCCCCGCCTGCGTGCATCGCTCGTGCGCAGCGGCCGCAATGTCGGCCAGTTGCGCCACGATCGTTACGTGGCCACGGTACGCGCCTTGTTGCTGACCCTGTTGCTGGCCGCGCCCTGGCCGATCCTGTTCATCGCGCTCGGCGTGCACCTGCAATTGTCGCAGGAAAGCGTGCTGGTAGCGCTCGATATAGAACTCAACCAGCTGGCTGGCTGGAGCGGGCAGTTCGTGCCGGCGATCGGCGCGGCATTCTACAAGAACGCGCTGTACCTGTTTTATTTCATCGCTTTCCTGATTTACTGCGAGCGCGACGGGCTCGCCGTGAATCACTTCGGCTGGAGTCGGGACATGACCGCGCAGCTGCGCCGCCAGACCCGCCGCCTGATGACCATGTTCCTGCCGTCGACCTTCATCCTGATCGCCGCCGTGAGTTACGATCCGGCGGCACTGGCGGGTGGCCTGAGCCGCCTGTTTTTCGTTATCGTGCTGTTGTCGCTGAGCTGGTATTTCGGCCGTATCCTGGCGCCGCGCAGCGGCGTATTACGCGGTTATTACGTCGCCAATCCGGGCAGTCCGCTGACCTGGTTTCGCTACGTCTGGCTGTCGCTGGGCCTGGTCCTGCCGTTGACGCTGGCGTTGCTGGCGGTTTTCGGCTATGTCTACACCGCGGCGCAGTTCGGCACCCGGCTGCTGGACACCGTGTGGCTTATCGTCGCCATCATCCTGGTCCACCAGTTGCTGGTGCGCTGGGTGTTGCTGGCCGAGCGCCGGCTGGTGTTCAAGGATGCGCTGGAACGGCACCGCGCACAACGCGCGGCGCGCGAAGCCAACCAGGAGGCCGATACCGGGGCGGCCGAAAACGCATTGCTGGCCGCCGAGGAAACCAGTGTCGACTACGTCGCGCTAAGCGCGAACTCGAAGAAACTGATCAATACCGCGCTAACCGTGATCGCCGCGCTCGGTATGTGGGCCATCTGGTCGGACGTGTTGCCCGCGTTTCGCATTCTCAACGAGATTTCGATGTGGAGTTACACGATCACGGCTGATGGCGTGGAACAACTGGTTCCGGTCACGCTCGGCGATGCCATCGTTGCACTGATGGTCGCCTTCTTTGGCTGGATCGCGGCACGCCAGCTGCCATCGTTGATCGAAATCGTGCTGTTGACGCGTCTCGATATCACCGCCGGCAGCCGCTACGCGATCGCCAAGCTGACCCAGTACAGCATCGTCGCCATCGGCATCGTGCTGGTATTCGGCATGCTCGGCGGCAGCTGGTCGCAGATCCAGTGGCTGGTCGCGGCGCTCGGTGTCGGTATCGGTTTCGGCCTGCAGGAAATCGTCGCCAATTTCATCTGCGGCCTGATCCTGTTGTTCGAGCGCCCGGTACGCATCGGTGACGTGGTCACCGTCGGCGATACCTCGGGCGTGGTGACGCGAATTCGTATCCGCTCGACGACGATTCGTAACTGGGACCAGAAGGAATTGCTGGTGCCGAACAAGGAATTCGTCACCGGCCGATTGCTGAACTGGACGCTGACCGACCCGATGGCGCGCATCGTGGTGCGCGTCGGCATTGCCTACGGCAGCGATATCGCGCTGGCGCTCAGGCTGGTACGCGAGGCGGCCGACGAACACGAGCGCGTGGTGGCGGAACCGGAACCCTTCGTGATTTTCGAGGAATTCGGCGACAGCGCATTGATCATCGTGCTGCGCTGCTACATCGAATCGCTGGATTACCGGCTGCAGACACAGAGCGAACTGAACCTGGCCATCGATGGGAAGTTCAGGGATGCCGGCATCGTGATCGCCTTTCCGCAGCGCGATCTGCACCTCGATACTTCAAAGCCGCTCGATATCCGCCTGCAACAGCCGCAGCCCGACGCCGGTTAATCTTCGGGTGTAGCCAGTATTTCGATCCAGCTGTCCGAGGCCGCGATGCGCTCGGCGATCATCGCGTAGCCGTCGTCGCCCGGGTGCACGCGATCGCCGGCGGCGAGCGCGGCGCGGTAGCGCGGGCTGTCGATGAATTCCTCGAACAGGCACAGGTAATCGATGCCCAGTTCGGCCCCCAGTTGCGCGTAGGCGGCGTCGTAGCGCTCGATTTCGGCGTTGTGCATTTCCCAGCTGGCCACCGAGGTCCGCATCGGGTTGACCGATTCGTCGAGCGGGGTGGGGCCGATCCACAGCACTTGCGAGACCCGTCGCGCGGCGCCGAGCAGTTCGCGCGCGGCCGCGATAGAGTCCGCCAGCTCGACCTGCGGACCGCCGCCGTCGGCGTGCGCGGCGTCGTTGAAGCCGAAGGCGAAGATCAGCAGGCCAGGTGAATTGCGGCTGCGCGCCTCGGCCTCGGCGCGCCAGCGCGCGGCGATATGCAGCGAGGTATCGCCGTTGACCCCGAGGTTATAGGCGGCGACGCTGTGATCGCCGAATTCGAGGCCGCGGCACAGGCGGCCGGGCCAGCCGAGACCCTGGCTGTCGTTGCAGCCGAGCGTGATACTGTCGCCGAAACAAAAGATACGTTCGAATTTCATGACCTGTCGTCCGCCGAATTCGAAGCGAATTGTAAAAGGGCGGGGCGCCGAGGGACAGCGTTGCCGGGCTCGTCAGCGAATATTTTCGGCCATCTTGATGCAGATCTATCGCGTAGCGATGGCTGGTGGTAGATTATTCGAGCGTTTTAATTGAACTCGGCGAAGTGCCGGGGAACTAAACGGTATGCACAGATTATTGCTGATCGGGGTTTTGATTTCGCTCGCGGGCTGCGTCGCCGGACCGCCCGAGCCGATCAGCCGCGTGCCCCACGATAACCCGTCGCTGACCCGCGTACGGCTCGACGTGGAGGCCTTCAAGGGTGCCGACGTGCGCTGGGGCGGCATCATCACCAAGGTCGAGAACAAGGCCGATCAGACCTGGGTCGAAATCGTCAAGATGCCGCTGCACGACAACGGCAAGCCCCAGTCCGCCGGTACCAGCGAGGGCCGCTTCATCGCCAGTTTCGACCGCTTCCTCGATCCCGTGGTTTACGAGGTCGGCCACCGGCTCACCGTGGTCGGCAAGATCGACGGCAGCGTGCGGCGGCCGATCGGCGACTACGATTACCTGTTCCCGATCGTCGTCGTGGACGGTTCCTACCTGTGGCCGCCGGCCGATCCCCTGCCGCCGCCGGTTTATCCCGGTCCGTACTGGTATTACGATCCCTGGTACCCCTATCCCTGGCCGTATTACCGGCATCCCCGATACTATTGAGGCGAGCCCGCGACGCGGGTCAGCGCGGCAGGCCGCGGCTGTACCAGATGCGGCTCGGCGCGTTCGGCGCGGCGCGTTCGATCCACAGCAAGTGCAGGTTGCCCGCAGCGTCGAGGGAAACCGACGGATTGCTCTGTTCGCCCGCGCCGCTGGCCGGCGGCGGGGCGCGATCCTCGCTCCAGGTGAGGTCCGAGTCGTAGCCGCTGAGCCAGATATCGGCATCGCCGCGCCGAAAATCGTCCCAGGCGACGATGAAGTCCCCGGCGTCGTTGCCGGCCACGGCCGGGTTGCGATGCGGCATGCGGTCGCCCTCGGCGCCGTGAACCTTTTCGTTGGGCCCGAAAATTTCGCAGGCGCCGTCGCCGAGCGCGGCGAAGATGCCGTAACCCGCGCTACTGCGCCGCTTGTCCATCCACGCGGCGAGGACTTCGTCGCCGCCGAACGAGGCCAGCACCACGCGGGTCGCGCCGCTGCCCCTGTCGTACTGGTTGCGTTCGGCGAAGTATTCATTCAACTCGCGGGGCTCGGCAAAATGTTCGAGCGGATACGGTGCGCCGCTAAACAGGATGACCGTGTGGCCGCTGCGGCGGTCTTCCCAGGCGATGCAGATTCCGGCGTCGTTGGCGGTCAGCGAGGGGTACTGCACCGGTGTCGCGACGCCGCCGGGTTCCACCTGCAGGCTGGATACGACCGTCAGCCCGCCCGTAGAAGTGATTTTCAGAACCGCGACCTTCAGCAACCAGCTGCCGCCGCGCCGTTCCCGCCAGGCGGCGAACAACCTGCCGCGGTGCGCGGCCAGGCTGGCATGCGAGGACGGCGCCTCGGCCAGCCGCAACCGCTGACCGATACCGCCCGCATCGAACAGCCCGGCCCAGGCCGCGCCGTCCTGTTCCCAGGCGAGTGCGAATCGGCCGCCGCCGAGTCCGGCGACGACGGGTTCGTAGGCCTCGCTGCCGTTGCTGATGCGAAGCGCCGCCGCAAAGCCCGGCGCTGCTGCTTCACGAATGGCCGCGTAGACCTGCGGGCTGCCGTCGCGATTGTCCTCCCAGGTCGCGGCGACCGTGTTGGCGGAGACCGCGACCTGGTTGTGCCCGGCGCCGTCGAGATGGTGGAAGACGCCCGCCGCCGGCGGGCCGGTCACGGCGATGCGCGCGTCGAACTGCCAGTGGTCGACGGCGCCCGCCGCCGCGGCCACCAGGCACAGCGCAAGCGCGGTAAGTGAGGATCTCACGGTTTGGCGAGAAAAGCGTCGAGCGATTCGGACTTGTAGTACCCGCCGGCCACGTAATCGCCGTAGCGCTGCATTTGCGCGATGGTTTTGAAACCGGCTACCTTGAACAGGGGCTCCTGGTCGGGCGCGAAAAAGACGAAGGTCGGGGTGCCGAGAATTTGGCTGTTGGCCGCGAACTGCATCTCCGTGGTCCGCTCGCCGCTCGGCAGCGTGATGCGAGCGGCGCTCTCGGTATCCACGTAGGCCAGCGCGAAATCGCTGTTCAGGCGTTGTTGCAGCCCGGCGTCGCTGAACACCTCGGCATGCATCTTGCGGCAGGTCGTGCAACCGTAGCGGCCGTAATACAACAGCATCGGCTTGCCCTCGTCGGCGGCCTGTTGCAACGCCTGGGTCAGCGGCTTGAAATCGTAGCCGTCGGGGGGCGCGGCGGCCAGTGGAGCGAAGGCCGTGGACAGCAGTACCAGCACGGTGAAAATCAGTCGAGCGCGGAGCAAAGCGTACATGCGGGCAAAACTCTCGATTCGGTTGCAGCAACCGCTACTATATAAAATTTTCCCGCCGCCGGCAGGTATTTCGGTGTCGCCCGGTTGCGCGGCGGCAGGCCCGGTTCAGGCGGGCACGCCGGCTTTCGCGGCATGCAGGCCCGCGATGTGCGCCGGACCGATACCGCAGCAGCCGCCGACGACAGCAACGCCGGCGTCGATCCAGCGCCGCGCCGCGGCGGTGAATTCGCCAACCCCGCAAACACTGTCGAACTGCATGTGCAAGTCGACGAAATACCCCGAGTTCGGGTATACCGCGAGCGCCCCGTCCCAGCGATCGCGCAGGATATCGAGCGCCGTGTCGGTAACCTCGAGGTCGCTGTGCATGATCGCGGCGACGCAGCGCCGCGGATCCGCCGCCTCGAGCACCGCCGGCAGGATCTCCGCGAACGGCCGTACCGGGCTGCCCATGCCGAGCTTGGTGGTGATGCCGGTGCCGTCTTCGCGGTCGCGGTCGCAGCAAAATCCGAGCACCAGGGGCAGATCGCTGTCGCGCAGCGCGGCCAGCATCGCCAGGCTGATTTCGGTATCGAAGAGCATTTCCAGCGCGAACAGGTCGACCCCGGCGGCGGCGAGGATTTCGGCCTGGTGTCGAAAGTTGTCGACCAGTGCCTCGCCCTTCGGCAAGCGGCCGCGATTCGAATGGGCCGCGAAGGTCGACAGCGAGCCCGCGGCCCACAGCTGGCCGCGTGCGACGCCGCAGTGCGCGGCGGCGTCGTCGAACAGGGTCACGGCGCGCCGGTTCAGGGTCTCGAACTGGTCGCCGAGGCCGAGCGGTTCGAGCACGTGCCGCGCCAGCGCGAAACTGTTGACGATGTGAAGTTCGGCGCCGGCACGAATATAGTCCTCGTGAACGCGGCGCACGCTAGCGCCGTGATCGCGTACCGCGAGCGCGCTCCAGCCGGCGCCCTCGAAAGGCACGCCGCGGCGCTCGAGCTCGGTGCCGAGGGCGCCGTCCATGAGCATGACACCGCCCTCGCGCAGGCGCTGCATGAAATTCGGCGAACCCGGGCTGGTCATCGGCGCTGCTCCGCGGCAGGGGGGCGGCCATTGTAGCGCCGGGCCGCGGCGGGTGGAATGGCCGACAGGCTGGACAGACCGCCCGCGGCGTGATTTTATGATCTGCCTGCCATGCTGTGGAGACCGATCGGCTGATGAAGGGCACCGATTTACCGGCCGGCGAGCGCGGCGCCTTCGATCCCGAGGCGCGCCGTTCGCCGACCCTGCCATCGCGCTACTATCACGATGCGGAGATCCACCGCGGCGAGCTGCGCGCGATCTTTCATCGCAGCTGGTGCTACGTCGGGCATGCCAGCCAGTTGCCGCGGCCCGGCGACTACCGGGTCGAGCAGGTCGCCGACCAGTGCATTCTGCTGTTGCGCGACGGCAAGTCGCAATTGCGGGCATTTTTCAATGTGTGCCAGCACCGCGGACACCAGCTGCTGAGCGGCGCCGGCAGCGGCAGGAAGCGGATCGTCTGCCCATACCACGCCTGGACCTACGGGCTCGACGGCCGACTCCTGCAGGCGCCGCATACCGAGCGCCTGCAGGGATTCGACAGCGCCGAATTCGGGCTCAGGCCGGTCAGGCTGGCGCAATGCGCCGGGTTGCTGTTCGCCAACCTCGACCCGGCGGCGGCCGATTTCGAGGCCGAGTATCCCGGTCTCGAGGAAACCTTCACGTCGAGCCTGCCGGGCTATTCCGACTTCGAGCCCGCGCGGCAATTCGATTTCGACATCGCCGCCAACTGGAAGATCGTGGTCGACAATTTTTCCGAGGGTTACCACATTCCGGTTGCCCACCGGTTGTTGACCCGGGTGCTCGACAATAGCACCGGCCAGTGCCGGCGGCAGGAGCGCAACTACGCATTTTTCGAATCGCGCTCGAAGAGCGGATACGACGGTTACGAGATCGACGCCGGTTCGCCCTACCGCTCGTGGACGCTGTGGCCGAATACCTGCCTGCTCAGCCTGCCGGGTTGCGAAAACCTGGTGGTGATCCGCATGGCACCCGACGGCCCGGATCGTTGCCGCGAACACGCCGACCTGCTGGCCGCGCCGCATGCCCCGGCGCCGCGGCTCGACGCCGTGCGACAACTGTTCGCCGAGCAATTCAATGTCGAGGATATCGCCATCGTCGAAAGCGTGCACCGCGGCCTGCAGTCGCTAGGTTACGACCAGGGACGCTACGTCGTCGACGCGGAGGGTGGCTGGTACTCGGAATCCGGCCTGCACCAGTTTCATTGCAGAATTCTGGAGGCGCTGGCGGGCTGACCGGCCACCGCCCGGTTCGCCGGGAATTACAGCGACAACGAGTAGGTCAGCACGCCGTCCTGCAGGCGCGAGGCGAGCGGCAGCCCCGAGCGATGCAGCAGCCGGGACATGCGCGCATTCTGCGGCAGCACCGACGCGTCGAGCTGGCGAATGCCGAGCCGGCGGGCGCAGTCGACAAGGCGTTTCAGCAATGCCTTGCCGATTCCCTGGCCCTGGAATTCGTCGACGATGGTGATCGCGAATTCGCAAACCTCGGGCTGCTCCTCGCTGCGCACGAAACGGCCGACCCCTACCGGGCGCCTTTGCTGGCCTTGCTCGAGTTCCGCCACCAGCGCCACGTGGCAGAATCGATCCACCTCGGTGAAATAGCTCAGCTCCTCGGGGGTCAGGTCCAGCTTGACGTTGAAGAAACGGTCGCGGATGGTCGCCTTGCTGAGCAGATGAAACGCGTCGTGCAGTGCCTTGCGATCGCTCGGGCGAATCGCGCGAATGCGCAGCGCCTGCCCGTCGGGCAGGATTTCGCGAACATGATATGAAGACGTAATTCGGCGCATAATCAAAATCCTAGACGTAAACATGTTGCACTGCAACATATTTCGAGTTCGGCTGGCCTGCGTCTGTTGCCGGTGAGTTCGCGAGACTGCAGCGATATCGATACCCGGTCAGCCGTCACGCACCGAATCCGATCGCTCGAACAGGGTGCGGTCCGGCTTTCGACGGGAAACCTGCATGAATTCAGGCTGCCAGCCGGTCGCACGGGCTGGCCGGTGGCGGCCTGCTGATTTGCCGATCCGCGGTTTGCTGGTAGCCCTTTTTGCCGTGCACGATCTCGGCAATGTCCCAGCGGTTGATACCGACGTCTTCGAGCAGGTAATCGTGGATCTCGTGCAGGTGCCGAATGGCCTGCCGCGCCGCGTGCCAGCGCCGAAAACGCTGCCAGGCGAACAGTAACCGGCAGGCGAGCCGCCCGTGCAGGCGCGATAAATCGAAACGGCGAGAAGCCGGTCGAACTTCGTGTAATCGAGTCGTCGAGGATTTCATGTTGATTCTCCTGGTGAGTGAGTATTGTCTCGAAACGGGCGAATTGCCGGACCCATGAAAACGGGTCCGGCGTATCGCCCGCGGTCAGGCCGCGGCCTCCGCTCTGACCGGATCGTCGCGGATGATGACGGTATCCACTACCTGGTGGATTTCGTCGGCCTGCAGGCCGGCGCGGCGCGCGTGCTCCTTGATGGCAGCCGCGTCGACTGCCTGGTAGATGCACACGGTGCCGAGGCGTCCGTCCTCTTCCTGGACCACGTAACTGCGAATCCAGCGGACCTTGTCCGACATTTCTTCATTGCCGATCTGCGTGGAACGTCCGGCGGCTTCCTGCAGTTCGAGGGCGTCGGCCCAGTTGCTGCGGCGGCGAATGGTAAAAGTTTGCATGTTTTGCTCCTGTTGCTGTCATGGTTGCAGTGAATTCCGGGCCCATTCCGCGGGCTCGTGGCCTCGCTGCCCGGTGGCGGTCCGGCCGGCGCTTTCTGGCACCTCCCGGATTCGATGTGTATGCTAACGGTCGAGCCCGAAGGAGTACTTTGCGTATCCTTACCATGTGCTTACTTTTTTCAGATCAGCAGTCATCCGCGCCGCTAAGCGCGCGCGGCTGATGATTTATCGATTCGAGAACCTGCGACTCGACGCCGGGCGCCGCGAACTGCGCGCCGGCGATAAACTGCTCAGCTTGCAGCCGCGGGTGTTCGACCTGATTCTTTACCTGGTGCGCAACCGCGACCGGGTCGTCGGCAAGGAGGAATTGCTCGACCGGCTGTGGCCGGACGTGGTCGTCGTCGAGGGCGCGCTGCAGCGGGCGATCAGCCTGGCGCGTTCCTGCCTGCGGGAGGCTTGCGACAAGGATTGCATCCGCACCCATGCACGCAAGGGTTACCGGTTCGTCGCCGAGGTCGTGGAACAGGACGAGCCGGCAGAAGAAGATGCCGCGGAGATCCCCGGGGCGCGCGTGCCCGCCAAGCCGGCGATCGCCGTGCTGCCGTTCACCAGTCCCGGCGACGATGCCGAGCAGGTGGTGATCGCGGAAGGCCTCGCCGAGGACATCAGTGCCGGCCTGTCGCGGTTGCGCTGCCTGATCGTCATTTCCCGCGCGTCGAGCCTCCTGTACCGCGATGCGCCGTACGACCTGTCGGCCGCGGCCGGGGAGCTCGGCGCCCGTTACGTGGTCACCGGCAGCGTGCGCCGCGCCGGCGACCGCCTGCGCGTCCACGTCGAATTGATCGATTGCCCCAGCCGCGCGCAAATCTGGGCGCAAAGTTTCGACCGGGAAATCGATAACCTGTTTCAGATCCAGGACGAGATTACCGCCGCGGTGGTGGCCGAGATCGAACCCGAGTTCAGCCAGTTCGAGCGCGAGCAGGCGCGGATCAGGCCGCCCGATAACCTCGATGCCTGGGGCGCTTACCAGCGCGGTCTGTGGCACCTCTATCAATTTACCCGCGCCGACGTGGTCGCGGCGCTGCCGCTATTCGAACAGGCGATCTCGCTGGACAGCCAGTTCGCGCCGGCCCATGCCGGTGCCTCGTTTTGCCATTTTTCCAACGCTTACCTGGAGTATGCGGAGAACTGGCAGCGCGCGGTGGAGCAGGCCCGTTTCACCGCGGAGCGGAGCGTCGCCGCCGATAGCCGCTGTCCCGCGGCGCACTGGTCTATGGGGCGTGCCCAGTTGCTGCAGGGCGAACTCGACGCGGCGCTCGACGATTTCGAGATCAGCATCGAGCTCAACCCGAATTACGCGCATGCCTATTACATGCTCGGCTGGGTCAATGTGCTGGCCGGTAACCCCGACGCGGGACTCGAGCATATCGATACCGCGGAGCGGCTCAGCCCCCGGGATCCGCTGCTGTTTGCATTCAGGATGGTGCGCGCGATGGCTTACCTGCTGCTGCGCCAATACCCGCGGGCGCTGGAGTTTTCCGGACTCGCCGTGCGCCAGCCTAATTCGCACCAGCATACGCTCGCCGTCCACGTCGCCGCGCTGGTGGGTTGCGGTCGACTGGACAAGGCGCGCGGCGAGGTCGCGAAGCTGCTCGAAATCGACCCGCACTACAGTTGTGCGGATTATGCGCGGGTGATGCCGTATCGTTCGCGCGACGATCTCGCCAGCGTGACCGCGCCGTTGCAGCAGGCGGGCGTTGCGCTGGATTCGAAGCGCGACTGACCCTGCGGGGCCGAACGGATTTACGTAATCCAATATTTACCGGCGCGGCCCGGAAATGCATACTCAGGCGCCTGGCCCCGGGCAACAGGCGCGCAGCGTTACCAGCGAAAACAAAGTGACAACATCGAAATCAAACGGGCGGCCTCGGGTCGTGATCGTCGGTGCCGGCTTCGGCGGCCTGTTCGCGGCGCGCGGCCTGCGCGGCGCGGCGGTCGATATCACCCTGGTCGACAAGCACAATTACCACCTGTTTCAGCCGCTGCTCTACCAGGTGGCGACCGCCGGGCTCGCGCCCTCGGATATCGCCTGGCCGATCCGCGGCATTCTGAGCCGCCAGAAGAACGTCACCGTGCTGCTCGACGAGGTGCGCGGCGTGGACACCGCAAAGCGCGAAGTGCTGACCGGCACGCGCAGCCTGCACTACGATTACCTGGTGCTGGCGACCGGCGCCCGCCATGCCTATTTCGGCCACCACGACTGGGAACCCCATGCGCCGGGCCTGAAGAGCATCGACGACGCGGTGGCGATTCGCCAGCGAGTGTTGATGGCTTTCGAGCGCGCGGAGATGACCGACGACGAGGAGGAACGCCGCCGCCTGCTGAATTTCGTCGTCGTCGGCGCCGGGCCGACCGGGGTGGAACTGGCCGGAACGCTGGCCGAACTCGCGCATTACACGCTGGCCGCCGATTTTCGCCATATCGATTCGCGCAGCGCGCGCGTGATCCTGGTCGAGGCCGGCTCGCGGGTATTGCCGGCGATGCCCGAGCGCCTGTCGGATTACGCGGTCCGGGCGTTACATCGGCTCGGGGTCGAGGTGCGCCTCGAGCACGCGGTTACCGATTGCGGCCCCCGCGGTGTGATGCTCGGCGACGAACCGCTGCCGACCGCGACCATTTTATGGGCCGCCGGGGTCTCGGCGTCGCGCGCCGGCGAATGGGTCGGCGCGGCAACCGACAATGCCGGGCGGGTCGTCGTCGCCGGCGACCTGTCGGTGCCGGGCCATGCCGGGATATTCGCGATCGGCGACACCGCCGCGGTCAGGGACAGCGACGGCGAGCTGGTGCCGGGCATCGCGCCGGCGGCCAAGCAGCAGGGGCGTTACCTGGCGCGGCTGATTCGCACGCGCATCGAGGGGCGGCCCGACCCGGGGCCGTTCCGTTACCGCCATGCCGGCAACCTGGCGACCATCGGGCGCAAGGCCGCGG
>Ga0210101_1000420_pt1 | contig 14087 bp, 14 predicted proteins | sample Muzzi_PWC_D1_FD_185534 | JGI IMG/M metagenome (GOLD analysis project Ga0210101, IMG submission 185534) | Wetland microbial communities from San Francisco Bay, California, USA, that impact long-term carbon sequestration - Muzzi_PWC_D1 (SPAdes) | ecosystem: Environmental > Aquatic > Marine >... | reverse complement strand
TCCCTGCTACGGTGCAGGAGTCGGGTCCGCCTCAAGGTCGCCCGAGAGGTTCCGTTTCCTCCGTGCGCTTCATCTGCGTCTAGGGGTCGCTGGATCTCCCCTACACGCTCAAAAAGGAGCTCACTCGAACATGCCTTCATTCGCCGATCTCGGCGTCTCCACCGACGTCGCGCGCGCACTCTCGCAGCGCGGCATCGACAAGCCTTTCCCCGTCCAGAAGATGGTCATCAGCGACGCGCTCGCCGGCCACGACCTGCTCGTCCAGTCGCCGACCGGCTCGGGCAAGACGCTCGCCTTCGGCGTGCCGCTGGTCGACCGGATCGAGCCCGACCCGCAGCGCCTCTCGGCGCTGATCCTCGCCCCGACCCGCGAGCTGGCGGGACAGATCGTCGACGAGCTCGGCGCGATCGCCAAGGCGCGCGGACTGCGCGTCGCCGCCGTCTACGGCGGCGTCGGCTTCGGACCGCAGAGCGCCGCGGCGAAGCGCGCCGACGTCGTCGTCGCCACCCCCGGGCGGCTCGAGGACCTGCTCGCGCGTGGCACGCTCTCGCTCGGACGGGTCGGGCTGCTCGTCCTCGACGAGGCCGACCGCATGCTCGACATGGGCTTCAAGCCCGCCGTCGACCGGATCGTCACGCAGACCCCGCGGCAGCGCCAGACGCTGTTCTTCTCGGCCACGCTCGAGGGCGCGACCGGCAAGGTCGCCGCCGCCTACACCCACGACGCGCGCCGCCACACCCACGCCGCCGACGAGAGCAGGAAGGCGGACATCGAGCACCGCTTCCTGCACGTCGATTCGCAGGGCGCCAAGCTCGACCACCTGATCGAGCAGCTGCGCGGCGAGCAGGGCGGCCGCACGCTCGTCTTCGTCCGCACCAAGCACGGCGCCGACCGCCTGGTCAAGCGCCTGCGCAAGCACCGGGTCGAGGCCGCGGCGATGCACGGCGACAAAAGCCAGGGCCAGCGCGAACGCGCCCTCGCCCGCTTCGAGTCCGGCGACGTCGAGGCGCTGATCGCGACCGACGTCGCCGCCCGCGGGATCGACGTCGACGGGGTCACCCAGGTGGTCAACTTCGACGCCCCCGGCGACCGCGACGCCTACGTGCACCGGATCGGCCGCACCGGCCGCGCCGGACGCCGCGGCACCGGCGTCAGCTTCGTGCTCGCCGACCAGGCGAAGGAGGTGCGCAAGATGGCCGTCGCGCTCGGCCTGACGACCGAGTTCGACGGCGGACGCGGCGATCGACCCCTGGTCGAGTCCCAGCCGCAGCGGCAGGGGCGCCCGCGCCGGCGCCGCCGGCGTTAGGAGCGCCGGCGGCGCTTCCAGCCGCGGCGCAGCCTGCGACGGAAGGCCTTCGGCTTCTTCGCGTAGAGCCGCTCGCCGAGCTCGAACGCCGCCGCGGCCAGCTCCTCCTGGCGCTCGCCGATCGCGGCGACGAGCTCGGGGCGATGCAGGATCGTCACGTCGCAGCCGAGCAGGTCGTCGCGCAGGACGCTGAGGTCGTGGTGGTCGCCGAGCAGCTCGGCGAGCTCGTCGGCCCGGCCGAGGTCGCCCGCCGCGCCCTTCGGCAGATGCAGCTCGAGGATGCGCAGCTGGTACCAGAGATCCTTGGCGCGCTTGCGCCAGGCGTGCATGTTGGCGCCGCTGGGGTCGGCGGCGGCGCGGCGCATTTCGCGCCGGCCGCGGCGATGGGCGCGCTCGATCCCCGGGCCCAGCAGCTTCCACGAATCGGCCCGCAGCGGCCAGGCAGCGACCCGCTCCGGGCCGGCCGCGACGATCGCGCCCGCCCGCGCGATGCGTCCGTCGCGGCGCGCCGTCGCGAGCGCCCGCTCGCGCTCCTCGCGCAGCGCCGCCAGCCAGCCATCGGTCGCGGCCGGCCCGAGCCGGTCCGCGAAGCGCTCGCGCAGGTCGGCGAGCGTCTCCAGGGCGACCGCCGCGTCGCGGCTCGGGGCGAGCAGCAGGCCGGCCTCCCGGTAGCGCTCGTTCTCGGCCCGGTAGAGCTCCTCGCCGAGCTCGCGCCGCAGCAGGCGGATCGCCGCGCGCAGCTTCTTCAGGTCCTTGCGGGCGGCGTGGATGCAGTCGGAGGGGTCGGCGGCGCGCTCCGCCTCGCGCAGCCGCTCGGCGGCGCGCTCGAGCCTGCCGGTGGCGATCCGCCGCATGCCCGAGGCCGGTCGCTCCTCGCGATCGAGCCGGTAGGCGCGCCCTGGCATGGGCTGATGGTAATCGCGGCCACTGCGGGCGATCTTCAGTCGAGTATCCTTGAGCATCTGATGGCGCCGGTCACCTTCATCACGCTCGGCCCCGCCGGCACCTGCCACGAGCGGGCGGTTCGTCGCTACGCGGATTTCCAGGGGATCGAGGACTACGGGATCGAGCTGATCGTCGACTTCTTCGACGGGCTGGAGATGCTGCGCGAGACACCGGATGCCTTCCTCGTCCAGTGCAGCGCCCACCCCAAGGTGCACGAGATCACCGAGAAATACTGGACCGAGGTCTGGGTCGTCGACACCTTCATCTTCCCGACCAAGCACCTGGTGCTGCTCAGCCGCAAGGAGGTCGAGCGGCCGCGCTCGCTCGGGATCGTGCCGGCGACGAAGGGCTACGTCGACCTCTCGCGCTGGGACGAGGTGATCGACGTGCCCTCGAAGCCGCTCGTCGCCGCAGGGCTGATGCGCGGCGAGTACGACTCCGGCCTGACCCACATGGAGCACGTCACCGAGCACGCCGAGGAGCTGCGCCTCGACCTCGACATCGGCGAAATCGACACCAGCTGGGTCGTCTACGGCCGCGAGAAGCGCTTCGCCGGCGAGCTGATCGGCATCCCCTCGGCCGAGCTCTTCGCCGATGTCACGCCGGCGGCGCTGGATTCGTCTTCCGTATAGGAGACTGATCACAGGCTGAAGACGGAGGTGGCGGTGCGATGAAGGTGGCGATTGTCGGCGGCACGGGCATGCTGGGCAAAGCACTGGGCGTGGAGCTCGCGGCCCGGGGCGACGAGGTACTGGCGCTCAGCCGCACCGCCGCCACCCTGCCCGGGGGCGTCGCGCACCGCGCGATCGACCTGACCGACGGCGGCGGGCTGAGCGAGGCGCTGGGGGGTGCCGAGGTCGTGGTCGACGCCTCGAACTCGAGCCCCCGTAACGCCGCACCGGTGCTGGTCGAGGGCACGCGGCGGCTGCTCGCCGCCGCCGCAGCGGCAGACGTGCGCCACTACGTCGGCGTCTCGATCGTCGGCTGCGACCAGGTGCCGATGTCCTACTACGAAGTCAAGGTCGAGCAGGAGAAGGCGATCGCCGCCGGCAACCTTCCCTGGAGCCTGCTGCGCGCGACCCAGTTCCACCAGCTGCTCGACTGGGCCTTCGGCCGGGCGGCATCGCTCCGCCTGCGCCCGACGGGCGCCGCGCGGGTCCAGCCGGTTGCCGTCGACGACGTCGCCGCACGCCTGGCCGAGGTCGCGCACCACGCGCCTGGCGGACGGCAGCCGGACCTCGCGGGACCCGAGGTGAGAACCCTGAGCGAGCTGAGCCATGCTTGGTGGCAGGCCCGGGGCCGGGCGGCGTTGCCGGTCCGCATCCCCTCGCTCGGCAAGATCGGACGGCCGCTCGCGGCGGGGGCGATCTGCAATCCGGAGGCCGCCGGCGGTGGCCCGACCTTCGAGCAGTGGCTTGCCGATGGATGACCTCGCGGCCGCGTTCGAGCTGCAGCGCCCGCAGCTGCTGCGCCTGGCCTACGGAACGCTGGGCAGCCTGAGCGAAGCCGAGGACGTGGTCCAGGACGCCTGGTTGCGGCTGCAACGGGCCGACGCCGGCGAGATCGCCGACCTGGGCGCCTGGCTGAACACGGTCGTCGGCAGGCTCGCGCTCGACGCCCTCAAGGCCGCCCGGCGACAACGCGAGAGCTACGTCGGCCAGTGGCTGCCCGAGCCGCTGGTCGAAGACCTCGCCGGCGAGGACCCGGCGGACCGCGTCACCCTCGACGAGTCGGTGGCAATGGCAATGATGATCGTTCTCGAGCGCCTGTCGCCGGCCGAACGCACGGCCTTCCTGCTCCACGATGCCTTCGCGATGCCCTTCGACCAGGTTGCGGAGGCTGTCGGCCGGTCGCCGGCCGCGGTTCGCCAGCTCGCGGCGCGCGCCCGGCGCCACGTCGAGCGAGGGCGCCCGCGCTTCCCGGCTTCGGCCGACGAGCACGAGCGGATAATCGCCGCCTTTGCCGAAGCCTGCGGGATGGGTGACCTGGATCGTCTGCTGGAACTGCTCGATCCCGAGGTGGTCTTCCGCTCCGACGGCGGTGGCCGAGTCCCCTCCGCGCGCTTTCCGCTGGAAGGGGCGGAGCGCGTGGCGCGAGCGCTGCTCGCGCTCGAACGCAAGCGGCAGCGTGCCGGCCACGAGCTGCACGGCGCGCCCGGAACGGTCAACGGTCGGCTCGGCTTCGTCTACCGCGAAGGAGAGAATCTGAACGTGCTCTCGCTCACCGTCGGCGCCGGCCGCATCGTCGCCCTCGACGTGATCCGCAATCCCGAAAAGCTGCGACACGTGCGGCTGCCGGCGTGAGATCTCCGAACCTCGCCCGGGCCGCGCTGGCGATCCTCGCGCTCGCCGCCGCCTCGATCGGGCTGACCGCGACGCTGGCGCCGCAGGCCTTCTACGACGACTTTCCCTTCCTGCGCCACTGGGTCGACCTGCTCCCCCCCTACAACGAGCACCTGATCACCGACGTCGGCGGGCTCTACCTCGGCTTCACGGTGCTCTTCGCCTGGGCCGCCCGGACGCTTCAGCCGACCCTGGTCCGCGCCGTCTGCTCGGCCTGGCTGCTGACCGCCGCGCTGCACCTGCTCTTCCACGCCACCCACCTTGAGGGCTTCGAGACCGGCGACGCGATCGCCGAGCTCGCCTCGCTGGCCCTGCTCCTCGTCCCACCCCCGCTCGCCATCTGGGCGGTCGGGCCGCGTTAGTCGCCCATACGACGACCGACGCTCCCCGGGGTCAGGCGGCCAGCGCCGCGGCTGCCTCGGCCTGCTCGTGCTCGAAGGCGGAGGCCATGCGGTCGACCTCGGCGCCACCGATGCCTGCGGCGGACGCCACCGCACGCCACTCGCTCGTAGCCGCCCGTACCTCGGCGAGCGTCTCGAGCGCTTGCTCTCGACCGAGGCGAAAGTGCGCGGCGACGTCAAGCAGCAGGTCGAGGCGGGCAGCCTCGGTGTCGTGGTCGATCGCGGTGCTGAGCTGCTTCGAGCCCCGTCCCGGCACGGGGTTGAGATCGAACGCTGGCGAGAGCGACCAGCCGGCGCTGCTGGCGCGAAGAAAGCCATGGTTGCGCAGGTGATCGTCGGTGTTGGAGATCAGCACCGAGAAAGCAATGCGCCTCCACAGTTGCCGCAGCTCGCCGGCGGTGTCCACCGAGTGGGTTTCGATCGCCTCGGCGATGTCCAGATAGCTGCCCGTGTCGCCGTCGGTCGCTTCGAGCATCGTCATCGCGCTGACATAGCCGAGTCGGATCTCACCCTCTCGGTCGAAGCGCTCGACGATCAGCACAGCCTTGCCCTCGATCTCGTGGAGGCTCGACTCGGGAACGACGACTCCTGCCCTGCGGGCGAGCTCGAGCGCTGCGTACTCCCAGCGCATCACGTCCCAATCGTCGGCGGGACTGGGGAACTTGGCGATCGAAATGCGCCCGCGGCCATCGAGGACGTGGGCCTTGGGGCGGGCGCCGCCCAGCGAGCTGCCGCCGCGCAGCAACCTGCGCAGCTGCTCCTCGGTCGCTTCGTCCCGCTCCGCGCTCTCGGCGTCGGCGAGCAGCTCCGACAGCTGGAGCAGGTCGGGGACGCCCTGCTGCTCGCCGGCCAGCCAACTGCCATCCTCGGGATCGCGGAAGCGCAAGGCACCCTGACGCAGGTCGTCGCGAACCCCGAGCAGATAATCGGCCTCGCCGAAGCTTCGCTCGGTCGCCTGCTCGCGATCAGCCCGGTGCCGCTCCTCGCGCCGGATCAGCCTGCGGCCCCATCGATCGGGCGCGCAATCGGAGAAGGCTCCGAACGTCGCTCGGCCGGCGGGCGTCTGCTGGGCGCCGCCAAGGAGCGGCAGCGCCGGATCGAGTTCGTAGGCGCGACTGTCGGCGAGGTAGTCGGGCGCGTAGGCGAAGGTCGCCGACTCCCTGTTGCGCCGGCGGTGCGGCCAGAGGCTTCCAGCGCGCAGGTCTTCGCCGCCGATCTGCACGATCACTTCAACCTCAGCCACGGTCCTTCCCTCCGAGACTGCGAGGACGAACGCGGCGTGGCAAGCGCTCCTCGGAGCGCAGCCTGCCGACGTCGCTCTCGTAGGGATCGAGGGCAGCGGCGAGGCTCGGGAGAATCCCCAGGCCACGGAGGATGCGCAGCAGGTTCTCGGTGCTGACGCCGCTGTCGCCCCGCTCGAGTCGGGTGACCGTGTCGCGGGAGACGCCGGCGCGGTCGGCGAGCTGAGCCTGGGTCAGGCCACGCAGTCGGCGCCAGACAGCGAGATCCTCCGCCAGCTCGCGGAGCGCGCGGCGAACAGCGGGCGGGGCTGCCCGTCCCTTTTCTACTTTAGCAGGCATATATCAGGCATATTAGCAATTACTGCCTGAGATAACCGTCTTTATTAGACATCCCCCCCGGCGGAGTCAGCCGACGCGGTAGACCTCCCACTCGTCGGGGAGGCCCTTGAGCTCGTGGCGGCCGGCGGGGGAGAACTCGACCCCGGAGCCGACGGCGAGGTCGCGGACGGTGCGCGAGGCGAGCACCTCGCCGCCGCCGGCCAGGGCGGAGATGCGGGCGGCGACGTGGACGGCGATGCCGCCGACGTCGTCGCCGATCAGCTCGACCTCGCCGGTGTGCAGGCCGGCGCGCACCTCGACCCCCAGCGCCGGCATCGCCGCCGCGATCGCCCGGGCGCACTCGGCGGCGCGGGTCGGCCCGTCGAAGGTGGCGAGGAAACCGTCGCCGGTGGTCTTGATCTCGCGCCCCTCGTAGCGCTGGAGCTGCTCGCGCGTGAGCTGCTGGTGGCGCTCGAGCAGCTCGCGCCAGCGCCCGTCCCCCAGCTCGGTCGCGAGCCGGGTCGAGTCGACGATGTCGGTGAAGAGGACCGTGGCCAGGACCCGCTGGGTCACCGGCGCCGGCCGCACGCCGGTGAGGAACTCCTCGATCGCCGCCAGCGGCGCCTCGCTGTCGCCGACCCAGGGAAAGTGGTCCTCGCCCTCGAACTCGACGTAGCGGGCGCCCTCGATCTGCTCGGCCAGCCACTGCGCTGCGCGGTAGTTCACGGCGCGGTCGCCGCGGCGGTGCATGACGACGGTCGGCGCCTGGATCAGCGGCAGCGCCTCGCGCACGTCGGTGTCGAGGAACATCTCGAACAGCTGCTGGACCCGCATCGGGCTTGCCGCCTGGCGCTCGAAGCGCGCCTGGAATTCGCGCGCCTGCGGGTTGTCGGCGAGGCTCGGCGCGAAGATGTCGATCGTCGCCCCCTGCCCCCACATCGGCCCGACCAGCTCCTCCTGCGATTCCTCGGCCGCCGCGCGCTCGAGCGCCCAGGGGTAGTCCTCGGCCCAGGTCGAGCGCGCCATGCCGCCCCAGAGGACCAGCGCCGAGACCCGCTCGGGGTAGGTCGCGGCGAACAGCATCGACATCGTCGAGCCCTCCGACATGCCGATCAACGCCGCCCGCTCGGAGCCGGCCGCGTCCATCACCGCGCGCAGGTCGTCCATCCGCTGCTCCAGGTTGGGCGCCCCGACCGCGGGGTCGGAGAGGCCGACGCCGCGGCGGTCGAAGAGGATCACGCGGGCGAAGGAGGCGAGCCGGCGCATGAAGGCGGACTGCAGCTGGTTCTCCCAGAGCAGGTCGAGGTGGGAGATGAAGGGGGAGGCGACGACGACGTCGAGCTCGCCTTCACCGATCGCCTGGTAGGCGATGCTGACCTCACCGCTGCGCGCGTATCGCGTCTCCACCGCCATCTGCGACATTCACCCTACGCCGCGCGCCGCCAAGCTGCGAATCTGTCGCGCAATGGCGAACAGCGAGCAGGGGATCGAAGTCGAAGGCCTGGTGCGCGAGTTCAAGAACGGGCCGCGCGCGGTCGACGGGATCGACCTCGCGGTCGCGCCGGGCGAGATCTACGGCTTCCTCGGCCCCAACGGGGCGGGCAAGTCAACCACGGTGCTGATGCTGACGACGCTGCTGCCGCCGAGCGCCGGCACGGCGCGGGTCGCGGGCTTCGACATCGTCGAGCAGGGCGGCGACGTGCGGCGCGTGATCGGCGCGGCGCTGCAGGAGGCGGCGCTCGACCCGCTGCTCAGCGGTCGCGAGCACATGCGCCTGCAGACTGCGCTGCACGGCCTGCCCAAGGCCGAGCGCGGTGCCCGCTCCGCCGAACTGCTCGCCCGGGTCGGCCTCGCCGAAGCGGCCGACCGCAAGGTCGGCGAGTACTCCGGCGGGATGAAACGACGGCTCGATCTGGCGCTGGCGCTCGCCCACCGGCCGCGCATCCTCTTCCTCGACGAGCCGACCACCGGGCTCGACATCCAGAGCCGCACGGCGCTCTGGGACGAGGTCGCGGGGCTGGCCAGGGAGGGCGTCACCGTCTTCCTCACCACCCAGTACCTCGAGGAGGCCGACGCGCTCGCCGACCGGGTCGGGATCATCGACCACGGGCGGATCGTCGCCGAGGGCACGCCGCGCGAGCTCAAGGCCGAGATCGGCAAGCCGACGGTCGAGGCGACGCCCCGCGACCCGGCCGACCGCGAGCGGGTCGCAGCGGCGCTGGCGCGCTTCGGCGAGGATCGCAGCGACGGCCACGCCGAGGGGGCCGCGGTGCTGCTCGCCGGCGGCGAGGCACAGCTCGTCGACGTCGTCCGCGCGCTCGACGCCGAGGGGATCGCGATCGAGCGCCTGCAGCTGCACGCACCCTCGCTCGACGACGTCTTCCTCGCCAAGACCGGGCGCTCGCTCGAGGGCGCCGGCGGCGGTGAGGGCGGCGGGTGAGCCACGGCAGCGCGACCCAGGTCGGCCAGCTGGCACGGCGCTCGGTGCTGCGCACGCTGCGCCAGCCGAGCCAGATCGTGCCGGCGCTGGTCTTCCCGCTCTTCCTGCTCGCGGTCAACTCGGGCGGGCTCCAAGACGCGACCGCGCTGCCCGGCTTCCCGACCGACTCCTACCTGACCTTCGCCCTCGCGGTGCCGTTCATGCAGGGGGCGCTGTTCTCGGTGATGAACGCCGGCACCGACCTCGCCCGCGACATCGAGACCGGCTTCCTCAACCGCCTGGCGCTGACCCCACTGCGCGGCGCGGCGCTGCTCGGCGGGCTGCTCGCCGGCGCCCTCGTGCTCGGCGTCGTGCAGGCGGTCACCTACCTCGCCGTCGGGCTGCTCGCCGGCGCCGGGCTCGCGGCCGGGGCCGGCGGGGCCCTGGTGATCGTCGCGCTCTCGGTCTCGATCACGGTCGCCTTCGGCACGCTCGGGCTCTTCGTCGCCCTGCGCAGCGGCACCGCCGAGGCGGTGCAGGGCATGTTCCCGCTCTTCTTCGTCCTCCTCTTCCTCTCCTCGATGGCGCTGCCGCTCGAACTGCTGCAGACCGACTGGTTCCACGCCGTGGCCAGCGTCAACCCGGTCTCCTACCTGCTCCAGGCGTTCCGCTCGCTGCTGATCGAAGGCTGGAACCTCGGCGAGCTGGCGCTCGGCTTCGCGATCGCGGCCGCGATCCTGGCGATCGGGATGGCCGCCGCGACGGCGGCGCTGAAGACGAGGCTGGTGCGGACGTGATCGGCACCGCGCGCGCCGTCGCCTGGCGCAGCATCCACGTCTTTCTCACCAACCCGGCCTTCCTCGCGCCCGGGATCCTCTTCCCGCTCTTCTTCTTCACCGCCTTCGCCGGCGGCCTCTCGGCGATCGCCGGCGCGCCCGGCTTCGACTTCCCGAGTGGCTACACGGCCTTCCAGTTCGTCTTCGTGCTGCTCCAGTCGGCCGCCTTCGGCGGCGTCTTCACCGGCTTCGGGATCGCCCGGGACTTCGAGACCGGCTTCGCCCGCCGCTACCTGCTGGCGGCGAGCGACCGGCGCGGGATCGTCGCCGGCTACGCGCTCGCGGCGCTGGCGCGGGCGCTGATCACCTGGACGATCCTGACCGCGGTGGCGCTGATCGCCGGCATGCAGGTCGGCGGCGACGGGATCGAACTGCTCGGCCTCTACGGCCTCGCCGTGCTGGTCAACCTGACCGCGACGATGTGGGCGGCGGGGGTGGCGATGCGGGTACGCTCGATCCAGGGCGGGCCGCTGATGCAGTTCCCGGTCTTCCTGGTCCTCTTCCTCGCCCCGGTCTACGTGCCGCTCGACCTGCTCAGCGGCTGGATCCACGCGGTCGCCTCGGTCAACCCGGTGACCGCGCTGCTCGAGGCGGGGCGCGGCTTCATCTCCGGCGACCCGGTCGTCGTCGCGCTCGCCTTCGCGATCGGGAGCGCCCTCCCCCTGCTCTTCGCCGCCTGGGCGCGCGGCGGCCTGAGGCGCGCCGAAGCCGCAGGCTGAGCGTCAGGAGCCCTTGACGAGGCCGATCAGGTGACCCTCGGGATCGGTGAACTGGCCCAGCTCCACTTCGTCCATGATCTTCTCCGGCCCCATCACGCGGGTGCCGCCGAGGCTCTCCGCCCTCTGCAGTGCCTGCTCAACGTCCGGCACGGCGACGTAGAAGGTGACGTGGCCCTCGTAGCCGTCGGGGCCGGGGCCGCCGATCCCGCCGCCGATGCTGCCCATGCTCGACGGGTTGTCCTCGCCTTTGACGATCCCGTAACTCATCGGATTGTCGACGTCGACGCTCCAACCGAACAGCTCGGCGTAGTAGCCCTGCAGCTTGACCGGGTCCTTCCCTATGACCTCGAAGTGAACGACTGGCTGTCCCATCTCATCCTCCTATTTGGAGACGAGTGGACACTTTGCCCCCGTAGTCGGTGGTCAAGCGTTCACTCGTCGATTTCAGCTCTCAGCTCGCCTCCGAATAGGCGGGCTCCCGGGCGGCCTGTGGGTCGGGCATCGGTTCGGAGCGCAGCACGAGGACGGCGATGCCGAGCGCGACGAAGACGAGCCCGGCGGCGACGACGTAGGCGAGGTGAAAGCCCGCGTTGAGCGCCGCGCCGCCCGCCTCGCCGGCGTCGCGCAGCGTCTGCGTGCGCTCGGCGGCGAGCGTCGCCAGCACGGCGAGGCCGATCGCGCCGCCGACCTGGGCGCTGGTGTTGACCACGCCCGAGGCGAGGCCGGCGTCTTCGGGCGTCGCGCCGGACATCGCCAGCGTCATCAGCGAGGGGAAGGAGATCCCGATCCCGACGCCGATCAGCAGCAGCGGCGGCAGCAGGTCCGCGAGGTAGGTGCCGTCGACCGGGGTGCGGGCGAAGAGCAGCAGCGAGATGCAGATCAGGACCATCCCCGGGATCAACATGTTGCGCGGCCCGAAGCGCATGATCAGCTTTTCCGAGTAGCCGAGCGAGAGGGTGCCCATCACCAGCGTGGTCGGCAGGAAGGCGAGCCCGACTTCGAGCGGGTCGTAGCCGAGGATGCGCTGCAGGTAGAGCGCGCCGAGGAAGAACATCGAGAACATCCCGGCGACGAGCAGCATCTGCAGCGCGTTGGCGCCGGAGACGTTGCGCGAGCGGAACAGGCGCAGCGGCATCAGCGGGTTCTCGAGCCGCGCCTGGCGGACGAGGAAGGCGACGATCGCCGCCAGCGAGACCGCGCCGAGAATCATCGTCTGGGCCGACCCCCAGCCCTGCTCGGCGACCTCGAGTATCGCGTAGACGCCGACCATCAGGCCGGCGGTGATCAGCACCGCGCCGGGGAAGTCGGCGCCCTTGTGCAGCCCCAGGCCGGCCGGGTCGGGGACGAAGCGCAGGCTGAGGAAGGCGGTGAGCAGCCCGAGCGGGACGTTGATGAAGAAGATCCAGTGCCAGGCGATCGCCTCGGTCAGCACGCCGCCGACCAGCAGGCCGATCGAGCCGCCGGCCGAGGCGACGAAGCCGTAGACGCCGATCGCTTTCGCCTGCTCGCGCGGCTCGGGGAACATCGTCACGATCATCCCGAGGATCACCGCCGAGGTCAGCGCCCCGCCGATCCCCTGCACGAAGCGGGCGCCGATCAGCATCTCCTGGCTCTGCGCGAGGCCGCAGAGCAGCGAGGCGCTGGTGAAGATCGCCAGCCCGGCGAGGAAGACGCGGCGCTGGCCGAGCAGGTCGCCGAGCCGGCCGGCGAGCAGCAGCAGCCCGCCGAAGGGGACGAGGTAGCCGTTGACCACCCAGGCGAGGTCGGCCTGCGAGAAGCCGAGGTCGTCCTGGATCGAGGGCAGGGCGACGTTGACGATCGTGATGTCGAGGACGATCATCAGCATCCCCGCGCAGAGGACGTAGAGGGCGATCCAGCGGCTGCGCTCTTCGGGTGCGGTCACGATCTGGGAACTGTAGATGTCCGGACCCGCCCGGTATGTGACCTGCGCCCGAAGCTGTGGCCCGCGGGGGCGACGTCGGTCATCTGCGTGCGGCGCAGCTCGGCCAGCTCGTCGACGAGCACGTTGGTCGTCCCCTCGCGGCGCTCCAGCCGCCCCCTGGCGCGGAGCAAAGGTGAGGAGCGGACCTCGGCCCGGTGGCGCTCGTAGACCGGCGGCGGCACGATCAGGTTGACCGTGCCGCGCTCGTCTTCGAGCAGCATGAAGACGATCCCCTTGGCGGTCTCGGGCCGCTGGCGGGCGACGACCATCCCGGCGACCTCGACGCTCGCGCCGTCGTCGACCTTCTCGAGGTCGTCGCTGCGCGCCAGGCCGGGGTCGAGCTCGCCGCGCAGCAGCGCCAGCGGGTGCTCGCCCAGCGTCATCCCGGTCATCCCGTAGTCGGCGATCGCCTCGCCCCAGGCGCCCAGCGGCTCCAGCTCCGGCGCCGCCGGGGTCTGCAGCGGCAGCGCCATCTGCGTCCCCTCCCCCTGCCGCCGCGCCGCCGCCGCCGTCCCCGCCTCCCAAAGCGCCCGCCGCCGGTCGGTGCGTTCGTCATTTGTCGCCTTCTGCGCAACAAACAGCGAACGCAGGTCGGCCGGCGGATCGGTTGATGCGAGCGAATCAAGGGCGCCGGCCCAGGCAAGGCGCTCGAGGCCGTCGCGGCCGACGGCGGCGCGCGAGGCGAGGTCGGCTACGTCGCGGTAGGGCCCGCCGCGGTCGCGCTCGGCGACCAGCGCCCGCATCTCCTCCTCGCGCACCCCCTTCACGTATCCGAGCCCCACGCGCACCCGCAGGCCGCCGCGCAGCCCTGGGGACGAGTGGTCACTTTGCCCCCGTACTCGGTGGTCAAGTGACCACTCGCCGGAACTGCGGGGGGTCTCGACGTGGCAGAGGAGGCGGCTGCGGTTGGCGTCGGGCGGGGCGAGGCGGACGCCGCGGCGCTGGGCCTCACGGGCGAGCGCGTCGGGGGGATAGAAGCCCATCGGCTGCTCGTTGAGCAGCGCGCAGAGGAACTCCGGCGCGTAGTGGATCCGCAGCCAGGCCGACTGGTAGGCGAGCAGGCCGAAGGCGGCCGAGTGGGCCTTGGGGAAGCCGAAGCCGGAGAAGCCCTGGATCTGCCGCCAGACCCGCTCCGCGGTCTCCAGCGGCACCCGGTTGCTCACCGCGCCGACGAGGAAGCGGTCGTGGTGCTCTTCGATCGCCGCCTCGGAGCGCTTGCGGCTCATCGCCCGCCGCAGCCCCTCCGCCTCCGCCGAGGAGAAGCCGGCCAGCGCCATCGCCACCTCGATCACCTGCTCCTGGTAGACGATCGTGCCCAGCGTGTCGCGCAGCACCGGCTCCAGCAGCGGGTGCTCGTAGGGGACCTCGAAGCCGGGGTCCTCGCGCAGCCGCCTGCGCCGCTCTATATATGGGTGGACGGCGCCGCCCTGGATCGGGCCGGGCCGGACCAGCGCCACCTGCACGGTCAGGTCCTCGAGATCGCGCGGCCGCGTGCGCGGCAGCATCTGCATCTGCGCGCGGCTCTCGATCTGGAAGACGCCGGTCGTCTCCGCGGCGCGGATCGATTCGTAGGTCTCGGCGTCGTCGAGCGGGATCCGCGAGAGGTCGAGCCGCTCGC
>Ga0210101_1000419_pt1 | contig 14109 bp, 13 predicted proteins | sample Muzzi_PWC_D1_FD_185534 | JGI IMG/M metagenome (GOLD analysis project Ga0210101, IMG submission 185534) | Wetland microbial communities from San Francisco Bay, California, USA, that impact long-term carbon sequestration - Muzzi_PWC_D1 (SPAdes) | ecosystem: Environmental > Aquatic > Marine >... | reverse complement strand
GGGTTCTGTGCCATCCATGGTATCTTCGTGCTGGAGCTGACCCGGTTTGCCGGAGACCATTTCACGCCCGCCACAGCCACCAGCTGGCCGGGGCCGCTGGCCCTGCTGCAGATGTTCATCAACCTGGTACGGCAGGTGCTGGCGGCAGCGCCGGAAGCCTTTCTCTGGGGCTGCCTCGCGCTGCTGCTCAGTCACGGAATCTCCTTCCTGCTGCTGTTCATCGGGCAGGGGGAATACCGGCACACCACGGTCAATGCGCTGATGCAGGCGCCCTACCGGCGAATTGTCGTCATGCATGTCGCGGTCATTGCCGGCGGCTTCCTGGTGGTGAGACTGGGCTCACCGCTGGGACTGCTGTTTGCGCTGGTTGCACTCAAGACCGGCATGGATATCATGCTGCATAACCGGTCCCACCGCCGCTCCGCAGCGGCCGGCAAGGACCAGCCACCAGAGGAGATGTCATGGAAATAGGCGGAATCCTGGGATTACTGATCCTGATCGCGGACGTGTGGGCCATCCTGAATATTTTCCAGAGCGCAAACTCCACCGGCAGCAAGGCACTGTGGATCGTGCTGGTGCTGGTACTGCCGCTGCTGGGGGTCATAGTCTGGTATTTCGCCGGCCCGCGGGAAAGCACCTAGGCGCTGTCAAGCCGAGTGCCAGCACCCCTGAATAGCCACGGAATCCACGGAAAGACACGGAAAAGTAGCTGGTGGGTGTTATTTATTTCCGTGTTCTTCCGTGGATTCCGTGGCCATTAAACTCGTCTTCGTCGAATTGAAACGGCACTAGTGACAGACAGACAAAACAACAACTGGTTGCGCGGCTACTATTTCAGCACCCCCCTGTTCGTGCTGGCGGACAGCCTGCTGGGGCTGGATTTCCGCGTCTCCGGGCTGCATGCCCCGGGCTACCGGCTGGCCTACTACGGCTTTTGCATGCTCTGCGCCCTGTTGCTCTGGTACCGGCCGCGGCTGTCCGCGCTGGTCGGCATGGGCGAGAGCAGCGTGAACCTGGCCATCCTCATGGCAAGCGTCATGCTGCCGGTCCTGCGTCCGGAACCGGACGGGATCGGCGCTTACATCGGTCTGCAGGGTGCGAATATAATCAACTTCGTCCTGACCGGCAGCGTGCTGCTGGCCGCCTTCTACTCGGCCCAGCGCCGACTGCTGCAACAGCGCTGACAGCCATATCCGCATGCCCGACGCAGACACCCATAATCCGCAACCCGGTCCGCACGGCCCCGGCGTGCGCATCCACCCGCCGCTGATCTATGCCTGCAGCATCCTCGGTGGTATCGGGATCGACCGCATCTGGCCGCTGGCCATGCCGCCCGGCCTGCACGGGCCGCTGTATGCCGGGATCATCCTGGTGCCGGTGCTGCTGCTGGCCGGTCTTTGCCTGTACGAGTTCCACAAGGCCGGCACCGATGTGCGCCCCGACAGGCCGGACAGCACGCTGATTACCGGCGGCCCCTACTGCCATTCCCGCAACCCGCTGTATATTGGCCTGACCCTGGTGCAGGTCGCCGCTGCCGTATGGCTCGACAAAGCCTGGGTGCTTGCCATGGCCGCGGTCTCGGTCATCGTTATCAGCCGTTACGCCATCCGGCGCGAGGAGCACTACCTGGAAAGACTGTTCGGTGCCGCCTATCTCGACTACAAGCAGCGGGTGCGGCGCTGGATCTAGTCCGGCTGTATTACCTGGCGGCTTTTGCAAATCATGTGCTGCTGAAGGAGTTGTGTTCATGGCAGAAAATCAGGAAACGGGCACACACAGACAAGGCATCCGGGCTGGCAGATGAACCTGTTCAGACGCCTGTTCGGCAACCGACCGAAACCGCCCTCACCCGGGGAACAGGTCGCTGCCATCCTGCACCGTTTCACCACGGCGACCATCGTCGGGGTGGACCGGGAAGACCTCGGCCGCTTTCCGGCCAAGCAGCGCAACGTCATGGCATTCCACTACGGCGCCATCCGCTGCCTGGCAAGGGAATTCGGTCTGGACGAGACCGAGACCCTCGCCGTTTTCGTGATGTTCATCAACAAGTACTTCAACCTGCCGGTCTCCGAGACCGGCAGTATCAGCGAGCGCCTGCAGGGCTTTGAGGAAAACCCGGATGAGCACCGCTACCTCGCGGCCGGCGAGGATGTCTTCAGGCGCTGGCACGAGCGGGGCGAGCGCCGGGCTCCGCTGGAGCTGGGTGAAATGCTGCAGAGGTGAACACGCTGGAGGAGCTGCTGCGCGAAGTGCGCGCCTGCACGGCCTGCGCGCCACACCTGCCGCTGGGACCCAACCCGGTGCTGCGGGCCGGGCAATCGGCACGCATCCTGATTGTCGGCCAGGCGCCGGGAACGCGGGTGCACCGCACCGGCATCCCCTGGAACGATCCCAGTGGCGACCGGCTGCGCGACTGGCTGCAGTTTGACCGTGCGCTGTTCTACAACAGCGACCGCATCGCGATCATTCCCATGGGCCTCTGCTACCCGGGCAAGGGCACCTCGGGCGACCTGCCGCCGCGCCCGGAATGTGCGCCCCTGTGGCACCCGCGCCTGCTGGCCGCGCTGCCCGATCTGCAGCTGAAGCTGCTGGTGGGCAAATATGCACAGGATTATTACCTCGGCACCCGGCGCCAGTCGCTGGCCGCGACCGTCAGGCAATTCAGGCAGTTCCTGCCGGAGTTCTTTCCCCTGCCCCACCCCTCGCCCCGCAATATCCGCTGGTTTCGCAACCATCCCTGGTTCGAGGCCGAGGTCCTGCCGGCCCTGCGGTCCCGGATCGACACCATCATCGGCCGGGCACACCCGGGCAGCACACCGATTCCCTAGCGTCCAGGCAGGGTATTTGCGGCCGGAGAACGCATGGATTGGCGGACTCTGGTAAAATCCTGTACCCGGTTACTGACCATGCCCGAAAACACATACCCACTGCTCACCACGATCAATTCACCCGCTGACCTGCGCGGCCTGGAAACCGGCCAACTGCTGCAGCTGGCCGGTGAATTGCGCGAGTTCCTGATCGAGTCGGTCGCCAACACCGGCGGCCACCTCTCCGCGGGTCTGGGAACCGTGGAGCTGACGATCGCCCTGCATACCGTGTTCCACACCCCGCACGACCGGCTGGTGTGGGATATCGGGCACCAGGCCTACCCGCACAAGATTCTGACCGGGCGCCGGGATGCCATGCATACCATTCGTCGCGAGGGCGGACTGAGCGGCTTCCTGAGCCGCAGCGAAAGTGAATACGACGCCTTTGGTGCAGGCCATTCGAGCACCTCCATCAGCGCCGCGCTGGGGATGGCGGTGGCGCACACGCTGCAGCATTCCGACCGCAAGACGGTGGCCGTCATCGGCGACGGTGCGCTGAGCGCCGGCATGGCCTTCGAGGCGCTCAATAACGCCGGCGACATCGACTGCGACCTGCTGGTGGTTCTCAACGACAACGAGATGTCGATCTCGCGCAACCGCGGCGCCCTGCACAACTACCTGGCACGGCTGCTCTCCGGCAGCATCTACACCGGCGTGCGGGAACGCAGCAAGAGCATTCTCAGCAACCTGCCGGGGGCGAAGAAATTCCTGCGGCGCTGGGAAGAACACCTGAAAGGCATGGTCATGCCGGGCACCCTGTTCGAGGAGCTGGGGTTCAACTACATCGGGCCGATCGACGGCCACGACCTGCCGACCCTGATCACCACCCTGCGCAACCTGCAGGGCCTGCAGGGTCCGCAGTTCCTGCACGTGGTGACGCAGAAGGGCAAGGGCTACCACCCGGCCGAACGCGACCCCTGCAATTTCCACGGGGTCACGCCCTTCAACCGCGAGACCGGCGAGCAGCACCCGTCCTCGACCACGTCCCGGACCTACACCCAGGTATTCGGCGACTGGCTTTGCGACATGGCCGAGACTGACCTCCAACTCGCGGCGATCACGCCGGCCATGTGCGAGGGCTCCGGCATGGTTGAATTTTCAGAACGCTTCCCGCAACGCTATTTCGACGTCGGGATTGCCGAACAGCACGCCCTGACATTTGCCGCCGGGCTCGCCTGCGAGGGCATCAAGCCGGTTGTGGCGATCTACTCCACCTTTCTGCAACGGGCCTATGACCAGCTGATCCACGACATTGCCCTGCAGGACCTGGATGTCACCCTGGCCATCGACCGCGCCGGGCTGGTCGGCGCCGACGGCGCAACGCATGCCGGGGTGTTCGATGTGAGTTTCCTGCGCTGCGTCCCGAACATGGTCGTCATGGCACCGGCCGATGAGGACGAGTGCCGGCGCATGCTGACGACCGCCTACCGCTATGCGGGCCCGGCAGCGGTGCGCTATCCGCGCGGCAGTGGCCCGGGGGCGGCGATCAGCCCGGAGCTGGACACCCTGCCTGTCGGCAAGGCGGAGGTCCGGCGCTCCGGCAAGCGCGTCGCGATACTGGCCTTCGGCAGCCGCGTCGCGGCCGCACTCGAGGTCGGCGAACAGCTCAACGCCACGGTGGTAAACATGCGCTTCATCAAGCCGCTGGACACGGAGATGATCACCACGGTCGCGGCCGGACATGAACTGCTTGTGACTGTGGAGGAAAACGTGCTGCAGGGCGGGGCCGGTGCCGCCATCAACAAGGCGCTGCTGGCCCACGGTATCAACGTGCAGATCCTGAACCTGGGCATACCGGACCGCTTCATCGGCCAGGGCACGCATGCACAGCAACTGGCGGAATGCGGCCTGGATGCCGCCGGCATTCGCAGCGCGATCGAAAGCCGCGCCGGCAGCGTGCCGGCTGCCGGCACGCTGGCCGTGTCGCATCCCGGAACCCGCAGCCATGGATAGGCAGAAACGCTATCAGGGCATCGACAGGGACCCGTATGGCGCCATGAATCCAACGGGTAATATCATCCGGGATGCCTGGGTGTTCGGCATTATCCCGGAAACCGAAACCTGCGCCGGCTGGACCGTGCAGGGCATCGACGCCCTCTACGACAAGGTCAGCATCGCCTGGGAACCCTATGGCAACATGGTCTCCAACCTGCCGCCGGAACTCCGGGAACGCCACCAGCGCATCTACACCGCTGCCGTGAAGCACGCACGCAGCCTGGGCTGGGACCCGGAGCTGGGAGAAGACGGCTGAGCCGCGCAGGCAGCGCTCATGGGCGTTACCACCGAAACCTTTTTCCGTCCCGCAGAAACGGCCCGTGAACGGGTCAACCTGCCCGCCTCCCTGTTCAACCGCTGCCTGCTGCTGCTGAACCGTGCGGACAGCCGGCATGTCTTCATCCCGGTCCGCAGCATGCAGTACCAGGCGATCATTGACGAAGCCGAGATCATCTTCGTCGACAACCAGGGCTACGCCGTCAGCGAAGGACAGGGTGGACGGCTCATCGTGCTGGCCTGGGATGTCGCTCTGCGCAGCACCCGCGACTCCCTGACCGCACCGGTGCCCATCGAGATCGTCTATTACAACAGCGACGGCCACGAGATCCATCGCCGCCTGATGAGTGAGTTTCCGAAGGCGCTGGACCGCTACGAGGAGAAACAGAAAGCTGCCAGCGGCGAAAAAAGCCTCACCGCCGCCGTGCTGCCTTTCCGGCCATCCTGACCTGGGTCCCTGCGGATGCTGCGGGCAAAAGGCACCCGGCGCGCGCGAACGCACTTGCCTGCTGCTGGCGCATATCAGGCTGTCAAACTGGCAAACAGTGTCGGCAGCTTTTCCGGCAGGCGGTTGACGTTGTCAATGACGGTGTAATTGTTGGCGCCAAAGATTCGCTTCACGTAATCATCGGCATTCGGATCCAGCGTCAGGCAATAGCTGAGCACGCCCTTGCTGTAGAGTTCTTCCACGGCCTTTTTGGTGTCATGACGCAGGTGCTGCGGATCACGCTCATCCACATCGGCCGGTTCACCATCAGTCACCAGCAGGATCAGCTTGCGTTTTTCCTGCTGCTTCAGCAAGTGATGTCCTGCATGCCGCAGCGCTGCGCCCATGCGCGTTGAAAGGCCGCCCTTCATGCCGGACAGACGCGCCTTGGCTTCATCATCGAAGTGCTGGTTGAAGTCCTTGAAGCGATAGTACTGCACGTCGTGACGCCCGTCCGAGGCGAAACCGTGAATGGCGAAGGGATCGCCGATCCCCTCGATTGCAGTGGATACCAGTGTGGCCGCTTCGCGCGTCAGCTGCAGCACGGTCTTGTCAGAGCCGCTCAGGGTTTCATTGGTGGATTCGGACAGGTCAAGCAGCAGCACCACCGAGAGGTCCCGCGTCTTCAGGACATTGCGCATGGTGATGCGGGTATTGGGCTGCTGCCCCATGCGAATCGCAACCATGGCATCGATCGCCGCATTGATATCGATCTCATCGCCGTCTTCCATATTGCGCACCCGCTGTACACCCTCGGGTGTCAACAGGTCAATGATCTGCCTGATGCGATGCGCAATGGGCTTGTACTCGGTGATGATGTCATGAATATCCTCCGGGTCACCCATGGACTGGCGACGCTCGTAGACCGTCACCCAGTCCGGGCGCGCCAGCTGGATCTGGTAATCCCATTCAGGATAGTGAAACGGATCCGAGACCGGTTCCTTGCCCCACATATCATTGAAGCTTTTGGTGTTTTCCAGATCATCCTCGTAGGGATACATCTCGGTTGAACAGGTCCAGATCTCCTGGGCGTCATCGCCGGCGAGTTCACAATCGACTTCATTGGCCATTTCGATGACGCTGACCTGCTTGCGCACCTGGCGCTGGCTCGCAGGCACGTATTCCGTGTCAACATCCCAGCTGAGCTCGGCAAACTCCCACACAAAACGGTTGTCATCACGATATGGCAGGCGGATGCGCTCCAGGATACGGAGACTGGGAACCTCCTTGCGCTCCGAGAAGTAGTTAAACAGCTCAAGTCCCATGTGCCAGGAAAACCGGGGGTCGTCCTGGCGCTCGCCGATCTGCTCGTGGAAACGCGCGGCAAACTCGTTGAGCGAGGGCCGGTCACATTGCACGCCGGGATCGAGCAGCATCAGGACCACCCGTTCCAGCACCACGATACCCGGATGTTCAGGTGCCTCCTCATGCTCCATGGCCAGCAGGGAGCGCCACAGTTTCCACAGGCCGGGAAATTCCTGTATGGCCTTGTACTCGACCCGGGCATCCTCGAGCAGGCCGATAAAATTCATTTGCGCCGGCGACAGTTCTTCCGCGGACAGGGCGGCGCGGGTATAGCTCATGTGCGCAGCCATATGCGCCGCGGTGGCGCGATAGACCTCGAGGCCGGCGATATCACCGATGTCATCAACGGCGTCCGGCATGTGCAGGACGTGTGTTTCGATATAGGGGCGGAAATCGGCAAAGTCGGCGCCCGTCGGGCGCAGGAAGAAATCCCGTCCCCACAATGCACGCAGGTAGAAATTCAGCTTGCGCTGGGTTTTCACAAACAGAATGCCGCGCCGCTCTTTTTGCAGCATGGCCAGACTGTCCTTGGATTTCAGATTGAAGTAGGCGGTCAGGTTGTTGTAGTCACGCCGGTAGGCCTGCGCGCCGAAGTTGGCCCAGCGGCGCAATCCGCTCAGCGTCAGCTTCGATAGCAGGTCATCGATGTGATTCAGCATCGGCCTGACACCGCGCGAAGCCGTCGACGCGAGTTGATGCACCAGAATCAGGTAGCCGCGAAACAGTTCGGCATCGCCAAGGTGGCGTGCGGCTGTCGGCATGCTGTTGAAGAACAGCTCGATGACTTCTCCGGAGGTCATCGATGAAAGTTTCATCGCAGCGGTCAGGCAATCGGTGAGGATGTCCTCACCGCACTCCCTGGCAACGAGCGGAATCTCCTGCAGATACGTGGTGACGACGCCGCTGCCGCGGCCGAGATTCGACAGCGCCTTGGCGCCATCCAGATACTCCTGGAGGCCGGCGGGTGACATCACCCGCGAGGCTTCCTGAAACGTCGAGTTCAGGACGTCACGGATTTCAGGTGACGTGTCCCGGAGTGCCTCGTCGTAGTCTTCGAGTTTTACTGACATGTCAGTGACCTGACAACAATCCGCTCATGGGATCAACCAAAGAACGTCTGCACGGCTGCATTCAGGGTATCGCGCATGTCCGGATCATCCGTCAGCGGCGTCACCATGGTCATGATGCATGCCGCCTCGGCATCGACACCCTTGACGATCAGCTGTCCGGCGTAGACCAGCAGGCGGGTCGAGATCCCTTCATCGAGACCATGCCCCTTCAGGTTGCGTGCCCGCTTTCCGATCTGCACCAGCTTCTGCGCGGTTGCCTCATCGACGCCGGATTCCTTCGCCACGATCTGTATTTCTATCTTTTCTTCCGGATAGTCGAAGTCGAGACCACCGAAGCGCTGCTTGGTGGACTGCTTCAGGTCTTTCATCAGGCTCTGGTAGCCCGGGTTATAGGAAATCACCAGCTGGAAATCCGGGTGTGCCTGGATCAATTCGCCACGCTTGTCCAGCGGCAGGCTACGGCGATGGTCCGTCAGCGGATGAATCACGACGGTGGTGTCCTGGCGTGCCTCCACCACCTCGTCGAGGTAGCAGATCGCACCATAACGCGCCGCCGTGGTCAGTGGCCCGTCCTGCCACTTGGTACCTTCCTTGTCGAGCAGAAACCGGCCCACCAGGTCAGACGCCGTCATGTCTTCGTTGCAGGCAACCGTAATCAGCGGTTTACCGAGTTTCCAGGCCATGTATTCAACAAACCGTGACTTGCCGCATCCGGTCGGGCCCTTGATCATCATCGGCATGCGCACCTCGTACGCGGAACTGTAGAGTTCGAGCTCATTGCCAACAGGCTCGTAGTACGGCTCGGTTTTGATCTTGTACTGTTCGATATCCACTGATTCAGACATAACACACCTTATATGCAGTCGTTGTGACTTCTTGCCGATGATTTCCTGTTCACCTGACCAGCCTGTTGAACTGACCCGGCTTCCAGCCCTGGCAGGATTCCCTCCCGTGAAACAGTTCGAAGACCCGGGGGCACGATTGACCTTGCCGATGGAGACCACGCACCATCGAGGCCGGTGCCTATCCCTGGCGGCATTCCGGTCCTGCCAAAAAACAAGCCCCTGTCCCAACGGCTGCCGGGCAGGGGCTTCAGGGAATGCTCCTGACCGTGCGTCTTATACAGCGGTGCCGCGGTACACGACCATGGCGGCACCGGCAGACTGTGCAAAGTTATCGAAGCCCAGCAGGCGAACGTGGTTTTTCGGGTGCGCCTTGTGGCAGGCCTCGAGCTCGGCCAGGATGGTGTCGACATTGGTCTCGCCGAACATCGGCAGCTTCCACATGTACCAGTAGTGGCCCGTGGCATTTTCCGGTTCAGTGTGCTCGATACCCGGATTCCAGCCATGGTCGACGATGTACTGGATCTGGGCACGCGTTGACTCTTTGCTCAGGGGCGGCAGGTAGGAAAAGGTTTCAAACTTGCGGCTCTGGGCAGCATCGGCCAGGCTCGAATTGTAATCTTGTACGTCACTCATTTTATATTCTCCAAAATTAACCTAACTGTAGGAGCGGGCTTGCCCGCGAAAATTCGGGCAAACCCCTCTGTTTAATCGCCAGCAAGCTGGCTCCTACTTATGTGCAACGTCGATCTTGTCAACCGTATCAAATTCGAATTTGATTTCTTTCCAGGTATCCATGGCAGCAGCCAGTTCCGGGCTGTGCTTGGCGGCTGCGGTAAGGATATCCTTGCCTTCCTTCTCCAGCTCGCGGCCCTGGTTGCGGGCTTCAACACAGCACTCGACCGCAACACGGTTGGCGGCCGCGCCGGCTGCATTGCCCCAGGGGTGCCCCAGGGTGCCGCCGCCGAACTGCAGCACGGAGTCGTCGCCGAAGATAGTGACCAGCGCCGGCATGTGCCAGACGTGGATACCGCCCGAGGCCACCGGGAACACGCCCGGCATCGCACCCCAGTCCTGATCGAAGAAGATACCGCGCGAACGGTCTTCCTTGATGTAGGTGTCGCGCATGATGTCGATCCAGCCCAGCGTCGCATCGCGGTCGCCTTCCAGCTTGCCGACCACCGTACCCGAATGCAGGTGATCACCACCCGACAGGCGCAGGATCTTGGTCAGCACGCGGAAGTGGATGCCGTGGTGCGGGTTGCGGTCGAGCACCGCGTGCATCGCACGGTGGATGTGCAGCAGCATGCCGTTGTTCTGGCACCACTGCGCCAGCTGCGTATTGGCAGCCCAGCCGCCGGTGATGTAGTCGTGCATGATGATCGGGGCGCCCAGTTCCTTGGCATACTCGGCGCGGCGCATCATTTCGTCAGCGGTAGGCGCAGTCACGTTCAGGTAGTGGCCCTTGCGCTCGCCGGTCTCGGCTTCCGCCTTATGGATGGCTTCCATGACGAAGTCAAAACGGTGTCTCCAGCGCATGAACGGCTGGGAGTTGACGTTCTCGTCGTCCTTGGTGAAGTCCAGACCACCGCGCAGGCCTTCGTAGCAGGCACGGCCATAGTTCTTCGCGGACAGGCCCAGCTTCGGCTTGATGGTGCAGCCCAGCAGCGGACGCCCGTACTTGTTCAGCAGGTCGCGCTCGACCTGGATGCCCTGGGGCGGACCGTTGCAGGTCATGACGTAGGCGATCGGGAAGCGGATATCCTCCAGACGCAGCGCGCGCAGCGCCTTGAAGCCGAATACGTTACCGACCAGCGAGGTCATCACGTTGACGACGGAGCCTTCCTCGAACAGGTCGATCGGGTAGGCGACAAAGGCGTAGAAGCAGGTGTCATCACCCGGTACGTCTTCGATCGCGTAGGCACGACCCTTGTAGTAGTCCAGGTCGGTCAGCAGGTCGGTCCACACCGTGGTCCAGGTACCGGTGGAGGACTCGGCGGCAACCGCAGCAGCAACCTCTTCACGCGGCACGCCTTCCTGCGGGGTAATCTTGAAACACGCCAGAATGTCGGTGTCTTTCGGCGTGTAATCGGGCATCCAGTACGTTTCACGGTACTCTTTTACGCCCGCATCATATTTTTTAGCCATAGTTAAGATTCTCCTGATTGGATTTGGCTTGCTTGCTTAACCCGTGGGGCCGGAAATTATACACCTGCAGCACCACCGGTTCGATGAATCCGAGAGGTGCATTCTGACAAGACAAAACCATAAATGATATTAAATATTAATGATTGTCACAGTAAGCAATCACTTATACATAATAACTTGCTATTTAATCAGACTTTTTTTCGTCCTCGCCATCCAGCGGCATTTCGTAGGCCGACATGCTCGGCCGCGCCATCTCGTCATGCTCGGTTGACTTGCGCTCACCGCGGCGTGCCAGGTGCTGCTGCAGTGCGTCACCCTTCAGGGCAATGGTTTCCTCGCCATACATGATCTGGCGGATCATCCGGTCGCCAAAGCGCAGCAGCGCCATGTCATCGGTCAGCAACTCATTCCGGGTCGCCTCGCCGATGTCGTAGGTGGTGCTGAAGCCCGTACTGCGGACGAATTCGCGAAACCGGTCCAGGTCATAGCAGGCCATGAAGAAGAACCTCAGGCTGGTCTTCGACATGTTGCCAATCGCCGGGCCGGCGGACTTCACCTTGAGGATCAGCTGCCGCCAGGCGCGGCCATGCTCGTCATATTCCTCCAGGCCCTGCTCCTTGCGGTACTCGTCGATGGTGAGCTTGCGGTCCTCGAAATGCCCGTGGCAATGATCTTCCTTGACGAGCGCGTAGGAGGCGCGGTCGAAATTCTCGTCCTGGCGGCGCGTTGACAGCAGGCCGACGGGGTAATACCGGCAGGCCGTGGGCCGGTCCTCGTAGACGCTGCAGCCTGCTTCCGTCACGAACTGGCACTCGGTCGTGCCTTCCTTCGGCTTGTACTTGACGCCGGCAACGCTGTTCTTGCCGAACTCGAAGGGTTCCGTGTACAGCCGCAGGAATTCCGTCGAGGTGATGCCAAGCCGTTTTTTCAGACGCAGGATGTCATACGGCGTCAGCATGATATCGATGTTCTTGCAGCAGGCATTGAAGCAATCGATATCCTTGTGACAGCGGAACTGTATGACGGCATCCCCGGGGAGCTGGTTGGGAATGACCGGGCTGACCGGGATCGGGGATTCTTCATCGAGATTATTGAATTCGGGCATCGTCATACACCTCAATTAATTTCATTCATTTCTAAAAGGGGCCAGTGTCTAATTGGGGACAGACCACGTTTTTCTTTCTGCTGCACATCGCACTTTGTCTATCCCGGCCAGGAAAAACGTGGTCTGTCCCCTAAAAAAGAAAAAGTCCGGGCGCCGCAAGGCAACCCGGACTTTGATCAACGGGACGGATCGGAAACCCGTCCCTGACAGCCCTTACTTGAACAGCTTGGACTTGTCGACCAGGTCAACATGGGCGCGCTTGAAGCAGGTCCACTTCTTGGTCTCTTTGTCGTAGATGGAGTTGACAAAGCACTTCCAGTTTTCCTCATCGACAAAGTTCTTGTCCATGCGGTAGTAGAAGCCCGGGTAGCGGGACTCCTGACGGAACTCGATGTGCTTCATGTGGGCTTCAGCCGTAATGATGCGGTGGTAGTTCTCCCAGGCACGCAGCAGTTCATGCAGGTCCTTGGCGCGCATCTTCTCGGCATCTTCCTTCAGCATGTCGATCTTCTCACCGGCAACTTCCAGCATGTGGGCGTTGGTGGTGTAGTAGGTCGCAACACCGGCCACATACTCGTCCATGATCTTCTGCAGACGGAACTGCAGCATCTTGGGCGTGATGTAGTTCGGGTTGATGTCGATGGCCGTCGAGTAGTCCTTGTGCTCCAGGAAGTTTCTGACCGGCTTGTAGATCTCGGCAACCAGGTCTTCAACAGAGGTATCCAGCTCGGGCTTCAGATCCTTGTTATCCAGGCAGTACTTGACCATGGCCTTGGCGGCAATACGGCCTTCTGCATGGGAACCGGAGGAGAACTTGTGACCGGAGGCACCCACGCCGTCGCCGGCAGTCCACAGACCCGTAACGGTGGTCATGGCACGGTAGCCCCAGTTCCAGCCCTTCGGCAGATGCTCGGGAACACCGGCTTCGGTCTCGTCAGTCGGCGCGCCGACATCGGTAGGACCGGACACCCAGATGCCGCAGCAACCGGAGTGTGAACCCAGCAGGTAGGGTTCGGTCGGCATCAGCTCGGAGTTCTTTTTCTCCGGCTCGATGTTCTCACCCACCCAGATACCGCACTGACCGATACACATGTCGAGAAAGTCTTCCCAGGCTTCTGCCTCGAGGTGCTTCACTTCACGCGGAGTCAGGGTTTCACGCAGGTTGGCAAGGGCTGTGACCGTATCCATCCAGATAGGACCGCGACCTTCCTTCATCTCTTTCAGCATGAGGTGGTTACGCAGGCAGGAAGCCGGAACGGCAGCCTGGCCATAAGGAGGATAGTCGTCCAGCATCTCCTTGTTGCGGTCCATGTAGATCTCGCCCACGGCATTGGTGGCCTTGGACTTGAACAGCAGGAACCAGGCGCCAACCGGGCCGTAACCGTCCTTGAAGCGGGTCGGTACGAAGCGGTTTTCCATCAGCGTCATCTCGGCGCCGGCTTCAGCAGCCATGGCATAGGTGGAACCGGCATTCCAGACCGGGTACCAGGCACGACCCGTGCCTTCACCCACGGAGCGCGGACGGAAGATGTTCACGCAGCCGCCGGCAGCCAGCAGAATGGCCTTGGCCTTGTAGATGAACAGCTTGTCATCGCGAACCGAGAAACCGACAGCGCCGGCAATCCGGTTGGAATCGTTCTTGTCGTTGACCAGCTTGACGATGAAGACACGCTCCTGGATGTTGTCGGTACCCAGCGCCTTCTTGGCCGCCTCGGCAACGATCCACTTGTAGGATTCACCGTTGATCATGATCTGCCACTTGCCGGAACGGACCGGCTTGCCGCCGTCCTTCAGCGGAGTCATACCCTTGGAGCCGTCAAAACGCTCACCATTCTCGTCGGTCTTCCAGATCGGCAGACCCCATTCCTCGAACAGATGCACTGACTCGTCCACGTGGCGGCCGACATCATAGGCCAGGTCGTCACGGGTGATACCCATCAGGTCGTTGGAGACCATGCGGGTGTAATCGGCCGGGTCCTGCTCGGTGCCGATGTAGGTGTTAATAGCGGACAGG
>Ga0210101_1000418_pt1 | contig 14112 bp, 13 predicted proteins | sample Muzzi_PWC_D1_FD_185534 | JGI IMG/M metagenome (GOLD analysis project Ga0210101, IMG submission 185534) | Wetland microbial communities from San Francisco Bay, California, USA, that impact long-term carbon sequestration - Muzzi_PWC_D1 (SPAdes) | ecosystem: Environmental > Aquatic > Marine >... | reverse complement strand
CCGCCTGCAGCGCCTCGCCGAGAATGCGGTCGCGGTTGATGAGATGACGGTCGTTGGCGCGCAGCATCGCCTGTTGCCGGGCGATCACCGGCGAGGTGGCGGTCCTGCCGTAGCCGAGGTTCATGAAGGCTTTCCAGCAGGCGGGAGCGATATCGTCGCCGCATTGCAATTGTTCGACCCAGCGGTACAGGGTTTCCTTGCAGCCGCCGCCGCCCGGGACCACGCCGACCAGCGATTCCACCAGCCCGGTAACCGAATTGGCATGGCAGATGACCTGGCCGGCATGCAGAACGACCTCGAATCCACCGCCGATCGACAGGCCGACCGGCGCCGCGACCACGGGAAACTCGGCGACCTGCATACGGTGCACGGTCCGCTGAAAATCGCGCAGGAAGCCATCCAGTCCGTCCAGATCCTCGCGGCGGTAGAATTCGCGCACCGCTTGCAGGTTGACGCCGCAGGAAAAGTGCTGGGCATCGTTGTGCACCAGCAACCCACGCATACCGCCGGCCTCGACGCGGTCGAGCGCATCGCCGAGAATCGCCATCGAATCGGCATCTAGCGCGTTGGCCTTGCTGTGGAATTCGACCAGCGCAACCCCGTCGAGATCGTACCAGCTGGCAACCTCGCAACTATTCCGCGGGGTCAGCGTTCGGCGCATCTCGCTGAAGCGAATCACGCCCTCGGGGCGGCTAATGGCTGCCCAGTCGCCGTTTCCGCGGCGTGTCTGCAGGCGCGCATCGTCGACCCGGTAAAAGCTCGAGCCGGCCGCCTGGCGAAGAAAGGACGGTACCGCCTGACCGTCCGTTTCGAGGCCTGCGATAAACCTGTCGACACCGATTTCGTCGATCAGCTCGAAAGGACCCCTGATCCAGTTATAGCCGAGCTTCATCGCATCGTCGATATCGACCGGGTTGTCGGTGACTTCGGGTATCAGTGACGCGGCATAGGCGAGCGTACTCGACAGCACTCGCCACGCGTAGCGGCCGTGCAAGCCGTCGTCGTCGAGCAATACGCGAACGCCGTGCCGCTCGGCGTTTTCGGCGAGCGGCAGCAGCAGGCGCGGTGCCGGGCCGTATTGCGAGCTTTCCAGGTCCAGTACTTCGCGTCCGTTGTCGGTGTCGCGATAAAAGCCCTGGCCCTGCTTGTTGCCGGTCTGGCCATTGGCGATCATTTGCGTCATCAGCGGAATTTTTGCCGCCACCGCGTGAAACGGATCGTCGGCCGGCAGTATGTCGACCAGGCTCTGCACCACGTCCGACATCAGGTCGATGCCGATCAGGTCGTAGAGACCGAAGACCCCGGTTTTCGGAATTCCCATCGGGCGACCGAAAATCGCGTCGGCTTCGAGCGGCGTAAGCCCGAATTCGAATGCCGCATGCAGCGCGCACTGGATCGCGAATACGCCGACCCGGTTACCGAGAAATCCCGGGGTATCGCGGCAGGGGACCACTCCCTTACCGAGTTGCTGTTCGCAGAAATCCGCCAGCAGTTCGATCACCGCGGCATCGGTATCCTCGCCGCGCACCAGCTCGAGCAGGCGCATGAAACGCACCGGGTTGAAAAAGTGCGTGATCGCGAAGCGTTTGCGAAACGCCGGCGGCATCTCTTCGACCAGCAGGCGAATCGGGATTGTCGAGGTATTCGAGGTAACGATAGCGTCGGCGCGGCAGACCGCGTCGAGTCGCCGGTAGAGGCCGCGCTTGATGTCGAGCCGCTCGACCACGGCTTCGGCGATCCAGTCGCAATCGGCGAGCTGGTCGAAATCGTCGCGGGTGTTGCCGAGGTGAATAAACGCTTCCGCATCCTTGCTGACCAGCCCCGGCTGGTTCGGGTCGCGCAGGCGTTCGAGCCCGCGCTCGGCCAGCGCGTTGGGGCTGTCTTCACGCGGCAGGTCCAGCAGCCAGACTTCGATCCCGGCATTCGCTACCTGGCCAGCGATACCGGCCCCCATGGTGCCGGCGCCGATCACGGCGACTTTTTCGATTTTCATCAACCCGCCTCCCGTTCGCCGACTTCCATCGAGCCGATCAGCTCGCGCAGTTTTTGCAGCGTCTGCCGCGGCGCCTCGATCGGCAGCATGTGCCCGTAGCGCTCGATGATCGTGACCTGCGCCCCCAGTTCCTCTGCGAAGGCCATGCCGGCCTTGACCGGCGTCAGCCGGTCCTTGCGCGCGAGGATCAATTGCGCCGGCAGGTCGAGGCTCTGCGCGACTTCGCTGCCACGGGTGTAATTGGCGCAGGCGACCAGGTCCTCGTAGAGGGGGTTGGCGGCCATGATTTGCCGTCCGATGGCGATCGGCTGCATGCCGGGAACGGCGCTGATGCCGTACTGGGCGTCGGGGCCGAAGCCCCACATCAGCAGCATTTCGGCGGCGTTGCCGGCGCTTTGTGCGGCCGCCTCGATCAATGCCGGGTTGACCGGGATCGCGCCCGCGGTACCGACGCCGGTGATCGACTTCAACATCTCCGGGGCCACCTCGGCGAGCTCCAGCACGTCGAGGAAACCCTGCGAGTGGCCGATCGCGTGCACGCGGTCGACGCCGGCGGCGCGAATGAAATCCGCCAGCCAGGCACCCATTTCTTCGATGGTTTCCAGCGGCTCGCCTGCGGACAGGCTGTGTCCGGGCAGATCGGGCGCCAGCACCGCATAACCGTTGTAGGCGAACCAGCGTGTCTGCAGCGCCCAGCTGCGGTGATCCAGCCCGCTGCCGTGCACGAACATTACGGTCGGCAGGGCAGGGTCGAATTCCTTGCCGCCGGTCGCGGCATAGGTCTCGAGCCCGCGTACTTCGAGATACATCAGGCTGCTCCTGCGACGCGCTCGGCGGCCTTGAAGCCGCGGCTGAAATCGGCCTTGATATCGGCGATGTCCTCGAGTCCGACCGAGACCCGGATCATGTCCTCGCTAATGCCGGCGGCCTTCATGTCGTCGACCGTCAGGCGCGAGTGCGTGGTGCTTGCCGGATGCAGTACCAGCGTACGCGCGTCGCCGACATTGGCCAGGTTGGAAGACAGTTGCAGTGAATCGATGAAGGCCGCGCCGCCCGCGCGCCCGCCGACCACGCCGAAGCACAGCATCGAGCCGGCGCCGTCGGGGAACAGGGTCGCCGCCAGTTGGTGGCTCGGATTCGATTCCAGGTCGGGGTAATTGGTCCAGGTTACCGATTCCTGGCGCTGCAGCCAGTCGAGCAGTTGGCGTGCGTTGGCGACATGCTGCTTCATGCGCAGGCTCAGGGTTTCGAGACCCTGCAGGATCAGGAAGGCGTTATGCGGGCTCATGGTCGCGCCGATGTCGCGCATCGACTCGGCGCGCATTTTCATGACCAGCGCCGAGGGCCCGAATTCTTCCCAGAATCGAATGCCGTGAAATGGCGCATAGGGTTCGGTCAGTTCGGGGAAGCGTCCGCTTTGCTGCCAGTCGAAGCGCCCGCCGTCGACGATCGCACCGCCGACGGCGACGCCGTGACCGCCGATCCATTTGGTCACCGAGTGGACGACGACGTCGGCACCGTGGTCGATGGGCCGGCACAGGCTCGGGGTAGCGAAGGTCGCGTCGACAACCAGCGGTATGCCGGCTTCGTGGGCGATCGCGGCGATGCCCGGGATATCGGCGATCTCGAGGCCCGGGTTGCCGATCGATTCGCAAAACACCAGCTTGGTGTTGGGTTTGATCGCCCCGCGCAGCGCCTCCGCGTCGTTGATCGGCACGAAACTGCAGTCGATACCGAGACGCTTGATGGTGTGTTTCAGCAGCGTCGCGGTCGAGCCGTAGATTTGCGTCGCCGAGACCAGATGGTCGCCCGCCGAGCACAGCGTGATAAAGGTCATGAACAGCGCGCTCATGCCCGAGGCGCTGCAGATCGCGCCGCTGCCGCCCTCGAGCGCGGCGATACGTTGCTCGAGCACCGCGACCGTCGGGTTGGTGATGCGACTGTAGATATGACCGCCCTGTTCGACGTTGAATAGCGAGGAGCCTTCGCTGACACTCCCGAACACGTAGGAGGTGGTCTGGTAGATCGGCACCGCGCGCGATCCGTGGTCGCTTTCCGGGACGTAGCCCGTATGCAGCGCGACCGTGTCGGGTTTCAGGTAGCTGGAACGGCTCATTTACTCACCTCGCGGACTGTCGTAAAGTCGAACGGCAGGTCGACGATGTGGGCTGTTTTACCGTTCAAGTCGATTTTCGAGTGCTTGCTCAGGAATTTCCGATTTATCATTGCCATCGCCAGGTAGCAAGAGTGGCGCGGCGACCAGGAGTGCGAGCGAATATCGCCGACGAGACTGCCGTCGGCCTCGATCTCGAAGTCGTCGATGGGCAACATTTGATCGAAAACCAGCCCCATCAGCTGCTTCTCGTGATTGCCGCGAATTTTACGTAGCGCCGGCAGGCTGATCGAGTCGATATCGGCGTCGAGGTCGATGAAACCTTCCAGCCCGCACTCGAACGGGGTGTTGTCGCGAGTCATGTCGTTGCCGTAGGAGAGCAGGCCGCTTTCGATGCGTTCCATCAGGTTGGGTCCGCCGGCGCGGACGTTCAGGTCCTGTCCCTTGTCGAACAGTTCGTCCCACAGGGGTTCGGCCAGCGTGGCATCGTTGAGGTAGATTTCGAAGCCGCCCTGCTTGCTGTAACCGGAGCGCATGACCATCATTTCGCGGCCGCGGAAGGGAAGCATTTTATAGCGGAAGAAGCGGATGCCGAGGACCTCTTCGCCGAACACGCGGGCAACCAGCACTTCCGCCTTCGGCCCCTGCACCGCGAGCGGCCAGATGTCGGCTTCCCTGACTCGAGCATCCAGCCCGTAGCCTTGCGCGAGCCCGTCCGCCCACAATGCAACGTCGCTGTCGGCAATCGAAATCCACCAGTGATCGTCGGTCAGCTTGATCACCACGGGGTCGTTGACGATACCGCCGTTACGATCGCAGAGGGGTGCGTAAAGGCCCTGGTCGTCCTTGCAGCGCGAAATATCCCGCGGCGTCATCAACTGCACCAGGCGCCGGCTGTCCGGGCCGCGAATCTCGACCTGGCGTTCGCAGGACACGTCCCAGACCTGTACATCGCTGCACAGGTGCCAGTAGTCGAATTCGTTGCTTTCGAAAAAGGTCGGCAGCAGCATGTGATTGTAAACGGTGTAACCACGGACGCCGGATGCCTCGACTCGGAGGCTGAACGGCGTGGCGCGGGTGCGTCGGGAGATACTCAATACTTTGTCAGCCACGCGGCAAAGGCCTCGTTCATCGGTTGGGGAGTGAGCGTCGAGGGCGCCAATGCTAGACTTTTTTCAGTTTCACTACAAACCTGATTTACGGTCGCAAGAGGGAATAACTCGAGGATCGAGGATCAGCCTCCGGGACCGCTCGAAATCTTCGCCTCGATGCTTGTATCCCGACGCCGCTGGCATTAGGCTTCCTCTGCGATGATGCCCGTGTTCGATTCGATCCTGAAGTTCCTGTTGGTCCGTGCTCGGCCGGCCAGGTACCTGACGCAGACGGCGATTCGTGGGGCGCTTGCATGACGGCTTTCGAACCTGGCCGCGAGAGACGGGTCGGTTCGCCGTGTATCCGCCATTGCACGCTCGACGACGACGATATCTGCCTGGGTTGTTTCCGCAGTATCGAAGACATTTGCGCCTGGGGCGGGGCGGATGACGACGAACGCCGGCGGATACTCGAGCGCGCCGCCGCGCGGCGCGCAAGCGGGGCCGCAAAACGTGGTTGATCTCGACGCGCTCGGCGCCGAGGATATCCGCCATCGGCTGCAATCGCGGATCACCGCAACCTACGACGTGCCGCCGGAATTGCTCGGAGAAGATGCCCGCGAGGCCGCGGTACTGGTGCCGTTTCTACGCGTCGGCGATGCCTGGCAACTCCTGTTTATCCGCCGCGCCCTGCAGGAAGGCGACCGCCACAGCGGCCAGGTCGCGTTCGCCGGCGGGCAGCGGGAACCCGAAGACGATACGCTGTTGCATACCGCGCTGCGCGAAACCGAGGAAGAGGTCGGGATCGCTTCGAGGGATATCCGGGTGCTTGGGCATATCAACCACCACCATACGATCAGCGACTTCCAGGTGCGCCCCTACGTCGGCCTGGTGCCCTGGCCCTACGAGTTGACACTCGACGCGGTCGAGGTCGCGCGAGCCTTCACGATACCGTTGAAATGGCTCGCCGAGCCTGCCAATTATCGTTTCGAGGAGCGCCGGCATCCGGATTCGGAACGTCGCTGGCCGGTGGTTTACTACCAAACCTACGACGGCGAACTACTATGGGGCGCGACGGCTCGCATGACCTTGTCGCTGATCGAAATTCTCAGCGGGCGCTGAAAGCCTCGCCTGACGTCCTCGGGGCGCATCGCGCGGAGTGCGCGATAACGGCCGGCCGGGTTAGTGGTATTTCTCGGTCGTATAGTGGCCGGGGGTACGCCGGCGGTGCTTTTGCATGCCGCGCGATACCAGCTCTTCGCTGACGTCGGTGATCATTTCCGAACTGCCGCACATCATGACGTGGGAATTCTCGGCATTGATCCACATCCCGGTATGCTTTTCCAGCGTGCTGTCCTGCATCAGGGTCGTGACCCGATTGCCGAGCGCGCCGGCGTGGGCCTCGCGGGTGACGATCGGAACGTAAACGAACTGCTCCGCGTGGCCGGCCAGCACCTGCTGAATTACGTCCTGGTAGGCGAGTTCGGCGGCCAGACTCACCGAATAGCAGAGCACGACCTTTTCGAATTTTTCCCACACCGGCTTACTCTTCAGGATGGCGAGGAACGGGCCGATGCCGGTGCCGGTAGCGATCATCCACAAATGCGGGCAAAGAGGCAGTTCGCTGACCGTCAGAAAGCCGGACGGATTGTCCGAGATCAGCACGTCGTCGCCGGCCTTGAGTGCGAACAGCCGCGGCGACAGCGGCCCTTCCTCGACGATGTTGAAGTAGACTTCGATATAGGGTTCCTCGGGGGTATTGACCAGAGAATAGGGACGCGCCAGCACGTCTTCGTTGTCGGCCACGCCGACGCGCACGAATTGCCCCGCCTCGAACGGCGTGAAGGGTACGTCGATGATCAGCGAGGTCAGGTATTCGTTGAGGCGCCGGTTCTCGACCACCTTGCCTTCTAGCCAGTTTGCCATGCTGCTTTAATGCCTCTCTAAATTGGTAATTGAGTCAGGGCGTAAAAACGAATCTATGCCGCCAGCCGGTTCAGGCTGTAGGAACCGTTTTTCTCCATCGCCTTGAGATACAGATCTTCGAATTCCTCGACCACCGAGTCGCGGACCTCGGGCAGCGCCAGCAGGCGCTCTCCCCAGGCAACGGTCTTCGGCATTGTCTCGCTATCGAGCACCGACAGCTTGCCGTCGAACACGCAATCCTGACGGAAAAAAGGTGCGAAGGCGGTGTCGCAGAGCGAGAAGTTCTCGCCGTCGAACCAGGGACCGTCGCCAAGCCGCTGTTCGACCCGATGCAATAAATCCACCAGCCGGTCCCGGTAGCGGTGGTAACTGTCGGCATCCTTGCTCATTTTCATCATGTAGAGATTACCGATCATGTTCGAGGCAAACTCGACCCAGGCACGGTTCTTCGCGCGCGCGAGCGGGTCTTTGGGCTGCAGTTCTCCGCCGGTGATTTCGTCCAGGTACTCGTTGATGACTGCGGATTCGAACAGGACCTCGCCGTCCACCTCGAGGACCGGTACTTTTTGCAGCGGCGAGAGTTCCAGAAACCAGGCAGGCGGATCGTCGAGATCGACATGGGTAATCTCGAAGTCGACCTGCTTGTGTTTGAGTGTAATCACCGAGCGCTGCACGTAGGGACAGGTTTTGAAACTGATTAACCGGATTGCCATTGAGTTGTCCCCCGCGTTGCGTCAGAATGCCTCCTAGACCGGCAAAGGTATGGGCCGGCAGACAGAAACTCAACCCCAAAAAGTCTGTGGCTATAGCACGCCCGGGCTCCAGGAGAATCCGGATGTCCTCCGCCTCGATAGGCCTCGATGAAAGGCTGCAACAATATCTCCTGGACGTATCCCTGCACGAACCCGCGGTCTGTGCGCGGCTGCGCGAACGCACTCTCACGCTGCGCGAATCCATGATGATCAGTTCGCCCGAACAGGTGCAACTGCTGGAATTGCTGTGCAAGATGCTGGGTGCTCGCCGCGGCCTCGAGATCGGCACCTTCACCGGATACACCACGCTGCGCCTGACACTGGGGCTGCCCGGACTGCAGATGACCTGTTGCGACCTGAGCGAGGAATTCACCGGCATCGCACGCGAGCACTGGCGTGAGGCCGGCGTCGACGATCGGGTCGAACTGTTGCTGGGACCGGCAGACAAAAGTCTCGCCCTTATGCTCGACGACGGGCAGGCGGAAAGTTACGATTTCGCCTATATCGACGCCGACAAAGGCGGCTACCGCAACTATGCCGAAGCCAGCCTGCAACTGGTGCGCGGTGGCGGTCTGGTGATGCTCGATAACGTTCTGTGGGGCGGAATGGTTGCCGATCCGTCGGACGATAACGAGGACACCGAGGCCTTGCGCGACGTCAACCAGTGGCTATACGAGACCGCTCCGGGCCGCTTCGACCTGTCGATGATACCGATCGGCGACGGCCTGACCCTGCTGCGAAAGTTCGCCTAGCGGCGAACGGACAGGAACACGCCGGCGGCCATCAGACCGAGACCGAACAGACGCTGCAACGTGACCGCCTGCTGCAGCGCGCCGAACCAGCCGAAATGATCGATTAGTGACATCGAAATCAGTTGTCCGAGCAACACGAAGGCGATCGCGTTGCCGACGCCGAAACGGGGCGCGACGAAGGTCATGCCGAGAATGTAGACGGCGACGAAGATGCCGCCGAGGTAAAACCAGAAAGGGATCGAACGATCGAAGTCCAGGCGCGGCAGGCCATCGGTGGCCAGTTGTGCGGCCACGATGATACAGATTGCGGCGACCAGAGCGACACTCGAAGCCAGCATCGGATTTTGCAGGCGTGCTCCGAGACCGCCGTTCAAAGCGGCGAAGATCGGGATGCCGATGCCGACGAGCAGCATCACGGCGGCATAAAAAAACATCTGTTGGGTGGTTGCCATGGACTTACCCCGATAGTCTCTGGTGGGGGCAGCATAAGCCAATCGGCGGTCGCTGCAAACCGCAAGCCGTGGGTTGTATATGCTCCTCGATTTAGCCGCTGAAAATGCCGATTTCAGCCCGCCAGGTCGGCAAAGGCTTGGCTGAGCGCTTTCTCGCTCGCGACCAGGATTCCGCGTTCGGTGACCAGGCCGCTCACCAGGCGGGCCGGGGTTACATCGAAGGCGTAGTTGGCGACCGCGCTGTTCGGCGGGGTTACGGTCACGGTTTCGCGCTCGCCTTCCGTCAACCGGCCGGTCACCCCGGTGATTTCTTCGGGATCGCGCTGCTCGATGGGAATGTCGGCGGAGTCCCCGATATCCCAGTCGATTGTCGAGCCCGGCAGGCAGACGTAAAAAGGGATGTCGTTGTCGCGCGCGGCGAGCGCTTTCAGATAGGTACCGATCTTGTTGCAGACGTCGCCGCTGCGCAGCGTGCGGTCGCTGCCGACCAGGCACAGGTCGACCCGGCCCTCGCGCATCAGATGGCCGCCGGCGTTGTCGACGATATAGGTATGCGCAACGCCGTGATGGCCGAGTTCCCAGGCGGTCAGCGCGCCCTGGTTGCGCGGCCGTGTCTCGTCGACCCAGACGTGCAGCTCGATGCCGGCATCCTGGGCCAGGTAGATTGGCGCGGTCGCGGTGCCCCAGTCAACGGTTGCCAGCCAGCCGGCATTGCAGTGGGTGAGAATATTGACCGCTTCGCCGGGCTGTTTGCCGGCGGCGATTTCGCGGATCAGTTCGAGACCGTTCCGGCCGATCTGGCGGTTGGTTTCGACGTCGAGCTCGGCGATCGCCCCGGCCGCGTCGAAGGCACGTGCCGCGCGGTCCTGCGGCTCGGCGCCCTCGAGCAGGGTCTGCATTCGCTGCAACGCCCAGCGCAGGTTGACCGCGGTCGGCCGGGTGGCGAGCAGCGCGCCGCCGGCCCGTTCCAGCCCGTCGTCGGAAGGGTCTTCTCGCATCGCGAAATAAATACCGTAAGCGGCCGTGGCGCCGATCAGCGGTGCGCCGCGCACCACCATGTTGCGGATCGCCGCGCAGGCGTCGGCCAGCGTTGTCAGATTGAGGATTTCGAATTCATGCGGCAGCCGGGTCTGGTCGATGACATCGACCGTGACGCCGTCGGCGTTGACCCAGATGCTGCGATAGTGCCGGCCGTCGACTTTCACGGTTCAATCCGCGCGCCCGGGCTGCTTGCCGTAGGTGGTGAAGCGTTCGATGACTTGCCGCATCTGTTCGTCGTCGAGAATAACCGGATCGCCGGCCTGGCGCGCGTGCCAGTATTGTCGAGCCAGGGTTTCGACTTCGATGCCGAGCTTCAGCGAGGCTTCGAGGTCGTCGTGGTAACAGATCATGCCGTGGGTGCCAAGCAGGCAGGCGCGGCGATCCTCGAGAGCGGCGAGCATCCTGTCGGACAGGTCCTGGGTGCCGAACAACGCATAGTCGGCGCAGCGGATGTCGCTGCCGCCGGCGACCGCGATCATGTAGTGGAAGGCCGGGATATCGAGGCGCAGACAGGAAAGCGCGGTGGCGAAAGTCGAGTGCGCGTGCAGCACCGCGCCGGCATCCGGGCGGTGGAGATAAATATCGCGGTGCATGCGCCATTCGCTGGACGGTTCGAGCGCGTCGCGGGTTTCGCCGTCGATTCCGACCAGCACGATATCCCGGGGTTCGAGCCGTTCGTAGGGCAGGCCCGACGGCGTAATCAGGAACCCGGATTCGAAGCGGGTGCTGACGTTGCCGGCGCTGCCCTGGTTGAGCGCCTGCGCATTCATCGCCAGGCAAGTGTCGATGACCTGCCGCGCCAGGGTTTCGCGATCTGACGGGTTGCGTTTCAAGACTCTCCCGGTTCGTCGCTGCGGCCGTAAATATCGTCGAAGCGGACGATATCGTCCTCGCCGAGATAAGATCCCGATTGCACCTCGATGATATCCAGCGGATCGTCGGTCGGGTTTTCGAGGTAGTGGGTCGCGCCGAGCGGAATAAAAACCGATTCGTTTTCGTGCAGGTCGAATATTTCTTCGTTGCGAAATACGCGCGCTGTACCGCGCACCACGACCCAGTGTTCGGCGCGATGGTGATGCATTTGCTTGGAGAGCCGCGCACCGGGTTTGACGCTGATGCGCTTGACCTTGTAGCGCGGGCCCTCGTCGACCGAATCGAAACTGCCCCAGGGCCGGTAGACGATACGATGGAAATTTTCCTCCTCGCGCTGCGCTTCCGTGAGCTGGGCGACGATCTGTTTGACTTCCTGCGACTGGTCGCGCGACGCCACCAGCACCGCGTCCTGGGTCTCGATGATTACCAGGTCGCTGACACCGACCGCGGCCACCAACCGGCTTTCGGCGTGCAGGATCGAGTTCTCGGTATCGGCGACCATCACGTCACCGCGACAGCTGTTGCCGGCGCTGTCCTTGACGTCCTGCTCCCACAGCGACGACCAGCTGCCGATATCGCTCCAGACGGTATCCATCGGCACCACGCAGGCATGGTCGGTTTTTTCCATCACCGCGTAATCGATCGAATCCGACTCGCAGGCGGCGAAGGCCTCCGCGTCCAGCCGCAGGAAACCGATATCCTCGACCAGGCCGCCGACCGCGCGCTTGCAGTGTTCGACCATTTGCGGATTGAATTTTTCGAGTTCGTCGAGGTAGCTTTGCGCGCGAAACATGAAGATACCGCTATTCCAGTAATAATCACCGGATTCGAGGTAGCCTTCCGCGGTTTCGCGGTCGGGTTTCTCGACGAATTCGGAAACCGCGAAGCCGTCGCCCTCGGCCGCACCGCGTTTGATGTAACCGTAACCGGTCGCGGCATGTGTAGGCACCACGCCGAAGGTGAGCAGCTTGCCGGCTTCGGCAAGGGGGATCGCTTTTTCGACGATGGCGGTGAAGGCTTCGCGATCGGGAATTTCATGGTCGGCGCTCAGTACCAGCAACAGCGGGTCGCCGCCTGTTTGCGCGGCATAGAGCGCGGCTACCGCGATCGCCGGCGCGGTATTGCGGCCGCAGGGTTCGAGAAGAATGGGCAGTTTTTCAAGCCCGATTTGCCGCGCTTGCTCGGCGACGATGAAGCGGTGCTCCTCGTTGCAGACCACCATCGGCGGCTGGTGCGGTATACCGTCGAGGCGCTGCAGCGTTTTTTGCAGCATGGTTTCATCATGCAGCAGGGCGAGGAACTGCTTCGGGTACATCTTGCGCGAAAGCGGCCACAAACGCGTGCCGGAACCGCCGGATAGAATAATGGGGATCAAGATTTATTCTCCCGTTGTTAGGTATGAACAAGTTACATTTGCGCTGGCCGGAACCAGGGTCCATTATAAGTACACCCGTCACTCAAAAACAGACGCTATGCCAACCGACGAGTCGAGATCCGAGCAAGTCATCACAGCCTACAAGAGACACAAGCTGACGATCAGTGCGCTGCATCACGTTCGGCGATTACTGCAAGGCTTCGAACAGGAACGCCTCGCCGACCGGCGCCTGGCACTATTCGGCGTTTTCGTCATCTTGCTGGTGCTGGCGGTCGCGGTCTGGCAGTGGCTCGGCGGCGAACGCATCTTCGTATCCTGAACCCGTATCGCGCCGTGCCTCGACGACGGCGTCGCGTTAAGGGCGTCACTTCCCAGTTTGGAGATGCATTTGCGAATCAATTACTTTACCATGATTTCGACTTACGAATAGTGTTACGGGGTTAAAGATGCCGCAACAGTTCCAGGCCTATCTGATCGGCAAGAACGACGACGGTCAGCGCTGCCAGCTGACCCAACTCGACGACGACGATCTGATGGAAGGGGATGTCACCGTCCGCGTCGAATACACCACGTTGAATTACAAGGACGGTCTTGCATTGACCGGCAGGTCGCCGATCATCCGCAAGTTTCCGTTGATCCCGGGAATCGATTTCAGCGGCGAAGTCATCGAGTCCGGTCACCCGGATTTCAAGCCCGGCGACAAGGTTATCCTCAACGGCTTCGGGGTTGGCGAGGAACATTCGGGCGGTTACGCGCAAAAGGCGCGCGTCAGCGGCGACTGGCTGGTACCGGTGCCCGACGGCCTGGATACCCGCCGTGCGATGGCGATCGGCACCGCGGGTTATACCGCCATGCTGAGCGTGCTGGCGCTCGAGGATCACGGTCTGGAACCGGGCGACGGCGAGGTGCTGGTCACCGGCGCCTCGGGTGGAGTCGGCAGTATCGCCGTGGCGGTTCTCGGCAAGCTCGGCCACCAGGTGGTCGCGTCTACCGGACGCATGCAGGAACGGGATTTCCTGGTCGGTCTCGGCGCCGCCGAGGTCGTCGACCGCGCCGACTTCGCCGACAAGCCCAGGCCGCTTGCCAGGGAACGCTGGGCCGGCGCGATCGACGTCGCCGGCGGTAATACGCTGGCCAACGTTCTGAGCCAGATGAAGCGGGCCTCGGCGGTCGCGGTCTGCGGACTGGCCGAATCGATGAATCTGCCGACCACGGTCGCGCCGTTCATCCTGCGCGGGGTGACCATGTACGGCATCGACTCGGTAATGGCACCGCTCGAGCGCCGCAAGCAGGCCTGGCAGAGGCTCGCCAGCGACCTGGATCCGAAACTTCTGGACGAACTGTCGTTCGATCTCGCCTTCGACGAATTGCCGCGCGCCGCCGTCGATATCCTCGATGGCAGGATTCGCGGTCGCGCGGTGGTCAAGCTGCCGTGATCGCGAAGCGTCCCCGCGAAGCCGGGGATATACCGGACCGCCAGGGATATCGGCCCGGTTGCGCGTCGCGCGGCTGAGCTGCTGCGGGGATGGAGCGCAGATACGGTCTGGGCGCCGCCCTGGTCATCGTCGGCGGTCTGTTTCTGAGCACTTCCGGGATCCTGCTGCGCAATCTCGAGGCCGCTAACGGCTGGCAAATTCTGTTCTATCGCGGTTTCGCGTTTTCCGTGACCCTGTTGCTACTGTTGTTACTGCGTTACCGCACCGGTATCGGCGCGGCATTTCACGCCATCGGCAGACCCGGCCTC
>Ga0210101_1000416_pt1 | contig 14127 bp, 9 predicted proteins | sample Muzzi_PWC_D1_FD_185534 | JGI IMG/M metagenome (GOLD analysis project Ga0210101, IMG submission 185534) | Wetland microbial communities from San Francisco Bay, California, USA, that impact long-term carbon sequestration - Muzzi_PWC_D1 (SPAdes) | ecosystem: Environmental > Aquatic > Marine >... | reverse complement strand
ATCGGCAGCCGCTCGATCGTGCAAACCGACGCGCGCTACGAGATAGTCATGCAGGAATTGCCGCGCGCCGCGGAAGCCATGATCGAGGTCGAAAGACAACTGCAGCAGGCCGACATCGAACCCGCGTTGAGCGACGCGCAGCGCGCGCTGCTGCACCTGCAGCGCGCCGATGCCGCGTTTCGCGAGATCAACGTTTCGCTGGCCAACCAGGGCGGCGGCGGTGGCGGCAACAGTAGCGGCGCCAACGAACTGGCCGACCTGTTCCAGCTGGAAATGGACAAGCTGCGCAACCAGTACGAAACCGTGCAGCGCGGCCAGCAACAGGTGCCGCGCCAGGTCATCGACGAAACCCTGCAGCGCCTGCGCGAGCTCGCGCAACGCCAGCAGCGCGAGGTCGAGCGACAGATTCGGCGGCTCGACCAGGGGCTCGGCGGCGAAGCCGCCAGCCGCCAGCAGGCGCTGGCCGATGAACTCGAGGAAATGGCCCGGCAACTGGAGCGCCTGACCCGCGAACAGCGCAGCCAGCGCATGCAACAATCGATCGCGCAGATGCGCAAGGCGGCCGAGGCGATGCGCCGTGCCGCGGCCAACGCCGCCAGCGGCGGCGGTGCGAACGACGCGCGCGCCGCCGAGGACAGCCTGCGCGAGGCACGCCGCCTGCTCGACCAGGGCCGCGCGCAGCAGATCGGCGACGCGGTGGAGCGCAGCCTGCGGCGCGCCGAGCTGGCGGAGAAAAAACAGGCCGCGATCAAGCGCGAAGTCGCCTCGATGGACGACCCGCCCGGCAAGGATCTGGCGCGCAAGCTCGATCGCCTGGATCAGCGCAAGCAGAACCTGACCGACGAGCTCGCCCGCCTCGAAAGCGAGCTCGGCGAGTTGAGCGGCCAGGCGCGCAAGGATCAACCCGAGGCCGCGGAATCGCTGCAACGGGCGCTGCGATCCGGGCACGAGGATCGCCTGCAGGATCGTATCGGGCGCACGCGCAGAATGATGGAACTCAATGCGCGCAAGAATGCGTTCGACAACGAGGAGCACATACAGCAATCCATCGGCCGTATGCGCAAGCATATCGAGCAGGCGCTGGCACGGATCGGCGAGCCCGCCGAGCGCGGCCTGCAACGCTCGCTGGAGCAGATGCGCGACCTGGCGCGGGAATTGCAGTTTTCGCGCGAGCGCGCACAGAACGCCACCGGCGGACAGCGCCAGGCGCGTGGCAATTCGGCTGCCGGCGGTGCGGCCAGCGGCGGCGCCGCCAACGGCGGTTCGGCCGAGGGCTCGAGCGGTTACGCGGTCACCGGGCTACAGCCGCTGAGGCGCAATATCGAAAACATCGCCAGGCGTACCCGCGACCTCGGCCACCAGCTGGCCGACCAGGGCGTTCCCAGCGGCGATATAAAACCCGTGCTCGACAGGATCGACGCGTTGAGCGGAGCCGATAATCTCGCCGACAGCGACGGCCTGCACGACGCGGCGCTGCTGGCGCTGATGGAACTCGAGTACCGGCTGCGCCAGCAGCTCGAAAAGACGGAAGTCCCCGACGTGCTGCTGTCGGATTCGGCCGAGATACCGGAGGATTACGCGGAGATGGTGGCCGATTACTTTCGCCGCCTGAGCCGTCCCTGACGGCGCCGATAGCCCGCTACTTGCCATCGATCGCGGAAATCGCCCGGCCGCGGCACGCGATCGCCGCTAACGCCTTCGCCGCCGCGCCGCGCTGTGCTAAATTGCCACGAGTTGATTCGATTCCCTGCTGCCGTTGACCGAATACCTGACCACCAAGGAGCTCGCCGAACTGTTGCGCATCAAGGAGCGCAAGGTTTACGACCTCGCCGCCTCGGGCGAAGTACCCTGCTCGCGCGCCACCGGCAAGCTGCTGTTTCCGCGCCGCGAGATCGACGCCTGGCTGGCCAGCAAGGCATCGCCCGCGGCGAAAACGGCGTCTCGCCCGCTGGTCATCACCGGCAGCCACGACCCGCTGCTGGAATGGGCGCTGCGCGAATCCCGTTGCGGACTGGCCAGTTATTTCGACAGCAGCCTCGACGGGCTCGAGCGCTTCGCCGAGGGGGCCGGTATCGCCACCGGCATGCATCTCTACGATGCATCGACCGGTAGCTGGAACCGCGCAGCGGTCGAAGCCCGCTTCGCCCGCGAGCGCGTGGTGCTGGTCGAGTGGGCAAGGCGCGCGCGCGGCATCATCCTGCCGGCCGCGGCGTCTGCCGGCATCGCCGGGCTTACCGACCTCGCGGGCAGGAAAATGGTACCGCGGCAGGCCGAGGCGGGCAGCCAGGTGATGCTCGAATCGCTACTCGATCAACTAGCCGTCGAGCGGCAAGCGATCGACTGGGCGCGCCCGGCGCGCAGCGAGGTGGACGCGGTGCTGGAGATCGTCGAGGGGCGCGCCGAGGCGACCTTCGGCCTGGCGACGCTGGCCGCCCAGTACCGCCTCGATTTCGTCCCGGTAATCGACGAACGCTACGATATCCTCGTCGACCGCCGCGCCTGGTTCGAGCCGACCTGGCAGGATTTCATCGCCTTTTGCGCAACGCCCGATTTCGAGGCACATGCCGCGACGCTGGCCGGATACGTTGTATCCGGCCGCTTCAAGGTACATTTCAACGGCCCCGACTAGCCTGCCGCAAGAGGCTGCGGGCGCCGGCCGGTGTATCAGCTGCCCGACGGTGCGTTCGGGAAAAACAGTTGCTGGCCATCCAGCTTGTAGGAGGCGATGACCGACTGGCCTTTCTTCGACAGCATCCAGTCGATGAACTGTTGCCCGAGCGCGGTCTTAATCGCGGGGCAGCGCTCGGGATTGACCATGATAATGCCGTACTGGTTGAAGAGATTTTTGTCGCCCTCGACCATGATCGAGTAATCGGCCTTGTTCCTGAAGCTGATCCAGGTCGCGCGGTCGGTCAGCGTGTAGGCGCCACTGCCGACGGCCGCGTTCAGGGTCGCGCCCATGCCCGAACCGGTTTCCAGATACCAGCCGCCACTGCCGGTGGTCGGGTCGATTTTCGCCATCTTCCACAGCGCGATCTCTTTCTTGTTGGTCCCGGAATCATCGCCACGCGATGCGAACTTGGCCTTGCTCGCGGCAATTTTCTGCAGTGCCTCGACCGCGTTCCCGCCGCCGGCGATGCCGGCCGGGTCGGACGGCGGTCCGACGAAGATGAAATCGTTGTACATCAGGTCCGTGCGTTCGAGGCCATAACCCGCGGCGACGAATTTTTCCTCGGCCGGCTTGGCGTGCACCAGCAGCACGTCGCCGTCGCAGTTTTGCGCGTTCTTGATCGCCTGCCCGGTGCCGACCGCGACGACGTTGACGGTGATGCCGGTATCCTGCTTGAACTTCGGCAGCAGGTAACTGTAGAGCCCCGAGTTCTGGGTCGAGGTCGTCGACTGCACGATGATCGACTTGTCGGCAAACGCGCTGGACGAAGCCAACGCGAGGACCAGAGTGAGTGCCAATTTTCCAGCCAGGCGTTTCATGTAGTTCCTCCGGTTGTGACGATCGGTGATCGCGGTTTTCAAATGACGAGTCTTCCCTCGAGATAGGCCCGCGCTTCCGGGCGGGCCGGCGAATCGAAAAATACCCCGGCAGCGGCATACTCGATCAGCTGGCCGTGGTACATGAAAATGACATCGTCGGCGAGGCGGCGCGCCTGGCCGACGTCGTGGGTAACGAGAATGATTTTTACGCCGCGGCGGCGCGCCTGCTGCAGCTGCTCCTCGATTTGCTGGGTGCTGGCGGCATCGATGCTGGCGCAGGGTTCGTCGAGCATCAACACCTCGGGCTCGGTGGCCAGCGCGCGCGCCAGGGCGAGTTTTTGCTGCTCGCCGCCGGACAGCAGCCGCGCCGGGCGGTCGCGGTGCGCATACAGCCCGGCCTGCCGCAGCAGGGTATCGCGGCGATGCCGGTAATCGCCGCCGCGGGGCCTGAGCACGAAATCGAGATTGGCCGATACCGAGCGCCGCATCAGCACCGGCTTTTGAAACACCAGCGCCTGGCGGCGGCGAATCGCCAGGTCGAGCGGCCGCCGCTGCCAGCGAATTTCGCCGCCCGCGGGTTCGAGGATGCCGTGAATCAGGCGCAGCAACAGGCTCTTGCCGGCGCCGTTGGGTCCCATGATCACGCTGATCCCGGCACTGTCGACGGTCAGCTCGATGCCGTCGAGCAATTTTTCGTTGCCGGCATAAAAGTCGAGCCCGCTGACTTCGAGCGGCAGCAGCGAAGTCGTGCCGCGACGGGCGAGCGGCGGTGAGCAGGCGTCAGGCATAAGCCAGCCTTTTGGCGCTCGAACGCAGGCCGAAAACCGCTGCGTTCACCGACAGCGCCAGCACCAGCAGGATAAAACCCAGCGCCAGCGCCAGTGCCAGGTTGCCTTTGGAGGTTTCGAGCGCGATCGCGGTGGTCATCACCCGAGTCAAATGATCGATATTGCCACCGACGATAATCACCGCGCCGACCTCGGCGATGGCGCGCCCGAATCCGGCCAGGGTCACGGTCAACAGGCTGTAGCGCGCATCCCAGGTCAGCGCCGTGACCACGCGATGCGTCGGAATGCACAGCGAGCGAAACTGTTCGTCGTATTCCTTGTGCAAGTCTTCGATGACCTGGCGCGCGAGCGCGGCGATGATCGGCATCACCAGCAGGGTTTGCGCGACGATCATCGCCGACGGCGTATACAACAGGCTCATCCAGCCGAGCGGCCCGGCGCGCGACAGCGCCATGTAAACCAGCAGGCCGACGACCACCGGCGGCAAACCCATCAGCGCGTTCAGAATCACCGTGAGCGCCTGGCGGCCCGGAAAGCGGGCTACCGCGAGCGCGGCGCCGAGCGGAAAGCCGAGCAGCGCGGCGAGCAGCACCGCGCTCAGGCTGACGCGCAGCGACAGGCCGATGATTTCGAGCAGATCGGCGTCGGCGCTGACGATCAGCGAAAACGCGAGTCCAAGGGCAGAGCTAAAATCCTGCATGTATAACTATGTTTTTTATTGCATATTTTCCTAAATATTAATTATTTAAGTAAATTATGCAAATAAAAGATAACCCGGAAGACTTCGCGTTGCCGGCCTGGGAACCCTGCCGAATGCGGGGCCGCCGCAAAACCTTGTGCCGTATTACGGGTCCAATGCTACTCGAGACCCTAGAAGGTGCAGCTTGCCCGGGTCGTTACGAGCCCATATCATGACCGCTGCAGCAACTTCTCCCGACCATGCATCCCCGATCAGACAGGCGCCCGCCGCGCGACCGAGCACCCAACCACGAGCCGAACGCGTGATCGAACTGCGCGGCCTCGCCATGTCCTATGCGCTGCAGCAGGGACGACTCGACGTGCTCGACGGCGTCGATCTCGACATCGCCGAAGGCGAGACGCTGGCGATCGTCGGGCCCTCGGGTTCCGGCAAGACCACGCTGCTGCTGTTGCTCGCCGGGCTCGAACAGCCGCGGGGCGGCAGCATTCGCCTCGACGGCGTCGATCTCGCCACGCTCGACGCCGACGGTCTCGCCGATCTGCGCCGCGACCGGCTGGGTATCGTCTTCCAGTCGTTTCACCTGGTGCCGAGCCTGACCGCGCTCGGCAACGTATCGCTGCCGCTCGAAATCGCCGAGCGGAAAGACGCCGGCAAGCGCGCCGCGGCCATGCTCGAGCGCGTCGGCCTGGCTGCGCGGCAGAATCATTACCCGATGCAACTTTCCGGCGGCGAACAGCAGCGTGTCGCCATCGCCCGCGCATTGGTGCATGCGCCGCGCCTGCTGCTCGCCGACGAGCCGACCGGCAATCTCGATCTAGACAGCGGCGCGAAAATCATCGATTTACTGTTCGAACTGAACGCCGCCAGCGGCTCGACGCTGGTGCTCGTCACCCACGACGAGCAAATCGCCAAACGCTGCGGGCGCCTGCTCAGGCTGCACGCCGGCACGCTGATCGAAGGCGGGGATCATGCGCTTCCTGCTTGACCTGGCCTGGCGCGACCTGCGCCGCGGCAGCCGCTCGCTGTGGGTATTCTGCGCCTGCCTGGTGCTCGGCGTGACGCTGGTCGCGGCTACCGGCAGTCTTTACCGGTTGACCAGCTTCGGGCTGCTGCAGGATACCCGCCAATTGATGGGCGGCGATCTCGAGGTCGATGCCAACGCGCCGCTGCCAGGCCCGGTGCTCGCCTGGATGCGCGCCAATGGCAAGGTGTCGCTGGCCACCGAGGTCTACACCATGCTGGGCGGCAAGAACGGCCATTTCCTGCGCGCCAGGCTGCAGGCGATGGACGATCGTTACCCGCTGTACGGCAACCTCGAACTCGACCCCGCCGCCCGGCTCGCCGAGGTCACCGCGCTGCGCAATGGCCGCTGGGGAATCGCCATCGACCCGGTGCTCGGCCTGCGTCTCGGCATCGGCGTCGGCGACCGGGTCGCCATCGGCGGGCTCGACACCGAGGTGCGCGCGCTGATACGCCAGCAACCCGACCGTCCGCTGAGTGCCGACTGGCGCGGCCCGCCCGTGCTGTTGTCCGCCACGGCGCTCGACGCCAGCGGGCTGATACAGCCCGGCAGCCGCGTCGATTACGAGTACCGCGTGGCCACCGCCGGTTCCGCCGCGGCCTGGCGTGACCGTTTCTACGCGCAGTTTCCCAAAGCCAGCTGGGAAGTGAGGACCTTCGAGGACCGCAGCCAACGCCTCGCCGAGCGCCTCGGGCAAGTCGCTTCCGGCCTGATGATCATCGCTTTCAGCACCCTGTTTATCGGCGGACTGGGGGTATTCAACAGTATTCGCTCCTACCTGCAGGGCAAGCTGAAAACAATCGCCACGCTGCGCTCGCTGGGCTTGCGCAACCGGCGGCTGGCCGTGCTCTACCTGCTGCAGGTCGGCATGCTGGCCGGCGCGTCGAGCCTCGCGGGCTGTCTCGCCGGCAGCCTGCTGGCGCTTGCCGGCGGCGCGGTGATCGCCGGGATGGTGCCCATCGTAACTTCCCCCGGCAACCTGCTGTTGCCGAACCTGCTGGCGCTGGCCTTCGGCCTGCTCACCGCGTTCACCTTTGCGCTGCCGGCAATCGGCCGGGCGCTGGCGGTGAGCCCGGCGGCGCTGTTCCGGCAACTCGACGGCGAGCGTCTGCAAGCGCCGTTATCCTGGCGGCTGGCGGCGCTCGGCGGGTCGCTGCTGATCGCCCTGCTGGTCTTGCTGGCAATGCCGGACGCGCTGTTCGGTGCCGGTTTCATCGCCGTGGTCTGCGCCTTGCTGTTGTTGCTCGAGGGAGTGGTGCGTGCGCTTCGCTACGCCGCGGGCAGGCTCGACCGGCGCTCTACCGGCGGCCAGGGTTTCGCGCTCAGGCTGGCATTGGCCAACCTGCACCGCGCCGGCAACCCGTTGCGCAGCGCGCTGCTCTCGCTCGGCTCGGCGCTGACGCTGCTGGTCGTCTGTACGCTGGTGGTAGCGGCGCTGTTGCGCGCCATCGACACGACCATTCCGGCGCAATCGCCGGCGCTGGTGCTCTACGATGTCGGCAGCAGCCAGCTGCCGGCCGTGCGCAAGGCCGTCACCGACAGCTCGGCGGCGGCACGCCTGCAAATTGCGCCGCTGGTGAACGCACGGATAACCGCCATCAACGGGCAGCCGGTGGAGTCCCGTCTCGCCGCCACGGGCGAGGGTCGCAGCCGCGCCGAGCGCGCCGACTACAAGCTCAGTTACCCGTCCGGCAATATCGATAACCTGACGCTGGTCAGCGGCGCCTGGAACGGGGCCACCGGCGACGCTTCGCTGCCGCTGGCGATGGAAGACCACGAGGTCGGGCACCTCGGCCTCAAGCTCGGCGACAGGCTGCGCTTCGGCATCCAGTCCGCGCCCGTCGATACCCGCATCGTCGCCATCTACAGCCAGAAGGGATTGCAAACGCGCTTCTGGTTCGAGGGCATACTGCCGAAAGGCTCGCTGGACCAATTCATCCACCGTTACGTCGGCGCGGCCTACATGAGTCCCGGCGCGGCACTCGATGCGCAACGGCGTATCGCCGGGGTCGCGCCCAACGTGATTACCGTGCGCACCGAGCGCCTGCTGGAAATCGCCCACAGCCTGCTCGGACAGGCAGCCGCGGGATTGCTGGTGGTGGCCGCGGTGAGCCTGCTCGCCAGCCTGCTGGTACTGATCAGCGTGATGGCCGCGGGACGCAGCCGGCAGGTCTACGACGCGACCGTGCTGTGCACCCTCGGCGCGCGCATGTCGGTGATACGCCGCAGCCTGCGGCTCGAATACCTGTTGCTGGCGCTGATCACCTCGCTGTTCGCGATCGCGCTCGGCTCGGCGATCGCGCTGCCGCTGCTGCATTTCAGGCTCAAGCTGCCGGCGGCGGACCTGGTCTGGCTGGGCGCGATCACCGCGCTCGGGGTCAGCACGCTGGCACTCGGTCTCGGCGCGCACTACCTGCTGCGGCGCCTGCGCCCGCGTCCCGCGGTATTGCTGCGCGGCGCGGGCTGACGGCCGACATCGCGCTTTGCTATCGAGAGCCGGTTGGGATACTCTTTTTTCACGACCCGCCGACCCTTCCGGGAACGGTTCGGGAAGCGGACACCAACACGCGATCGGCGATCGCATCGACCAGGTAACAGGCCATGTACAAGACAACGATAGCGGGCAGCCTGCCCAAGCCCTCGTGGCTCGCGGAACCGGAAAAGCTGTGGGCGCCGTGGCGGCTCGAAGGCGAGGATCTCGAATACGGCAAGAAAGACGCGTCGCTGGTCTGGCTCAGCGAGCAGGAAGCCGCCGGAATCGATATCGTCACCAACGGCGAACAGTTTCGCGAACATTTCGTGCACGGGTTTCTCAAGCACATCGACGGCATCGACTGGAACAAGATGACCACCATGGGCATTCGCAACGACCGCTACGATGCGCAGGTGCCGACGGTGACCGGCAAGTTATCGCGCAAGTACAAGGTGCACAGCGACGAGGTCGCGTTCACGCGCGCCCACACCCGTTCCGAACTGAAATTCACGCTGCCCGGGCCGATGACGATTTGCGACACCATCGCCGATGAACACTACGGCCGGCGCGCCGACATGGCGATGGCCTTCGCCGAATTGCTCAACCAGGAAGCCCGCGAGCTGGCCGCGCTCGGCGTCGACCTGATGCAATTCGACGAGCCGGCATTCAACGTCTTCATGGACGATGTCAAGGAGTGGGGCATCGCCGCGCTGCACCGCGCCATCGAGGGCCTGCCCTGCCAGACCGCCGTGCATATCTGCTACGGCTACGGGATCAAGGAGAACCTCGACTGGAAAGAAACCCTGGGCTCCGAATGGCGCCAGTACGAAGAGATATTCCCGGCGCTGAACGACAGCAAGATCGACCAGATTTCGCTGGAGTGCGCCAACTCGAAGGTACCGATGTCGCTGATCGGATTGTTGTCCGACAAGCAGGTCATGGTCGGCGCGATCGACGTCTCCAGTTTCGAGGCCGAAACCCCCGAACAGGTCGCGGCGGTGATTCGCGAGGCCGGCAAGTACCTGTCGCCGGAGCAGATCACGCCGTGCACCAATTGCGGCATGGCGCCGTTGCCGCGCGACCTGGCACTGCAAAAGCTGCAGGCGCTCGGCGCCGGGGCAAAACTGGCATCAGCCTAATCCCCAAAGCTTAATCGGGGCACAGCTTAATCGGGGGATACTATACCCGTTTACCCTAATTCAATTCAGGGGGTCAGGGTGCCGCTGCGCGTGACCTTGAGGGTCGGGTAAAAGGTACCGAGATCGATTTCGGCGTTGAACTCGTAGTCGACCGGCGTGTTCGGATCGTTCATCAATCGTGACAACACGCCGAGACTGCCGAGCAGGTCGGCATGCGCGCGCAGCATCACCTCGGATTCGCCATAGGCCTCGATACGCGGCAGATCGCTGGCCACGCCCTCGATCACCTTGCTGCCCGCGAGCCTGACCTCGTAACTCAGGCCGGCGATCTCCAGCGCCTGGCGATTCGGATTGGAGACCCGCAACAGGATATCGAACTCGGGCGTCATGCTGTTGATTACGCGCGGCTTCACCGCCACCACGCTAACTCCGGGCTGCCTGAAATCCGCCGGCACGGAAACACAGGCGGCGAGCAGCAAGGCCGGCAAGGCGACCGCCGCGGGGGCGCGCAGTACGGCGCTCCAGGTCGTTATTAAGGAAATTATCGCGGGCAAGGCAACATACTGGCTTCGATCGACGGCCGCCTAAACTACCACAAACTTCGACCGCCGGGATACTCCGTGTCGCGTACAGTTTATTTACGCAAAGATAAGGAATACACTTGCCGCGAATCGACGCAATGGCTCGACCCAAAGCGGCGCATTACCGGCAAGGGACCGAAACACCCGGTCGCCGCGACTTCGTTCAATTCACGCAACGGAGGTTGCCCGTGGACGCTAATATCGAAATTCTGTTCGGCGTCGTGCTGATCACGATATATGCTTTCGAACGCTTCAATACCCCGTCCAACGTGCGCGCGTCGACTACCGCGGGCCGCTATTACCTGTCGATATTTCTCTACCTGCTGATCTACCTGGTGACCTTCCTGGTGTTCACCAATTATCCCGGCGCGGCGCAGTCCCTGCGCAACATGGTCAGCGCCAACGACACCGAGCTCGAGGGAATGCTGGGCGGACTCTTCGATCCGAGCCGTTCGACACCGATATTCGTTGCGCTGGTGTTATCGCTGCTGGTGCCTAAATTGCCGCTAGTGACCCGGCTCGACGAAAAACTGCGCAAGTTCCTGCACAAGCTGGCGCTGATTCCCTACGAGGCGATTCGCCGCAGCAACGATCTGCAGGCGATGGACCTGACGATTCCGATGGACGATCGCAACGCGGTCACCAAGGAGTTGCTGCCGCTCGGCTTCAAACAGTCGGAGATCGATTTCAACAGTGACGACCAGCTGTTTCGCGACAGCCTGAAGATCGTGCACCTGGTGCTGCGAATTCGCAGCTGGGACAGGCAGCCCCAGTTCATGGAATTCATGCAACTGCGCCGCGACCAGCTGTATCGCCTCGACGACCATTTCGACCGTTACCTGGCGATGATCAAGAACCTGGTCGAGCTGGAGCGGCAGGTCGAAAAGAATCCCGACATCGATGCGCTCAGGGAGACGCAGGCCAACTTTCGCATCAACATGCAAGGCGAGTACAAGGCGATGCTGTCGGATATTTGCGATTTCATCAGCCACGCGATACTCGCCTGCTGCCTGACCAAGGGCAACATGACACGAATCACCACCGAGCTCGGCTTCATCGAGGACCGCCGCGGCAGGTCGCGCCTCGGGCGCACGGTCAACCAGTCGCTGACATTGTTTTCGCTGTTGCTGCTGTTCGTGCTGACCAGCTTCATTCTGCTGATCGGCACGCGCGGCGATCTCGAACGGGTGCTGCTGATCGGCACCATGGTCGTCAGCATTTACTCGGCGGCGGTAGTCTGCGCACTGTTTCCGAAGCAGGCCTGGTCGCTATTCAAGTGCCAGGAGGACTATTACCCGGTCGCCGGTTACCTGCTATCGGGACTGATGGCAATGGCTTGCAGCCTGGTCATCAGCCTGTTCTTCAAGACGCTGATCTTCGCCAAGGAGGAAGCCGTCAGCGGTCTCGTGGAGCCGATGAAACTCGCCTGGCGGGATTTTTCGCAGGTTTCCTACCCGTGGATCCTGATCAGCCTGGTGGCCGCGATCTCGACCGCGTTCCTGGCCGACTGGAAAGTGCTCAACCGGGGTACCGGCCCGAAGCGGCGCGCACTCGACGCGGTGCTACAGGCCTCGGTATTGATGATCGCCTCGACGGTCGTCTACCTGTGGCTGATCGATATTCGCTTCACGCGCGTGCCGAGCCTGCAGGCCCTGCTCTTCAACTCGGGCGGTATCGGCCTGCTGATCGGCTTCTTCGTGCCTTCCTGGTATCGCAATACCTACGGGCGACAGGACGCGCGCGAGCAGATCAGGTTCTTGCGCGAAGAGCTGGCCGAACAGGAAGTGGACCTGCCCACCGGGGTCCCGCGAATCGGCCGCGCGCGCTAGTCGGCAGAATTGCCCGCCGCGGGTTTGCGCGCGGATCTACCCCCGCGCAGCGCCATTTGCAACACCCGCGCGACATGCAGCGCTTCGCGGCCGGCGCCATCGCGCAGCTGGTGGCGGCAGCTGGTGCCATTGGCAACCAGCAGTGTATCGGCAGGGGCGGCACGCACCGCCGGCAACGGCCCGGCCTCGCCGATTTTCATCGACAGATCGAAATGCCGCGCCTGGTAACCGAACGCGCCGGCCATGCCGCAACACCCGCTGTCGATGACCTCGACCTCGAGTCCCGGGATCATCGCCAGTACCTGCTCGAGCGCCGGCAGGGTCGCGAATGCCTTTTGATGGCAATGTCCATGCACCAGCGCACGCTCGAACTCGAGCGGTTGCAGGTCGAGCCTGAGGTCGCCTTCGCGGTGACGCTCGGCGAGAAACTCTTCCAGCAGCATGGAGCTCGCGGCCAGCCGCTCGCTGTCGCTGCCCGGCAGCAGGCTTTTGAATTCGTCGCGCAGGGTCAGCAGGCAGGAAGGCTCGAGCCCGATCACCGGCAGCCCGCGCTCGACATGCGGCGCAAGCGCGCGTAATAAACGTTCGGCCTCGTCGCGGGCCTCGTCGACCAGCCCGGCGGCGAGCAGCGTGCGCCCGTCATCGAGCGGCGGCCCGCCGTTCGGCGGCCGCGCCAGGTGCACGCGATAGCCCGCGGCCTCGAGCACGGCCAGCGCCGCGCGCGCGTTTTCCGGTTCGAAGTAGCGATTGAAAACATCGACGAGCAACACGACTTCCTCGCCGGCGGCATCGCTATTTAAAGGCGCGTCGCGGCGCTCGTCGAAGTAATCCGGCCGCCAGCGCGGCAGGCTGCGGCGCGCGGAAAGCCCGAACAGCCGCTGGCTCAACCAGGCGGCACCCGGCAAACGGTCGCGCAGGTTCAACAGCGTGGCGAATCGCGCGGCGAGCGGCGCGTATCGGGGCAGATGCGCGATCAACCGGTCGGCGAGCGGCAGCCCGTGGCGCTTGCGATAATGGTAAAGGAATTCCACTTTCATCTTCGCCATGTCGATGCCGGTCGGGCACTCGCGCTTGCAGCCCTTGCAGCCGATGCACAGGTCCATGGTCTGGTACATCGCATCGGAGACCAGCGCATCGGCGCCGAGCTGGCCGCTGACCGCCAGGCGCAGCGTGTTGGCGCGCCCGCGCGTCGAGTGCTGCTCGTCGAGGGTCGCGCGATAGGAAGGGCACATCACGCCGACGTTCGCCTTGCGGCAGGCGCCGTTGTTGTTGCACATTTCCGCCGCGCCGCCGAAGCCGCCCCACTCCGACCAGTCGAGCGCGGTGTCGATATCCTGCACCCGGTATCCCGGCTTGTAGCGAAACAGGCTGCGGTCGTCCATGCGCGGCGCGCGCACGATCTTGCCGGGATTGAACAACCCGGCGGGATCGAAACTGTCCTTGACTTCCTCGAAGGCGCGCTGCATGCGCGGGCCGAACATGCGCTCGTGAAACTCGGAGCGCGCGATACCGTCGCCGTGCTCGCCGGAATGCGAACCCCTGTATTCCTGCACGATCTCGAGCGTTTCTTCCATGATCGCGCGCATCTTGCGCGCACCGCTGTCGTCTTTCATGTTCAGTATCGGGCGCACGTGCAGGCAGCCGACCGAGGCATGTGCATACCAGGTGCCGCTGGTGCCGTGCTTTTCGAATACCCGGGTCAGGCGGTCGGTGTACTCGGCGAGGTCTTCGAGCCGCACCGCGCAATCCTCGATGAAGGATACCGGCTTGCCGTCGCCCTTCATCGACATCATGATGTTGAGCCCGGCCTTGCGCACTTCCCAGACGGCCGCCTGGAATTCGGGCTCGAGCGCCTCGACGACGGCGCCGGGAAAACCCAGGTCGCCCATCAATTCGACCAGCCGCGCCAGCCGCGCGTGTTGCTGCCCGGCATCGTCGCCGGCGAATTCGACCAGCAGCAGCGCATCCGGTTCTCCCGCGACGAAGCGGTCGACGGTATCGCGAAACAGCGGAATCTCGCGCGACAATTCGATCATCGTGCGGTCCACCAGCTCGACCGCGGTCGGTTGCAACTCGACGATGTGGCGGGTCGAATCCATCGCCTGGT